>Ga0181517_10001992_pt1 | contig 21677 bp, 19 predicted proteins | sample PEATcosm2014_Bin_31_FD_119748 | JGI IMG/M metagenome (GOLD analysis project Ga0181517, IMG submission 119748) | Peatland microbial communities from MTU Mesocosm Facility, Houghton, MI, USA - PEATcosm2014_Bin01_30_metaG | ecosystem: Environmental > Terrestrial > Soil > Wetlands > Peat | place... | reverse complement strand
TTGGAATGTTCCAGAAACAGTCGGCGTGCCTGAGATCGTTCCGTTCGACGACATCGTCAAACCCGCGGGCAGTCCCGTTGCGCTAAAGGTGTAGGGCCCTCCAGCGCCGCCATTGCCAATCATCTGCACCGGCGTGATCGCCTCATTCTGCGCTGCGTTAACAATCGAGACGCAAGTCGCACTTGGAACTGTGACGATGGTGATGGCGCAGGCTGCGCTCGTAGCGCCGTTGGCATCCTTGACCTGGACGCTGAAGGTGCCCGAAGCGGTCGGCGTGCCGGTGATGGCGCCCGTCGTCGCGTTCAGGCTGAGCCCCGCAGGCAGCGTGCCCACGATGGAGTAGGTGTAGGGAGCCGTGCCGCCGGTCACCGTCATCGGGCCGGAGTTGAAGGCCACGCCGACTTCACCGGTGGTCACCGCCGCGCAGATCACTGAAAGCGCCGCGTTGATGGTGATGGCGCAGGCCGCGCTCGTAGCGCCGTTGGCATCCTTGACCTGGACGCTGAAGGTGCCCGAGGCTGTCGGCGTGCCGGTGATGGCGCCCGTGGTCGTGTTCAGCGTGAGCCCGGCGGGCAGCGTGCCCACGATGGAGTAGGTGTAGGGAGCCGTGCCGCCGGTCACCGTCATCGGGCCGGAGTTGAACGCCACGCCCGCCTCACCGGTGGTCACCGCTGCGCAGGTCACTGAAAGGGCCGCGTTGATGGTGATGTCGCAGGCCGCGCTGGTGGCGCCGTTGGCATCCTTGACCTGGACGCTGAAGGTGCCCGAAGCGGTCGGCGTGCCGGTAACTGCGCCCGTCGTCGCGTTCAGGCTGAGCCCGGCGGGCAGCGTGCCCACGATGGAGTAGGTGTAGGGAGCCGTGCCGCCGGTCACCGTCATCGGGCCGGAGTTGAAGGCCACGCCTACTTCACCGGTGGTCACCGCTGCGCAGGTCGCTGAAAGCGGAGGAGCTACCGTTACGGTACAATTCACCGTTCCTGTGTTTCCGGCAGCGTCGGTGACCGTCACGGAATAGTTGAAGATCCCGCTGGCCGTTGGCGTTCCGGTAATCGTCCCGTCCGAAGCCATCGCCAGCCCGGGAGGCAGGCCTGTGGCCGAGAAGGTATACGGTCCACCCAGACCGCCGCTGCCAAGCATCGCGACCGGTGTGATCGCGACGCCCTGCTCCGCGCTGATGTTTGCGCAGGTACCGCTAATGGGGGTCGTCAGAACGAAGCCGAAGTCGATCGTTTCGTCTTTGGTCGCATCTCCATTGCTATCGGTGATTGAGAGGACAACAGTGGAAGGACTCGGATTGCTGTCGTTTGCGGTGGTACTTCCCGGGGCATTGACAATCGTGGAAGAGTAGCCCGCCGGCGGCGTGACCTGGACTATATACGTCCCTGGACACAAACCTGTGAACTGGTAGTAGCCCACCTGGTTGGTACTCGCGGCCCAGAGCAGCGATTGCTGCGAGTTGTACAGGCTCACGGAGACGTTGGCGATGCCGAGTTCACCCGCGTCCTGAATCCCGTTGCCATTCGCGTCGAACCAGACAAAGTCCCCGATTGCGCCATCGCACGGTGAAACATACCCGAAATCAATGGTCAGGTCTGAAACGACATTATTGTTGGTGTCAAGAGCCAACACTACGGGAGCCGGACTGCCGTTGCTGTCGTCCGACGTATTGCTGCCCAGCGCCTGGGAGGTTGTCGGCGTGAAGTTCGGTGGCAAGGTAGTGCCATCCACATCTACTTCGTAAGTGCCGGCGCAAAGACCGCTGAACAGGTATTTTCCATCTCCACCCGTGATCGCAGTCTGGACCAGAGTGTGCGTGGAGTCGTAAAGGTAAAGGGTGATGCCGGATATCCCTGGTTCGCCCGAATCCTGGATTCCGTTGTAGTTCAGATCGTGCCAGACAAAGTCGCCGATTGTTCCGTTACAAGGAGAGACATATCCGAAGTCGATCGTCTCGTTGATACTGGAATCCGTGGGAAGACTCACCGGAGCCGGGCTGCCGTTGCTATCGATGGCGGGGTTGCTTCCGACAAACGGCGTAGTTGGGCTGAAATTCGGAGGAAGAGTTGTCGAATCCACTACGACGACGTAATTCCCCGCGCCCAAGCCGGTGAACTGGTAATAGCCGTTAACGTTGGACGGTCCCCCGAATGCCGTTTTGGTCGATGCAAGTAAATTGGTCTGGGTGCCGTCATACAAGTCAACCACGACGTTATTGATGCCGGGCTCTCCGGCATCCTGAAGACCGTTGCGGTTCGCGTCGTACCAAACGTAGTCGCCGATGGCGCCCTGCAATGCTACGTAACCGAAATCGATCGTCTCATCCACGCTGTTGTTAGCGCTCAGCGTCACGGTGGAGGGATTCGGATTGCTGTCGTTGGCCGTGGTGCTGCCGGGAGCATTTGGTGTTGTCTCCGCAAACTCCATGCGGCCATTGGGACCCTTCGGCAGAGTTGTTTCATCAACCTTGACTGTGTAGATCCCGGCGCACAAACCCATAAATTGGTAGTACCCCAACTGCGAGCCCGTGGGCCCCTGCTGGGTCACCGTGGTCTGCAGTAGGCTGTTGCTGGAATCGTATAGATTGACGGTGACTCCGTTGATGCCCGGTTCTCCGGCGTCCTGAATGCCGTTGTCATTCAGGTCGTTCCATACAAAGTCGCCAATCTTCCCGTTGCACTGGCCGGGTGTACTGTATACATTTCCCTTGGACTGGCCGCCAAAACTTGTGGCGAACGAACCTTGGAAATTCGTGGTTCCAGGGAGATCCTCGAGCAGTAACGCCACCCACAAATCGTTGTTCGTATTGGGCGGATTCAGGTATAGAGAAGCCATCGATCCGCCCGTAACTACGAAGCGAAGGTCGAAGTTGGCGGTATCGTTTACGCCATCAAAATAAAACTGCGTAATCTGGCCGGTCAGCAGCGGAGATGTATAGGTGATGCCCGCATTGGTGACTTGGCCGGTTACGAGAAGGTCCGACTGCCCAGAAGTTGGATTGCCCCCAATCAGATTTCCATTATTGTCCACTTGGATTGTGACTGACAGAACAGGGGGGGGACACGAGGCCTGGTTGCAAACAGCCCCAAGAGGTGGAAATAAGACATATGGCACACTTCCGGTCATCGAGAAGACGTCGGTCGATGCGTTGTAAGCGCCAAGCCCGACAGGGTTGCTGTTTACATCGTGCGTATAGATAACCGTGGGAGTACTGGTTGGAACGGTGGGGAGAACACTATTCTGGGCGAAAACACCGCCCACGAACAAGAATACAGCCAGAAGACATCCTGAGAATGCTCTTGTCACTTGCATGGCTCTTCACTTTCAGATTCAGTCGAAACTGAGATTCACATCTTCTTGGAGAGACGCCAGACACGTATCAGCAGCAAGTCTTCGCAGCTCGGTGCTGAGACCCTTCAAATCTGGCTCGTATGGCTCAAAGATCGCTTGGGCGTCACTGTGGGAGAATTCAGCGCTCGTTTGTCGGCGCACTCGCCGGGTCTATCGAAGTTCGTCTGCGGATTGGATTCCCATCGGCTGACGCGGCGCGATTCATCTTGAAACCGCATTTGGCGTCCACCGGAACGGAATTCAGGTTCCAGCCAACGCCGATGAGAAAACACACCGGGACCCGGATGCGCCGCCCATGCGGCGGGAACGAGACGCCACTTACCTTCTAGCAGCTGCTCTCCTGCGTCTGAACAGGCCAACACCCATGCCGGTGATCAGGAGGGTCAGGGATGCCGGTTCGGGTGCTGCCGCCGGCGACATGTCGCCAACCCCGCCAACGGAGTCGTAGTCGAACACCACAGAATTGCCAAAGCTGCTGGCTGTGACAGGGGTGCCTAAAGCAGCGCTCTCCAACTCGCTCCACAGAGCAGTATCGTCGGTAGTTATCTGGTAAAGGAAGCCGTATTCACCTGTTTGTGCTCCGGTTCCGGTCACCTGTTGATCCAGGTTGCCCGCAAGCAGAACGGTCGGCCCGTCGGTCACCTCGAATCCGGTTGAGGTCGACGAGAAATTGAGCCCTGCGAAACAGGGAGACGAGCATGCATTTGCGCCATCCGCAATTGACATCACGATACCGGACAGTGCGGGAACACTCCCGGAGATGAAGTCAACGTACAGGTCGGGCCACTGTTGACGCGGGAGAACATCGGCAAAGACCGCCATGGGAAGAGACAACAAGGAGACCATCAGAAACTTACTAACAACGCGCATCAGGTGTTTCCTTTCAGGTTTCATGACTCACATTTGATTCGCAGTCGCATTTCAGCCGGATGCGGCACTTCTATCGCTTGGCCGCAGCATAGAGCCGCGCCCAGCTCCGATGAGTGGGCTCCACTCTCCCCTGCAATTAAAGCTCCAGACGATTTCTATGTACAATCAGTTACTTACATAGATAGAGAGCCCCACAATATGCAGTTTCTTGCATGAGTTCTCCAAGGAAACGCCCACCAAGTTGCGCTGAGCTTAAGTCATCTTCGGCCCCTGGAGTTTGACCCGCTTCTTGTAGGAATCAATCTATCGCGTATTTAACAAAAGTTACAGAACACGCTCTTTTGCACGATCAGGGGGCCTTGACTGTCCCTTGAAAGCTCAGCCGGAAAGTTGCCAGGCTCCAAATGGATCTCGTGGCTTCTGTATCAGACGAGCTGTGCACACCTCTAGCGGCGACCTTCTCTGCATGGGGGATACACGTAAAGAGGTGCTGACAGATGGAATGGGGCTTCGAAACTTCGGATTTCTTATCATGAACCAGCCCGGTTCGCCCACGATCAGGTAAAAGGAACCGGACTGATTCGGTTTTCGGTTTAAGTCATTAGCTGGCGCCTGCCATCGTTTCCCCCGGGCCCTAACCTCAAGGTGTCCGGCAGTGGCCTGACGGCGGTCTTCGCCCATTCAGCTGCTTCATCTTCCTGCCCCCCCTCTCCGTCAGTGGCGAGCTGGGTTCGCTTCGTGCAGCTCACTGCGTAAAGAGCGACTTCGACGCGCGACGATACACCGAGCTTGTCGAAAATATGAAACAGATAGTTCTTGATTGTGTGCTCGCTGAGATTAAGTTCGCGGGCGATCTCCCGATTCTGCATGCCTTCTGCCACAAAACGCACAACATCTTCCTCACGCTTTGTCAGCAAACGCATTCCATCTGCGTTTACCACACGCAAAGACGCCATTTGCGAAAATGCCTCCATTACGGCGTTCAGTTCAAAGCCACTGGCCCAGATGTGCCCGGCTTGGACGCGGTCGACGCATCGGCACAGCATCTTGAAGGCAGACTGAGAGGGCGCATCGAAGGCAGGCTGCGAAGGCGCAAATACGCCTTTGGCCCCTGACCGAAATGCGTCCACAACATGATGTAGATCGGGGTTTTCCAGCAGTAAGATCGGCTTAACCGTTGGGCGATTCTCGCGCAACTGGCGCAATGCTGCAAAACCGCTCAAAGGTCCATCTGCCAGTGTCGAGTTAACCAAGACAACATCAGGACCATGAGCCTGCACAGACTTCAGAAGATTCGTTGTTGTGGTGGCGATGCCAACAACTCGAATATGCGATTTCCGGTTGAGAGCCGCTGCCAGCAGTTCTCCAGTCATTGCATTCGCAGTTCCTACTAAAACTGAAATCACGGTGCGCTTGGCTTTCATACTTCCCCCAACGTCAGATCGGAAAAGTTCTGCAATCGGCGATGGCACAAAAACTCCCAAACGCCCGCCGATCATCTGCGGCCGACAGGTGGCGGCGCATCGGTTTATAGGACATTTCCTATGCTGGCGCCGTCCATCCAAAAATTGTGCTGGGGCCCGGTGTTCCTTGACCCAGAAATCAGCTTGGTGTCGCCATCGGGGAAGGCGAAGGGTGCAGGAATCGAAAAAGTCAGGTTCCACTTTCTGAGTCTGACTATGGCAACTACGTGGGCAAGTTTGCCCATTTTCCACAGAAATTACCGCAAGTATAGCCGAGAACTTGAGAATGTCAAACAAAAAAATTGACTTCATACCTTTGGTGTGTTATATGAAGTTATCGAATCTCGCCTGGAGTCCATTTTATGAAGACCGTTTCGTTTCGTAAGTCCTTTTCTTTCTATAATGGTCTAGTAACTAACTAAACATCCGGGCAGTTCGGGATTTATTTGAAATAACAATAGAGAACCAGGGAGTGCTAGAGAGGAAAGTCTAGGGCAATAAACTAGCGATACTCCTTCACTTGGTTCCATGGGAAGGTGCCTGCCTGCATTCGACAACGAAGGGGCCCGGTTCAGGACGTTTTATCTCTGAGTTTCTGCCGCCTATTACAGAAGAACTGTTCCGGGTATTTCGATCTCTTGTGACCATTTTCGCCAGCCAGTACATTGGATTCCTCTAATCGATTCAAAGCGGGCTGGAGCGAACACAATGAGGCCACCATTGACAGGTCCTCTCTCTGTAGAACTGAGAAGGTCCAACCGGTATCAGGTGAGTGCCCAGGTCTTCTTCTTTTGGGCGCATAACGGCAGTCCAGAAGAATACGGTCAAGGGATCACTCGTGACATCAACCCCTCGGGGGTCTACGTCAGGACGCAAGCCCTGCCGCAAGTTGGAGATCGTATTCTCGTGGACATAATGCTTCCAAAGCTCATAGATCCCGGAAGCGGAATGCACTTGACCGGTGACGGGCTCGTGGTCCGAGTTGATCCCCCGGACGAGAGAAGTTCGAACCCATCTGAAGGTGGTTTTGCTGCTTCGATCCGGTTTTTCCCAGAAAAGTCAGACCTGCTTCTAAAAAGGATGAAACTTCACGGGCGACTTCTTTAGCTGGAAGGCTTACGGAGGCCCGGTCGGTAAGACACGTCTGTTTGTTACGCACAGTTTGATTCACAGATGTGGAAAAGGCAGTTTGCGAGTAAGGATGGCGAAGCCATGTCTGATTTTGCCAAACTTGGAATGACGAAAGACAAAGAAACGACTTGCGCAAGCGCCGTGGGGTCGGCACCGCGGTGGTTTGCGGCATACACCACCGCTCGCCACGAAAAACACGTGTCCGAGATGTTGGCGGAGCGCCGGATCGAGACCTTCTTACCGCTTTACCGATCAGCCCGGGAATGGAAGAAGAGCCGCCCTGTCGTTTTGGATCTCCCCTTGTTCCCAACATACGTTTTTGTCCATATCGCCAGACAAGATCGAGGTGCGGTCCTTGGGGTGCCGGGAGTGTTGTCAATCGTCGGCTCGTCAAAGGAACCATGGCCACTTCCCGATTTCGAAATCAAGGCATTGCGCTGTGGCATGCAGAGCCTGAGGGTCGAGCCGCACCCATACCTGAAGATGGGCGAAAGAGTACGAGTCAAAGCCGGGGTGATGAGCGGTGTTGAGGGAGTATTGGTCCGCAAGAAAAGCGAATTTCGTTTAGTTCTGACTTTCGACGCGATCATGCGAAGCGTTTCATTGGAGGTTGACGCCTGGGACATCGAACCTATCGATTCTCCTAACGAGATCCACCCCCTTGAGCTGAAGCCTCCCGCCTGGACAATTAGTTCCGCGGTTCCTGTGCAGGTCTAAGCCGACAACCAGAAGTGCGAAGAACTCTACCAGAAAACTTCCGCATTTGAAAGACAGTCCGAAAGAAGCAGATTAGGCAGGGGCCGAGCCCAATACATCCAGACCGTTGGGGGACATTCCCCGGGCCGCACGCTCCGCGTTAATCGAATCCCACAGAATTCTCGCACCTGAGCCGAAGTTGAAACCGCGAGCACACCAAATCAGAAAGGCAGGAACTTCCCGATGAAAGCGAAAGTTGATGCAGTATGCATTGCCGTTGGGAACGGAGGCAGGAACGTTTTGAACTGGTTTGCCAAGCAGGAGGGCCTGGCCAGATACCACGACTATCTGGAACTCATTGCCATCGATACGGATGCCAGGAAGCTTGATCTGGCAGAAGGGGAGGACATAGGTGTCCGATGCATTCCTCTAGTCGACGAAGAGCATGAGGCGTTTGGTACTGGAGGTGATATTGGAAAAGGCTACGCCGCCGCGGAGGCCAAGAAAGAAGTCTTTGAAGCGATCGCGAAGAAACTCGCGGAGACCAGAGGAGTTCTCTTTCTCGTCGGATGCTTGGGCGGCGGAAGTACCGGCGCGTTGCCGGCGATTGCAAAGGTCTTCAAGACACGTAACGTGCCTGTTTTGGCCCTGATCGCGATTCCTTCGGCGGACGAGGGCCATCTTCGATTGCAGAGCGCGTATACAGTATTGGACAAGCTGACCGAAGTCGGTGCCTGGACAATTGTTACCTACAACGACCGCGACGTGCAATCCGGAACCATGAAACAGGTCTTTGACCGAATCAACGGCAACTCACTTGGACCTATATTAATGGTCCTCAAACACATCTTTCAGAAGACCGGGAGCGTGGTTAATCTCGATTTGAACGACATGCTGGCCATTATGTGCAGGTATCTTTACATCGGTTATGTTTTTGACCGGCCATCGACGGATCCAAAGCGTCCCGGACAGCCGATGAGTGTCGGCAGAATTGTGAATGAACTCACTTCGCACGTATTGCAGGACGGGCCGGATCTCGTTGCGAATTCCCGGCAGGTACTTCTTTGGTTTGAAGGAGACTGGTCTGCGCAATTGATCAATTCTGTCACTCGCGAGGTCGGCAAGAAGATGTCCGGCCAGCAAATAGGCATCAAGCGAGGGATCAACGAAGATATCGACGAAGCCAGCTCACAAGACAAGCAGAAATGGATTGCGTTAGTCGCAGCCGCGAACACGAATCCGACGTTGCTTTCAAGGCAACAAGACTACATCCACGACGGCCAGACCACGGCATTGCGCCCTGACCTGACGCTTCTGAATGGGGAACCACTCGTAGAGTACGAGACACTGGTGACCAACAGCTCCTGGAAGTACTCCACGTTGCTACGGACCATTCGTGTTCCGGTGCGCTTGCGGGACAGGATAGACGTAGCGCAAAGGAACGCCAGCTTGAGCCCGCAAGAAATGCAGGAGTTGAAAGCCGAAGCACAGCCGTATATCAACCTCGATCAAACCCTGGAAGGCTCTGTTCTGTTCATCTCGCAAAGGCCAATCGCAAAATCTGGACGCAACTTGCTGGGGGCGCTGATCGCCTAGCATCCTAGAAGGGGCGCGTGGAAGGTGCAAGCCTTTCGCACCTGCTGCCGCCCCGGGTGGGCCTCCGCTCCGAAGTATTCCGCAGGAACAGCGAGACGCCGCGCCATTTCTATCCCGCAGTTCCCACGAAAAAGCAGTTATCAATCAACTTAGGGTACATCCGCCATCGATCTTTCAACCGGACATGAACGCTAAGTGGGATTGTGTTCATAATCCGCGGTGGTGTTTCCCTGCTACTTTCAAAAAAAGGAAACCTGGTACATGAGTACTATGTGGAAGACCATCCAGCCTGCATTGCCCCCTTCGAACGTAGCCCCTGAACCAGTTCGATCCGGAATGCCGTCTCCTCGATTCGAGCCCGGTATCCACACCGATGGTGTGCCTTGGGTTTCTGGCGAAACGTGCATCGGCAAAAGAATGCTCTTCAAAGGTACGGTCTTCGGTTCGGGATCGCTCTTTGTCGACGGTGTGGTGGAGGGCAACATTGACCTTCCGGAAAGCCGCGTGACCGTTGGCGTGAACGGCCGCGTGTCCGAATCAATGACTATCTGCATTAACGCCCACGAGATTGTGATCATTGGGATGGTCCGTGGCGATGTCTCTGCTGTTAGCAGCGTGGAAATCAGGGGAGAGGGTAGTCTCATCGGAAATGTGCGCGCAGCCCGCATCAGCATCGCGGACGGGGCATATTTCAAGGGGAATATCGAACTGCACGGGGTTGAACTTAAAGCCGCAACTCCGGTTCCCTCGGGATTGAACAAAGAAGATCTATAACGCAAGGCGTTAAAGTTAATCGCTCCAGCACCAAGTGCGACAGCAGAACCGGCTGATTTGAAGGCCAGCTTTAACGGCGGAACGAACGGAATAATACTCGTGTGCGCAAAGAGTGATTTGCCGAGCGTGCCGGCGAGGCAGAGACAGCTATGAACGCGATTGGCAACATGAAATATTCCACCGTCTACGACATCACCGATCGCATCTGCGCTAAATACAAATTGGCCACCACCGGGGAGTTGGGGTCTCCAATCCAGGCCACCGATGTCCGTGGGGCCTCTGTGGCGTGGCAGCGATCGTCGGACTCTTCGCCGTCGCCGCCGTCTGCTGGGTGTTTATCCGAGGCCGGAACGGGGATGACCACCACCTGCAATGAGCGTGATCAACAGTCCGGCACCATCGGGTCTCAAGCGTTGATGTCTCATGGCCACCATGAAATCGCAAGTAACAATCAACATCTCGAGGGGAATAGGGAATGATTGCCCATATACCTGCACGAGTCTCGACTCAGGTCAGGTCGACTTCCATTGCCACGAATCGCCCCCGGCGAATCGATCCTGTTGCCGGGCGTTCCCTGGTGATTCTCGCGCACGCCATTGAGTACCTGGCCGACGAATACTCTCACCAACATGAAGAGTTTTCATTTTGCGATGCAGGATTGTTCGAAGCACTCCAGTTACTGATGCGCGCAAATCGTCAGATTTATTACGAGTGCCCGGTGATTCCTCCGGTTTGGGGCCGCATCTGTTCGTTTGTGCGGGCTCATATCAGCGGACCCGGAGAAGATGGGGTCTCGTCTTTCTGGCAATCGAGAAATCGCAGTTAACAATCGCCAACGTGTGCATCTACTGTCGTTTCTGCAAGGTGGACAAGAACTCCCTACGTGGTAATGTTCAGAGTCCGCGGCAGTGTTTCCCTACTGCTTCCGGAAAAGGAACGTGTATGAGTGCTATGTGGAAGACCATCCAGACCGCATCAACCCCTTTGAGCGTAACACCGGAACCGGTTCGATCCGGAATGCACCTTCCTATACTTGAGTCCGCCCTCCACGCAAATGACGCGCATTTGGTCCCTGGCGAAACCTGCATCGGGAAAGGACTGCTCTTCAAAGGCGCGATCTCCGGTACGGGGTCGCTCTTTGTCGACGGTGTGGTGGAAGGCAACATCTACCTACCACAGAGTCGCGTTACCGTTGGCGGCAACGGATACGTGTCAGCTGGATTGTCTGTTTGCATTGACGCTCGGGAGATTGTGGTTATTGGCAGGGTCTGTGGCGATGTCTCCGCTGCTCGGAGCGTGGAAATCCGAGTCGGCGCCAATCTAACCGGGAACGTGAGTACAGCCCGCATCAGCGTCGCGGACGGCGCGTACTTCAAGGGGAACATCGACCTGAATAGGGCACAACCCACGCCCGCAGCCTCGATCGCACCAGAAGCGTCGAAAGAACGCTGAGCGTAAGTTGCCAATACATCCCGCTCAGGCAAAAGAGCCGTCCATGGCAAAAGAACCATCACTTGCGCAAACTTCGCCTCGCCTATATTCACGTGGCTCCGGGTGGCTGAGTCCCGAAAGAAACTTCTAACGCGCGAATGCGTTTAGCAAGGCATTTCTCGCGCCAAGGTTCACCAAATGACAAGTGCCTGCGTTGAAAGTGGAACGCAAAAATCAGGGATGTCAGACGAATCCGATCAGCAGCACAGCCAATGCGGGAAAGCAAACTAAAAGACTCCCCAAGAAGGCCTAAGCGAATGTCTACTCCCCCATTTCCAACCCAAACCTCGAACTGGACGCCGCTCATCAACTTGGTTGGCAGAAACCTTGCACAGGACTTCATGTTCGTAGGCAACTTCGGAGAGATCATGATCTACAGGCACCGCACGACCCGGTGCTATCTGAACGTCCACATCTCCACCGGTCAGACCTACCGTTACAACTGCGATCAAGGGTATTTGCCCATCGCCCCTAAGGTGGCCATCGCCAGAGCCCTCAGACACGGGTGTGAACGTGGCGAAATGGTGAACCCGTCTCTCAAGGAACTGAACTGAATCGTGAGAAGAACACCCCGAAGACTTCGAGATGGAATCTGCAGATCTTGTAGATCGGTCTGTATCGGTTGCGAGATCCGCACCAAATTCTGAAAGAGCCGGCTCAGTGTGCTCGAATCGCTGCTTAAGGACCATTTCCAGATTCCTGTGCCGGCAGGACATAAACGCCGTGGCTTGTCGCGTGGAAGGAATCGGGAAGCGAAGGTTGAACTCAGCAATGGAATGCTTCTTGAGAAAGTCGTTGGCCGCTTCCAGGGTTCGGACGCCGCGCAATCGCAACTCCTGCGGCAGCCGCCCTTGCCAGGTGGAAAAGTAGCGTGCCGAGCGTCTATGCGCTTGCGGAGAGTCGGCCAGGATCATATGCAATGAGCTAACGAAACAGTTCGCGGTGGGGTAAGTAATGAAGACTCAAGGCAGACCTAACGGACACGTCGCGGTTCTTGACCCAGATCCTGCGGTGCTGAGATATATTCAACAGATTCTCTCGGACCGCTTCTCAGTGAGCACATTTGCGCGATCTGCAGAACTAACCGGCAGTTTGAGGGATAGTCCAGCTCCGGACCTTCTACTCATGGACTGGGATATCGCGGCGGACGAAACTGAAGAGACAGCGCTCAGCCTAGTAGCGAGGCTTCATGCCTGGAAACCCTCCATTAAGATCATCATGCTCGCATGTTCGGCCGAGATAAAGGACGTTGTTATTGCGACGCGAATGGGGGCCACCGACCTGCTGCTCAAGCCTTTTAGAAAGGCCGATGTACTCGCGGCCGTGGGACAGTGCCTGAATCAACCAAGCGCTCTGCCGGTCGACGAAGAAGTCAAGGAGATACCGCTGAATGAGAACGCTTCCTTTGTAAGATCCAGTAAGATTATGCGTGAAATCGAGTCCCAATGCAGGCTCGTCGCAAGGGCGGATATTCCGGTCCTCATACTCGGAGAGAGCGGCACCGGCAAGGAAATCGCTGCCATGCTGATCCATAAGCTGTCTCCGCGGAACCAGCGCGGCTTCCTGAAGGTGAATTGCGCGGCGATGCCGGCCGATCTTCTGGAGAGCGAACTCTTCGGCTACGAGCAGGGTGCCTTCACTGGGGCAGTCAAGTCCAAGCCCGGGAAGTTTGAGCTTTGCAATGGGGGAACAATCTTACTGGACGAGATTGCCGAGATGCCGACCGTGTTACAGGCGAAGCTGTTACAGGTTCTGCAGGATGGTACCTTTTCGCGCTTGGGCAGCCGGAGCAACATCAAGGTCGATGTGCGAGTGATCGCCGCCACGAATGTCGACATCAAGGAAGCAATCGTACAAAAAACGTTTCGAGAGGACCTCTACTATCGCCTGAATGGGTTTTCTTTAAAGATGCCTCCGTTGCGCGAGCGGCTGGATGAAATTCCAGTGTTAGCGGAGCACTTCATGCGCAAGGTGGCAAGTACATACGAATGCGAACCGTTGCCGCTTTCTCCTGCACTTATGCACTCTCTCACTAGCCACAACTGGCCTGGCAATCTACGCGAGCTCGACAATGTGATCAAGCGCTACCTGGTCCTGGCCGACGAGATGAGCATCATAAACGAACTCGACCCGGGCAAAAGCCCGGATTTGCCTACAACGATCTGGGAAGAGAGGGCGGGTTCAGGGGGGTTGAAAGTTCTTGTCCGGAACCTGAAGGGTGGCGCTGAGGCCGCAGCCATCGCAAGAACTTTGGAGGAAACCCGATGGAACCGAAAGGCCGCAGCAAACAATCTTCAGATAAGTTACAAGGCATTGCTTTATAAAATCAAGCAATACAATCTTATGCCGCCGCAAAGACTGTATGATCCTCGCGACACCAGCAGATCGCCGCTTCAGTCCAGGCCGGTTTGAGGTTATCAGACTCGAGACGTTCCTGATCTCGTCTCGGTTCGGAGCGGCCGAGATCCACCTGAAGCCTTCGACTTGAGGCGGAAGGTGGGCCGCTGGCGAGAATCCATGAAACAGGCATGGACGGCCTTGGGGAGGAGTTTCTCTACTGTCATTCGTCAAGCATTGCGACCAGAGCATTGGTTGCCCGTCCCGGACCGGCTGCGCAAATGTAGAACTTACATGGGGGCCTCTTTTTTGCATTTCCAGCTTGTCTACTGTCAGCATTCTGCTTACCGATCGCCAAAACTGGATTGAAATCATCCTAGCTGACTCAGTATTATGTAGGCGCGCAGCCCGGTTTGAGCCAGCTGCCAGCTCGGACTCTGTAGGAGAGACGGCCCCTTATGATGGAAGCAAATCCACCCAATTCGCACAAGGTAGTGATCCAGTTCGGGTCCCGCGTGATCAAAGGGTATTTGGAATTGCCTGCCTGGAACACCATCGAGGACCTGCTGGGCAATGCTCCGCGCAGTTCACCTGAGACTTTTCGCTTTCGTAGTCTCGAATCGGGTACGGTCGAAGAGATTTCAACTCAGGATGTGAAGGCCATCTTCTATGTAGACAGCTTTGAAGGTGATCCAGAACACAAAGAGTTGAATTTTTATTCCAGAACACCCATTACCCACGGGATTTGGATGAGGGTCCAATTTCTCGACGGCGAAGTAATGGAGGGAATTGTGTACAACTCAATTCGTTACCTTCTTGACGCGGGGTTCTTCATGGTTCCAACCGATCCAGAATCAAATAACAAGCTCGTCTATGTGATGAAGAGCCGGCTTGCCGACCACAGGGTTCTCGGTATGCGAAAACTTTAGGCGCGGATCCAGCCCAGGTGAGGCTCGAATCTTAAAGGAATTCCACGGCAATCCCTGTCAACTCGCTCGTAGTATCCGCCATCCGGACTAGGCGGCCTCCACGTCGTATCAGGTAAAAAGTCGAAAGGGTAATTTCCGGAGGCAATTTGACTAAGATGTCGAGATCTTGGCCGATACAGAAACCTTCAACCGAATTCACATAGAGATACAATCCCAAGCTGTTCATGTCCCTTGTAAAGGCTGGAATCTCGCGCCCGGCGACGGTCAGAGTGACAGGTGCATTGACGCTGAAACGCCGCCGCCGTCTCCGTTCGATAACCGTTCCAGAGTTCGGAGTCATGGATTCCTTCAAATCAAAAGTTACTGGCCTTCCGGCCTGAAGATGGACGCTGCCGTTGGCTCCCTCAACATATGCGGCTTCAGCGCCGCGCGGCGTTGAATGCGATGATTCGCAGCGCCGGGAGCATGAACCGTGCAACCTGCAGATTGCAATCCGGTTGCCAAACATTCTATTGATTCTCTTGAGGTATTCGGATATCCAACTTTGTGATGCGCAAACCTTTGCGTTGTAACAGTGGAAACTGCTTCGTTCCTCTAGGGTGATGAGTCTGAAGTTCGTCAGAGAATGACGAAAGACAACCGCGGGTCCTTCGACTACGTTTGACGCAAAGAACGCGTCAAACTTCGCTCAGGATGACGGCGTTTTTTTGATGCGAATTTCAGACTCAGGACACTAGGGTGTATTCGACTGTTGGGGATGCGCGATTTTGATTTGCTCCGGGATACATCATCGCTAGACCGGAACCAGAGTAACTGTGTTCTGTTTGGTTTTGCGCGAGGTCGTTGCTCCCTGGTGGTCGCGCCGACTAGAAAATTGTGCTTTCGGGATACATCGACCCTGGTTCCGGTATAGTCGCTTGATGGTATCGAGGTGAGATATGCCGGGCAGCACGCACCCCGGCCAGCCCCGGGGCGTTGTTGAGTGTTCTTCAGGCCGTAGATGGTTTCGGCTTCGGATTGCCATTGTAGCTCGTGGTTCGGGAGATCTCTTAGAGTTTGGCCCGATAGTTGCTGCGGAATACAGGGAAAGAGGAATTACCGGATTTCCGAAATGATGACCTTGACGCGCCTAACCAACTCTGTCGACATGCTCGATCTGCCACCGATCGATGTGATCTTCGGGCAGTCGCCCGCAATGTCTGCCGCTCGAGGGAAACTCGAGCGGGTCGCCAAGACAACTGTTCCGGTACTGTTGCAGGGCGAGAGCGGGACCGGAAAGGAAGTGTTTGCCAAACTGTTGCATGTGTATTCCAATCGCTCAAAACATGCCTGGGTCAAAGTGATCTGTCCGGCAATTCCTAACTCGCTGATTGAGTCTGAGTTGTTTGGTTATGAGAAGGGAGCGTTCACTGGGGCATATGCGAGTAAACCGGGGCGAATCGAGAATGCAAATCGAGGAACCCTTTTTCTCGATGAAGTTGGGAGCTTGAATTTAGACGCCCAGGCGAAGCTGCTTCAAGTGCTGCAAGATGGCACCTTCATGCGCGTCGGAGGGCAGGAGGCGAGAAGTGTTGACACACGACTCGTCTGCGCGGCGAATGGAAACCTCCGGCAACAGACCGAAGAGGGGAGCTTCCGTCTGGACCTATTCTTCCGGATTAACGCTGTGACAATCGATCTGCCACCGTTGCGCCACCGGGCTACGGATGTACCGATCCTGATCGACTATTTTCTCGATCTGCATTCCAGAGCATTCAGTGTCAAACCGAAGCCTCTTTCTTATGAAGTAAAGTGCATGATGCAGCGTTACAACTGGCCTGGAAACATCCGCCAACTCGAGAACATGATCCGCAGCTACGTGCTGATCGCAGACGAGGAGGCCCTGGCTGCGGACCTGATGTCGGTCGGCACGGCAGCGGTGGTTCCCGAAATTGACTTGGTGAGGCCCATATCGTTGAAACGGATCATTAAGGCCGCCACGAAAGATTTAGAAAAAGAAATCATTCTAAAAGTGCTTCAATCGAATGGTTGGAGTCGCCAAAAGACAGCCAAATGGCTCAACATCAGCTACCGATCGCTGCTCTATAAACTGCAAGATTCGCAAATCAGCGCGTTTTCACGTAGACCATCGAAGGCGGAGACTTTGGAAAATGTGTCTGAGCAATCCTAACCGCGAATTACGTGGAACGATGCAGGGATTACCAGACGCGCGAAATCAAAGCACGCGGATTTGAATGGCCATTTGTCATGAGTCGGAAGTACGGTTTTCGCAGCGCGCATAGCAATATCATCCCGGCATTCGATTCGCAAACGATCTAACTCTTGGAGGAAGGCTTTGGCACACTATCTTGTAACTGGGGCTGCTGGCTTTATTGGACGTTCATTAGCTGCAACATTGCTTAGCCGTGGTGAATCCGTTCGCGGGATCGACAACTTTATTACCGGGAAACGCTCCAATCTGATTGGTTTGGAAGAGATGGAGTTTATCGAAGGCGATTTGGCCGACCCGGCTGCCTGCGCCATGGCGTGTGCAGGTGTGGATATCGTCTTCCACGAGGCGGCGCTGGCTTCGGTGCCGCGTTCGGTGGCCGACCCGGTGGCGACCAATGTGAATTGTGTGGACGCGACGCTCAACTTGCTGGTGGCCGCCCGCGCCGCCAAAGTTCGACGGGTGGTCTATGCAGGATCGTCATCGGCGTACGGTGATACCCCAACCCTCCCAAAGCACGAAGGGATGCTGCCCGGTCCGATCTCCCCATATGCGGTTGCGAAACTGGCGGGCGAGCATTACATGCGGGCTTTTTCGCGTGTCTACGGGCTGGAAACAATAGCGCTGCGCTACTTCAACGTCTTTGGTCCGTTTCAGGACCCTACCTCGCAATATTCTGGAGTACTGGCCGTCTTCTGTCGCCGGATGCTGGCTGGGGAACGCCCTCTAATCTTCGGCGATGGGGAACAGAGCCGCGACTTCACGTACATCGATAATGTGGTCCATGCTAATTTGCTCGCCGCGGACGCCCCGGCAGAAAAGGTCTCGGGTCAAGTGATGAACGTGGCCACTGGCACTCGCGTTACCCTGAATGAGACTTTTGAGATTCTCCGTGAACTTACCGGCTACGCCGGCGAGCCGGCCTATGGCCCTTCACGTCCCGGCGACATCCGAGACTCGCTGGCCGACGTTCATTTTGCAGCAGAGCTCCTTGGATACGCACCGCTCGTGGGTTTCCGCGAAGGGCTGCGTCGCACTGTCGAATGGTACCGAACCGAGGAACCCGGGACGGAGGACTCGACGATTTCCTCTAACCCCGGGTTCTGTGATATCCACGCTTCTTCGAAGCACTTGGATCTGGTTCACTGAGCGGAATGTGAAAAGTTTTTCATAAATTATGCGCAGGATTGTGCACATTGTGTTGTCTCAAGTATCTGGTCGCCGGAGTTGCAACCCCCAAGCGGATGCAGGCGAGGGGTCATCGGAAGTCTGCCGGCGCGAGGCTGGGGCGCGCCGCCAGTAGTCAAGGGGAAGAAAGAAGCCGCAAGTGCCACCTGAAGGTCCACGCAAGAAGACGAGCTGCGGGCCCCCTCACCTTTCCAGCAGAAGATTCCGGTAAGCAGCGGCAACCCGGCTCATCATGGCCCCGGTGGTAAAATTTGCCGTGGCGAGGTCCTTTCCCGCTGCGCCCATCGTTCGAACTGAGGGCGGGTCGGCGAGCAGGCGAAGAATGGCCGTCGCCAGGGCGTCAGGATCATCTGAAGGGACAATCAATCCGCTGATTCCGTTCTTGACGGCCTCCGCATTTCCCCCTACGTCTGTTGCAACAACAGGAAGAGATGCTGCCATTGCCTCGATAATGGCATTGGAGAAGCCCTCACTTCGCGAAGGAAGAACGAAGATGTCTGCTGTCGCAAGGTACTGGGGGACGTCTGTTATGGACCCTTCGAAGCGGAAATGATTTGACAGGTCCAAGTCCATCACGAGGGATTTCAATTCCGCAAAGTAGCCTGGTTCCAAAATTTCGCCGGCGACACTGAAGAAAGCGCCGGGGAACTTCTGGATCACGGTTGCGGCTGCCCTGATGAGTACATCGTGCCCTTTGACTTTGCGAATATTGCCCACAGTTGCGATCTGGAAATTGCCTGGGGCACGAACGGGTCTGGGGCCACCATTGCAATCGTCAAGGTCAAGACCGTTGTAGATGGTATGGACGCGCTCTGGAGCGATCCGATCGATCTCAATTGAATGCCTACGGACCTGTTCCGAGACAGCAAACACAGCATCGGGCACGCCGGCCATGAGCCGGTAGGCGAGGCGGTGCTTGCCGTTTCTTAGAATTCCCATGTCCCTGCGAGACCACACCAGCTTTGCCTTCGAAACCGTCTTCGTGACAAATCCTGCCCAAAGATCGGAACTCTCGAAGAAAGTATGGACAATTCGGATTTCCTGCTTTTTAAGGAATCGCCTCAGCTCAAAGGCGGCGCGAATCGCCTGAAGACCGTAGGTACGGCGCAAAGGAAGGAGGTAGATGGGGCACGGCGGGGACTTCAACGCCGCGCTTTCCGAATGGACGAAGAAAGTCAGGATGGATGCCCGATATCCATAACGCGGGAGAAGGGCCGCAAGTTTCAGAGCGATTCGCTCTCCCCCACCGAGCATCTTCGGAAACTGGTCGACGACGAGCAGGATGTGAGGCGGATTGTCCTGCGTTGCATTCACAAAGCCCAGTGGTTCCGGAGGCAATGCAACGACCTTAATCATCTGCACTCTCTTCCGATGGCAAACTGCCGTGAAACAGTATCAAGGATACGGTGTCAACCGTAAAAGTCAAAGTCATTTGGGCCCTAAAGGTATCGAAGCATTCGGAGTTTGCTGTGTTTGCCGGTCTTCCTTGAGCTTGCTCCCTCGTCCAAGTTCGCTCCAACACCAAACTCGCTCATGATCCGCCGAGCGGAGTGCTACGAGCCGTCATCATACCTCACTTTCTTGAGGGGAGCCAGCTTCGCCGTCTACATGTGTCTACATGTCGATTGGGGTCTCTGGCGGGGTGCTGTCCGCGCTGAACAGGTATGACCTGCACGCCCTTGTGACGCTGACTCATGTGGGCCCCGCCGACAATCGGAGTTATCGCAGTATTACGAACTGGCCACGGCATTGTTGCGCTTGCCTGCTGTGAGCTTTCTGCAGCCACTGTCGGATAATTCCACAAATCAAATCGTGTTTCTACGCGCATGCAGAATAGACCGTCGGATTCAATACGATCATCAAGCCTCGCCGAAGAGGTAGAAATACCCCGCACATTCCCGATGGACACCCCGCACCGTTGCCTTTGCGTGGCGAGGCCTCAGGAAGAAGCATTGTCTGCGGTCGCAATTGCTTTTGATTTTCACCGATTGCGGTCGAGTCCCAGCTACGGGCAGGCAACCGAAGGCCCGTGGCTCTGCTGCAGGATTCATTCAGGAGTGCAAGACTTATGGAAGACGAAGAGATGAGTCAGGGAGGCGTTCTTCTCCGACCGCAAACGGAGGCAGGTTCTGAGCTGTTAGGCGAAGCCGTGGTTGTTCGCCGACCCCATTTCCGGTTGCAGGGCGGCTCGTTGTTTTTCCTGATCTCGAAGCATCCATTTGCGGTTCTGACCCCGGCGGAAGAGGATTTGTGGAACGCTTTGTCGACAGAGGCGACAGTCGGGGAACTCGAAGCGCGGCTGGGTGCGCAGGCAAGTGAAGACATTCGGCGCCTCGTGGCGCTCGATGTTGCCGAAGTGTTGACGCCCGCGCCGTCAGGAAAACGGCGTCGCGTAATGGTCATCGAACCGCACATGGACGACGCGGCGCTGAGCGTTGGCGGGCTGATGTTGCAGCGGCGGGCAGAATGCGAATTCCTCATTGTGACGGTGGCCACCCAAAGCGTGGCCACTTCCTATCGGGGAAGTAACCGAGATTTCTTCGACGTCCAAACGATATCGGATCTCCGTAAGGCCGAGTCCGAGATCGTGGCTCGGCAGCTTTGGGGGCGCCACATTCCCCTCGGTCTGTCCGAGGCCACTTTTCGCTACTACCCGCACAAATGGACCCTTGACTGGTTTCAACGGCACGAACAGGCGGTTTGGGCATATCTGGAACACGCCGCCGGGCGGGGAGAACTTGAACTGTGGACCTCGACCATCGCCAAGGTGATCGGTGATTTACGGCCGGATGAAATATGGATGCCCCTGGGTATCGGAATGCACGTCGACCATCAATTGACCCGCCATGCCTGCCTTAATATCCTGCAGACCAATCCCAAGCTTGTCGAGCAATGCGTTTGCCGGTTCTTCCAAGACGTGCCCTATGCGGCAAACTTTCCAAAGCACACCGCCGAATTGGTGACCACGCTCAGGGGCGCCGGGGTCAAGCTCGAAGAGGAACGGGTGGACGTTGCAAATGTAAAGCCGGAGAAGATGCGCCTGCTTTCAATCTACTCGTCGCAATGGAAAACCGACGTTATCCGGTTGAGGGTGGAAGCGTGTTCAAGGGCACTTGACGGGCCGCCGGGGAGTTTTAGCGAACTGTGGTATCGAGTGACGGCCGCGCCGGCTGGAAATGCCGATATGATCGATACCTCGGCGGTGAAAGGGTCTATTTATCGGGTCGTGCGAGACGTCGCGCCCTGGATGCGCCGCAACCGGAATGCCCGGAAGATTGGCATTTTGCTCGTCTCACCCATGGGCCGTTGGGCGGACGATCTCCATTTTCTGCTCGATTCCTTTCCCAGCGCGCAATTCGAGGTGCACATGCAGGGCAAGTTTGCATCGCATGCCGAGATGTTCGCGTCGCCTAGGGTCGAGGTCTGGCTGGGGAGGGATCGCTGGCGTTGGATTCTTGGCGACGCGCTGAGGACCCTTCTTATGAGCCGTCTCCCGTTGGTAATAATCACGGGACGGCAAAGGGAGAAGCACGGTCGGTGGCTGGCTCGCTTCGGCCTTCTCTCGGACCCAGTGGTTGCTGCAACCATGAGCGATTTTGTTCAGGCGCTTCAACGCACTTCCAAGGAGAGCGAATAGCTTACGCG
>Ga0181517_10001990_pt1 | contig 21682 bp, 19 predicted proteins | sample PEATcosm2014_Bin_31_FD_119748 | JGI IMG/M metagenome (GOLD analysis project Ga0181517, IMG submission 119748) | Peatland microbial communities from MTU Mesocosm Facility, Houghton, MI, USA - PEATcosm2014_Bin01_30_metaG | ecosystem: Environmental > Terrestrial > Soil > Wetlands > Peat | place... | reverse complement strand
GGCGACCTACGAGAAGACGTTCACGGTGGATGCCGCGATGCTCAACGGGCGGCACCGCTTTTATCTGGATTTCGGCGAAGGCACACCCGTCCCTGCGCCGGAGCGGCGCGGCAGCGGTATGCGCGCGCTGCTCGACGGCCCGGTGCGCGAGGCCGCCATTGTCTACCTCAACGGCCAGCGCGCGGGTTCGGTGTGGCATCCGCCGTACGAAATCGACATCACCGACCAACTCCACGCCGGCGAGAACACGCTGCGCATCGTGGTGGCCAACCTCGCACTCAACGCGCTCGCCGCGCAGCCGCTGCCGGACTATCGCGCGCTAATTGCCAAGTACGGCGACCGGTTTCAGGATCAGGACATGAGAAGTGTCCAGCCGCAGCCCGCGGGGATTCTGGGGCCGGTACGGATTGTGGCGAGGTTTGAGTAACCAGCGCCTGCACCGCCGCCTGTGGTCGCGGCTCCGATGCGTTCTGATCCGCGACCAAGCGCCGTGGCGCGGACTGTCAAGTCTGCAAGAGCCGAGAGTCATCTCGGCTTTTCTTCCGCTGCGGCCGGGTGGGCGGGCGCAGGCAATGCAGCACAGAATGTCGATGTGCTCGGAGTTCAACTGCTGGCGGTACATGTCTATTTTCCCCGCCGGCTGCGGCCCAAAAGGCGGCGTACTGTACTTAGTTAACAAACGATAGCTGTCACGCGGCAGGCCCTTCAGCGCCGCGGCCGTGCGCTCGCCCGAGTCGGCCTGTGCTCTGCCGCCCAAGCCTGCCACCAGGCGCACGCCGGCAGCACGCTGCAAGAAATCTCGCCTGGTGGAATGTGCCATCGTTCCCTCCCGTTAGCCTAGTACTTACCGTCCCTTTAGCACTTTGCAAGCGTGCTAGGATAGCTCCGGTAGCACCTCAAAAGGCGCGGTGTGAACGTATCTCTATTTGTCACTTGCTATAACGACACGCTTTTTCCGGCTACGGGAAAGGCCGTGGTCGCGGTGTTGGAACGGCTGGGCCACACTGTGGAGTTCCCTCAGGCGCAGACCTGCTGCGGCCAGATGCACTACAATACCGGCTACCAGCACGACGCCAGTCGTATGATGCTGCACTTTCTCGAGGTGTTTCGCGATGCCGAGACGATCTGCGTGCCTTCGTCGTCGTGCGTCGCGATGATGCGGGAACACTTCCCGAAGATGGCGGCCGCTAGCCCCGACGCCTCCGTGAGCCGCGAGGTGGATGCGCTGCTGCCGCGAGTATACGAGTTCTGCGAGCTGCTGGTGGATAAGTTCCGCACCGTCGACACCGGCGCGTCGTTTCCGCACACAGTGACATTGCATACTACGTGCCATTCGCTGCGCGGCACTAAGATCGGGGAGCGCCCGGTGCAGTTGCTTCGCGCGGTGCGCGGCCTTAGCTATGTCGAGCTGCCGCAAGCGGATCAGTGCTGCGGTTTCGGCGGCACCTTCGCCATCAAGAACGCGGATGTCTCGGCCGCCATGCTCAGCGACAAGATACGCGCCATCCTGGACACGCAGGCGGAGATTTGCACGGCGGTGGATAATTCCTGCCTGATGCACATTGGCGGCGCCCTCAGCCGGCAGCGGGCCGGCGTTCGCTGCCTGCACCTGGCGGAGATTCTGGCGTCCACCGCGGGAGAGGCCGCATGAGCGTCAAGGTAGGACAGGCGGCCGCGGCGCCGACGTTTGCCAAGGCGGCCCGCGCGATGCTGGGCGACACGCAGCTCCGCCATAACGTGCGCAACGCCACCGAGGTGATCCGCGCCCGGCGCGCCCATGCCGTGGCAGAAACCCTGGACTGGCAGCAACTTCGCGATTCCGCGCGCGCCATCAAGGACCACGTTCTGCGCCACCTGGAAGCTTATCTGGAGCAGTTCGAAGCTGCCTGCACCGCAGCCGGCGGGAAGGTGCACTGGGCGCGCGACGCGGACGAGGCCAATAGCACGATCGTCGAGATCATCCGCTCGCATGGCGCTTCCGAGGTCATCAAGGTGAAGACCATGACCTCGGATGAGACCGCGCTCAACTCTGCGCTCGAAGCGGCCGGCATCTCGCCCATCGAAACCGATCTGGCCGATCTCATCATCCAGCTGGGCGGCGACAAGCCTTCCCACATCGTGGTGCCGGCGCTGCACCGAAACAAGGCCGAGATCCGCCGCCTCTTCATGGAGAAGATGCAGCTCCAGGATTTGGGCGAACGCGCCGAGGACCTGGCCGCCGCGGCCCGCCGCTATCTGCGCGAGAGGTTCCTGCGCGTGCGCGTGGGCTTGAGCGGAGCGAACTTTGCCATCGCCGAATCGGGTTCCCTCTGCGTGGTGGAATCGGAAGGCAACGGCCGCATGTGCACCACACTGCCCAAGGTCCTGATCAGCTTGGTGGGCATCGAAAAGATCATTCCCACCTTCGGCGATCTGGAAGTGTTCCTGCAACTGCTGGCGCGTTCCGCCACCGGCGAGCGCATGAACCCGTACAACTCCATCTGGACCGGCGTTACGCCCGGCGACGGCCCGGAAGAGTTCCATGTGGTGCTGCTCGACAACGGCCGCACGGGAGTGCTGGCCGACCCGGAATCGCGCGCCACGCTTGCCTGCATCCGCTGCGGCGCCTGTCTCAATATCTGTCCCGTCTACCGTCAGACAGGGGGCCATGCTTACGGCTCGATCTACGCCGGGCCGATCGGCGCCATCCTGACGCCGCAGTTGCAGGCGATGCGGTACTCGCGCTCGCTGCCCTACGCGTCGACGCTGTGCGGCGCCTGCTACGATGTCTGTCCGGTCAAGATCGATATCCCGGAGATTCTGCTGCGCCTCCGCAACCAGGTGGTGAAAGCCCACGGCGCGCCGTTGGCCGAGTCGATGGCGATGAAAGCGGCGGCACGGGCGTTTTCGAGTGGCGGGCGTCTCGAATCGGCGCAGAAACTGGTGCGCATCGCGCAGAAGCCGTTCGTTGAGGATGGCGTCATCGAGCGACTGCCCGGAATGCTGGCGAACTGGACCCGCTTCCGCGACCTGCCCGAGGTTCCCGCTGAATCGTTCCGCCAGTGGTGGGCCAAGCGCCGCCCCAAGGAGATTCGATGAGCGCGCCCAAGCTGGACGCCAAGCAGGAGATACTCGAACGAATCCACAAGGCCGCCAGCGGCGCCGGGGATCGCGCCGTCCAGTACGCGGCTATTCCGCGCGAGTACCGGCGCGAAGGCGGCATGGCGCCCGAGGCGCGCCTGGAGCTGTTTGCGGCCCGCCTCTACGACTACGGCGCCAGCGTCTACCGCTGCACCGCGGCGCAGATCGCCGATGCCGTGGCGCAGGCGCTGACCCAGCGCCGCCGCACCGCCATCGTGGTTTCTCACGGTGTGCCCGCGAGCTGGCTGCCCGAGGGTTTCGAATTCGTGGAGGATAACGACCTCAGCTATGCCGCGCTCGATCAGAGCAACGGCGTGCTGACTGGCTGCGAGGCGGCGGTTGCCTTCACCGGCACCATCATCCTGCGCCACGGGCCCGGCCAGCCTCGCCGCGCAGTTACCCTGGTGCCGGATTATCATCTCTGCGTGGTCAAGGCTCAACAGATCGTGGAGACTTTGCCGGAAGGCATCCGTCGCGTGGAAGAGTTCCGCGCGGCGCCGCTCACCACCATCTCGGGACCCTCCGCCACCTCCGATATCGAGATGACCCGCGTCAAGGGCGTTCACGGCCCCCGAACGCTGGACGTGGTGCTGGTGTTGTAAGGGCGCTTATTCCCCTTCGCGGCCCAACGCCATCACGAAATACTGCGCCCGGCCGGGTCCGGGGTTGCGCCAGCCGTGTTCCAGGTTGGAGGCGGCCCACACCACCGAACCGGCTTCCACACGCGTGGTGACCGATCCCAACGTCACATCGAGCTGGCCGGATTCGAGCATCACCACTTCTTCGTGCGCGTGCTTATGCGGAGGGTGAGGGGCCATGCCCGGGCCCAGATCGGTCAGGTGCAGATCGACGTGATAGCCAGTGTGCGTCGCACCGTCGAATACCTGGCGCGATTGGTTCGCTCCGTTGGTCTTCACGGGCATATCGCCGTAAGCGTAGGCGCGCGAATCGACGAGCTTCTTGTCTTCCTTCTTGTCGGGGGCCTGAGCGGCGGCCAGCGCCGGCAGCAAGAGGCCGAGTTGTCTGCGGGAGTATTTCACACGCCCAGTGTATACCGGCAGCCGCACGCCGGGAAGGCCGGCTCACACGTCGAAAATGCGCACCGCTTGCTCCAGGCTGGCGACGGCGTCGCGTCCCGGCGCGGGCGAATACTCGTGCGCAACATATCCGGTGAAGCCCAGTTCCGCGATCGCCTGCGCGATGAACCGGTAATTGAGTTCCTGCGTTTCATCGATTTCATGCCGCCCCGGATTGCCTCCGGTGTGAAAGTGGCCGATCCACCGGTAGTAGTCGCGGATATTGCGCACGATGTCGCCATCCATGATCTGCGCGTGATAGATGTCAAACAGGATATTCACCCGCGGCGAGTTGACCCGCTTCATCACGTCCACTCCCCAGGCGATGTGGTCGAACATGTAGTCCTTATGATTGACCTTGCTGTTCAGGTACTCCATGCTGATGTCGACGCCTTTGTCTTCGGCGTGCGCTTTGACGCGGTTCAGGAAGGCCACGCAGTTGTCCGCGCCCTCGGCGTCGGCCATGCCCTTACGGTTGCCGCTAAAGGTGATGATGCTGGGAACGCCGTTGGCCGCGGCGTCGTCGAGCGCCTGGTGCATCGCCTTTTCGAGCGGCGCGTGATTTTCGGTGCGGTTCAGCGCATTGGAGATGGTGCCGCCCGGTCCCGGCGGCCACATAGTCGGCACCAGGCCGTACTTCTTCAGCATCGGCCACTGTTCGGGACCCTCCAGGTCGTACCCTTTCAGGCCCAGGCGTGCGGCCGTCCGGCAGGTATCTTCGAAGCTCATGTCGCGCGCAAACACTCCGCGCGTGACGCATTGTTTCAGACGGCTCTTGCCGGGCGACGGCGCTGGCGTCTGCGCAGCCGCGGCCGTCAACGCCATCACGGGCAGAAAATCTCTACGGCGCATCGGAAGCCTCCAGACCAAGAGCTTAGCTTAAGTCATTTCGCGGTGAGTTTCGCTCCCTGCGGTCGCGGCTCGGAATGCATCGGAGCCGCGACCAGAGGGAGCGGTCGTGCTGGGAAGAACTCGCGAAACCCGCCCCAGCTTCAAAATTCCAACCGCAACGCAATCTGTCCCTGCCTCGGCGCATTGGACTGGCTGCTGACCACGCCGAAATTGGCGGCGCTGATGTTCGCCGCCGGCGCGCCGAACACTGCGCGGTTGAACACGTTGAAAAACTCGGCGCGGAAAATCAGCGTCACCCGCTCGGTAATCGCCGTCCGCTTCACCACGCCGACGCTTTCATTCAAAGTCCACGGCGCGCGCAGCCTGTCGTACGATCGCGCCGCGCTGCCGAGCGTGAACGCCGCGGGCACAGCGAAAGCCGCTGGATTGATGTAGCGATCCACCGCCGGGTCGAAGTTGCTGTAGCTCATTGCGAGCGGCACGCCGGAAATCACGTTCGGCCGCAGCGTGGAGTTGAACAGCGGCAGCGTGTTGTTGGCGGTCAGCACGATGGGTGTGCCGGCCCAGTATTGATCGATGTTGGTGAGCGTCCATCCGGCCATCAGCTTGCCCGGCGCGCCGTGCTGGAAGAACCGCTTGCCCGGCCCAAACGGCAAATCGTACAGGAAGCTGACGGAAACCGCCTGCGGCACATCGGCGTCGCTCACCGCTTTCTCCAATCCCCGGTTGTAATATGTCTGCCCAGCCGGCCCGCCGCCGGCCGCTATGTCGGCATCGGTGAGCGTCTTCGACCAGGCGTATGCCGCCACGCCGGTCAGCCCGTGGGAGATTCGCCGTTCCATTTTCATCTGTAGCGCGTGGTAGGTCGAATCGCCGTTCGGGTTGCTGAGGTTGGTGATCGTCAGGTATTGCGGGAACGGTCGCAGCGCCTGCGCCACCGATCCCGTGAAGCTGGGGTAGGGAAGGGGAATGCCCGCCGCCTGCGCAGCCGCCGACGTCACCGGCGCGCTGAGCAGGCTGCCCAAGCTCAGATAGCTGGGGTTGAGCTCGTTCGGCTGCATGAGAGCGGTTCCCAGGCGCGTGCCTTTCACGCCCACGTAATCGGCCTCCACCAGCAGGTTCGCAATCAGCTCATGCTGCACGCCCACGCTCCAGTTTTGAAAGTATGGCGGCCGTCCGTCGCCTGCGCCGATCATCGTCACCGCCGATCCGTTAGCCACAGTGGGGCTGATATCGGGCGGTCGGACGTAGTTCTGCGGAAAGCCGCTGTCCCAATGGAAGGCCGGCGTGACGCCGTTGTTGATGCTGGCGAAGACCGGCGATGCGTTGAAGCCGAAACCGAAACTCTGCGATTGCCGCAGACCGGCGTCGGCATTGCCCGGCCCATAGTAAATTCCGTAGCCGCCGTGCACGGTGGTCTTGGGGCTGGCGGCGTAAGCGAATCCCACGCGCGGCCCGAGATTCTTGTAATCCGTGTTGGCGAAACTGGTCAACCCGCTGCGGCCGGGGCCCGTGCCGAGAAACTCGATTGCGCCCGGCAGGTTGCCCGCGCCAGGATTGGCGAGCGTGGGGTCAAAGCTCGCCAGGTTGTCGTGCGCCTCTGAGCGCGGGAAATAGATTTCGTAGCGCAGGCCCAGGTTCAGCGTGAGCGTGCGGGTGATCTTCCAGTCGTCCTGCGCGAACCCAGCCAGATACCGGTAGCGAATGCCCGGAACCAGCGTGAGCTGATTGAGCTGGCCCTGGTGCACGTCACCCAGTAGAAAACTGGCGAACGCGCTGCCGGTGGACGAGGAGCCGGGCAGGCCTGTCTCCAGCGTATTGAAGGCGAAGTTGCCCTGTGAGCCGAAGTAATCCGCGCCGTTGGTTTCGAGCCAGCGCGCATCGGCGCCGAATTTCAAGCTGTGCCGGCCACGCATCCAGCCCACGCTGTCGTCGAGCTGAAACACGTTGTTGATTTGCTCGCCCACGGTCTTGGTGCCGTTGGTGGATCCCCAGGTGGCATAGCCGTCGTTGAACGTCACGTAGGGGAACGCGTTGCCCGCGCCCGTCTGCACGCCGGTCAGGCCGATCTGGCTGGGCCAGTTCTGGTTGGCGGCCAGCGAGTTCCACAACTGCGCCTCGCGCGTGAAACCGAACGCAGCGTGGTTGAGCAGGGTCGAAGATGGCGACCAATCGTCGCTCAGGCGCGCCCAGCGCGAATTGTAATCGTTGTTGAGCCCATTGGTGAAGGGATCGGGGAGAGTGTCCGGATTGATCTGCGCATACCTGCCCACATAGAGGAAGCCGCTGAGCCGGTTGGCGTCGGTGAAGGAGTGGTCGATCTTCACGTCCACTTGGTCGCGGCTGAAGCTGTTGGCGCTCAGCGCCAGAAAGTTATTGAGATTGCCGCCGTTGGTCGGCTGCGGCAGCAGCGGCAGGATCTTCGACGAGACCGAGCTGAACTCGCTTTGCGGAATCTGGTTTCCCGCAAACGGCGTGCGCGTGTAGCCGCCGCTGGCGGTTTGGGTTGTGGTCGAGGGGTCGTAGATGAGGATCGGCTTGCCGCTGCTGCCCACCAGCGAGGAAAAGTTGCCATCGCGAAAGACCACTGGCGGAATGCTCACCAGCGAATTCGACAACGATTGCACGTAGCGGAATCCGCTGTAGACCAAATAGAAGAACGTACGCTTGCGCCCGTCATATAGATGCGGAATCGCGACCGGCCCACCGAGCGCCGCGCCGAATTCGTTCTGCCGGTTTACCGGAGCCGCTGTCCCGAAGAAGCCCCGTGCATCGAATACATTGTTGCGCAGGTAGTCGAAAGCCGCGCCGTGAAATGTGTTTGTCCCCGATTTGCTCGAAAACACTTCGAAGCCGCCGCCGGTGCGGCCATATTCCGCGCTGAAATCGCTGTTGACCAGGCGGAACTCCGAGACTGCTTCTACCGATGGATAGGTGAACAGCGTGCCGCCACTCTCCGGGCTGGTGGCGCCGACGCCGTCGAACAGCACTTCCTTGGCGCGGGATTGCGAGCCATCGATCTGCGTGTTGGCGGCGGTGCCGGTCACCCCCGGCGTAAGAAAGATGAAGCTCTCCGGATTCCGCATGTTGCCGGAAACGGAAAGAGGGAGATCGGTTACGAGCTTTTCGGTGATGCCGGTCGAGTTGTCTGGGGTTGGGGTGTCGGGGGCCGTAACGTCGATTTCGCGCACGTCCGCGTCCGCAACCCGCATCGCAAAATTGAGCGTCACGGTCTCTGCCACGTTGACCGGAAGGGTCCGCAGCTCGAGACCGAAACCGCGCGCGGAGGCGGTCAGCCTGTATGCTCCGACCGGCAGTGCGGACAGCGTGTAGAGGCCGCGCTCGTTGGTCGATGCGGAGTACGTGAGACCGGTGGCCTGATTGACGGCTTCGAGGTGAGCGTACGGGATCACGGCGCCAGTCGGGTCCGTAATCGTGCCCGTCAACGTGCTGCGGTTCGACTGCGCCAACGCCGCCGTCGCAGCCAAAAACAAGATTGCCAGGACCCATCCGTGGCGTACGCACTCGTGCGTGCCGCGTCGAGACTCTTCTCGATGCGTCTTCTCCCCACTGCACCGGGCGTCGGCACGAGTGCCGACGCGGCACGCACGAGTGCGTGCGCCACGCCGGTCCGTCAGATCCTGTGAAGGCGTTCTCGGGTTGGTCCGTAGCATCAGATCGTTGTTCGGCAACCTCCAGTGTTCCATTTCGCCGGGCAGCCGGGCAAGCCCTCGAGCGGAATTCCAGGCCATGGCGACGACTGCTCCTTTTCGAACGGAGCCGTGACCAAAGGGAGCGGTCCAGCCGCATTCAAAGAGGACTCCCGACGTCAAGCCCCCAATACCGACCGCGCTATCCGTTTGAAAACGCGCCAAATTCTCTTCTTGACGCCAATCGCAAATTGCAATACTATAATTACAAATTGCTATATGAAGCTTGGTGAGAAACTTCGATACCTGCGCGAGGTGGAAGGCACGCTGCGCGGGTTCGATCGCGAACTGTCTCAACAGGAGATGGCGCGGCTGATTGAGCGCGAGCTCGGCAAATCCATCAGCCAGAGTTACCTTTCGCAGATCGAGAGCGGGGCGCGTCCGCACCTGACCAACTCCACGCGCATGCTGCTGGCACGCTTTTTCAAGGTGCATCCGGGCTACCTGGTGGACGATCCGGAGGGGTTTCAGAACGAGCTGGTGTCGGATGTGGGGGCGCTCGAGGACAAGCTGGACCTGTGGCTGGTGAGCGGCGCGGAGCGGTTTCGCCGCGACCCGGAGCTGCAGCACGCGCTGCTGGCCCTGGCGCGGCACGAGGATACGCGCATGTGCATCATCCTGCTGGGTGAGATTCTGGAGAACCCGGGCCTGGCGGACCGGTTGATGGAAGTCCTGAAGACGCCGGCGGCCCGCAAGACGAGGAGGCGGTAAATGAATTGGGCGGATTTCTACCTCGCGTGTTTTCTGGTCGGTTTCCTATTGAGCGCGTTGGCGTTCTTGGCGGGAACGGGGCACCTGCACATCCCGCACGTGCATCTGCACCATGGCTTGCATATTCCGCACGGGCACATTCCGCACGGCGGCGAGGGCGAGCTGCCGTGGCTCAATTTCGGCACCGTGTCGGCGTTCCTGGCCTGGTTTGGCGGCGCGGGATACCTGCTGGAGCATTACTACCACGTCTGGTATTTCGTGGCATTCGTGGTGGCGACGTTCTGCGGGCTGGGCGCCGCGGCGGTGGTGTTCGTATTCCTCGCCAAGGTGCTGATGGCGCATGAAGCGCCGCTCGATCCGGCGGACTACGAGATGGTGGGGGTGCTCGGAAAACTGAGCATCCGGATCCGCGACGGCGGAACGGGCGAGTTGGTTTTTTCGCAGGAGGGCACGCGCCACGTTGCGGGCGCGCGCAGCGAGGATGGCGCAGCCATCCCCAAGGGCGCGGAGGTGGTCGTCACGCGCTATGAGAAGGGTATCGCCTACGTCCGGCGTTGGGAAGACTTCGCCGGAGAAACGGAGTTGAAGAGTTAAATGGAACAAATTATACAAAACCCAATCGTGATCTTCGTCCTTTTGGGAGTCCTGGTCCTTCTTTTCATCCTGACGGCGTTTGCCAAGCTGTTCCGCAAAGCCGGTCCGCACGAAGCCATCATCGTCTACGGCTTGGGCGGTACGCGCGTGGTGAAGGGCCGCGGCACGCTGATCTTTCCGATGGTGGAGACCTCGCGCGGGCTTTCGCTGGAGCTGATGTCGTTCGACGTGGCGCCCAAACAGGACCTCTACACGCGGCAGGGCGTCGCGGTGACGGTGGAAGCGGTGGCGCAGATCAAGGTGAAGTCGGATCCGGAATCGATCCTCACCGCGGCGGAGCAGTTCCTGACCAAGGGGCCCGATGAGCGCGAAGGGTTGATCCGGCTGGTGATGGAAGGCCACCTGCGCGGCATCATCGGCCAGTTGACGGTGGAAGAGATCGTCAAGCAGCCGGAAATGGTGGGTGAGCGGATGCGCTCCACCTGCGCCGATGACATGACCAAGATGGGCCTCGAAGTGATTTCCTTCACCATTAAAGAGGTCCGCGACAAGAACGAGTACATCACCAACATGGGCCGGCCGGACGTGGCGCGGATCAAACGCGACGCCGACGTGGCATCCGCCGAAGCCGAACGCGACACCGCCATCAAACGGGCGAACGCATCGCGCGAAGCCGCCATCGCCAAAGCGCAGGCCGACCAGGAACGCGTGCTGGCGGAGACGCTTTCCCAGACCAAGCAGGCCGAAGCGCAGCGCGACCTGGAGACCAAGAAGGCCGTATACCTGGAAGCCGTGAAGAAGCAACAGGCCCAGGCGGACAAGGCCTACGAGATCCAGACCAATATCATGCAGCAGCAGGTGCGCGGCGAAGAAGTCACCGTTCACCAGGTGGAGAAAGAGCACGAAGTCAAGGTTCAGGAAGCCGAGATCCTGCGCCGCGAGCGTGAGCTGACGGCCACCGTGCTGAAGCCGGCACAGGCCGAGCGGCAGCGCATCGAGACCCTGGCGGAAGCCGAGAAGCAGCGCCTGATCACCGAAGCCGAAGGCCATGCTTCGGCCATCCGCGCGCAGGGCGAAGCGGAAGCGGAGATCATCTTCAAGAAGGGCGAAGCCGAAGCCAAGGCCATGAACCTGAGGGCCACGGCGTACCAGGAATTCAACCAGGCGGCGATTATCGACAAGCTGATCACCGGCTTGCCGGAGGTGGTGAAAGCGCTGGCCGCGCCGCTGGCCAACGTGGACAAGATCACGATTGTGTCGACCGGCAACGGCGATTCCGCCGGGATGAACAAGATCACCGGCGACATGACGAAGATCGCGGCGCAGGTTCCGGCACTGTTCGAGACCCTCTCGGGCATGCCGTTCAGCGAGCTGTTCGCCAAAGTGCGGACGATTGGGGACAAGGCGCCGAAGCCGGACGACAAGGCGCCGGCGGCGCAATAGGGACTTTGGGTAACCGGGCCGCGCGCGAGTGTGCGCGGCCCACAGCGAAAGGAGAACTCCAGTGGCACTCTTAGAGCGCGTTTCCACATTGATTCGGGCCAACCTCAACGATCTGGTCGACAAGGCCGAGGACCCGGAGAAGATGATCAAGCAGGTGATCCTCGATATGGAGAATCAACTGCTCCAGGTGAAAACCCAGGTGGCGATCTCGATCGCCGACCAGCACGTGCTGGAGAAGAAGCTCAAGGAAAACGAAGACAACGACCGGCAATGGATGCGTCGCGCGGACATGGCGCTCGACCAGCACGACGACGCGCTGGCCCGCACCGCCGTGGAACGCGCGATGACCTACCGCACGACGGCCGAGAGCTTCGCGCAGCAGGTGGAGGACCAGAAGACGCAGGTGGAGAACCTGAAGGGCGCGTTGACCAAGTTGCAGCAGAAGCTGGTGGAGGCGCAGGCCAAGAGCGACATGCTGATCGCGCAGCACCGGCGCTCCCGCGCGCTCGGGAAAGCCACCCAGGCGGGGCTGAATATGGGCGATCAATCCAAGACCGCTGCCTTTGACCGGATGAAGAACAAGGTGCAGCACAGCGAAGCGACCGCGCAGGCTACCGCCGAGCTGATGGCCGACAACGTCGAGGACCAGTTCAAGGCCATGGAAAAGCACGACGAAATCGACCGGCTGCTGGCCGAGTTGAAGGCCAAACGCAAGGCCGGATAACTGCGAACCACAGGGCGAAATGGAGCGGGCCCGGCGCCCGGAATAGCGGCGCCGGGCGTGGAAAAGCAGGTTGTGTCTCCATCCCGCCCAGCCAAAACAGGAACCTCATTTATGACGCACGATGCGAAGTTTGAGTGGTGGATTCTGGCCGCGATCGGCCTGGGCCTGGTGGTGATCCTGGTGGGAGGCAACCACTGGATTGCCGGCTCGGTCTTGCTGGTATTACTGATCCGCGCGTATCCGCAGCGATACGTCACCACACCGGATGGGCTGCTGATCCGTGCCGGTCTGGCCAACCGGTTGATCCCCTACCGGGCGATTACCTACATCGGCGAGGACGCGGAAGACCGGGCGCCGGTGCCGCTTTCGGCCGAGACGGTCAAGATCGAATGTGGGCCGAACTGCGAGATCTGGCTGGCGCCCGAAGATCCCTCGACGTTTTTCCAGGATATGGCGCGGCACACGCCGCATCTGCGGCGGCGCGGCCAGGCACTGACGAAGGCGTGGGTATAGCGCCATGCAGAAGCTGTTTCACTTCGATTCGCCGGTCGAGGTCTACCGGGCCGATGCGTGCGCGCTGACTTGCTTCGACGCGCGCTTCGAACTGGCGGTGCGGAAGTTTCTACGGCGCCGGGGCCTGGCGCTCTGCGACCAGATCAAGATCCCCGGCGCAGCCAGGACGCTCGCTGCCCCGGCCAGCGAAGGCGACCGCGACTTCGTGTTGCGCATGGTGGCCACCTCGATCGCGCTGCACCACCCGGCGCGGATGATCCTGACAGGCCACAACGATTGCGGCGCGTACATCGGCCGGCCGCCGGAAGAGGTCGTCGCCGACATAGAGCGCGCCGCCGAAGTAATCCACGCCGCGCAACCTTCGCTCGCCATCGAGCGTTATTTCTTCGATTTCGACGGCGTGTACCAGGTGTAGCGTCTGGTCCCAGCCGCGCTATCATGGTTCCAGGGATGGGCTTGCAGTGAAACGGCCGCGGTACCTGTTGTCCGCTCGGCCGTCACATATATGGAGCGCTCCCCAGAGGTGTCTGTTGGGATCGTCCTTGGCAGCCGGGTAAGAGCATGAAAATGAAAAAAACAGTGGGGATTTCGTTGCTGGCGGCCTTGGTGGGCTTCGCGGCATGGGTTGGACTGTCCGCCGGCCGCGTGCACGCGGCTTCGCAGGGCGAGGAACTGGACCGCACCATGCGCTCGGTGGCCTCGGCGTATGCGCTGGTGGAAAAGAACTATGCCGATCCGGTGTCCTCGGAGAAGGCCTTCTACCAGGGCGCCATTCCCGGCATGCTGCACACCCTCGACCCGCATTCGGTATTTGTCGATCCGGCCGAGTATCGCGAGATGCAGCGCCGCCAGCGTGCGCAGTATTTCGGCGTGGGGATGGAGATCAGCATGGATCAGGCCCGCGTGGTGGTAATACGCCCCTTCCCGGGCTCGCCGGCGTCGCGAGCGGACCTGCGCCGCGGCGACGTGATCGTGGCCGTGGACGATAAAGACACCAGTGCTATGGAATCACCCGCCGTGGCCGACCTGCTGCGCGGGCAGCGCGGCACCCAGGTGCGGGTTTCGGTGCGGCGCGAAGGCGTGCCGGATCCCATCACCGTCGAGGTCACCCGCGGCGCCATCGAAACCAGCGTGGTGGACGCGTTCTGGTGGAAACCTGGCATCCTCTATCTCAACATCAGCAGCTTTGAAGCGCAGAATGTCGCCAAGGACGTGGAAGACGATCTGGCCAAGTTGGGTGAGCAGAATGCCGCCGGACTGGTTCTGGACTTGCGGGACAACCGCGGCGGGCTGGTCAACGAAGCCGTAGCCGTGGCCGGTCGCTTCCTGCGCGACGGCCAGATGGTGGTCTCCCACCATGGCCGCGCGGAAGCCGAGCAGCCGTTCCGCGCCCGCGCCGTCGCTGCCTCCCAGCACTATCCGATGGTGGTTCTGGTGAATGGCGATTCCGCTTCGGCCTCCGAGATCGTGGCCGGCGCGCTGCAGGATCACGACCGCGCCTGGGTACTTGGCGAAACCACGTTTGGCAAGGGCCTCGTCCAACAACAGTTCCCGCTCAACGAGGGAGCGGCCCTGTTGCTCACCATCGCCCACTATTACACTCCCAGCGGGCGCCTCATTCAGCGCGATTACTCACATCAGTCGTTCTACGACTATTACTACATGCACCATTCCGACACCCAGAACCAGGACGACCTGAAAACCACCGACAGCGGACGCAAGGTGTATGGCGGCGGCGGCATAAGCCCCGACGAGAAATACCCGGCTTCCCACTACAGTATTTTCCAGCGCCGTCTGGGACTGGCGTGGATACCGGGCGTCTGGGTTTACTATCGTTTCGGCAACGTCTATTTCAACGGCGCCAAGCCCACCCTGCCGGCGGGCTGGCAGGTGGACGAGGACACCTTGAATCGTTTCAAGGCGTTCCTGAAGACGCAGCAGGTTGTGTTCACCGACGCCGATTTCGATGCCTGCAAGGGTTGGCTGAAGGAGCAGATCCGCTGGGAACTCTATTTCCGCGCCTTCGACAAGGACACCGCCGAGCGCGCCCGCTGGCAGGAAGACCCCGAGATCAAAAAGGCCACGGAGAGCATGCCTCGGGCGCAATCTCTGATGCAGCAGGTCGAGCGCGTGCTGGCCCAGCGCGGCGCTCGCGGCTAACCCGCCGGAGGACCATGGCCGGCTATTCCGCGACGCTTCCCGGCTGGATGGGGTCCAGCAGTCGGCAAGTCAGCAACTCGCGTTCGTAAATGATTTCCGGCGGCAGGTGATCGCGCAGGCCCATCAGCCACTTTTCGTGCTCCATCACTTCGCTGTGCCACGCCTCCCGGTCGAACGCCTGCAAGTAGTCGAATTTCTCGCGCGGGTAATCGAGCCCCGTCCAATCGATGTCTTCGTAGCGCGGCATCCAGCCCACCGGCGTTTCGTTGCCGAGCGCGCGGCCATGCACGCGGTCGATGATCCAGCGCAGGATGCGCAGGTTTTCGGCGAATCCCGGCCACAGAAACTTTCCTTGCGCGTCCTTGCGGAACCAGTTGACGCGAAAAATGCGCGGCGTTTGGCTCAGCGAATGCTGCATCGTGATCCAATGCCGGAAATAGTCGCCGATGTTGTAGCCGCAGAAGGGCAGCATGGCCATCGGGTCGCGGCGCACGCGGCCCACGTCTCCGGCGGCCGCCGCGGTGGTCTCCGATCCCATGGTGGCTCCGGCGTATACGCCCGCGCTCCAATTGAATGCCTGGTAAACCAGCGGCGTGGTGTCGGCCCGCCGGCCGCCGAAAACGAAGGCGCTGATGGGAACCCCGTGCGGATTTTCCCAATCGGGATCGATTACCGGGCACTGTGACGCGGGCGCAGTGAAACGCGCATTCGGATGCGCCGCCAGGGCGCCCGTCTTTTTGGCAATCGCCGGCGTCCACGGGTTCCCCCGCCAATCCAGGCACTCGGCCGGCGGCTCTTCGGTCATCCCCTCCCACCACACCCCGCCTTCCGGCGTGAGCGCGACGTTGGTGAAGATGGTGTTCCGCTGGAGTGTCGCCATGGCGTTCGGATTCGTCTTCACGGATGTCCCGGGGGCCACGCCGAAGAAGCCGGCTTCGGGATTGATCGCGCGCAGGCGGCCGCTTTCGTCCGGCTTGATCCATGCGATGTCGTCGCCCACCGTCCGCACCTTCCAGCCCTCCATTCCCTTCGGCGGGATCAGCATGGCCAGGTTGGTTTTGCCGCAGGAACTGGGAAAGGCGGCGGCGATGTATGTCTTTTCTCCCTTGGGATCTTCAATGCCGACGATCAGCATGTGCTCGGCCAGCCAGCCCTCGTCGCGCGCGATATTGGACGCAATCCGCAGCGCGAAGCACTTCTTCCCCAGCAGCGCGTTGCCGCCGTATCCCGAGCCATACGACCAGATCTCGCGTGTCTCGGGGAAGTGGACGATGTACTTCGTCGGATTGCAGGGCCAGGGGACGTCTTTCTGGCCGGGTGACAGCGGCGCGCCCACCGAATGCAGGCAGGGCACCACGCGCTTCTCGTCTCTTCTCATTGCGTCCAGAACCCATTCGCCAATGCGCGCCATGATGCGCATGTTCACCACCACGTATGGCGAATCCGTCAGCTCAATGCCGTACTGCGCCATGGGCGATCCGACCGGTCCCATGCTGAAGGGCAACACGTACATCGTGCGGCCGGCCATCGACCCGTGGAAGAGCGCCTTCAACTTGTGCCGCATCGCGAACGGATCTTCCCAGTTGTTGGTTGGGCCGGCAGTCTCCCTCGAGAGCGAACAGACGAATGTGCGGGATTCGATGCGCGCCACGTCGCTCGCGTCCGACCGGGCGTAATAGCAGCCCGGCCACAGGTCCTCGTTCAGCTTGATGAACGTGCCGCTCTCCACCATCTGGCAGCAAAGTTCGGCGTTCTCCTCCGCGGAGCCGTCCACCCAGTGAATGGCCGCGGGCCGTGTGAGTTCGGCCATCTTTTCTACCCACTTCAACAAATGAGCGTTGCGGCTGAGTGGTTGGGAATGATCTCTCTTGGTTGTCATGTCCTTGGCGAAACGGAACTGCGAGTTTTCTTGCTGCCGGCCCGGAGCAGGGAGGTTGCCGGCTCTCGGAACCCGGAACGGCAACCTGGTCTTCTCCAGGGAATACGGGCACGCTGGCACGTCGTAGTGCCGCGCTCAGCGGAACCGCCAGGCTGCCTTCGGTCCAGTTGCGGGTAGTGGCGCTTCTGTAACCTTGGGAGGTTTAGAATAGCACGCTGGGGCATGCTTTAGCTTGCCGCTCAGACCACAAGCAGGTTCGCGCACGCCAGTCGAGCGCCTTGCGCAGAATCGGCATCCTGCAAACTGCTCGGCACGCCGCGATAAGTCGCCGGACAGAAAAAAAGCTTGCAATCCACAGATCATGTGATATAGTGTTATATATCACATGATGCAGTTGATCGTCCATCCTGCCGACGAGCTTCCCATCTACCGCCAGATCATGCGGCAGATTGTCGAAGCCATCGCAGGGGGAAGGCTGCGCCAAGGCGACAAGCTCACCAGCCACCGCGAGTTGGCCGAGCAATTGGTGGTCGCCCCCCTCACCGTTAAGAAGGCCTACGACGAGCTGGAGCTGCTTGGTTACGTAGAGACCCAGCGCGGCCGCGGCACGTTCGTCTGCTCGGAGCCGCCGAAAATGAAGCCCGCCGAGCAGCGCGAGCGCCTCCGTGCCGCCGCCAGGAAGCTGCTCTCGGAAGCGTACTTGGGCGGCTTACGCTTCAAGGACGCGGCGGAGATTCTGCGGGAGGCCGATCGTGAAATCTCGAGCGGCGAGCCGTCGCCCGCGAGCGGTATATGGCGCGAGAAGGAGGAATCATGAACCCGGTATTGGAGTTCGAAAGGGTAGAGAGGTCGTACAAAAAGGGAGTGCCGGTTTTGGACGGCGTCACCTTTCCGGTGGAACCCGGCGAGGTGGTCGGGCTGCTGGGCCGCAACGGCTCCGGCAAGACCACGCTCATCAGAATCGCCATGGGCATGTTGCATCCGCAGGCCGGCTCCGTGCGCGTGTTCGGCTGGTCGCCGTTTGAAAACCCCATCGAAGTGAAGCGGCGCGTCGGTTACGCGGCGGAGGACCAGGTGCTTCCTGGCCATTCGACCATCGCGCAGATGACCGCCTTTCATCGCTACCTCTTTCCGAGTTGGGACACGGCTTGGGAGCGGCAGCTTCTGGAGCTCTTCAACCTCGACCCCGCTGCCCGCATCGGCAAGCTGAGCAAAGGCCAGGCGCGGCAAGTGGCGCTGCTATGCGCAATCTGCCACCGGCCCGAGCTGCTGATCCTCGATGAGCCCGGCGCAGGGCTCGACCCGGCTGCCCGCCGCGAGTTCCTGGAAGCCTCCATCCAATTGCTCAACCGCGAGGGATGCTCGATTCTGTTCTCTTCCCACCACATGACCGACGTCGAGCGCATCGGCGGTCGCGTCGTGCTGCTCGATGGCGGCAAGGTGTTCCTGGATCGCCCGCTCGATGCGCTGCGCGAGAACCTGTGCGTAGCCCTGGTGCCGAAAGCATCGGCCGCGGAATCGGCGATGGTCGAACGGCAACCCGGCTGCCTGCGCGCGCGGTCGATCGGCGAAGACTGGCATGCGGTGTTCGAGGGCGAGCCAGCCGCAGTGAGCCGCCAACTGGCCGCGTCGCTGGGCGCCGACGGCATTCGCTGCGTCCAGGTTCCGCTCGAAGAGCTGTTCGTCGAATTGCTCGGCGGCCAGCGTTAAGGAGGCGTCATGATCTTTCAATTGGTTCGGCGCGATCAGGATTGGCGGATGGTCCCGTGGATGACTCTGTGCCTGTGCGCGATGGCGCTCGCAGGGAGCGTGTTCACTCACCATCGGGTCACCACGGAGTTGTTGTTCTCCTCGATGCTGCCCATGATGTCGCTGGCCGGCTTATCCGGAGCCTTCGCGAACGGCGCCAGCCGGCGCGCCAGCCTATTCCAGGCGGCCCTACCGATATCGGCGCGGGACCTTTTTGTGGCCAAGCTGCTGTCGCAGATAGCGGGAGTATGGTGTCTGCTGCTGTCCGCCGCAGCCGCGTGCTATGTGGCCGGCCCCGGATGGTCCGTCCCTTTTCCGTCTTTGATCATGGCGGAGGCGTTGGTCGCGGTGACGATCCTGGCACTTCTGTCCGTGCGCCTGCGGGATCTGAGCGTGCCCAACGGAATAGCGATCGGGCTGCTGGCCGGCCTTGGGCTGCTGGACGCCGCGCTGGTTTTTCCGGGCCCATTGTTTTCTTTCGCACGGCCCGGAATCGTGCTGCCGGTTTGCGCCGGGACGTTCGCCGCGTTGTTGTGGAGGGATCTGGCATCAATGCCCAAGGTATTCCAGGTGGCGCCCATGGACGCCGTCGCCGAGCGGCCGGCAAGGCGCCGGACTGGATCTGTCCGGCCGGTCTGGTGGCCTGTCTGGCGGTCTGCGTTCTACGGCCGGAATGTGGTCAGCCTCATCGGTTCAGCGATCTTCCTCGCCAGTGGCATGTGGCAGTTGGCGCCGATCATGCTCGCCTCCTTTGTGACCGGGGCCTGGTATTCCGTGCGCTGGCTGTGGCCGCTTCCGGTGGCCCGCCGCAAGGTGTTGGCGATGACGCTGCTGATCCCACTGCTGCTGGAGGCGACGGCTCAGTTGATTTGGCCGTCTGGCTTCGTCAGGGCGGTTGCGCTGGCGGCTATGATGCTGTTGTCCACGTCCGCCTCCCTGGCGCTTCTCAATCCGACTGGCATGCGCGCCGGTGCCAGGCTTCTGGTGTTGCCCTGGTTGGTCCTCTTCCTGTTCGCACCGCTCGCCGTGCTACTCGCCGATGCCTTCAACGGGACAGGCCCCCCATTCGGCATCCACGCGAGGAGCTACACGATCGATTTTCTTACCCTCCATTTGGCCGGAGTCCTGCCCAGCAACCCGTCGATCCTGATCGCGGGGACGCTGGTCGCGCTTGGCGCGCTATATTGGCTGGTGCAGAGACAGTTCGAGTCCGCCGACTTCGTCCAATTCGTGCAGACCCGGCTCGACACCGCCGATTAAACCTGTCTCAGGGCTTGAACGCCTTCGAGCGTCTCGCCGGAAGCGGGCGGCCGGTAGAGTTGGCCGGGGTTCTTGGAATCGAATCTCGCCGGAAACCCGGCGGCGCATCGGGTAATAACGTTCGGCGCTGGAAGCGGTGGGCGGTCGCCGGGCTTGGCGGGTTTTTCGAACGTGTCGAGTGCGTCCTCTCCGTTCTGCCAGAACCAGCAGCAGACCTCCGCCCGGCATCGTAGTCAACGTGCCTGGTTCCGGGCGCCCGACGACGCACCACGGTGAATTCCGCCGTGATCCGGTAGGTCGATAATAGATAGTCACTGCACAGCGGGTTCGAGCGCCGCATCTGGGTCGCCTGTAAGTAATAGTTGTGGAAGGGCGATCTGATGGCTCCCCAATCTGGACACGTTTCGGACTTTCGCGGCATAATATCTCCTTACACTGCCTGTACCGCATCCGCTGGAGGAGAAGTGACGACACTGGTCTGGATCGTGCTCGGAACTCTGGGGTTAGTGCTCAGCCTGTTCGTCATTGGCTGGTTGAACGCGATCCGAGCGTCTGGAGTCCGCAACCGCAAGCTCGATGAGCTGATTCGCCCGGCCATGGACGCCGTTCGGGAGAACCGTCCTTCCGCTCAGGAGAGAGTGACGGAACTTGCTGAAGTTCCCGCAACCCGGAATTATCTGTTCGCCCGGTTGACGGAGATCGGAAAGGCGGACATGTTTCCCCTTGCCTGTCGCTCGTTCGAGAAGGTGGCTGAGTCGGATCTTGCGAGTTGGCTGATGCATCCAAATGAGTTGGGGGCTGCTCCTGCTGAGATGGAATTAGTCCGGAGGATAGCCATCCGAAGAGAAGGGACAAGCGGGAATGTCTTTCTCTTCCGCTTCCGCGCCGAGCCATCCAACTGGGCCTCGAAACGCGGGTGGATGGCAGGAGTCGCCGGACCCTATTGGGATGACGGCGAATCACCGGACCTCGCCTCGGGGACCTTCAGCGAACTCACTCCCTTTGCTCGGTTGACAGTGGAGGAGCACGTCGAGTGTCTCTGGAAAGCATCGCAGAAGAGGGGTCCCGTCATGCCCAGCTAGGGGTCCTGAAAACTGCCTCAGCAAGAAGAAGGGATGGGGGAAACGGAGCGGGAGTGAAGTGAACCCCTGGGCTGCGACACGTTTCGAACTTTGGTGGCCTGAAACGCGGTCCGCTCGAACCACTCCAATTGCTTTGAGGCCAATGGCATCCGGACGACATTAGTACGTCCATCCAGCCTGGGCGCCCAGCCGAGCCGGCGATCTGGTCGAGGTGAATGTTCCTAACGCGTTGCTGTTCGATACGCTGACCTTACATCGGTCACTGACCGAGATCGACCTGCGTTGCTCGGTGCCAATGATGAAAACCCACGTTCTGGCCGGGGTGACACTGGGCATGAAGAATGTCATCGGTCTCTACCCGGGCGCAATCTATCAGGCGCTACGCGGCAACATGCACGACATGGCGTCCAAGATCGAGCCCTCCGCTACAGCGGCGCCGATCGTGGACATGGTGCGCGCGAACAAGCTCGGCCTGGTGGTGATCGATGGCTCTTCGGCGATGGAAGGAAACGGTCCGACCGATGGAACCCAGGTTCCCATGGAGACCATCATCGCCGGCACGAATCCAATTGGCCACCGATATGGTGGCGGCGAACCTCATGGGCTTCGAGCCCGACGAGATTTCGACCTTCACCTGGGCGCACAAGGCCGGACTCCAGCCACACCGCCTGGAGGAGATCGAGACTCGCGGCGAACCACTCGATCGCGTCCGGCGCGAGTTCGTTCGGCCTGTCCTGGTCCCTTGGAACCCCGCCGACGCACCACTACTGAGGTAATCGATTCGTCATCGGACGCGCGAAGAGTTCGAG
>Ga0181517_10001989_pt1 | contig 21682 bp, 16 predicted proteins | sample PEATcosm2014_Bin_31_FD_119748 | JGI IMG/M metagenome (GOLD analysis project Ga0181517, IMG submission 119748) | Peatland microbial communities from MTU Mesocosm Facility, Houghton, MI, USA - PEATcosm2014_Bin01_30_metaG | ecosystem: Environmental > Terrestrial > Soil > Wetlands > Peat | place... | reverse complement strand
TGGTGACCGCCACTTCCCCCAAAGACATCCGGTTCCACCAGTTGCACGCCTCGGACGGTGGCCGGATCAACCAAAAGAGGGTCTGCTCGCTGGACGGCGAGGAGGTCGACTACTCCGAGATCGTGAAGGGTTACGAAATCCACCGGGGCCAGTACGTGATCGTCGAGCCCGAGGAGCTCGAGGGTTTGGCGCCCGAATCGAGCCGCAGCATCGACATCGAGGAGTTCGTCGACCTGGCCGAGATCGACCCCCTGTACTTCGAGCACAGCTACTACCTGTTGCCCGATGGGCCGGCGGCCCGCTCTTACGCCTTGCTGGCGGAGGCGATGACCGGGACCGGGAAGGTCGGTATCGGCCGTTTCGTGCTGCGCACCAAGCAGTACCTGGCCGCGCTGCGCCCACGGGAGGGCGCCCTCGTCCTGTCCACCATGCTCTTCGCCGACGAGGTGGTCGAGTCGACCGAGCTCGAGGTGGCGACGACGAAGGACACCAGGCCCTCCGAGCGGGAGCTGACCATGGCCCGCCAACTCGTCAGCTCGCTGTCGGCCGAGTGGGACCCGACCAAGTACAAGGACGATTACCGGGAAAGAGTCATGGAGCTCATCGAGGCCAAAGCCGAGGGCAACGAGATCGCCACGCCCGAAGAGCCCGAGCGCCCCGCGCCGGTACTCGACCTGATGGCGGCCCTCGAGGCCAGCCTCGCCCGGGCCCAGCACGACCATCCCTCCTCGCGGAGCGGGGCTTCCTCGCACAACGAGGCACACGGGCGGCCACGTAAGCGGGCTTCGGCGTGAGCAGTCCGGGGTTGGCGCCCCGGGTGGGCGGTGCCGGCCCCCGGGCCGGCCGGACAGCTGGTGCAACCTCGGTGGAGATCGAGGGGAAGGCGCTCAACCTGTCCAACCTGGACAAGGTGCTGTGGCCGGCCACGGGCACGACCAAGGGCGACATGGTCAACTACTACGCCCAGATCGCGCCCGTTATGGTCCCGCACCTGGTCGGCCGGGCGGTGACGCTCAAGCGTTTCCCGGACGGGGTGGAGAAGGGCTCGTTCTACGAGAAGAACTGCCCATCTCACAAGCCGCCGTGGGTCGGGACGGTGAAGATGGGCGATGTCAACTACTGCCTGGTCGAGGAGGCCGCGGCTGTGGTCTGGCTGGCCAACCTGGCGGCGATCGAGCTCCACCCGACCCTGGCGGCCAAGCCCGACCTCGGCTCACCAACCTCGGTCGTCTTCGACCTCGACCCGGGTGCTCCGGCGGACGTCCTCACGTGCGCCCGGGTGGCCCTGCTGGTGCGAGACGTGCTCGAGCGATTGCACCTCGAAGCCTGGGCCAAGACCTCGGGGAGCAAAGGGCTCCAGCTGTACGTGCCGCTCAACAACGGGGCGACGTACGAGCGTTCCACCCCCTTTGCCAAGGCGGTCGCCCAGTTGTTGGAGAAGCGCCATCCCGACCTCGTGCTTTCCTACCAACTGCGGGCCGCCCGGGCCGGGAAGGTGCTGATCGACTGGAGCCAGAACGCGGCTTCGAAAACAACCGTATCGGTTTACTCCCTGCGGGCCCGCCCCGAGCCCACGGTCTCGACGCCGATGACCTGGGACGAGGTCGAGGACGCGCTCGCGGGCGGGGACCCGGCCCGCTTCTCGTTCCAGTGGCCCGAGGTGCTCGACCGTGCCCGGGACGAAGGCGACATCATGGCCGATGTCCTTACCCGCCAACAGGAACTTCCCGAGCTGCGCCCTTGACGGTGGGTATGGAGCCGGGCCGGTAACTAAGCCAGCCCTGTAACCAAGCGGGCTCTGTAATCAGGCCGGTCCCGTCCGGTCCCGGCTCGTGGCGTAGGCGACGACGGCGTCGGACAGCGGTGGCCAGGACGCCTTAGCCCATGCCCCGAAGTTTTCCCCGCTGAGGCCGGCCAGGGCCACACCGGCTTCGGGGTCGACCCAGAGCAACGAACCTGACTGGCCGAAATGGCCGAACGTCGAGGGCGAGTTGCGGGCGCCTGTCCAATGCGGGGACTTGTGGCCGCGGATCTCGGGGCCCAGGCCCCAGTCGCAGGGGTCCTGGCGGCCGTAGCCGGGGAGCACGCCGGACAGGCCGGGCCAGGCGACGCTGGTGGCGACCTGCCAGGTCGTGGCGCTGATCAAGGTGGGCGAGACAAGCTCTCCGGCCAGCGCCAGCAGGTCGACAAGTGGCCCGCTGGCCCCGTGGGCCGGCGACCCCTCGAAGAGGGTCCCGTTCATGCCCAACGGGCTGAGCACCCCGACCTGCAGGTAATCGCCGAAGTGCATACCGGACCGGGCCTCCAGGTGCTCGGCCGCCCGCTCTAGGCCGGAGTTGGAATAGATGCGCCGGCGGCCGGGCGGCGCCACCGGCTGCCCCCCCTCGAAAGGCAGGCCAGAGGCGTGGGCCAGCAGGTGGCGCAAGGTCGAGCCGGGGGGCCCGACGGCGTCGTCCAGGTCTACCGTCCCCTCTTCCCAGGCCACCAGGCAGGACAGGGCGACGAGCAGCTTGGTGACCGAAGCCCACGGGAAGGACCGCTCGGTTTGCCCAGCCGTCGCTTCGACGCCGTTCCTGGACACCACGCCGGCCGCCCCCGCCCCCGGCCAGGCAGCCACGGCACCGGCCAGAGCGCCGGCCAGATCTTCAGGCACCGGGGCCGTCCTTCGCAGCTTCGGGTGCTCCGGCCACGTAGCGCTCGATGAGCCGAGCTGTAGCGGCCAGGTTGTCACGGATCCCTCCGGAGATGGCCCGCTCGGCCAGGGGGCCGAGCAGGGGGAGGTGGACGCGCAGGTCGCCCTCGAAATGTTGGGTGCTGCGCCCGTTACCTTCGTCACGCAACTCGTACCAGCCCTTGAAGCTGAACAGGCCCGAGTAGTTGTCCGGGACCATCTCGACCTGCGTACGCCTGGACGTCAGGTCCACATCGGTCACCTGGGCCCAGGTCAGCTTGGCTGGGTCGAGCAGTCTGCGGGCCGGCCCGTTGAGGGTGCCGGCGAACCGGTAGCCGAGCACGACCCGGGCGTGCCCGGGCGACGGGCTGGAGCAGGAGCGCACTTCTGGCGCCGAGATCCCCGGCAGCTCTCCGAGGGTGGCATAGAAGTCGGGATCGAGGAACGCGGCCTGGGCCGCCTCTGCGCTGGCCGCAATGGGCTGGTCGAAGCTGGTCCTCAAGACAGCCCCAGCAGCGTCGGGGCCCGCCCTACTAGTAGGTGTCCGTCGTGTCGCACGAGAGTGGGACTTCCAGCGCCGTCAGATCTTCTTCCATGATGGCGAAGTAGGTGCGAGGGGCGGTACTGTCCGGCGCGGGCACAACCTCCATGGGGTCCAAGCTTTTCACGCCCACGCCCGCCAACCGTGCGACCTTGTCCAGGGCCCCGGTGGGGGTACCCGCCTCGCTGAAAACATCGGGGAGCGAGTCCTGTTTCACCAGCGCGGCCGCCCTTTGCGGGCCCATGCTGGCCACGTCGACGTCGGTGAGGCCGAAGCTGGTGGCGAAGCGCTTGAAGGCGCCGTCGGCGGTGACGAACACCTGACGGGTACAGTCCGAAAAGGTGCTCTCCAGGTCCGATTCGATGGAGCCGACCACGGACTGAAAGTCCTGCGAGGCGTCATCGAACTGTCGTTTGGCGCCCACGTCGGCGGTGGTCAATGCGGCGGCGACGAGAGCGGCGGCCTTGCTCATCAGCGCCGGGTCGAGCCAGAACTCGTACGGCTCTGCTGTCGACGACACCGCGGGGAGCAGGGAGAGGTGCCGGTGAGCCGAGCGCGCCGCCGTCTCGACGCTGGGTTGGTAACCGTCGCCGACATCGACCACGAGCGGGGCGGCGCGGACCAGTGCAAGCTGGTCAGGGCGCAGGGAGATGTCTTGGGGCGGTTCCCCGGGAGCCGCCAGGTCGACGACCTTGACCCATTTGCCCCCCAGGTAGCTCACCAGGACGGCCAGAGGGTAGGCAGAAACCACGACCTCCAGTGGTCGCGCCGGAGCTTTGGCCGCAGGCGTGGTGGGGGCGCTCGAGCGGCCGGCGCCACAAGCCGCCAGGAGGAGGGAGGCCAGTACGGCTCTCGACGTGTTGTTGAACTTGGACCTCAGCGCTGCTCGGCGGCAAAAAGGCCGGTCAGCGTCGACGAGGTCGGGCGCGAGCATCTCGCCCTTGAGCTTGCCATCCCGGGCCGCCGCGGGAAAGGCAGCGGCGGGGGCCCTGGCTTTGTCGAGGTCCAAGGAGGTGCACGAGAAGGCACGGTTGGGCCACCAACGAGGCCGGCGAGCATACTCTGAGGGTGAGAAAGGTGGTGGTCCCTACGGCCGAGCCTGTGGAGGCGCAGTCATTTGATGTCGTGGTTGTCGGCGGGGGGCCGGCCGGTTACGCCGCCGCCCTTTCTGGCGGGCGCGCCGGCCTGCGCATCGCGCTGGTCGAGAAAGAAAAAGTGGGCGGTACCTGCCTGCACCGTGGGTGTATCCCGGCCAAAGAGCTCCTCGAGACGGCGGCCGTCTACCGGACCGTAAGGGGTGCCAAGGAGTACGGCATCGGTGTCGACGGCTGGACCGTCGACTTCTCCGCCACCCAGGCGCGCAAACGCAAGGTGATCGACCAACAGCACAAGGGCCTCCAGGGCCTGCTCAAGCGGTGCAAGGTGACGACTTTTGCAGGGGCGGGCAGGCTGGCAGCGGGACGCGTGGTGCGGGTCGAAGGTGCGGACGGCGCGGTCACTGAGCTCACGGCGCCGGCCATAATCCTGGCGGCCGGGTCGGTGCCGCGGACCATCCCCGGCTTCGGCTTGGACGGGCGCTTCGTGCTCACGAGCGACGAGGTCCTCGACCTCGAACAGCTGCCCGAGTCGGCCGCGGTGATCGGCGGGGGGGCCATTGGGTGCGAGTTCGCCTCCATGCTGGCGGACATGGGCACTCGGGTAACTGTCCTCGAGGCCCTGCCCAGCATCCTCCCGGGCGTCGACAGCGACGTGACCAACGTCGTGGTCAAGTCCTTTGCCCGGCGGGGCATCGACATAAGGACCGGGGTGATGGTGAAAGGGCACACTCCGTCCGAGGACGGCAAGTCGACCCAGGTACAGTTTGCGCCCGCCACCGCGGACGAGGGCGAAGTCGAGAACATCGAGGTCCAGGCGGTCGTGGTGTCGGTGGGCCGTCGACCCTACAGTGACGGGCTGCTTGCCCCGGGGTCGGGCGTTGAAGTCGATGAGCGTGGTTTCGTGAAGGTCGACGAGTGGATGCAAACGAGCGAGGAAGGTGTCTGGGCGGCGGGCGACCTCGTCGCCACGCCGGGGTTGGCCCACGTCGGTTTCGCCGAAGCCATGGTCGTGATCGACCAGTTGCTGGGCCGCCAGGCCATGCCCATCGACTACAGCCGCGTCCCCTGGTGCGTGTACACCTTCCCGGAGGTGGCCTTTGCCGGTTACTCCGAAGAAGCGGCCCGACAAGCCGGTTACGAGGTAGTGACCAAGAAGGACCCGTTCGTGGGCAACGGACGGGCTGCCATCATCGGCGACACCGAAGGCTTGGTGAAATTGATAGCGGAGAAGTTGCCCGACGGTTCGGCGGGTCGCCTGCTCGGGGTGCATATGGTCGGCCCCTGGGTGACCGAGCAGATAGGCCAGGGTTACCTGGCGGTCAACTGGGAGGCCACGGCCGAAGAGGTGGCCCAGTTCGTCCAACCGCACCCGTCATTGTCCGAAGTTTTCGGCGAGACAATGCTCGCCCTGGCCGGAAGAGGTCTTCACGTTGGCTGACATAACGATGCCTCAACTCGGTGAGACCGTTACCGAGGGCACCATCACCAAGTGGCACAAGCAGGTGGGCGAGACCGTCGCCGAAGACGAGGTCCTCTTTGAGGTCTCGACGGACAAGGTCGACTCCGAGGTGCCCTCGCCCACCAGTGGGACTGTCACCGAGATCCTTGTCCAGGAAGGCGAGACGGTCTCGGTCGGAGTCAAGCTGGCGGTGATCGGGGCCCCCGCTGACAAGGCGGTGAACGGTGCGGCCGGCGCTCCGCCCAGCACGAAGACCGCCGTGGCCGAGACCGCCGTGGCCGAGACCGCCGTGGCCGAGACCGCCGTGGCCGAGACCGCCGGCGGGGAGACCGCCGGTGGGGAGGCAGATAGCCTCGAGACCGACGACGGGGGTGCCGACGGTCGTGCCCGCCGCGGCCAAGTCGCGCCGGCGCCGGCCAAACCTCCTTCGGGTGGCCCAGCCCGGCCCGGCGCTCGACCGGCCGACCAGCGCCCGCCCAGTGGCCCGGCCCAGGGCAGTCCGAGCAAGCTGTTGTCGCCGGTCGTGCGCAGGCTCATATCCGAGCACGGTCTGGACCCGGCCGCGATCCCCGGCTCCGGGCTGGGAGGCAGGATCACCCGCGACGACGTGCTCGCCGCGGTCGAGCGTCAGGGCTCCAACGGGTCGAGTGCGGATGCGGGCCAGCCCGCACCGGCGGTCGCGGGCGCTCCGGCCGTGACGGGCCAGGGCGCGCCGGCCTTGCGGGCGGCGCCCGTACCCGCCGGCCCGGTACCGGTGGCCGGTGAGCGGGACACGGTGGTCCCCTTCACCAACATCAGGCGGCGGACGGCCGAGCACATGGTCCGCTCGAAGGCGACTTCGGCTCACACCATGATCGCGGTCGAGGTCGACTACTCGGCCGTGGACCGCGTGCGCCACGCCGAGAAAGACCGTTTCAAGGCGGCCGAGGGCTTCAGCCTGACCTACCTTCCGTTCATCGCCATGTCGGTCGTCGACGCTCTGACCGAATGGCCGTACCTCAATTCCTCTGTCGGCGACGACGAGCTCATAGTCCATGGCGAGGTCAATCTCGGGATCGCCGTGGACCTCGACTTCGAGGGACTGCTAGTTCCCGTCATCCACCGTGCGGAGGAGAAACGGTTGGTGGCCCTGGCCCGGGAGATCTCGACCCTGGCATCCCGGGCTCGCTCCAAACACCTGACCATGGACGACATCTCCGGGGGCACCTTCACGCTCACGAACGCCGGTGGTTTTGGCACCTTCATCACCGTCCCGGTCATCAACCAGCCTCAGGTGGCCATCCTTTCCACCGACGGGGTGCGCAAGCGGCCGGTGGTGGTCGAGATGCCCGACGGTTCGGACGGCATCGCCATCCACCCAGTCGGCAACCTGGTCATGTCGTGGGACCACCGGGCCGTCGACGGCGCTTATGCCGCGGCGTTCATGGCCCGGCTGCGCGACGTGCTCCAGACCCGCGACTGGGCTTCCGAGCTCTAGGAAATCGAGCGTTTGTAACAGAAATGGCTACCGCCACCATCGGTCATTTCCAGCTGGCCCCGGGGCGCACCCTACGGTTGCGCTGGTTGGGTGCCCGAGTCGCCTATCGGGACGCCCATGCTCTCCAGCGGGCATTATGGGCGGCCGGTGCCGGCGCTGACGACTGGCTGTTGCTCTTGGAGCACCCTCATGTCTACACGGCGGGGATCCGGGCCCACGCCGAGCACATGCTGGTCGACCCGGCCAGCGTCGGGGCCGAACTGCTCTGGGTGGACCGTGGCGGCGATATCACCTACCACGGGCCCGGCCAGCTCGTCGGGTACCCGGTCCTGTCGGTCCAGGCGGGGACGGGCGCCGCCCCGGCCTATGTCCACGAGGTCGAACAGTTGGTCATCGACTCCCTGGCCCGCCTCGGCCTCACCAATGCCGGCCGGCTGGAAGGTTTCCCGGGTGTCTGGGTCGACCCCTCGGGCCCCGACCCCCGCAAGATCTGCGCCATCGGGGCGCGCCACAGCCGGCGGCGCACCATGCACGGTTTTGCCCTGAACGTGAGCCCCGACATGACGATGTTCGGGCACATCGTCCCGTGCGGGATCGAGGGCAAAAAGGTCACCTCGATGGCGGCCGAAGGCTGCCCGGCCGGCATGGCCGACGTCGTCGAAACCTTCTTCGCCCTGGCCGCCCAGCGCTGGGGGAGGGGCCGCGTCGTCGAACGCCAGGATGCGACAGGTCATCGCCCGGCGCCGGTGCTCGTCCCGGAGCCTTCGGGGACGTCTTCGCTTGTGGCGCGAACGGACCTTGCGCAGCCAGCCGGCCCTGCACCACGAAGGGAGGTGGACGGGACCGGCACCCCCGTCCGCCTCCTCGGGCGGTTGGCGCAAGCCGGGGTGCCGACCGCTGGCGCGTTGGCCCTCGGAGCTCGCAAGCCCGAGTGGCTGCGGGCCAACGCCCACATGGGGCCCGAGTACCGGTCGCTGCACAAGACGGTCAGGAGCCTGGGCCTGGCGACAGTCTGTGAAGAAGCCGGGTGCCCCAACATCTTCGAATGTTGGGCCGACGGGACGGCGACCTTCATGATCAACGGCGACCGCTGCACCCGGGCATGCGGCTTTTGCCAGGTCGACACGTCCAAGCCACTGCCCCTCGACCCGGACGAGCCCCGGCGCGTTGGCGAAGCCGTCGCCAACCTGGGACTGGCGCATGCAGTCATCACCTGTGTCGCCCGCGATGACCTGGAGGACGGTGGAGCATCGGGTTTTGCCGCCACCATCGATGCCATCCGTCAGCGGTGCCCGGGGACAGCTGTGGAGGTCCTCATTTCGGACTGCAAGGGTGACCCGGTGTCCCTGGAGCGGATTTTCGAGCGCCGCCCCGACGTGCTCAACCACAATGTGGAGACCGTGCCGCGGCTCCAGCGGGCGGTACGGCCGTCAGCTTCTTACACCCGGAGCCTGGCCGTCCTGGCCCGGGCGGTCGCCGCTGGGCTAACGGCGAAGTCGGGCCTCATGCTCGGGCTCGGCGAAGAGGAAGACGAGGTACTGGGAGTCCTGTCCGACCTTCACGCCATAGGGGTCAGCATCGTCACCATCGGCCAGTACCTGCGGCCCACCGTCAACCATCTGCCCGTAGTTCGCTGGTGGGCCCCAGCCGACTTCTCGCGCATCGCCGCCGCCGGCGAAGCTCTTGGCCTTCCCCGTGTGGTGGCCTCGCCTCTCACCCGTTCGAGCTATCATGCCCGCCAGGCGGCGGCGGGCGCCGGCCATGCGGCTGGTGGTGCCGGGCCTGTAGCTGTCGGTGCCGGGCGGGCCCATGGCAGCGGGGGAGCGGCGTGAAGGCGGCCCAGTTCGGTGCACGTTTGGCGCGGGCCCAAGAGGCTATGGGCCACGCCGGTGTCGGTGCGCTCCTGCTCTCCCTGGGGGCGGACCTGCCCTGGCTCACGGGTTACGTGGCCATGCCCCTCGAACGTTTGACCATGCTCGTGGTCCCCGCCGCGGGCAGAGGCGAGCCGACCCTGGTGGTCCCCGAGCTGGAGGCACCCCGGGTCGTTCCCCTACCGGGGGTTTTCGCCCTGCAGCCGTGGGCCGAGATGGAAGACCCAATAAGCATCGTCACCTCATTGGTGGACAAATGCGTCGGTGGCTCGCCCACGCTGGCCATAAGCGACCGGGCGTGGGCCACTTTCGTCCTCCGGCTGCAAGCCACACTGCCAGGTGCTCGGTGGCGGCCGGCCTCAGAGGTGACCGCCTCCCTGCGGGCGGTTAAGGACGAGGCCGAGGTAGAGGCATTGGCCGAAGCGTCGGCCGCGGCCGACCGCGTGGCGGACGCGTTGTTGGCGGGAGAGATCGCCCTGATCGGGCGGAGCGAGCGTGACGTCTCGGTCGAGATAACTCACCGGCTCTTGGCCGAAGGCCACGAGAAGGTCAATTTTGCCATTGTCGCGTCCGGCCCTAATTCTGCCAGCCCTCACCACGAGCCTGGTGAGCGCACGATCGGCCCCGGTGAAGCCGTGGTGTGCGACTTCGGAGGGACACTGGCCGGTTATTGCTCCGACATCACCAGGACGGTCCTGACGGGCCCCCCGCCCGGCGAACTGCTCCGGATATACGAGGTGGTGGAAGAGGCCCAGGCGGTCGGCGTCAGGACGGCGCAGGTGGGCGAGGTGTGCAGCGCGGTAGACGACGCCGCCCGGCGCGTCATCACCGAGGCCGGTTACGGGCCTTACTTCGTGCACCGGACGGGGCACGGCATCGGCTTGGAGGAGCACGAGGACCCGTACATCGTTGCCGGCAACTCCGAAGTTCTGGTCCCCGGGCATGCGTTTTCTGTCGAACCGGGCGTGTACCTGCCGGGTCGCTACGGTGTTCGCATAGAGGACATAGTGGTTGCCACGGCCGCAGGGCCTCGCGCCCTCAACGTGGCTGACCACGCCCTGACCGTCCTCGACGTCTGACCGTTCGGTCTCGGGGAGGCGGGGATATGCGCAGGTCTTGAAACCGCCGGCTCCTCAGGCTGCGTTCACCTTGACGGGCGAAAATGGGTGATGTGACCACTTTGGCGCCGGCCCGAGCTCAGGCCCGGGCGGCGGCGAAGGGCCCGCACCGGGGCGCCCTGGGCCTCAGCCAGAAGACGCGAGAAGGCGTGGTCGCGCTGCTGGTAGCGATCGGTGCCGGCGGCGTCATCTACATGTGGTGGCACGACACGGCCGCGGCCAGCGTCTGGGGTGCCGGGCCGTGGCTGACATCCGCGGGCCGGGTGACCGGTCTCTTGGGGACCTACCTGGTCGTGGTGGAAGTGCTGCTCATGGGCCGCGTGCCCTGGCTGGACCGGATGATAGGCATGGACCGGCTGGCTGTCTGGCACCGCCGCAATGGCGAGTACTCGATCTGCTTGCTGGTCGCGCACGCCGTACTGATCATCTGGGGCTACGCCGTCACCGCCCACGAGGGCCTGGTCAGTGAGACCAAGACGGTGGTCCTCACCTACCCGGACATGCTCGCCGCCACCGTCGGCCTGGCGCTGTTGGTAGTGGTTGGCGTCTTGTCGGCCCGGGCGGTGAGGCGCCGCGTCAGCTACCACACCTGGTACTTCCTGCACCTATACACCTACATTGCCCTGGCGCTGTCGTTCGCCCACCAGTTCAACACCGGCGCCGACTTTGCCACTCACCCGCTCAACAGGGTCATCTGGGGGGCCATGTACGGGGTCGTGGCCGCCCTACTCATCGCCTATCGCGTGGGCCGCCCGCTCGCCCGCATGTGGCGTCACCGCTTCGTGGTCGTCGGCACGGTGAGCGAAGGGCCGGGACTGACGTCGGTCTATGTCTCCGGCCGGCGGCTACAGGAGCTGGACGTGGAGGCCGGCCAGTTCTTCATGTGGCGCTTCCTGACCCGGGAGGGGTGGTGGCAGGCTCACCCCTTCAGCTTGTCGGCGGCGCCCAACGGCCGATGGTTGCGCCTTACCGTGAAGGCGCGGGGCGACCACAGCGCCAAGGTGGCCCGGCTGCGACCGGGTACGAAGGTCTTGGTCGAGGGGCCCTACGGCGCCTTCACGGACCGTCGGCGCCGGCAGGGGAAGGTCTTGTTCATCGCCGCCGGTGTCGGGGTAACTCCTCTGCGCGCCCTGTTCGAGTCAACCGTCACCGGTCCGGGAGGATCCGTCTTCATCTACCGGGCGGGCGCGCCCGGGGATCTCGCTCTCCGGGCCGAACTCGACGACATCGCCGCCCGCCGGCAGGCGCCCGTGCACTACCTGGTCGGCTCGAGGCGCGAGCACCCCGAGTACCTGGGGCCGGACCACATCAAGAGCCTGGTGCGCGACGTCGCCGAAAGGGACGTGTACCTGTGCGGCCCTGCGGGGTTCTCAGGGATGGTCACGTCTTCGTTGCGGGCCCTGGGTGTCCCCCAGCGCCAGATCCACACTGAATCGTTCGAGCTCTAGGAGGACAAGCACGAACATGCGTCGCGCCGTTATCGCCACTGCCGGGACCGTGGTGGGCCTGGTCGCGCTGCTCGGTTACAAATCCTCGGGCGCGGTCAACGTCCAGCGGGTGAGCGTCGGCACCGACCCATCAGGGGCCCCGGGCACCACCATCGCCCCCGCTACCTCCGCCCCCACCACGGCGGCGGCGGGGGGCAAAACGGCCACGACGGCCGGCCCCACGACGGCCGGCCCCACGACGGTTGGCCCCACGACGGTTGGCCCCACGACCACGGGGCCGGCGACGCGCACGTACGACGGGCAGCTGGTCACCTACCTCTACGGCAACATCGAGGTGGCGGCGACCCTGGACGGGCACCGGATCGTCAACGTCACGGTGCCCCAGAACTCGGCCATCGACGGGCGGTCGGCCATGATCAACTCCGAGGCCGTTCCCGAGCTCGTCCAGGAGGCCTTGGCCGCGCAGGGGGTCAACTTCGACGTCGTGTCCGGGGCCACGTACACCAGTGATGCCTTCGCCCAGTCGCTGCAATCGGCTCTCACGGCGGCAAACGGGTGAGCGAGCTCGCAGCACCCTCCGCATGGGCGCGAGCCGTCCACCACGAGGCGGTGATGGGGACCGTGGTCACCTTCGACGTGCGTACGCCGGCTCCCGTTGAGGGCAAGCCGGCTCCCACCGAGGGCGTGGCGGGGGCGGTGGAGGCGGCCGTGGAGTGGCTGCACTGGGTCGACACGACCTTCAGCACCTACCAGTACGGGAGCGAGGTGAACCGCTTCGACCGGGGCGAGCTGGCGGCGGCCGACTGCTGCGCCGAGCTGCACCACATCCTGGCGCTCTGCCACGAACTGCACGGGGCTACGGGCGGTTTCTTCGACGCTTGGGCCACGGCTCGGTTCGACCCCAGCGGGGTGGTCAAGGGTTGGTCCATCGAGCAGGCCTCGTCCATTCTGGTGGCTGCCGGGTTCCCCGACCACGCCATCGACGGCGGGGGCGATATCCGGCTGCGGGGCACGCCCGGCCCCGGTCGGTCCTGGGAGGTCGGGGTGCGCCACCCCCGCCGGCGTGGGGCTTATAGTGCCGCCCTGTCCCTGGGCGAGGCGGCGGTGGCGACCTCGGGGACCTACGAGCGGGGCGCCCACGTCATCAACCCGTTCACCGGGCGGCCGGCCACCGAACTGGCTTCCGTGACCGTGGTCGGGCCCGAGTTGACCACCGCCGACGCCTACGCCACCGCCGCCCTGGCCATGGGAGCAGACGCCCCGGGCTGGTTAGCCGACCTCGACGGCTACGAGGCGCAGGTGGTCAGTGAACAGGTGGTCGGTGAACAGGGCCGGGGCTGGTCGACTGCGGGTTTCAAACGGCTCGAGCGCCAGCTCCTGGGCTCGAGCTAGCCGGTGAACGGCGGACAATGAAGTACTTGGCCTGAGGGTGGTGGCAGATGATGGCGGCCGTCGTCTGTTCGGGGTGGAACTGCCACGAGGTCTCCCCGCTGCACTCGACGCCTATACGCTCGGCCCCCACCAGGGAGGCGCAAACGGCGTTGTCCTCCAGGTCCGGGCAGGCCGGGTAGCCCCAGGAGTACCGTCCGCCCCGGTACTGCTGGCGGAACAGGCCCTGCAAGCTGGGCCCGTCTTCGGAGGCGAAGCCCCACTCGTCGCGTATGCGCCAGTGCCAGTACTCCGCCAGGGCTTCGGTCATCTCGACCGAAAGGCCGTGCAAGTGGAGGTAGTCGCCGTAGCGGTCCGAAGCGAACAGACGGGCCGTCTCCTCGGAAACCGCCGAGCCCATGGTCACGACGTGGAAGGCCACATAATCGCTCTCGCCCGACGCCAGGGGCCGGAAGAAATCGGCGATACATAGCCAGGGGCTTTCCTCCTGGCGGGGGAAGTGGAGGCGGGCCAGCTCCGAGGAGCGCTCGGTGCCCGACCAGATGACGAGGTCGTCCCCGTCGGCGTTGGCGGCGAAGTACCCGTAGGCCACGGCGGGGCGCAGGACATCGGCCTGGCGGGCGTCGGACAATTGCTGGCGCAGGACGGCCCGAACCCGGGCCTTGAATAGGGCGTCGGTCTCGCCTTCCAGGGGCCGGTACCCCCACTGGTTGCGGAAAAGCGAGGTTTCGTTGATGTAGCCGGCGATCTCGTCGAGGGGAAGCCCCTTTTCGACCCTCGTGCCGATAAAGGGCGGCACGGGAACGCGGTTGTCGAGGGCCACCGAAGGGGAACGCCCGGGTCGCGGCGCGTCGAGGTTTGTAGCCCCCGCCGGGGCCGGTCGGGCCGTCACGCGGGCCCGGCCTCCGGGGGCCCGGCCGAAATCAGGGTCCTCTCCGCCGCTGCGGTCGAGCTCCATCAACCGGTCGATGGTGTGCAGGCCTTCGAAGGCGTCCTTACCGTAGAAAAGCCGGCCTTTGTACTGTTCCCGGAGATCCCTTTCGACAAAGGTCCGGGTGAGCGCGGCACCGCCGAGGATGACGGGGTAGCGCTCGAGGCCCCGCTCGTTGAGCTCGAGCAGGTTGTCGCGCATTATGAGCGTCGATTTGACCAGCAGGCCGGACATCCCGATGACGTCGGCGCCCACCTCCTCGGCCGTGCGCACCATGTCGGATATGGCCACCTTGGTGCCGAGGTTGTGCACTTCATAGCCGTTGTTGGTGAGGATTATGTCGACCAGGTTCTTGCCGATGTCGTGGACGTCGCCCTTGACTGTCGCCAGCACGACCTTGCCTTTGCCGCGCTCGTCGGTCTTGGACATGTGCGGTTCCAGGAAGCCGACGGCCGATTTCATGACCTCGGCGGACTGCAGGACGAACGGGAGCTGCATGCGGCCCGAGCCGAACAGTTCGCCGACCGTCTTCATGCCCGCCATCAATGGGCCGTTCACTATCTCCAGGGCGGGCGCCCCGGCCTGGAGCGCTTCGGTGAGATCGGCTTCCAGGCCGTCTTTCGAGCCGTCCACCACGCGTTGTTCCAACCGTCGCTCCAGCGGCCACCCGCTGCGGTCCTCTTGGGCCAGCCCTTCCGAAGTGGCGCCATCGAAAAGTCGCAGCAGCTCGGACAGCGGGTCGTAGTCGCGGGCTGCGTCGCGCCGGTCGTACACGAGGTCCAGGCAGACCTCGACGGCCTCGGGGGACAACCGGTCGAGGGGAAGGATCCGGCCCGAATTTACGATGGCGGCATCGAGACCGGCCTGCTGGCACTCGTGCAGGAAAACCGAATTGAGGGCCTGGCGGGCGGCCGGGCTCAACCCGAACGAGACATTGGAGATCCCGAGCAGTGTGCGGGCGCCGGGCAGCGCCGACTTGATCAGTTTTATGCCCTCGATGGTCTCTATGCCGTCCCGGCGGCTTTCCTCCATGCCCGTGCTCACGGGCAAGGCCAGGGCGTCGAAGAAAAGGTCTTCGGGAGCCAGCCCGTAACGCTGCACGGCGAGGTCGTATATGGCGCGGGCAGCCCGCAATTTCCACTCCGCCGTGCGCGCTTGGCCTTCTCCGTCGATGCAGGTGCACACGACGGCGGCGCCGTACTCGCGGGCCAGGGACAAAAAGGCGTCGAGGCGGGTGCCGGCGCCGTCGCCCTCTTCGAGGTTTACCGAGTTGATTATGGGTTTGCCGGCGATGTGCTGGAGGGCGCGCTCGATGACCGGGGCCTCGGTCGAGTCGATCATGAGCGGCAGGGTCGCTTGGGTGGCGAAGCGGCTGGCGACCTCGGTCATGTCGGCCACCCCGTCGGCGCCCGTGTAGTCGACACAGACGTCTAGGACGTGGCTGCCGGCTCGCACCGCCTCCTTGGCCAGCTCCGTGCAGGTGTCCCAGTCCCGGGCCAGCATGGCGTCCCGGAAACGCTTGGAGCCATTGGCGTTGGTGCGCTCGCCCACGTTCAGCACCGACGGCGCCTGGTCGTAGGGCACGTGGCTGTACAGCGAGGCGCAGCCGGGCTCAAAGTCGGCTTGGCGAGGCCCCGGCACGGTCCCCGCCAGGGCCTCTACTACCGCCTTCAGGTGGGCCGGTGTGGTGCCGCAGCACCCTCCCACCACGTTGACGCCGAGTTCGGTGACGAACCGGCGGTGGTGCTCGGCCAGCTGTTCGGGGGTGAGGTCGTAGTGCATCTTGCCCTCGACCACGGAGGGCAGGCCGGCGTTGGGGAGGCATGACAGGGGTACCCGGCTGCGGGCGCTCAGGTAGCGCAGGTGCTCGCCCATCTCCGCCGGCCCGGTGGCGCAGTTCAGCCCGATCACGTCGGGCCGCAGGGCGTCCAGGGTGGTGAGGGCGGCCCCGGTCTCGCTGCCGAGGAGCATGCGGCCCGTCGTCTCGATGGTGACCTGGACCTGGAGCGGCACCTGCCGGCCGGCTTCGGCCATGGCCCGCCGACTGCCGATGACGGCCGCCTTGGCCTGGAGCAGGTCCTGGACGGTCTCGATGATGAGCAGGTCCACGCCCCCGGCGATGAGCCCGGCGGCGGCCTCCTGGTAACCGTCTCTCATCTCGGCAAAAGAAATCTGGCCCAGTGAGGCGATCTTCGTACCCGGGCCCAGCGAGCCGGCTACGAAGCGGCCCGGTCCATAACCGTCGGCAACGTCCCGGGCGATGTCGGCCCCGGCCCGGGCCAGTTCCCGGGCCCGCCCGCCGACGCCGTACTCGGCCAGGACCCAGGGCAGGGAGCCGAAGCTGTTGGTCTCGACGACCTGGCAGCCCACGTCGAAGAACGACCGGTGCAACTGGGCGATCGCCTCCGGCCGGGTAACGCACAGCATCTCGTTGCAACCCTCGAGGGCAGGCCCGCCGAAGTCGTCCTCCCCCAAGCCCAGTGCTTGCAGGTTGGTGCCCGTGGCGCCGTCGAAGATAACGACGCCGTCATGGACGGCTTCGATGTAACTGGAGGAATAGAGAGCCACTGCTTAGATCGTACGGGAGGAAAGGGCGGCGCTTTCCCAGCTGGCCTACCGAGGGCCAGCCTGCGCACGGGAGGCGGGCCGGACGGCGCTCAGTGCGGCAGGGGACGAGCCCGCCCCAAGAGGTAGCCCTGACCGCAGTCGACGCCTATCTCTCGCAGGACGCGGAGCTGTTCGGGCCGCTCGATGCCTTCGGCCACGATCGTGATGCCCATGTCGTCGGCGAAATGCCGGATGGCGCCCACGAGCGCGCGTCGGGGCGCGTCGGAGTCGATCTCGTTGGTTATGGCCTTGTCCAGCTTCACGATCTCGGGCCCCACGTCCACCAGGCGCTGGAGCCCGGCAAAGCCGCTGCCGGTATCGTCCACGGCCACCCGCATGCCCCGTTCGTGGACCAGCTGGACGGCGTCGCGGAGCTGGTCGTAAGAGTCGAACTGGCGCTGCTCGGTGACCTCGACGACGACCCGCCCGGCCGGCAGCTCGGACAGGACCTCGAGCAGGGCGGGCCGGTACAGCAGGCCCGGGGAGGCGTTGACGGCGAGGTAGAGGCCGGGGGACCGCTCCATCTCGACCCGGAAGCCGGCTACAGCCAGGCGGGCCGTGTGCAGTTCCAGCTCCACACCGAGGCCGACTTCGTGAGCCTCCCGGAAAATGTCCTCAGTACTGGACGGGCCTTCACCGAAGTCCGTGAGAGCCTCATAGCCGGCCGTGTCCCCGCCGGCCAGGTAAACCACAGGCTGGTAGACCGGTGTCGCCGCTCCCGGCAGCAACAGGCCGGCCAGGCGCTCGTAGCGGGCCCTGGCGGCGGCGTCCGAGTTCCGTTCGGCCTGTCCGAGCTCTCCCATCTCGGCCACCAGGTGCCCCGACAAGCCCTCTGACAGAGCGGTGGCACCCTCTGCGCAATGCACGAGGCCGTCAATGACGTCCTGTGCCGAAGCTCCCTTCAGTAGGTAGCCGCTGGCCCCGCTGCGCAGCATACGGACGACCGTCGCCCTGTCCCCGGCGGCTGAATAGGCGACCACCCGGGTATGAGGCGACACTTCCTTGATGCCCACGGACGCGGCGAGGCCGCCGCCGCCCGGCATCATCACGTCGAGCAAAGCCAGGTCGGGCCGGTAACAGGCCGCTTCGGCCACGGCGGCTCCGGCGTCGCCGACGGCGGCCACGCAGGTCAGTGACGGCGTGTCATCGAGCAGCTCGACCAGGGCACGCCGTGTGGCGGGGGCGTCGTCGGCGATAAGGACCGTGTACACGCGCGGGCCCGCCCGACCGGTGACGGGGCCGGCCAGAAGGGCGGCATGGCGGCCGTTGGGGTGGTTCACGGTGGGCCCCTTCGGGCCTGGCTCTGCTTGATGACCGAGCCAATAGTCGAGAGCAGCTCGCCGGCCGAGCAGCCCTTCACCAGGTAGGCGGCCACGTTGACGTCCCGGGCCGCCTGGCGGATCCCCTCGTCGCTGTACGCCGAAAGCAGCACCACAGGCAGGTCCGGGTGACGGCGCTGGAGGATGCCCGCCGCTTCTGTCCCGCTCATCCCGTCCATGCGCACGTCCATGACGACGACGTCGGGGTGCGTCCGGTCCACCAGGGCGATCCCCTGCATGGCTTCGTTGGCCACTCCGGTGACCTCGTAACCGACGTCGGTCAACAACCCGGCCAGCTCCTCCGCCAGCAGGTTGTCGTCGTCGACGACCACAAGGCGCGGCATTCTGGAGCCGGTCATGCGACCTCGACGGGCCGGTTGGCCATGATGGTCGGCAGCCAGGCCACCACTTCGGTGCCGGTACGGGGAGCGCTGTGGATCTCGAAGCGGCCGGAGGCCAGTTCCACCCGTTCCCGCATCACGACGAGACCGAAATGGCCGCCCCGCAGCAGATCGGGCTGAGGTGGGGCGTCGAAGCCCTTCCCGTCGTCGCGTACGACGACCTGGACCCCGTTGCCGGATTGGGACATCGTCACCGTGGTGAGCTTCGCCCTGGAATGCTTGGCCACGTTGGCCAGGGCCTCCTGGACCACCCGGTAGACCACGGTCTCGCTGTCCAGGCTGAGCAGCCCGTGAGAGGCGGGCTCGAAGCGGACCTCGATGCCAGAGGCACTGGTCCAGGACGACAGGTGGTCGCGCAAAGCGGCTTCCAGGCCCCCTTCGTCCAGGATGGGCGGCCTCAGTTCGCTCATCAACTGGCGGAGGCTGCGGATCTCCTCGCTCAACTCGGTGCGGGCGCGCTTGACCAGGTCGCGGGCGCCGTCCTTGTCCTCGCGGTCCATTCTCAGGCGGCAGCGGTCAAGTACCAGGCCCAGCGCGGCCAGGCGCTGGATGGGGCCATCGTGGAGGTTGGCGGCGATCCGGGCCCGTTCCTCCTCGGCCGCCCGGACGGTCCGGTCGAGAAGCTGACGACGCCGCCACTGCGAGTCGACCAGGTTGCGGTTGGCGTGGGCCAGGGCGCCAACGCGCACCTCCACGAGCTCCTCCAGCCGATTGGTGTCGAGGCGGGCCACGGCTTCGACCGCCGCCGCCAGCCGCGCCACCTGCTTGGACACCTCCACCAGGGCGTCGCTCGTCCTGGACTGGCGGGCGGCGTGAGGTCCGCCGGCCAGGGTGGCCTCCAGCGGGCGGGCCGCGGCTTTGAGCTCCGCCAGCTCCGTGGCGGGCAGCCGAAGCTGCTCGCCGGCGGACAGAGCCTCGAGAGCGCTCGCCAGACCAGGCAGGGCCTTGTGCGCCAGGGTGCCGGCGACGCGCTCCAACTGTGCGGCGCGTTGGCGGTGCGTGGGGCCGAAAAGCTGGGCCAGAGCGGCCCGGTCCGGTCTGGGCCGGACGGCCACCACTCCAGCTACGGCGAGGCCCCCGGCGCCGACCAGCGCCCAGGCGCCGACCCCCCCGAGGGCGCCCCCTACGGCCAGGAGCCATATCAGGGCAACGGCCACCCTCAACAGCCGCGGCAGGCGTTGGCGCCGGCCCGGCGAGGGCGGGGCCAGGGCGATGAGAGCCAGAGCCCCCGTAGCCAGGCCACCTAGCGCCACCACCAACCAGGGCCGCGGTCCGATCAGGGCGACCCCGCCGGCCAAGAGACCGGTGGCGCCCGCGATGGCCAGCGCCGGGTGTCGCGGGGCGGAAGAGCGGGCGAGGAGGGCCGGGGTGGTGCCGTCGTCGTGCGCCCCGGGCCGGCGGCGGCCCCGGCGGGCCGGGCGGACATCGGAGAGCACCTTGCCGGCCACGCCCGTGGCCGCGCCGGCGGCCCCGAAGGCGCCGGCCAGGCACGTGACGAGGACGACCGCGTGCGCCATCCCCGCGGCGTCGCCTCCACCCAAGGGCCCGAGGACCGCGGCCAGTGCCGTCGTAAGCGCCCGAGCACCGCCCAGGCGGGCCACGCCGGCCGAGCTGAGCCCACCGGCCCGGACCAGGATGGGTACGGCCAGCGCCCAGCAGGCCACAGCCGTGCTCGCTCCTGCCGACATGGCCCACCTGGCGCCTCGGCCCCTTGCCTTCGGCACGGCAGGCCCGGCGGCCAGCAGGCCGGCGGCGAGCAGGCACACCAGGACCACCGTCGTCGCCGAGTGCACGGCGATGGCGGCCGGGCCGTGTGGGCCGCCAACCGCCGGGGGCAGGAGGGCGGCCGTCAGGCGTCCCCGGCACAGGGCCACAATCCCACCGACGGTGACGACGGCCCCGGCGGCCGCGACTGTGGCCAAGGCCACGGCCATGAGCGGGAGCCCGTACGGGGACACCGAGACCAGGACCAAGGCCACGACGACCAGCGCGGCCAGGGCCGACGGTGCCGCGCCATGGCCTACGCCGGCGGCGCCGAACGCCAACGCGCTCAGCAGCCCGGCCCCGCCCAGGCGGGCCACCCACGAGGAGATGGCGCCGGCGCCGGCCACGCCGGGCCAGAGGGCCAGCCAACGGTCGGTGCTGAGGGCGACGGGGTCGGCCCAAGCCGGGCGGGACGCCACCACCTCTCTCTTAGGGCCGGGGCCGGCCTGGCGCCGGGGTTCCCCACCCTCCAGACCGCCTAGGGCGGCCGCCACCACCACCATGGCTGCGGCCAGGCTGGCCCCGAGGGCCAGGCGGTCGGCGGGGGCATAGCGGGGGAGCCAGCAGAGGGCCACCAGGCTCACCGGGGCCGCCAGGGCCACGGCCAGGCCAGGACGCGACGAAAGGCGGGCTGATGCCAGCCCTCCGTTCCCGGCCGGCCCCCCGGTGCCTGGCGGCAGAAGGGTCATCCCGGGCAGCCCGAAATGTAGGGGGATCCCATGGTCGCTGCTGCCTCATCGGCAGTTGTACAGGCGCGGTTGAGAGGCGAGGCCCTGCCGGGGGCAAACCGGTTGCCGCCCGTTAGGCCCGGCTAATCGCCGACGGAGACGATCTCGACCTTGAGAGTGCCGCTGGGAGCCTCGTAGGTGACGGTCTCCCCGGCCTTTTTGCCCATCAAGGCCTTGCCGAGAGGAGAGCCCGGGGAGATCACCTGGGCCCCGGAGTCCCGCTCCTCGATCGAACCGATCAGGTAACGCTCCACCTCGTCGCTGTCCATGTGGCGCAACGAGACCTTGACGCCGGCGACCACCTCTTCGGACGGGCCGCCGTGCAGGACCTCGACGTCGTCAAGCATGGCTTCGAGCTGACGTATGCGGGCCTCCATCTTGCCTTGAGAGTCTTTGGCGGCGTGGTAGTCGCCGTTTTCGGACAGGTCGCCCAGCATGCGCGCCGCCTCGATATGTCGGGCTATGTCGACCCGTCCGCGAGTCTTAAGGTCGTCGAGCTCGGCCTGGAGACGTTCGTAGGTCGAAGCCGACAACTTCGTAGGTGCCATTTGCGCAGGGTACCAGCGGCGGGCACCTTGAAGTGGGGCGGGTGCTTTGAAGTGGGCGGGCGCCTTGAAGGGCGACGGGCGACCGGAGGCAGGTTGACGCCACCGGGAGCGGATGCAATACTAGGAAGGCCAATGATCACCTGCCCGCTTTGCCGCCGTGCCCGCCCGGCTGTAGTAATTACCACCTGACGCTCACCCCTGTGGGTGTGCGTCGTTGCGACCGTCCCCTGGGGGCGGTCGTTTTCATGTAACGGCACATCACCGGGACCCATCAACCAACCGGAACCCATCGACCAAGAGGAGCGCCCGCAAT
>Ga0181517_10001988_pt1 | contig 21698 bp, 13 predicted proteins | sample PEATcosm2014_Bin_31_FD_119748 | JGI IMG/M metagenome (GOLD analysis project Ga0181517, IMG submission 119748) | Peatland microbial communities from MTU Mesocosm Facility, Houghton, MI, USA - PEATcosm2014_Bin01_30_metaG | ecosystem: Environmental > Terrestrial > Soil > Wetlands > Peat | place... | reverse complement strand
TGCCAACGCCCTGTCGGAGAAGATTCAGCGAATTCGGGACATCCGCCGCGACGGCTTTGAAGTGACACACGTCATCCATCGGCACGGGATGGATGAGAAGACTGCATTAGAGGTTGAGGCAGCGTTGATAGACGCTTACCCAGAGGCCAGCAATTTAGTTAGTGGTCAAGGATCTGACGCGTATGGTCTCATGCACGCAAGACAGATCATTGAGCGCTACGAGGCGAGAGAAGCCGTCTTTCGCCATAGTGCAATACTTATCAATGTAGGCCAGTCAGTGGCCGAGAAGGGCAGCTATGAGGCCGTTCGCTACGCTTGGGTGCTAGACCCTAAAAGGGCGGAGAAAACCGAGTATGTCTTGGCGGTTGACCGAGGGCTGATCATCGACGTGTTCGTCGCAGAAAAATGGCTTGAGGCAACCGCCGAAAATTTCCCCGGCATCGCACCAGATTGGCCAGACTGGAAAGGTCGTCGGTGGGGGTTTGTAGGTCACGAAGCTCCCGAAGATGTAGCCAGTCTTTATAAGCGCTGCCGCCTTCCCGATACCATGCGGAGGCGCGGCGCTGCTAATCCGATCCGATATGCAAACAAGAGCGGGCCGCTCGACGATCAGGACGGCGACACGCCCTAGCGTGACAGCTGGCAGCCGTTTCCAAAAGGGTAGAAGGACGTGGAGGAAGACAACATGTTTGGATCAGCTACTCCTATGCAGATCGAGAAAAACGTTGCGACAATTGCACGCGATGCAGGTGATTACCGCATTGTCGTGACCGTCGAGCACCGAGGAGCCGAGACTATTACACAGAAAGAAGCGGAAATTGTACTTACCAAGGAAGCGCCCCTGCTGTTTACACAGAGGATGAGCTTCGGCGGCTAGTCGCAAAAAGGGTGAGTTTTGACCCACGACCGCCGCCCCGCGTTTTCAAGGGCTTGTATGGGTCAAATGTCAAGGCCATAATGAAACCATGAAATACGTCTATGCCCGCGTATCGACTGATTACTGGGTACAACCTTGCTGTTCACGGTATTGAAGTGGACCGGGGGTGAGACTGTTCTCAAAGACGAGTGTGGCCCACCTGGCCATTTGAAAAGCCCGCCCCGGTGAAGCCGGCGCGGGCGTGCCCAGCTAATACTCGCTGGGCAGGTGAATCACGTTGTTGGCGAAGTAGAGTTTTACTTCGTCAAGCGGGAAGTCCGTGAAGGGGATCTCTTGCGTGTAGACAGGGTTTCCATTGCCGTCGTCGCAGTACACGGTCGCGGTGCGGTCGGAGTGAACTTTCAAGTTCCAAACTTGGGACTCTTCGGCTGAGACACGCTTGTCATGCTGTTGTGCGATAGCGATGATGTCGAGCAGCCAGTAGGCGCCGCCCTGGTCGGCGACGTACTTTGCGCCGTCGGTGAATAGCACCGAGCGATTGATGCTGTGGCGATACCAGTTCTCAGAGCCGGTGAATTGGCGGAGTTGAGCTTCGGAGAGTGTTGCTGTGTTCGTCATGTTATGCCTCTTTTCCTTGAAGTGACCCCAACGGCGGGGGCAAGAGAGGCACAAATGTGCTGCCGTGCAAAGCGCAGCAGTCATAGCTTTTTGGGGGGACCGTGACCGAAGGACATGGGGGAGCCAAAACAGCGTCATTGACGGCAAGCGGCGGCAGCTAAAGTGCCATCCGCCCGCCGTTCATTGGGTCACGGAAAAGAGGCCAGAATGAACACAGCAAATCAATTGGAGTTCAGAGCCAGACGGAATCTGGGCGGCCAATCTCATCAGGTGAATTCATCCTCATTCAAGGATCGCCTTCATAAACGCGTCAGCCGGGTCCGAATAAAACACGATGTTAATCTTGGTCGCCATTTCGTCTGGTAACTCGAGAAGCTGCCTTCGTGCCGATATCGGCATAAGAAGCTGAGCAGCGCCTTTCTCGACCGCCAACTCCGCGATGGCTACCGGATTGGGGATCATTTCCACCGAGCCACCCAGGTTGAGTGAGCCGACAATGATCAATCCACCTTTCGTGCTCCGCTCCATCAGGCTTCCGGAGAGGGCGAGCAGAACCGGCAGTCCCAGCGCGTAGCCAGATCGGTCCGTATCCATCGCTCGCATTTGCACCGAAAACTCGTGACTGCGAGGATCGCGGCCTCCAACTAGCCGCTTGGCTTGAGAATAAAGATTCTGTTCGCCATACCGAACGCTTTCGCGGAACGCCGGCGGCACGGGCGCATTGAGAATTCTCACACCGCTCCCTGGTCCACTAGTTGCTTCGATACGGTAGAGAGAAGCAACCGCGTCTTGCCCACCAGGACTTATGGCCCAAACTTGTCCGGGCGGTAGAGGGTCGGCCTCGATAGCTGTGTCGCTGTGCAATTCCGGCGTTGGAACGAACTGCTCGACGCCTTCCACGCCGATGAAGTAGCTGAAATGAGTGTTTGAGAATTCTGGCTTGTTGCACCTCTTCTGCTGCTCTTTGACACGACGTCGCGCCTCCAAGGCGATCCGCAGTACCCCATCGAGTTCCTGATCAGAGATGGGCATGTCTGGGTTAGGGAAGAGGAGCTTGAGCAGGCCACTAACGGTTTTGTTAACCGCTTCGATATCTCGGCCGCTCAATGCACCTCCCCAATGCGCTCGGCCCTGTAACGCCGATATGCGTGTCCCTTCGCGCAACTTCGTCCAGCACTCGGAAAGAAAATCCGTAACGAGACCAAAGTGGTCCGTAAGATGGTCGTCTGCCTTGAGTTTCGGGAAGTCCCAACCGGGCGCGTAGGCGTGGATGCGGTCCATGAACGCCGTGTCGTTGCGCATCTCTGGGGGTAACGGGCTAAGCAGATGGCCAATTCGTTGTTGCTGCTCGACGTCCACGTCGAAGTTGCCTACCATTACGATGCCGCCAGAAGCTCGGATGCTTTCCTTGCCTCGGGAGAACTCGCCAGCGGCCATGTAGCCCTTGAGGATATTCACGCCGTCCTTCTGGTCGAACGAGATCCCGGTTACCTCATCGAAGCACACCACATCATAGAGGCAGACCAGCCCTCGCTGCCCACTGGACATGTTCACAAACATTTTTGCAACTGTCGCCTTGCCCCCCGAAATAAGGTGAGAATAAGGCGAAATTTGCTGGTAAAGGTGGCTCTTACCTGTACCGCGTGGACCGAGTTCAACGAGGTTGTAGTTCCGCTCTACGAATGGAATCATTCGAAGGAGCATCACCATCTTGGCGCGCTCCGACAGCACCCGCGGTTCCATTCCTACCGAGCGAAGGAGGAAGTCCTTCCATTCGGACGTAGTGAACCTCTCTCGCCCCTTCATGAGTGTGACGAGCACATCTGACTTGGAGAGTTGGATTGCCCGAAGGCTCTCGATGGCAAATGGCCGACCGTGTTTTTCCTCCGCGACAGCCGCGTCGTATGTCAACGTCACTTCTGCGTAGAAACCGTCAGTAAGCATTCGCTCGTGTTCGTGGACAAGGGTATCGGCGATCCGTACATCCTTCATTCCCAAGCTCGAAAGCTCGACAAGAAACGAGTCCGTCTTCGGGTCCAAGCGAGCTTTCACGAGGTCAATGAGCTTCACTGAGCCTTTCTTGCGTGCATTGGCTTTGAAAAGCTCTTGGTCGCTTGTGCGAACTGTTCGATCCTGCAATTGTCGTTCAACAATTTTCAACCCCTCTTCGATTTCCTCCTCGTTCACCGTTGCGCAGTACCGGCCGAGTAAAAACTCGACCACGTATGTAGGTACTGGATACTGTCGGCTGTACCGACGCACGAGATCTTTGCGGACGAGGTAGCCATCAAAAGCCGATGCTGCGAGTTGGTCAAGATGATCGAGTTCCATGTTAATTTTCACCTCCAACGGTTGTGGCTTCCTTGCAGACCACACGCCCAGACGCATCCACAATCACGAGGCTGGCCATTGTCCCTTGGAGGGAATCGTCAGCGATCAATAGCGACGCCCTTCCGTCGGGACCCAGAATCTTACATTCCGTAATGCTTGAGTTTGGGACATTGGGTTTTGTGCGAAGGTCAGCCAGTAGCCCTTCGGTCGCTGGCTGAATGGTGACTCTGCAGCGTAGTCCTATCCATCGGATTTCGCCCACAGTGACCACGGCACTGGCCGGAACTCCTACCGATGCGAACGTCAGGACCGGAATCAGGCACTCCTGTAAACTAGCGCCACCATGTGCATACTCTTGTCCGGCGACGAAGCAATGCACTCCGGGCGCGTAGGCGAATCGCTCTTGGGGATTCCACGACCAGCCGGCGACGGGCACCTCCACGTGGGAACTGTCCTTGATCGACGCGCACCGAGACCAGCGGCTCTCAGCCAGGTATTTTGGCAGTTGGACCTTCGGCATCCCGCCGGGTACGAGCAGCCAACCGTGGTCGGTCACTACGCGCACGGCCCTCCAGCCGCCCTCTAGCAGCCCTTGCACCCGCTCCAGAAGAAGTTCCAACTGGTCTTCGATCCGCGCCGCTAGCTTCCCTTGGAGGGTATGCCCGAGTTTGTCAAACTCTCCGTACTCCGTCCAGCCACGGGCATTCTTAGCCCGAGCGTCGCCCGTCTCTGTCGATCCGATTACCTGGAAGCCCTCCGCAGAAAGCAGCTTACGGAAGCGGTCTGTTGTCAGTGATAGTCCAGAGTCAACCGTCTCGGGGCAGAAGTCGGACTCCAAGCGATTACCGCGCAGTTTCCCGGCAATCGGCGACGCTGCCGGCTTAGCCGTTGCAGTCACTGTGGGCAGTGCGGCCCACCGCCAACAGGAGGATACATCTATGTGGCGCTCATTGGCCATTGCAACGAGTCGTTGGCTGACATCGAACCGCAGCCCATCGGCGAACAAGATGCATACGCCCTCCTTGGCGGAGACGCCTTCCTGTTGCGCCACAATGGGCAGGTCCTTCGTTAGCAAGCAGTTCTGAAAATGCCTTGCGGTGTCATCCAGCCACGGCAGGTATACGCATCGCACTACTGCCTGGACTGCGGTGGTGTCCTCCGCGACCCTAACGCAGGCCGCCGCCCGCATAGCGCCTTCGTCGGCCAGATATGCTCCCTCGGTGTAGAGTTTGGCCATAGCGTCGGCGGAATCTCCACCCAGCGTTGCAGCAGTTCGTTTGGCGAGCATCGCCAGATGCTCTAGGGCGTTAGCCAGTGGGCATTTGCCTAGCCGTGCCCATACCCATTTACGCCTTGGACTGTGCTCGGTCTCCAACTGCTGAAGGCGCTGCCTCGCTTCGGTCGGTTTCATCGAGCCGATATCAACCAGCGCAGCCCGTAGCACATTTTCCATCGAGTCGTTTTCATCCGGCCAAGGCTCCTTCTCGAAGATCAGCATTCCCCTCGGCTTCGCGCGACGCAAAAGGTCGGGTATGCCGGGATAGAGGGTGGGTGACTCGGCGAATCGCTCCCACGCACCGTACCAGATGTCCTTGCGCTGCCCGAGTTTTTCGCCGCCGACGATTTCGCCGTCGGTCTCCGGGTCGAAGCCATAGTCTTGCCGGCAGCGGTTACGGAATGCCGACCACTTTCCTTCACCCCATTGCCCGCGAGTAGCGTCAGGGTCGCCTAACCACAGCAGCAGGTCACGCGGTGTATCGCCGATCATCAGTCGGTCGAAGTCCTCGGCCTCTAGCCGCTTCGTATTAAGTCTAGTCACCGGCGTTACCGTCAGATGCGACAGCGCCCCGTGCATCGCCTGGAGCGTGAGCTTATCTTCGGCCACGTCTAGGCCTAACCCGCCGTCGTCGGTCATCAGAAAGGCCAGGATCGTCCAGTCCTTTCCGTTTTTCTGCATCCAGACTGTCCCACGGTACTGGAGCTCAACCAGCGGTTTGAGCAAGTCCGGGCACTCCTCAACCGCCCTGAGCGTCTGGCGACTCACGCCCGGCATATAGATCACCGGCACTGAACCTACGGGCCAGGACTGTTCGGGAAGCTTTTCTGCCCGCACCGCTGGTTCGATCACACACCGCAGCCAGATAGCTGGACCGGTTCGCGATGCCGGATCGTAGTCCCCGAGTGTCAGGAGTTCCGGCATCAGTGGCCGCAGTTGCTCGACCACGGTGCGCCACTGGCCATCCGCGTCGGTCCACAGTACGGCCGCTGGTCCAACCACATCGCCAGGATTGTACTGCGCGGCGTGCGTAAGCGACGCCCGAAGGGCTTCAAGCAAGGTCGAGGGTGATCGCGCGGTGGTATTCATCTTTTCCTTAATTCCACGAGCTGGCTAATTCCGCAGCTTTAGTTAGCGCCTTTAACTTCGTGTCTGCACCGCCACCAAACCATGTCCTTTCAAGACGCTGGTCCGGCTGTTCTTCCTGCTGCGGTTGCTTGTAGTCTTCAAACCGCGTGACGGCGTTGTAGGCTCCCCAGAGCGTGCCTTGTACTCCGGGCAGTTGAAGGTCTTCTTCTGTTTCGAAAACCTCTTGCAAGAATTTCCATCTTGCCGGCCTTTCCCGTTTCTTCTTCTGCGCATCGCTGCGAGGAAAGACAGCTTCAAAATAGTGGTCGAGACGACCATCCTTCATTTGGATCTGGGCTAGCTGCTTGAACAGTTTTTCTGCATTGAGAAAGACCTTTTGCGTGATAGTCATGAAGTCCGCCAGTTCATTTAGCTTGAATTGCATCTGTTTGCTGTGCCGCACACGGTAGGCTTTTTGCCCGTCTTCCATCGCCAGCATCAGCGTGTTCTGGCAGACCACACGCACCGTCGTGAACTTCACGATCACTGAACCGTCTCCTGAATGACTGTTCGAGAGCAACAGGTATTTGAAACACTCGTCGCCGCGCACGATCTCCATTGCGTCAGGCATTTTTGCCATTACCCAAATCCGCTCGCCGTCCCCTAATGCTCCCGCTGTTTCAAAGAACGCCTTACCTTCACCAACGATTGGGTCAAAGAATTCAAACGCTTCGAGATTTTGCAGTGGGTGATACCGGCGACTAACGACACCAAACAACACTTCCTGCTCCTTGGTGTTTGGGCGGGGTATGCGCACAACCTCGTAACGCGAGAACTCTTTATTCTTATTGATTTCTTGCGCACCGCGAGCTGGACGAAGTTCCACCATCCAATCCAGGCCAGCGGCCCAGATCATCTCGTTTGCGGTTATCCCTTTCGGCACTTGCATTCCAAGTCCATGCCAAGGTACTTCGCCGTAATACGCCATAGTCTGAACATTCGCTGGCATCGCCAAACGCCCCTTTCTGTTCCAAGCCCATAAACCTGTTCCCTCTATCTCTGGAAGTGTCGCGTTAGCCAATAGGCGCCAGGGGCACAATCCAAAGAAGAACTGTTTTCATCCCTTCAATCACGCTTCAATGCACTTGACAAGGTCTCGCACAGTGAGCCTTGGATTTGTTGGAAAGAGTGATGTGGTTGGAGTCATTGGTGGAGTCCAAGCTCCTCGATCAGATCCCCACGTCGGAATGTGGCGGCTAACCGCTGCAGCGATATCGTCTGCTCGCCGTATAGTTTTTTGAGAGCTTTGGCGATTTGCTCCGTGGCCGAGACGAAATACTGCTCTTCGTTCTGGTCCAGCTTGGCCTTCGCTTCAGGAAATTTGCGGTGGTCAAGCTGTGCAAGTTCGACGCCTAGATCCTTTAGGAGCGTATGCCCCATAAGCATGGCAAAAAAGCACGAACCGTATGCCACGAAATCCGGAGCCCCCTCAGGTGGGCGACGTCGCTTGTTTTCGGCGATTCTGAACAACAGTGTGGCGATCACAACCTGCGCTCCATTCAAATCGTTGCTGAAAATTGTGTCGTAGAGTTTCCCGAAATGCTCGCGCCCCATGAACTTGGCTTGATGTGGCCGATGACGCCATACGGAAAGCACAGCTTCCGCCGCTGTGCCGCTGCTGATATCCGTTGGGCTCAACGAAGCATCACTGCGGTGCCTGCGGTATGCGTAACCCAGATCACGGATCGCCGTTTCCAGACTCTTCTGCTTGGCATCGTTCGAACGGAGATCGCGAAGATCAACTGGGTTCTGACTGTTTGTGGCATAAGTGATGCTGCGAACGAGGTCAGCGGCCTCGCTCGGAAGCTCATAAAGGCGAACAAGCACAAACGCTTTCTCTAATCCGTCTTCTGCGCCGGCCAGCGACGCAAGGGTGTTCTGGATCGTTTTGCAGGTTTGGCCGCCGTTGATGACCTGCATCCCCTCAACCTGAACGGTGTAATTCCCTTTTTGAAGCCCGCTGTGGGCAAACTTCCGGCAAACGATCGTTATCCCATTGTTGAAAAAGTAGAAGTTTGCTCGATCAGCCTCGGCCTTGAGCGTCTCTGCGATCGCCTGATTTACCCGATTCCCCTGAAGCCCGAGGAAACGACGGATGTTCCGCTCAAGCAATCGGTCACCGGGATTACGGTTGAATAGCGCCTCGATCTCCTTTACGAGCACCTTTCCGACAAGTACCCGACAAAAATCAAAACTCTCAATGATCGCATCCCCGGTTAATCGAAGCGTGTCGTTGATCGGTTTGACCGCTTGCATGATCTGGGTCAAGCTATCGTGATTTACGTGCCGCCACACAACCTGATCGCCGAACTTCTCGACATCAATCAGTTTCTGTGCGCCTTCGGGCCATGACAGGCCGTTATTGCACAAGATCACCTGGACCTGAGGAAGACTGCCATCGCGAACCAAGGACCTGATTTCCTCCATTTGCTTCTTAACAGCGTCGTTCACGTCCAAAGCTGCATCGGGGTCGAAGAGATGTCGGATCGTTCCAATCATCCGGACAATAGCGTTTTCCGGAAAGTTGCTCGCACCGGCTTTATCTAAGTTATGCGTGTATTTCCCCTGGAAGAGCGTCACGACAAACTCGCCATCCTCAACATCGCCAATATGCACCGCATCCAGGCCGAAGTCGTTGCCTCCTTCGGTGAGGCAGTCTAAAGCCTCTTCATCCGAAAGATCGAGAACTGTTTTGACAACCAGGAATACGAATGCGGTGGATCGCTGCTTCACCTCATCGTTCTTGATGTTCAGCCGCGTTTCGAATTCCGCAGCAAGGTCCACCGCCAGTTTTCGTACACGCTGGTCGATGATGCCGATATTGATGCTCATTCACTTTCCTCCACAAAAATCATCGTTTGTCTCCGGCTTGCAGACGGAATTGGCGCTTGAAATCACCGCTGTAGTGGCAGTCGTTAAACCGCTCTCCGGTGAACTCCGCTAAGGGGTGGCCGGCATAGTCAATGGAGCCATTCCAATCCCAAAACCATGGGAACTCGCGTATTGGTCGCTTGGGCTCTTTGCCACGATCCATTTCCCACTTAATGTTCGGCTTCCAACGAAGCACACCCGCACCAGTTCGGCCCGAGGGTAGGTCGCTTGCCAGGAATGGGCGGATGTTCATCCGCACGCCGTCATTGATGTCCGGCTCCCATCCGATGGGCTGTTCGGGGAGGGGTTTCCAACGGACAAACAGGTCAAACGGAGGCTCGCCCTCCAAGATCGCTATGAGCCGCTTTTGAAGTTCAGTCGCGGCAACCAATCGGTCTTCTGCGCCACCTTCGCCCCGTTTCACTCCGTCCTTTTGGCGGGTTATCCAGTCCCCCAAGTAGGAGTAGGTCAGCGACTCCAAAACCTTCCGCCCTCTGCCGTTGCTTTCGCAGAGCTTGTGATAGCTGACAAGTGCGTGGAATCCGTCGTGTTTTCGGCCATCCCAGATGTGCCAGACGAACGGTCGGTTGTGAAATAACTTACAGTGCTCCTCAAAGAATCTATTGCGGAGCCATTCGTCAAGATCTGTCCCGCCTGCTAGTTCGTGCGCATTCGACTGGCTAACGTCTATCGCGGACAATAGTGCCAGCAATTGCTCTGCTGCGGGTTCCTCGGAACGAACTGAAGGGATACAGACAATCCCGTCGACGTTGGAGAACTTCGTCAGTTCGTCACATCTTTTGACCAGCAATCGCGCTCGTGAACTTAGACGCATTGTCTCGTCGAGTTCCGCTGGCCAGCGGTAACCTAAAAGGCGCGCCACAGCCACCTGAGTCCGTACGTTTGACACTTCTGGATTACCGTGAAAAAGCCATTGCGTCGGGTCATTACTCTCCGGCTCAGGCAAACCGTCTGGGTACTTTTCTTCCGCGACCTTGGTCCAATAGGAGTGATCAAAAGGAACTTTTACCACACTTCCTTCTGCGATATTTAGCTTGGTATTCAAGCGACGAATCGCGCGCGAGAATTCTCCAGATTCACAGAATGACCAAATCGCCGGTAGCACATCTTCACGTAATGGGGTGATGGGAGCAATGTTGCTGTCGAAAATCTCACCGGTATAAAGTGTGGCAGGAATTGCTCCCATCAGTTTTATGGCAACACCAGCTTTCGCCCAAGCCTGCATCCCCTGCAATCGTGCCATCCCGTTGCCAGAGCGTGCCCAGTCGATAATCCCCTCGCGACCACCATAGGGAATCGTTGCATCAATACTGCTCTGGATAAATCGCCAGCGAGTACCGTTCGAATGAATCTCCCAAAATGCTCGGCGGAATTGCTCATCGTCTCCGGTCTTCAGCCCCTGAGTCGAGACTGCGTACTTACTTAGTAAGTCACCCGCGATTTGCTCAAAGCTTATTACCGCGTCTGGATTCTCGAATTGCCCAACTTGGGGAACAAGAACAATATCCCGTTGCTGTTCGCCGCGCAGCCTAGCGGCTTTTTCAAGAGGTCTTTGGGCCGCAACCACGTCGATGCCAGCCATAAACTGAGACTCGGAGGGCTTGCTGGCAGAAAGAACGAGTTCAGCGACGTTGACGACATGGCCGCTGATTGTCTCAAAGGCTCCCGGTCCCAAGCGGGCAACAAGATTCCACCCGCGATTCTCAAGGAGGGCTTCTCGGAGGCGAGTATATGTGGTCAGAAAGAGCCAGTTTTGCGGGGTGACTAGGGCTGCGGAACCATCTTTAGTGCAGAACTCCATGCACCTAAGGACAAACGCCGTCGCAAGGTCGGCTTTGCCCAAGGGGTATTGGGCCTCGATATGATCCTTTAGGATTTCGTCCTGTTTGCCCCTGCCGAGATATGGAACGTTGGTGATAACGAGCGAATATCGATCTGCTAACAGTTTGGTTGCTCTAGCCAGTCCCTGAGCGGCAATCCCCAGCTCATGCTCCTCGGGAGGCGCATTGGGATCGTCGGCAATGGCTGTTTGCAAGTGCCGCTGTAGCGTGTCCATGCCCTTGTTGTCGAGCATCCGGCTGCCAAGAAACCGGTGAGGGTTGATCAGCGAACCGAGAGTAGGAGCTTTACGGAAAAGTTCGTAGAGTTCATTGAAGAAAAAGCGGAGCCCAAGAGTGCCGGGGCCTTCGAGAATGCGGAGCCATTGTTCACGAGTGCTCCCAATCGAGATTCCAGTATGCGCAATGTTCACGTTGGGAAGCAGTCTGTAGCTACCTGCGCCTGGGTAAGTCCACGCGGCCAAGGCCAAAGCAAATGCTGCAATCTGGCAGCAACGCTCATCAATTTCGAGCCCGTACAAGTTGTCTCGTAGGACTGCATCAACCGCTTCGCGTGCGCTTAGACCTTCTTCTTTCATGCGGATAGGTGTGAGGATAGACAGCGCCGAAACCAAAAAGTGACCGGAACCGCAGCATGGGTCCAGCACCTTCAACTCTGCGGCCTTCCTGGGCCAGCCATCGAACGTACCAGCGGCCGGCCGCCACATTCCGCCTGTGCCGTCAGCACCCAGGACAAATCGGAGGTATTCCCATTTCACGCCGGGGAGTGCGATCCTGCGGCGCAGATCCTCCTCTGTTGCGGCGCTCGCACTGTCGTCGGCCCAGACGGCCGAGAGTTGCTTTGCTGCCCACCACGCGCCCAAGGTGTTGTGAAGCAGAAACTCCACCATGTACGGCTCTGTGAAGAGTTGGGTAACGGCCCCAATTTCATCGGCGCCGATCTTGATCTCAGAACGGTTGACCTCGTCCTTCTTCTTGCTCTGCCAAAACTGGTACACCCAACCCAGTGCGTCGGAGGCCGTAAAGACTTCATCCTGTAGCGACGATAGCAATTTCTCAAGCTTGAGCATGTGCTCTGTCGCGAGCGAAACCTGCAAGAGCGGATCGTCGGGGCGAAAGATCTGCGGCAGCATTTGCTGAGCGCAGCGGGAGGCAAAGACCCAAACGTCCACCCCGTCGTCCTTTGCTAGCTCCTCAGCTTCCGCAAGACTGATGGCAATCTTTTCGTTTGGTTCGATCAGCAGGCCGTTTTCTGCCATGAATCGAGCGAAAAGCATTCTATGCCAGTGTTCGTATGCGCACTCCGTGGTCAGATGGTCGATCTCGTGATCTTTGTGATTGCTGTCGGGCCTGTGTAGTTTTCGATCGCCGAGTTGAAGCGCGCGGGCGCGAAGGTGGTCGCGCAGATCAACCTGCGCTTGTTTCATATGCGCGTAGGGCTCCTTGTGATTGACGGCAAGCGCTTCGAGGGCTGCGCGAGCGCCGGTCTCGGCGGCATCGCGGGCGTCTATGACCACGCGCTCTAGTTTGTTCCGCAGCTCGTTGGGTAGAGTTGGCATTACCTACCGTCCTTATGATCAATTCCAGTGAATCAGCAGACCTGACGAACTCTTCGCTTTGTGAAGGTCTGCGAGAAGAGCTTAAGAGATGACAACAGGCCCATTTTTGATCTTTGCCAGAAGGTTCTTTTGCGTGCCATCTAGCCATGACTGAACTTCTTGCTCGTTCCTCAGTGTTCCGCTGGCAAGATGGACGTACTGAGTCTTTGGCTCCAAGAGCTTTGCAGCCGCCATGGCGGCACGGGCGAACTGTTGGGAAAGCGCGTCGGTCTTGGTTTTCCACGTAGACAGCGGAGTCTGTTCCAGCGTTCGGATGAGGTCGGACTCAGAGCCGACGGCCAGCTTCGGCAAAGTGTCGATCGCTTCAGCGGTGAGGATCTGTTTGCACTGGTCAGCATTCAGCTTCTTCCAGTTCTCGCTGGCGGTAAGGGCAGCCATCTGCTCGTCGTAGGTGTTCTTGTACTCGGCGTGGGCCGTAGTGATAGCGACGCGCAGAGCATCGACGGCAACCTTGCGAATGTCTGGCACCGGGTCGCTCGCGTCGAGCAGTCGGCGCTCCGACCTCACGGCATCTGCTTGTGCCCGGAATTCATCGACTCCGGGCATGGCATCGGCGTGCTTGAGCAAAGTGCTGAGCGTTTCCCATGCTGGCTTGCGTTTACTGGCCAGTTCAGCCAGCTTGCTCCAGTCCTTGGCCTGCTGAGCAAGCGCGTCATGCTGTTTGAGAATTTCGGCCAGTTGCTCGACCCCACCGAAGCTGCGGAGTGTATCGAGGTGGACTGTAGACGGGCGGGGCGGACTGGGCGGCTCACCGCCAGTGCGCTCGGCCAGATCCGCTAAGCGAGCTAGGAAGACAGGGGCTTTGGCAGTTTCCTCGTTAGGTTTGCAGTCCACGCCAGTATCTTGAAAAAGCTTGCGAAGCTTCATCTTCTCGCGGGCGTTGAGCGTGGCTGTTTCACTCCTAAAATCAGTTAAGGATATCTTCGCCTGGTCGAGTTGGCCCTGCGAGAGAGTCATGCCCTTGTGCGTAGCGCGGAGGTGGCCGCAGGTGTGGAGCGTGATGAGTGCAGCGTCCACGGCGTCGCGTGGCCAACCGTAAGGGCTTACCTCGAAAGCGTCACGGACTTCCTTGCCACGCTTGCCCGCGCCAATTTCTAAGAGCACGGCCGCGCAGACGGGGTGTTTCTCGGGCGCGTCGGTCCAGTCAACCGCGGAAAGGGCAGCTTCGTCGCCGTTCTTGGCACGGTTAATGACGCTTGCCCAGCGGCTGTCGTCAGCTTCCTTGAAGCTGGGGAAGAGCCGGTCGAGCGACGCATGCGCGGCCGCTTCTATCTTGGCCACGAGATTTAATTCGAACCGCTCACCGCCGCCACCTTGGAGAACTTTTGCGCGATCGATTAGCTCGTTGACGATCAGGTCGCGGGCTGCTTCGGCGGTGGTCATGCGTGTTGCCATTGCGTCCCGAGCTTCACGGCCTTCGGGCGTGGTGGGCGTCCCTTTGAAGTCCAGCGTGGTCTTCGCTGCCTCATATTCAACAATGGCCTTTTGGAGGTCGTCGGCGCTGACCTTGGGGACGTAGACGTAGATGGTCGGGCTTTCGCTGCCCGCCGCTCTGGCATCGTTAAGCACCGTGCTTTCCTTCTCGCCCCAGCCATCACGTACCCACACGGGAATGTCGATTCCACCGCCTGATGGTGCATCCGTGCCGAATTGGACCAGCAGTTTGCGCGGCTCCTTGGATTTACCCTGTACGAGCTTGATACCTTTCAGTGCTTCACCACAGCCAGCAGAGATGAGCGCACCACGTTTGCTCGAAAGAGAAGTTGCGTCGCTGTTCAGTCTGGTTTGACGGTTGCGGAACTCGCGATCCCACTCGCTACTCTCGCGAGTCTGGAGGCTGTACTCCTCGTCCAGCTTAATAAGCGTGCCGGCATCTACTAGGCCCTTGAGGATTCGAGGGATTCTCTTACGGAGTTCGGTGCCATCATTTGATAAGTCGGAAACGAGGAGGTCGGCCAACATTTCCGGTGTGGCGCGGACGCCGATGTCAGCTACCGCCTCGCGAGGAAGCTTACGAATCATGAAAATCAGCCCGCAAAGGCGTTTCGCAAGCTGGCCATCGGGGGTTTTGTCGTCAAGGTTTCGGATTGTTTCGTCGATCTCGCGGAGCAAGATACCGGATCGGAGCAAGTCAGGGTGAAGCTGTCCAAAGATAAAATCCCCTGGTACAACGGTGCCGAGGGAAGCATCGGCTGTCTGCCTGACAGCTTCATGCACAATCTTGAGTTGTGTGCGAAGCTGGCTGGCAGTTCCAGGCACGTCCACCGCGCGAAGTACATGTTCCCAGAACCGACGGCGTACCGGCAGGAGCGGGTAGTCATCCACGATGATGTCGCGATCTTCGGTTCGCGATGCGATGCGCGTACCTGGAAGCTGGCGGTCAATCTCCCCGGCATGGGCAGTAAGCGTTTCTTCGATGGACTTTTTCTTGTCTACTTTTTTGGCCAGCACAACACGACGCGTAACCATCTCAACATCGGAGTCAGACAGTTCCACTGGAATGGTGAACCGACCGTTGAGGCGCTGAAGTAGTGGGATGTTACCAGCGAGGGCTGTTTGGCCTGCTCCAATCAGCAGGACTCGGCTGTCAAGCTGCTTACAAAATGCCTCGGCAATTTCCTGCACATCTCTGGAACGGTCAGGATCGGTGCCAATGAAAAGTTGGATTTCATCGAGAACGATTACGGTGCAGGGCACTTTTCCATTGACTGAGAGCACCTCCCTGACCAAGCGGATGAATTCGTTTGTGGAGATGTCGTCTACGACGGGAAACTGTGCTCGCAGGGTCGCGCGCGCCTGCTTCAGGTCAGCTGCGAAGTCGTTGTCGGCGTCAAGGACAGCTTTCGCGAGAATCGGGCTAACGTAGAGATCATGCAATTCGCCAAAGAAATCCTTGCCTGCCGCTTCGACTGCATACTTGACCTGATCGAAAATGCCGTTCTTCTGTAGCCACATGCAGAATTGTGCCTGCGGTAGTGCCTCGGGCAGACCCTTTGAGGCAAATACAATGCCAAGGACGGCAAGACGTACGCTCTCGCCACCGCCGGAAGGCAGCGTCCCCGCAGCGGCGTGCAGGCCGCCGCTACGCTTGCCTAGCGTGTCGAGTTCGCGTAGAGGCTCTTGTACTTCCTTCGGCAGCCGGGCGAGATCTCGAGCGGTCCTGCCGCCGGGGAAATGTGTATCAACCCACAAATGGCGAAACATTTTCAGCAAATGCGACTTGCCGCTGCCATAGAAACCGCTAACCCACGCTGCTGGCTGCGTTGTAGAACTGACGTTACCGAGGTAGGATTCCAAAATGCGGATCAAGCCATCTTCGTACTGGCCTTCGCACACGAAGTGCTCAAGCTCATAGCGGAGTGTCTCGATTTCCTTCTCGGTTGCGGCCTCACGTACGGCGGCTACACCATCATTCAGCAGTTTCGATACTGCGGGATCTCGCTGGAAGAGTTCTCTGTTTTTCATTAGTCACCCACCCCGTTATGGAGCGTGATTGGCACAGCCAGGTAGTTCCACCCATCTCTTGCATCCAATAGTCTGTAGTTGCTGTCCTCGTATTCGCCGGGGAAGAACACGACTAGCCTACCCCTGATGTCCTTGACCACTTCTTTGAGCATCAATGACACGCGCGTGAAGCCGAACAGGCATGCGATGCCTTGAACGGAGACTACAGTGTCTTCGTTGGTTCCCTCTGCTGTCAGGGCTTGGTGGAGTTGGTCGGCCGCATACTGTACGAAGCTGCTCCTCAGTTTCATTGCCAAGGTTTCTGGTTCCTCAAAATAGATATCGCGGTAGTCTGTGTTCGCCATCCACCGAGCGAATGTGTCGGTCATATCAACCGCGCGCCATCCGTGGCCAGTCGAGGTCGTCGCCATTTCGAAGAGTTCTATGCGTGCGCGCAGCTTCCGCTCGTCGGTCTTCGGATAGACCACGAAGATTGCCTTCTGGTCGCCGGCGAGGTTGCGTTGCCAGGGCGCGGCGATATGGCCACGGTATCGAGTTGCGAGTTCATCAATTCTTCCCATGTATTTACCGCCTTCCGTCCTGCGTAAGAAGCCGCGAGAATGCCACATCGATTACACCACCCGACTGTCTTATGTCCAGAAAACCCAGTCTCCGAGCATCCGTGGCGAGATTCAATAGCTCTCCTGCTGACGAATCGAGTACGCGCGTCCATAGAGATTCGAATAGGGTGGTTCCACGCTTGCCGGCAAGGTAGCCGAGTAGCAAGGCAAAGGCCGTTGTCGCTGCTGTTGGGGTAACCGTCTGCCGAATCTTGCGCCCGTGCCCCTTAAGGTGTCCCGATTGCGTCCATGAGGAACCTAGATTCCGAACGACCGAATCGAGCGTACCCTCGTTAAGCCGATGGCCAAAGGCCCGGCTGAGCGCATCTGTCAGTTGCTGCCGGGCCAGTTCTTCGCCGGGCCGCATTCGCAGGATGGTTGGCGCGCTTTCTCTTAGCAGTGGATCCCTCGCGAGGGCAAGAAGTAGAGCTAGAATCGCCTGCCCCGCGCGGTCCGCATACCAGCATTGGCGCATTACCCGAAACAAAGGTACCTCCGGGTCAAGTGCATACAACTCCGAGAGCCGCTGACTAGAGCTTTTCCGCGTCGCTGCGGTGCGCTTGCCTAGACAGTTGTCTTTGTGGATCGCGGCGAGGTATTCGTTGCGTGTCGCGTCTGGCTCGCAACTAGCCAACACTGCCCGAAGCTCATCCAGCATAATCGTGCGGCTAGTGTGCGTGCCTTTCTCTCCCCACCGGAAGCCAGCGTTCCTCAGTTCCATTTCGTCGGCTTCACTACCGGGCTGCAACTCGCCTGTTGGCAGGATTCTATCCATAGCCAACAATTGTAAACTGATTGGCCTGCCATATAGCAGGCGAAAATCGGCAATCTCCCCGACATCTTCTGCGGATATTTGCCAGAACGCTATGCGTCTCTCAGCGCGGCTTGTATTGGATAGCGGGGTACATGTGAGGCCGCCATAAATTGGCCAGCGCATCTGGCCGATGGCGGCAAATCGTTGTGACGGGCGGCGAGGTTGATTGTAGCCAGCAAGAGTTCTCTATCCAGCCTTCGGGTACAAGTTCGGGTACAGACATCAGTTTGGCTTGATTACGGTAAATTGAGCTAAATTGCTGATGGGCAGTCACTTGTGGATATCCGACATTACGCTCGATTTCGCTTATTTATCATAGACTTACGGTATTCTTGAGAGACTCAAAATCCGTCGGAGGCAACTCCATGGGGGTTCAACTCCCCCTCCCGGCACCATCTAGTTTCCCCCTAAGCCATTTCCTATTAGCGACTTACGTCCGCCTCGAATGCGCCGCGGAGTGATCGCGTGCTGTTTTCAGGTACAAATTCAGGTACAGTGCGCATCCTCTTCACTTTGAGTGATTTAGAAGGTTACGAGACTTTCATGGCGACGCGGAGATGCGTTCAGTTTCTCCTATTTACGCTCAATTACGGAATGCGTAGTGGATAATCGGTCCGCCAGAGGCCCATGGATCAAGATTTCAATCTGATGGCCAAGCATCCGTGATAAAGAGTCAAGCTCCGCGCTGATAGGCATAAGAAGACACAGAGCCGCTTTGTCGGCTGCAAGCTAACGGCCACCAATCTCCTTGCGCTCAGCACCGCCTCGAATGCTTCCTTAACTGCTTCGAGGCCGCTGAGTGTTCCGAGAGTTGGGGCCAGAATTTTCATATCCGATAGGAATGTTTTGCGGGTTCGGCCGCTTAGCCGCGATGGCGGCTGGTAGTCGTCATGGTCCTTGGAGAATGGCGAAAAGCCCAGCGATGCATATCGCGAGTCCCGCTTCCTACTTCGACTCACCCGGCATACCAAGGATGTTTGTTCGGAAGTAGCTCAATCCACCGAACCGCCGTATGCGGACCCGCATGTACGGTGGTGTGGGAGGGGAGGAGAGGCGACTTTTCCCCCTATCCCGATTCCAACGAAAGCCTCTTTGGACCGAGCTACCGGTCAAGTTGCCGTATTCCGGGTCACTTGAATAATTCTTCCGCCGTAATTAGGTCCATCAATCGCTGTGAGCCACGCCTCAGCAGCATGTTCCAAACCCTCCACAACATGAATGCGATGCCAGATCGCGCCTGTTCGCACACTTTCGTCCACGACAGCAAGGAACTCCGCAAAGTCAGTTTTAGGTGGCTGTATCGCCCCGATTGTCCCTGCACTGTTAACAAGCCATTGAAGCGTCGAAGGGTGTTGATATTGTGAAGCCCCTCCATAGCCATGGTTGTATTGAGCAGGTGTTCCACTGAGTACGACGCGAGCGCCGTCATTTAGCATCGGCAAAATCATGTGCCACAATGCGCCGCCGATCGTCTCGAAGTACACGTCGATTCCATCTGGGCAGGCCTCAGCGAGGCGGCTCGGCCAATCCGGCAGCGTGTGATCGACAGCGGCGCCGAATCCTAATTCATTACGGGCAAATGCGACTTCATCAGGACCGGACACTATCCCGACAGTCCATGCGCCTGCAATCCGTCCAAATTGACCAACCATTGTACCCACTGCGCCCAGTGCTGCAGGCACGACCAATGTTTCACCGGGCTGTGGTTTTCCTATCTGCGCAAGTCCCGCGTATGCGGTGAAAGCAGGTGTTCCCAAAACAGCGAGCGCCGTCATCTCCGGAATTTCCTTCAAATCGAACCGGTCGATTGCGCTTGCCCGAACGATGGCGTGCGTTTGCCAGCCCGCTTTAGCCAGGACGATCGTCCCGGGCAAAATCGCGGGGTCATTGGACGCAAGCACCTCGGCTGTTGCGTCAGCCTCAATTACGTCTCCGATCGAAAATGAAGGCGCGCCCGACTTCTCTGAGGATCGGTGTCCCCTCATATGGGCATCCACTGATACGTAGCGCGTGCGCAACAGGACCTCTCCCTCGCGAAGTGGAGGCACGCAGATCTTTTCAATCCGAAAATCTTTGCTTGTGGGCAAATCACGGGGAAACGACGCGAGGACTACTCTGGTATTGACAAGGCTGGACACGGCATGTGCCTCCACTGGTAAGTTCCCGAATCGACCTGCTGTCTAGGCTCGGGGCTGTCATGTTATTCCGGAAACCTGCCGCCGAACATCGGAGCCTTGCTCTTTGATTGCTCCTCGGTTGCTTCATCTTGAATGACGTCCCAATGCTCCATTAGGATGCCATCTTCAATGCGAAGAATGTCCGCCGCAATCCAGTTGACCGGCGATCCGAACCCGGAAAACCGGCCATGCACAATGACGAAATTCCCATCTGCAACAATGGTTCCTGCTTCATATCTCAAAGTTGAGGGTATCCCTTTGGTGAGGTTGAAAAGACCCTCACGCCCAGGCTCGATGTGAGCGCTGTGCTGGATGTAATTGGGCGACCAATAGCGCTCCGCTGCCTTGTAGTCGCGCTTGTTGAAGAGAGTTTCGAATGCTTCCAGAACGATTGCCTTGTTCTGTTCGGGCGTAGTGTTCGGCATAATATTCTCCTTTGATGTTTGCGCTTGGGCTCCCTTGTCGAACCGGCGGAATTGTGAATGATGCGGGCTCCAGCAAGTGGGCTGAGCGCCGATGCTGATCTTTCAGTTGCAGCCGTTTGCCAGTTGATTGGCTGCTTCAATCGTGTTCGGCCCCAGTGTCGGATGGTCCTTGTCCATCCCGTATGCAGGAAGTTGCGTATAACGCAACACGAACTTGTACGGGGGCCGTTTGAGGAATGCTGCGAGGCCTTGCGGGCCGTCGTTTTCCACGATAGCTTTGGCCATAACGTAGCCAATGTAGTAGAGGACGCCGTGCCCGAGGAACCCGACATTGTAAACATCGTCGTAGGAGACCGCATTCGCTGATTTCAGTCCGGTGACAGACATTTCAAGCAGCGTTGCGCTGTCGTGTATGTGCCTCAGGCCGTCGGTCATATCGGCGAGTTTCCTGTTTGCGGATTCGGAATGAGATTGCGGCAAGAGCGAAATGTCCTCGACGTACGTGGCCGTCCCCTCTTCGTAAAGACTCGCGAACAGCCGCGCTGTGCTTGCACAACCCTGCTGTACGGGGCTCAGCGGCAATCTCGATGGTTCGGCGGCAGCTCCTCGTTCACCTGCGAATGCGCCCTGCACCGCGTGATACAACTCATGCGTCGTGGCTGACTTCGCGAGAATGAAGTCATCCATGAATCCGATGTTCAGATAGAAGTTGGTGTCGCCAAAAGCATAGCCTCCTCCGTCACCGCCGGCTACGATGTAGCCCTGCAGGCGAATCTTCTCGCCGGGCACGGTGAACAACCCAATACGTTTCTCGATGGATGCCTGGAACGTTTCCGGATTCGCTTCGATCTGCCTGACGAGTTCGAGCAGTTGCGGAGCCTTAGGCTTCACGATGTCGAAGAAAAGGTTAACCAGGATTGGGTCCGTGGCTTTCTGACCGTGTGCAGCTGCGACAAGCGCATTCGCAAAGCTCTCATTGGATAGCGGGACTTTGAAATCATTCTCCTTGCGAATGATGCCCTGGTTACCGGGCAATTGAGCAATCCTGATCGCTTCGTCGTAACTGAGTGATGGGTTCTGCAGAGCTTGAAGAACAGCCTTCGCAGCGTCTGCATTCACCGTAACGGTAATGGCAGATGCCGGTAGAACGACGGGGAGAAAACAGACAATGACAATCAGTCTGAAGATCTGGCGAAGCATGATTCAATCCTTTCGCGAACCTGTTGGCCACCGTGCGGCGCGTTCCGGAGGCAGCAGAATATGCACTTTTCTCCGCTGCCAACTCGTTAAACTTGGTTTCCTTCTCGCAATATCGCCAGAGGGGAGAATCAGCAATTTAGAGCTTTGATCCGCCGTCCACCGGAATGCTCGCGCCGGTGATCCAGCGAGCGCTGTCGGAGGCAAGAAACGCAATCACGTCGGCCACATCCGACGGCTGCCCAATGCGCTTGAGCGCCTGCATATCGAGCGTGAAGCCGCGGCCCGCGTCGGACTTGGTGAAGTTGGACATATCCGTCTCGATCACGCCCGGAGCAACCGCATTCACACGGATTCCGCGGGGACCGAGGATCGCGGCCCAGTGCTTGACAAGAGTGCCAATCGCACCCTTTGTAGCTGCATAGGCAGGAAGCGATGGCGC
>Ga0181517_10001987_pt1 | contig 21699 bp, 14 predicted proteins | sample PEATcosm2014_Bin_31_FD_119748 | JGI IMG/M metagenome (GOLD analysis project Ga0181517, IMG submission 119748) | Peatland microbial communities from MTU Mesocosm Facility, Houghton, MI, USA - PEATcosm2014_Bin01_30_metaG | ecosystem: Environmental > Terrestrial > Soil > Wetlands > Peat | place... | reverse complement strand
GCCGTCCGGCGATCCTTCTCGTCGGACACCCGACAAAACCGGCAGCGTGATTTTCCAATGGTCGAACCTCACGCATAAATCCTCTGGTCCGCCCCGGCCTTGCCGCCTGGGCCGTCAGACCACACCTGGAAATGGTAGCCATCCTCGCACGCGTAGCGCGGCGGATGGCCCCACGGGTCGAGCGGCAACTTGTTGTCGCGCAGGTTGTAATGGCGCAGGGGGGGCCACACGTTCGGCGGCACAACCAGCGCCATCAGCCCTTGCAGGGAATCCGGGTAGAACCCGTTGTCGCCCTTGAACGAGTCCAGCGCGTTGTCGATCCGTGAAAGCTGGGTTTTTGCCTCGTGGATCTTAGCCTCCTCCAAACGGTTCCTCACAATGACGGCGGCCAGACGGGCGACGCCGGCGACAAGGATCGCAACAAACACGGCTTTCCACAGCGTAAACGTGCGGGAGTCGCGCCGAACCTTCTCCTGTTCTTCCTCGCCGTTCGCCATCCGCCGTCTCATCCTGCGCGCCGCAGTCGTCGTCCGGCGGCGCGCGCGACTAGCGCTCGCACCTTACGGATAGATGTTGTCGTCGGCCCCGGGCCTGCCGCTCGGACCGTTGGACCACACCTGGAAGTTGTAGCCGTCCTGACAGACGTAGTTGTACGGATTACCCCACGGATCGAGCGGCAGCTTGTTGTCCCGCAGGTAGCCGCCGGGCCGGAAACCGCGCGTCGGGCGGCCGATGTCCGGCGCCGCGACCAGCGCCATCAACCCTTGCCCCGAATCGGGGTAAAAGCCGTTGTCGATCTTGAACATGTCCAGCGCGTCGCGAAACGTCGAAAGCTGGATTTTCGCCGCGCGCATCTTGGCCTCTTCCAGCCGGTTCAGCACGTTGACGCCGACCAGTCCGGCGATCGTGCCGATGATGATCACGACGACCATGATCTCCAGCAGGGTAAAGCCGCGGGAGTCGCGCAGCGCGCGAACCGCGCCCCGCCCCACCTTGTTCCGTTCCTCGGTCTTCGACATTCTCCTCCTCCTTTTGCGTGCCGCTAATGCAATCCGGCGGTCATATCCATGATCGGCAGCATGATGGCTATGACCGTAAACCCGACGAAGCCGGCCATGACGAGCAGCATGATCGGCTCCAAAATCGAAGTCAGTGCGTTGATCGTCGTCTTGACTTCCCCCTCGTAGGCGTCCGCGACACGGAACAGCATGTTCTCCAGTTCGCCTGTTTTCTCGCCGACGTTGATCATGTGGATCACGACCGGCGGAAACACGCCGCTGCGCTCCAGCGGTTTGCCGACGCTTTCGCCCTCTTTCACGTTTTCCCGCGCCGTCTCGATGGCCTTCTCCAGCACCTTGTTGGATACGACGTTCCGCACGATGTCCATCGCGGCCATGATCGGCACGCCCGACTTGAGCAGCGTGCCCAGCGTCCGCGCGAAACGGCCCACCGCGATCTTCATGATCAGCGGCCCGAAAATCGGCGCCTTGAGCAGGTAGCCGTCGACGATCAGCGAGCCCTTGGGCGTCGCGCGCCATCGGCGGAACAAGTAGAGCGCGCCGGCCAGGAACAGCGCGATCAGCCACCAATAAACGCGGATGAAGCGGCTGCCGGCCAAGAGCGCCATCGTCACGGCCGGCAGGGCCTTGTGCATGCCCGAGAAAATCGCGCTGATCTTCGGGATGACGAACGCGACCAGGTACGCGACAATGCCCGAACCGATGACGCCCATCATCACCGGGTAAGTCATCGCGCCGCGGATCTTGTTCCGCAACTCGACCTGCGCCTCGATGAAGTCGGCCAGCCGCGCCAGCACCAGGTCCAGCGTGCCGGAATTCTCGCCGGCGTTGACCATGTTGACAAACAGCGGCGAGAAGATTTTCGGGAATTCTTCCAGGGCCTTGGCGAGGCTGGAGCCTTCGTTGACCTTGTCGCGCACCTGGCTGAGGGTTTTCTTCAAAACCACGTCGTCGACCTGGTTGGCCAGCGCGCCGATCGCCTCGATCAGCGGAATGCCGGCGCCGGCCAGCGTCGCCAACTGGCGGATCGTCATGGCCAGGTCGCCGAGCGCCACCTTGCCGCGCATGGCCTTGATGTCGATTTCCATCGACAGGCCCTTGCCCCGCAGGCCCTTGTCTTCGGAAACCTCGTGCAATTCGACCGGGAACAGACTGTCCGTGCGCATCTTCGCCCGCGCCGACTTGATGTTGTCGGCGTCGACGATGCCCTTGACGGTCTTGCCCGAACTGTTCAGGGCGACATAACTGAATACGGCCACACAGACCCCTTCGCGGATGCCTATCCGTTCTGACCCGCCCGCCCCGCCGACCGTTCAACCAAACGGTCGCCGCCGGGGCAAACCCGGACTCTTCGCCCGGCGCCGGATCGGCCCAGGATCATACTACGATGCCGCCTGTCCACCAAGGGGCGGAAAGCTGAATCGCCGGCTAAGAGGTGCTGGTCTTCTTTGAGCAGGATGCCCAGTGCGGCCGTTGGCCGCAACCGAATTTCGGAATGCGGAATGCGGAATGAACGGGCGCGGAGTTTCAATCTTTCTCTCCTGGCCCAGTCGGACGACGGCCGCGTGCGGCGTCGACGATCCCAGAGGTCCCATACGTCCCATAACTCCCATTATTCCCACCGCCCGCCCAACGCCGAGCGGCCGGCGCCCTATCGAAAAACCCGCCCCGCCTTGACACCGTCGCCGTCGGCATACGACAACAGGCCACGTTTGACGGAGGTGACCGTGGAAGTAATGGCGCTGGGAGTGGGCGGCATGATGCCGATGCCCGGCCGCTGGCTGACCAGCGTCGTTTTGTTGCACGAAGGCCAGGCGACCCTGTTCGACTGCGGCGAGGGCACGCAGGTGCCCTTGAAAAAGAGCGGCTTCGGCGTCGGCCGCTTCGTGCGGTTCGTGCTCTCGCACCTGCACGCCGACCACGTGACGGGCGTGCCCGGCATGCTGATGCTCCTCTCCCAGGCGGAGCCGGGCCACGACGTGGAAATTCTCGGCCCCCCGGAGGTGACGCGGTTCGTCCGCGGCGCGCGCGAGTTGCTGCGTTTTTACTTGAATTATAACTTGAAATATCGCGATCTCGACCCCGCCGGCGGCTCGCTGAAGGGCCCCGGCTTCACGCTGCGCTTTCTGCCGCTGAATCACACGACGCCGAATCTCGGCTTCGCCTACGAGGAAGATCCGCGCGCCGGCCGCTTTCACGTCGAGACGGCGCGCCGGCTCGGCGTGCCGGAAGGGCCGCTGTGGGGCCGGCTGCAACGCGGCGAAACCGTCGTTTTCGACGGCCGCCAGGTGACGCCGGCGGCGGTGCTCGGGCCGCCGCGCCGCGGCCGCAAATTCGCCTACGTGACCGACACCGGGCCGTGCCAGAACGCGATTGAATTGCTGCGCGGCGCCGACCTGGCGGTGATCGAGGGGATGTTCTGCGAGGAACACGCCGACGAAGCCGCCTCGAAGCTGCATCTGACCGCCCGGCAGGCCGCGGCGATCGTCCGCGACAGCGGCTGCACGCGCGCTCTGCTCGGCCACGTCAGCCCGCGCTATACGCACGACGAACTGCACCGCGTCGAAGACGAGGCGCGCGACGTCTGCGACCGGCTGGAACTGGTCCGGCCATTGGAGCGCATCGCGATTCCGCTGCCGGAATGATGATAGTTTTTTTTGATAGGATCAACAGAGCCTGCCCGCGCGAAGGCGGGGGATCAACCGGATCATTTTCCCGACGTTTCCCGCCCCGTGAAACACGGCGCCTGTTCACTGTTCACTGGCTCGTCTGCTGCCGAAATGCTTGCATAACGCATGCATTGGCGTTATGATTTCCGCGGTTCGATTCGGAGGCGCGATGTCGACGCTGCAAATTCGGGGCTTGCCGCAAGAGGTCAAAGACCGGCTCCAGGAATTGGCCCGGCGCGAGAAGCGCTCGCTGAACGCGCAGGCGGCGCTGTTGCTGACGGAGGCTGTCGACCGCGAACGCCATCGCGAGACCGCGGCTGAGTCGTTGTTGCGGGCGGATGAAATCCGCGAGGCGGCGCCGAAGCGGCGGCGCGGCGCCGACAGCCTGGCGATGCTGCATCGCGGACGGGCCGAGCGGCGTCGATGACCCCGGCCGCCGGCTTGACGATCGACGCCAGCGTCGCCCTGAAACTGTTTTTCCGTGAAGAGTATTCGGATCGCGCCCGCGCGGTTTTCGCCGGGCTGGCCGGCGGCCCGCCGCGCCGCCTGCTGGCCCCTGACTTTCTGCTCGTCGAGTGCGCGAATGTGTTTCGCACGGGCGTCAAACGGCGCCTGCTGTCCGCCGGCGCCGCCCGCGAGGCGCTGGCGATCCTGCGCGAGTTGCCGTTGCGGCTGGTTTCCACGGCCGAGTTGACGGCCGACGCGCTCGGATGGGCCCTGGCACACGATCTTTCGGTCTACGACGCCTGCTACGTCGCCGTCGCGGTTCGCTCGCAAACGAGATTGCTCACCGCGGACCAGAAACTGGCGAACAAATTGGGCGATGCGACGCCCGGCGCGCTCTGGCTCGGCGACGAAAACTTTTCGGCAGAAATCTGATCGCCTTGACGCAACTCGCATCGCGGCCAAGAATGCGCGGGCTTCCGGATTTTGGTGCGGCCGGCAAGGAAGCGAGATGGCGGAAACGCAACGCGCGACGAACATAGCCGCAACGCTCGCGGCGCCGCGAAACTGGACGACGTCGCGCGTTTTCTGGACGGCCCTGGCCGCGCTGTTCGCCGCCGGCTTGCTCCTGCCCGCGGCCGGCTCGGTCGACGACACGTTCATCACCTTTCGCTACGCCGAGAACCTCATCCGCGGCCACGGTCTGTGTTTCAATCCGGGCGAAATCATCGAAGGCTACACGAGTTTCGGCCAACTGCTGCTCGTCGCGCCGTTTGCCGCGGCCAAGTGGCTGGTCGGCCCGTGGGCCTTGGCGCTCGGGCTCGCCGCGTGGGCGGGCGTCGTCGCGCTGGCCTGGCGGCGAATGGCGCAGGAACTGGGCGGCCGCCCGCCCGCCTTCGCCGAGCGGCTCGCGCTGCTTTACCTGACGCTCTGCCTGCCCGCGGCGACGTGGGCCTGGTCGGGGATGGAGCCGGCGCTGCTCGCTTTCGCGTGGCTCGCCGCCTGGACGGCGCATCTGCGCGAATACGAGGCGAACCGCTGGCCGTGGCGTTCCGGCCTGCTGACGTTCGCGGCCGGCCTGCTGCACCCCGAGGGCGTGCTGATCGGCCTCGCCCTCGGCATTTCGTGGTTCTGGCCGTTGAAAAGCGGCAAAGCGGCCCGCGGCCTCGCCTGCGGGGCAATCGGCGGCGGCCTCTTCGCGCTGTACTGGCTCGGGCGGTGGCGTTATTTCGGCGACTTCATGCCGAACACGTTTTACGCCAAAGTCGGCGGGCATTGGCCGTGGCGCGCCGGTCTGCAGTACGTCGTCGACGCCGCCGTTTCCGGGCTCGCGCCGCTGCTGCTCATCGGTCTGGTGGCCGCCGAGTTGAAAAACCGGCGCCGCTGGCCGCGCTGGCTGGTTCTGGCGCTGGCGATCGTGGCCGTGCTCGTCGGCTACAACGTGCTGATCGGCGGCGACTACTTCGCGTTCAATCGCTTCCTGGTTCCGGCGCTCCCGTTTCTGGTTCTCGCGACGTGGCGTTTGTGGCGCGATCGCCGGCCGGCTGCCGCGCTTGGCGCCGCGCCGCCGCCGCGTCATCCGTGGCTGCGGCCGGCGGCGGTCATGGTTCCCGTGCTGCTCTGGTCCGCTTTCATCCCGCATCTGCAGTTCGTCGAGCATCTTTTTTTCCACCGGGCCGTCGCCGAGAACGTCAAAGCCGGCCGGATGTTCCGGCGCAGCGTGCCGCGCGACGCGCTGGTCGCCACGATTCCCATCGGCGCCTTCGGGTATTTTTCCGAAGCGCGGATTCTCGACATGATGGGCCTGACCGACAAGCACATCGCCCGCTTGGATGTCGCGACGGGCCGCGGCGCCGCCGGCCACGAAAAATACGATTACGCCTACGTCTTCGGCCGCCGGCCGGATATCATCATGCAATTGCCGCTGCTGTTCCCCGGCGACGAGGCCGGGATGCGCGCCTGGCTGCGGCAGAGCACGATTTCGATCCAGCAATATGCGATCTACGACCGGCCCGAGTTGGCGCGCGATTACGAACTCTGTTGGCATTTCGTGGAGCATCGCGCCCCGACCGCCTGGCGGCGCGGCGCCGCGCCGGTCGACCTCGGCGTGTTCGCGTACCTCCGCAAAGATCACCTCGCCCAGGCGCCGTACTGGGATTGGAAACAGTTCCGGCCCGACGTGGCAGCGCTGCCGTTTCGCGAGGGGCCGAACTATATCGCGGCCAACCGGCGGCTCCTCGGCCGCTTCACGCTCGGCAATTTCCACTTCGTGGACGAGCCGCTGCGCGCCGGCCCCGCCGCGACGCCCGCCTCGTGACCGCGGCCGCGCTTTTCAATCGCGAGGCGGCAGGGCAAGATGGGCGCGGTCGTTTTCCCGAAGACGGACAGTCGATGAACCTGGGCGTTTATTGCGAAACCCTGCCGCCCGAAACGCTCGCCGCGCCGGACGTCCTCCGCCTGCTCGGCGAACGCGGCGTCACCCTCGCCCAGGCCGTGCGCTTCGACGACACGAACGCCGCTTTCGACGCCGCGCGCTTCTTCCCGGCGCTCGAACTCGGCGGCAGTTTGCGGCGCGCCGGCGCGCGCCTCGCGCTGTGGCCGCTGCTGCCCAAGGCGCTCGGCTACTGGATCAACGAACGCAACCTGGACGCCGTCGATCGCCTGATGGATGCCTTGCTGGACGCCTGCCGGCGTTTCGGCGCCCGGCCGGACCTCGTCGTCTTCGACGTGGAAACGCCGTGGCCGCAGATGGAAATCCTACTCTTTCCCGGATTGCCCGCGTGGCGGCGCCTGTTGTCGGGCGCGCGCTTTCTCGTGGAAAACCGCAACCCGCGCCGCTTCGCCTGGTCGTGCCGGCGACTGGCCGCAATCGTCACGCGTTTGCAGCGCGAGCGCCTGCCGGTCGCCGCGACCGTCTTTCCGCTGCTGACCGCGGACCTGGCCAACGGCGGCGATTTTCTGCAAGACCTGCTGGAAATGCCCGTCTTCCGCCCGCCCTTCGACGCCTGGAACGCGATGGTCTACACGTCGTATCTGCCCGCTGCCGCGCCCTGGCTCGTGCCGCCGGCGGCCGCGCCGCGCTACGCGTTCGAATGCGCCCGCGACCTCGTTCAGCGCTTCGGCGCGAAGGCCTGGATCACGCTGGGCAGCACGTGGGAAGGCGTCGTGCCGGGCAACGAAGGCAAACACTATCCGCACGCGGCGCAACTCGCCGCCGACGTCGCCGCGGTGAAAGCGGCTGGCGGCGAAACGCTGTGGTTGTACTGCCTGGAAGGCGTGTTGTTCGGCGACCAGCGCCTGACCGAACGCCGGCCGCGGGCCGAGTCCGAGGCCTTTTTTCGCGTGCTGGCCGAGACGCCGCCGCGCACGCCGCTGCCGCACGCCGGCCTCGACCGCGGCCGATCCATTCTCGAAGCGCTGACGCACGACCGTCTGCGACGTTTTTACGGTTGGCGCGAAACCGAAGGGAGCGAAAACCATGTCCGCTGCTGAAACCAACGCCGCCCCGTGGTGGAAAACCGCGGTCTATTATCAGATTTACGTGCGCAGCTTCGCCGACAGCAACGGCGACGGCGTCGGCGATCTGCAGGGGATCATCGGCAAGCTCGATTATCTCAACGACGGCACGCCGAACTCGCTCGGCGTCGATTGCCTCTGGCTGACGCCGTTTTATGAAAGTCCGAACGTCGATTTCGGATATGACATCACCAATCACTGCTCGGTGCACCCGGAGCACGGCAGCCTGGCCGACTTCGACCGGCTCGTCGCCGAGGCGCACCGGCGCGGCATCCGCGTCATCGTCGATTACGTGGTGACGGCGACGTCCGACGAGCACCCGTGGTTCGCGGAGTCGCGCGCCAGCCGCGACAACCCGAAACGCGATTGGTACATCTGGCGCGACGGCTGGAACGGCAAGCCGCCGAACAACTGGATCGCCGTCTCCGGCGGGCGCGGCTGGGGGCTCGACCCGGCGACCGGCCAGTATTTCTATCACCCGTTTTTCGAGTGCCAGCCGAGTCTGAACTGGCGCCAGCCGGACTTGCGGCGGGCGATGCTCGACGTCATGCGCTTCTGGCTCGACCGCCGCGCTGACGGCTTCCGCATCGACCTGCTCAATCATCTGGTCGTCGACGAGCAAATGCGCGACAACCCGCGGTCGTGGAAAGGCTGGTACGCCGGCCGCTTCCAGCAGCCGCTTTGCACGCGCGATCAGCCCGAGTCGCACGAGGTCGTGGCGGCGATGCGCACGCTGCTCGACGAGTACGGCGAAAAGATGATGGTCGGCGAAACCTCGTCGTTTCCGTGGGAGCCTTCGCAGGCGCACACCTTCGTCAATTCGCGCGAACTCAATCTGGCGTTCAACATGGAGTTCTTCGTTTACCGCTTCCAGGCGCAGAAGTTCCGCGAGGTCGTGGACCGCTACGAACGCGTCGCCGCGGCCGACGGCTGGCCGGCCTGGACGCTTTCCAATCATGATATTCCGCGCCATTTCGGCCGCTACGGCGGCGCCCGCATCATTTACGGCGAACGCGCCGACGCCGTGGCGCGCGCCCGCGTCTGCGCCGCGATGCTGCTGACCCTGCGCGGCGCGCCGTTCCTTTATTACGGCGAGGAACTGGGCATGACCAACCGCTGGCTGCCGCGCCGCTGGATGAAAGACCCCATCGGCAAAAAATCCTGGCCGCTGTTCAGCCGCGATTGCTGGCGCACGCCGATGTTGTGGACGCCGGGCCCCGGCGCCGGTTTCACCACCGGCGACCCCTGGCTGCCGCTCGACCCCGACGCCGATCGCCTCAATGCGCAGACCGCCGGCGCGCGGCCCGATTCGCTGCTCAATTTCTATCGACGCCTGATCTGGCTGCGCAAGGAACTGCCCGCCCTGCAAATCGGCGCGTACGAACCCGTCGCCGCCGCCGACCCGGCCGTGTTCGCCTTCCGCCGCCGCACGGCGAATCAGTCGCTGTTCGTGGCGCTCAATTTCACGGACCGCGCAATTCCCGTCGCCGGCGCGGCCGGCGGCAACGTGCGCTTCAGCAGCGAACCATGGCGCACCGACGCCGGCGCGCGGCTGACCCTCGCGCCGTACGAAACAGTGATCCTGGAGGAATGAGCGGGGGAAGAGCTTCCACGGATTGCGCAGCGCGGCCGTTGTCCTAAGTTGGGTTAGTTCGGGCAATCTACAGATTACGCCGATTGCACAGATTTCCGCGGACGGTCCGCGACGCAGCCGCCAAATCTCTGTCCGTCTCTGCGGCATCTCCGTGTGAGGTCCGGATCTGTGAGGGCGTTTAGGTCCCTGGATTCCCGCCGCCTCGCGATGTTATTTTGATAGATTTCTAGCGCCACGGAATGCGTTGAGTGTCGGTTTTCGTAGTTTTGCAGTCGGCAACAACGACGACTTCGGCCGTTCCAATAGGCCAAAACAAGCAAAATTACAGAAGTAAGCCAATTTGCCCCCGGTGCGCTCGGCGGGAGCCCGCCGCCTGTGGATGCTCGCAGCCTAGTCGACCATGCCGCCGAGCTGCATGAGCAGCGACCGGGCTTGCCGGTCGTCGGGCCGGATTTCCAAGACGCGCTGAAACACCGCCCGAGCTTCCGGCAACCGCTTCTGCCGCATGTACAGCAAGCCGAGGTTGCCCAGGGCGATCGTGTCCTGCGGGTCCAATTCCAGCGCCTTTCTCAGCGCCTGTTCCGCCTCGCGATCACGCCCGGCGTCGCCGAGGTAATACCCGTAGAACATCTGCATCTTGGCGCTCTTGGGGAATTTCGTCAGCGCCGTGCGGAACAGGTCGTCCGCCTGGGCCGCTTCGCCGGTCCGGCGCAGCGCAATGGCCAGCCGCGCGTAAATCTCCGGATTGGGGCCGGCGGTCTCCAGCACGGCGGCGAGCCAGCCCTTGGCCTGCGCGAAATCGCCGAGCTCGAAATAGGCTTCCCCGATTTTGGCGACGGCCGCGGCGTCGTGCGGATCGAGTTGATGCACCCGCGCGAAATACGAAATCACGGCCCCGTAATCGCGCTTTTGGAATTGCACCTCGCCCATCGTCGCCAGGGCGACGAGGCTGTCCGGATTGTCCTTGAGTTCCTGCGCGAGCATCTTCTCGGCCTCGGACAGTTTTCCGGTTTGCAGATACTCGCGGACCTTCCCCAGCCGCGAATCGGAAACCGTGGTGCGACCGAAGAGCGCCGTGGCGGGGTCCACCGGCGCGTTTTTCGGCGGCGGCCCCGGCTCCGGCGGCGGCTTGTCGGCGCCCAGGACGCCCGGCGACAGGCGTAGAGCGTTCGCCAGCAACTCCCGGCCGGCGGCGGCCCCGCGCCATTTCCCAGCCATGAAATCGAGCACCAGGCCGACCGCGACGTAGCGGTCGCGCTGGGCGGCGAGCAAGTCCGGCTTGTTCTCGACGCCGGCGAGATCGACGACGGCCAGCGGGTCGCCCCGCTGCGCCATCATGCCGCTCAAGATCGCCGTGTACGTGGCCGACGCGATGTTGCCGACGTCGGCAAGCGCGGCGAACTCGAGATACGGCCGGTTGTCGGTGGAGACCGTCGCCTCATGCGCGTACGCCGCAAGCTGGTCCCGGCCCAGGAGGATAAAATTGATCAGGTCCAGCGGTTCCTTGATCTTGAGCTCGTCGAGGTGCGCCTTGATCGACTCGTTCGCCATTTGTTCGGCCAGGCGCTGGTAGTTGTAAAACGGGCCGGAGCCTTTCTTGCCGATCAAGAGCGCGTGGCCGTTGCGGCCGACGTGGGGGAACACGAGGATGCTGTTCGGGAAAACCTCGACGAAACTGCGCATCATCGATTTCACCGCCGATTCACCGAGCAGGAACAGCGGGACCGCGCACGACATGACGCCGTCGTCGCGCAGCCGGTCGCGCGCCGCGGCGAACGCCTCGCGGGTATAGAGGCCGGCGGCGCCCGGCGCCCGCGGATGCGCGGCGGCGAGCGCGATCAGATCGTATTTGTCGGCGGACAAATGGACATAATTCCGGCCGTCCATGATGATCTTGCGCAGCTTCTTGTCCGCCTGGATGTCGTGGTTGAGGTCGTCGAACTGCGACGCCGCCTCGAACACGCCCGGATACGGCTCCGCCACGTCGAGCCGCCGCAGGTCGTACAATGTCAGCATTCGCGCCGTCTCGCCGCTGCCGAAACCGACGAGCAACGCGTCTTGCGGATGCGGATGCGCCAACGCCAGCATGTGCAATTGCACCACGGGCGCCAGGCGCGGCGTCAGGTCGCCGGCGGAGGCGATGATCTCGCCGTTGAGATAGAGCCAGCGCCGCTCGGGGGAGCCGACGACGACGACCGCCGCGGCGGCGTCTTCTTTGGCGTAGCGGACCTGGTCGCCGGGGCTCTTTTCCTCGAACAACGCCGGCAGCAGATCGTCGGTCGGGCGGATGATCGCGAACGCCGCGACGATCAGGCCGATCGCCACCGGCGTCAAATGCCGCGCCTGTTTCGCCGCGGAGAGAAACAGCGCCGCTGCGCCCGCGAGAAAGGCGAAACCGGCCGCGCCGAACAGCGTCCACTGCGCCCCGCAGACCGGCAGAAAAAGGAATCCGGCGCCGCCCAAGCCGCCAAGGCCGCCAAGCGCGCCGGCGGCGACGAGCAGGCCCGTGCGCCGCGCCGGCCGCAACGCGTCGCCGAAAAACGCGCGAACCAGCGGCGGCACGGCGCCGCCCGTAAAGAACGCCACCAAAAAGTAAGCGGCCCAGACCATGTCGAACTGCACGGCAAAGGGGCTGACGAAGCTCCCTCGGCCGAAGACCCGTTTCGCCGCCGCGAGAATTTCGGGCGTCGGGGTCAGCAGCACGATGATCGCCCAGGCGAAGATCGCCGCCCACACTACCGCTGCGGCGCCGGCGTGGAGCGGTTGGGCGGTCTTTTCCGAGCGGCGCGCCATCGCCGCGGCGCCGGCGGCCAGACCGGCGAGATAAAGGGCGATGGTTTTCGCCCACAAATAAGTGGTGGCCTCGCTCTTCAGCACAACCAGGCGGAAGAACATGGCTTCGATCCCGAACGCAACGAGCGCGCCGGCCGCGACCAGCAACAGCGCCAGCCAGGCGGTGCGTTCCGGCGCGGCCCGGTGCTTGGTGCGCGCCGGTTCCGTCGGCAACGCGCTTGGCGCCTCGCGCCGGAAGAACGCCAAGGCGGCCAACCCGGCCAGCGCATTGCAGGCCACGGCGGCAAACGCAGTCTGATAAACGCCGAGCGCACGGATCAGCAGGTGCGTGGTCAGCAACGCGCCCGCCGCAGCGCCAAACGTAAAGGCCGCGAAAAGCCGGCCAACCTGCTTGCCGGCTTCTTCGGCTTTCGGCCGGGCCGCGCGCGCGAGCGCCGGCAGCGAGGCGCCCATCAACGCGGAGGGGATCGCCAGCAGTAGGAAGCAAAATACGACGCGCGCCGTCGCCACGAACGCCGACCCGGGGCCGGCCCAGCGGAAAATCGCGGTGTAGATCGCGTCCGCGCCGAAGCGGCCGGCGAGCACGAGCGCGGCGGCGGCGGCAACGCCAAGCTGAAGCAGTCCGAAGAGGCGGTACGGCCGCGGCGACGCGTCCGCGCGGTTGCCGAACCACCACGCGCCCAGCGCCAGGCCGGCCAGAAACGCGCCGACCACGGCGGCGCCGGCCGGCGCCGTGTTGCCGAACGTCAACGAAAACAGGCGCAACCAGATAATCTCGTGCGCCAGCCCGGCGCACCCGGAAATGAAAACCAGGGCAAAAATCACGACTTGCGGCACGTGCGGCCCTCCGGCCTAAAAACCTTCCCAACCCCGCGAGAAATATCGTCGAACTCGCGGCGAAAGGCAATGGCTGGAACGGCTCACGCAGGGGTTTACAACGTTCCTGGGCCGTTGACCGCAGCCCCAAATCGCTCCCGAAGTTAACGCTTTTGTCTTGCGGTTTCCGGCTTCTGACTTCCGAGCCTCTTGCATGACCACCGGTTCAATGCGCGACCCGTCGCGCCGACCCCTCCCCGAAAATTTCGGGTCCCGAAATTTTCCGCCCCTCCCCGACACGGAGAGGGGCCAAGGGCAGGAACCGCAGTCGGTGTCGGGTCCGCAAACGATCTCGCCTAACCCTCGAATTCCCTTTCGCAGATGCAAAAAGTGATTCTTGCAATAAGCTCCTCTGGTTTCCGACTTCTGCCTTCTGACTTCTGTCTCCCGGCGCGGCCGTTATTTCGCCGCGGCGTCCGCCGGCTTCGCGGCCTGCGCATCTTTGGCGATCAGATCGTTGATGCGCCGGGCGAAGGCGGCCGGATCCGCCGGCCGCGAACCTTCGGCGAGCACGGCCTGGTCGTAGAGCAGGCGCACGTAATCGGCGAGCCGCGGGTCGGCGGCGTTTTGTTCGAACAGCCCGCGCATGGCCTGCACCGCCGCGTGATCCGGGTTGAGTTCGAGGATGCGCTGCGCCTTGGCCATCTTTTCCTGCCCCAGTTGCTTGAGCACGGATTCGAGGTACGAACTCATCTCGCCCTCTTCGACGACCAGCACCGCGGCGCTTTCTTTCAAGCGCGACGAGAGGCGCGCGTCTTTGATTTCCGGCAGCTTCTCCTTGAAAAAGGCAAGCAGCGGCTGGAATTGGCCCTCGACGGTCTGCCGTTCGGCGTCGGTCGCGCCGGGCGCTTCGCTTTTGTCGGCGGCCTTGAAATGCTTTTCCTTGTATTCGTGCAGGCTGCCGACGACCCATTCGTCGATCGGGTCGGTCATCAGCAGCGTCTCCCATTCGCGGGCCCGCAGATTTTCGAGGTACGGCGAACGTTCGAGCAGGTCGCGGGACACGCCGATCAGATAATAGATATCCTTTTGCTCAGGTTTCATGCCCGCGACGTAGGCCGCCAGCGAGGTGTATTTGCCGGGCGCGGTTTTGGTCGATTCGTAGCGCAGCAACTCGGCCAGCCGTTCGCGATTTTCGAAATCGGTGTAGGCGCCGGCCTTGAGAATGAGGCCCCATTCGCGGAAAAAGTCGGCGTATTTGTCGGGCTCTTCCTGCGCCATGTCGATCAACGTTTGCAGAATCTTGTTGGTCAGCGCCTTCTGGATTTTGCCGATCAACGGGTTGTCCTGCAGCATTTCGCGCGAGACGTTCAGCGGCAGGTCCGACGAATCCACCAGGCCCCGCACGAAGCGCAGATAGGGCGGCAGCAGGGCCTCGGCGTTTTCGGTGATGAACACGCGTTTGACGTACAGCGACGGCCCCTGGCGAAACGGATCGCCCGCCATGAACGCCGGCGGCCGGCGCGCCGGCACGAACAGCAGGGCGCGAAATTCCATCTGGCCCTCGGCGGCGTAGTGGATGGTCTTCAGCGGCGCCTGCGTGTCGCGGGTCAGGTGCTTGTAAAAATCCGTGTACTCCTCGTCTTTGATTTCGCCTTTGGCGCGCACCCAGATCGCCTTTTGCAAGTTGAGCGTTTCCTCGACCGTTTGCTTCTTGCCGTCGACTTCTTTCTCGACGTCGATGACGATCGGGTGCTCGACGAAATCCGAGAACTTCTTGACGATCGCGCGCAACTGCCAGTCTTCGAGATACTCCTTGGCGTCGTCTTTCAGGTGCAGCGTGACGTCCGTGCCGCGCTTTTCCTTGCGCGTCTTCTCGACGGTGTACGTGCCCTCGCCGGCGGAGGTCCAGCGCACGCCGTTTTCCGGATCGCCGGCCTGCCGCGATTCGACGGTCACTTTGTCGGCGACCATGAACGCCGAATAGAAACCGACCCCGAACTGCCCGATCAATTCCGGCTGGTTTTGCACGTCGGCGGTCTTCAGGTTGTCGAGAAATTCCTTGGCCCCCGACTTGGCGATGACCCCGAGTTCCTCGACGATCGATTCGGGCGACATGCCGATGCCGTTGTCGCTCACCGTGAGAGCGCTGTTCGGCTTGTCGACGCGCAGCACGATCTTCCAATCGGCGTTGTCTTCGAGAATCGCGGGTTGCGTCAGCCCGAGGAACCGCGCTTTGTCGATCGCGTCGACGGCGTTGCTGATCAACTCGCGCAGGAAAATCTCTTTGTTCGAATAGAGCGAATGGATGATGATATCCATCAACTGCTTCATCTCCGCCCGGAATTTTTTCGTGACGGCGGTCATGGCTGCCCCCTTCTCAATCGTAGCGTATTCAAGCAAAACCGGCTTGGCGATGAAAGATTAATCATTTTTGTCCGGCGCGCAATCGCCGCGCGGAGGGCGCGAATGAGCCGTCGTACGCTGGCCGTTACGGCACACACCCGCTCGCAACGGGACGGCGCCACAGACTGGCTGCCGCGTCACCCGGCCGAGCTACCGCTGCGCTGCTCACTGTTCGCTGTTCCCTGTTCGCTGACCACTGACCACTGACCACTCTGGCCCCTCACTTTCCGAAGAAGCCGGTCTTGCGCAAGGCGGGCACGATGACGTCGATTACGGAATTCATCAGATAATTCGCCGACGCCGGGCCGTGCGTCTGGGTCAAGAGCGACCAGATCGCGTCGCCGCGCGTCGTTTCGTAAAGCATGGATTCGACTTTGACGTCCACGGTGGCGTCGTAGAATTGCTTATCGACCGGGTTGTACACGTACGTCTTGGTGAAATCGTAGTACTTGGTGTCGCTCGCGGGCCGCAGCGTTGCTTCTTTTTCGAGGATTTGCACGACCAGAACGCCGCCGATGCCGGTGTGCCGCACGGTGTTTTCCACCGTTTCCCGCGTCAATTCCTTGTCGGTCGGCAGGACCTCCACGCTGGGGATCGCTTCAATGCCGTCGCTGCGCAAGCGCTCCGCCATCTTCTGTTCGAAATCCTTCCGACTCACGGATTTTTCGGCCACGCCGACCACCATGACCGTCTTGATCGGCCCGCCGGCGAATTGCTCGTTTTTCCAGACGGCCAGCGGATGCGTCAGCGAACAACCGGCAGCGGCCCAGCACAGCGCGAACAGCGGCAGCAGCGACAGAAACCTTGCTTTCATTTGCGCCTCATCCTTGCTTCGACGAATCGCGTAGAGCGACATGTTAAGGAAACCGTTTCCGGATGCCCGCCAACATATTGCCTTCGCGTCCGAGTTGCAATTGCCGGTCGCTGCGGCGGCGCCGCCGCGCGCCCGAACGCAAGAGGGCGATGAGACCTATAGGACCTATGGGACGTATCGGACGTATGGGGCCGACAAGTCACATTACCGCACAGGGGAATGCAATGACCTCTGCGCCCTCGGCGTCCTCGGCGGTGAAAATCAAAAATGCAACAAACGAAACCCGGTTAACAGCCGCAGCCGCCCTTCCCGCTCGCGTGCGCGGCCGGCGGCGCGGGCGGGCTCGCGTCGTCGTTGTCGTTATCGTCATCGTCGTTGTCGTCGTCATTGTCATTATCATCATTATCGTCGTCGTCCGGGCCGGCCTGATGCGGCAACGGCCAGCCGTAGTTGCCGCTGTGCTGGGCATCGTGCTGGTACGACGGCCACTGAATGTCGCCGTCGGCGCGGCCTTTCGTTTTCCAGACGAACAGCCCGCCCTCGCGGGTCGCGGCGGCGACCTCGAGCAGGCCGTCGCCGTCCATGTCGCCGACCACCGCCGTGCCCATCAGCCAGCCGCCGGTGAATTTCGGCCAGCCGGCCGGCTCGACGCCGAGCGCGTTGTAGGCGTGCAGAAAGTAGCCGCCGGAGCCGGCGATGACCGACGGGCGGCCGTCGCCCGTGATGTCGGCCACGGCGCTGGATCCGAGAAAGACGTTGTCTTCCAAAATGCGCGGGAAATAGGTCAGGCCGGCCCCGTCGTCGGCGGTCCAGGCCCCGATCAGCATGTCGGCCGGGATGCGCAGGCCGGTGATCGCCAATTGAATCCCTTCGCGAATGCCCGGCCCCGCCTCGATGATCGCCAGCCGCCCGTCGCCTTCCAGATCGGCGATGGCCACGTTCGCGTCGAGCGGAATCATGATCGGTTCGACGCTGCCGGAATGCGGGCTGCGGATCCACGGGCACATCACGTGGACGATGCTGCCGTCGGCGTCGTAGATCACCGGCGGGGCGACGCCGGCGTGCGTCACGATTCGGTCCTTGCCGTCGCCGGCGAAGTCGGCGGTCGTCACCGAGGTCGAGACGCCGGTCGCCAGGATCGGCAGCGTGTTCAAGTTGTACCCGTACACGTCGATCGGCCAGCCGGGCAGAAACGGTCCGCCCGCGTGGCCATTGCCGTCCGGCCACAGCGCATAGACGCGGCCGGTGTTGCCGTAGACTTCATTCGTGCCGACGAGGATTTCGTAGCGTCCGTCGCCGAACAAATTGGCCGCCGCGGGCGTGGCGGCGATGCGCGCGCCGTCGTTGCCGCTCGGATCGCGGCAGAGCACGGGCCAGCCGGCGACGGCGCTGCCGTCGCCGCGCCAAGCGTACACGTATTGATCCATCCCGGCGGCGACGATGTCGAACTTCCCGTCGCCCTCGAGATCGGTCAGCAGCGGCGCGCCGAAAAATCCGGTGTCGAGGCGCATCGTCGGATCGAGGTGCGCCGGGTCCATCGCGACCGGGAAGCCGGCCCGCAGTTCGCCGTCGGCGCGCCACGCGTAGAGTTCGCCGCCCAGCGTGCCGACCACGACGCTCATTTCGCCCGTGCCGTCGAGATCGCCGACCGCCGGCGCGCCCACCACGCCCTGCCGCCACGCGCTGGGCATCTGGCCGCTGCGATACGCCGCCGAATTGAGATAGTTCGGGCCGGCCGGGTCCTGGCCCGCGACGAGATCGACGTACTGCGGCCAGCCCGGCATTTCCTGCCCGCCGGCGCGAAACGCGTGAATGGCGCCGTCGCCGGCCGCGACGATCAGGGCGAAGACGCCGTCGCCGGCGAGGTCGGCCATCGTCAGCGGCGCTTCGCCCGACGCGCCGAGGTCGATGGGGAAACCGGGAGCCCAATCCGGATCGCTGTAAAAGAAGAATTGATGATAATACTCGGTCGTATTGCCCCGCGAATCGGTCACCGTCAGCCGCACCAGCGCCGCATGCTCGCCGGTGACGTCGTCCGACACCGCCTTCGTCCCCCGCAGACGCGCCGACGCGATCTTGCCGAGCACGCCGTGCACCGGCGCCGTCAGATTTTCGGCGTGGCCGAAGAGCGTCCACGAACTCGGGTCGGGGTCGACGCCGCCTTGCGCTTCCAACTTGTAGCTGAACGACGACGCGCGGCGGGCATTCACATAGCCGACGATCGCCGCCGAACCCGACGCCGGGTTGACCAGCTCGAACCAGCCCGGCGAGTCGATGTACGCCTCCGGCGGGATCGTCGTCGGCGTCACCATGTCCACCGCCGCGCGCGCGTTGAAGCGACCGTGGCCGGTGTACTTGTCCCACCCCGGCAGCGTGCGGTACTTCCACCACTCGTATGCCGCCTCGGGCAGATAGACGTCGGTCGCGCTGGCCGCCACGATCGAAAACACCTCGTCGGCCGTCAGCGGCGGATTCAGGCCGGTCTCGATGGCGCGCGAGTAAATCAGGCCGAGCCCGCCGCCGACCACCGCCGTCGCGCACGAGCTGCAACAGCCGCTCGAGCCGTCGACCGTGATTTTCGACCCCCAGTTGGTGCAGGCGTCGAGGGCCATGAAGCTGGTCGTATTCGGCATCGGCAGGTCGTAGAGGAGATTGTTGACGGTGATCGTGCGCGAGTAGTTCGCCGGGTAATTGTGATGAAACGCATTTTCGTCCGCCGCGCTGGCGGAGATCGCGACGTTGTGCGACAGCGCGTATTCCACCGCAGCGCGCGCGAACGGCGTGTTGTTGACCGTCCCGAGCGCCTCGGAAATGACGCTGGCGCCGCTGTCGGTCGCAAAGACGACGCCCTGCGCGAAGCGGTTGGCGTCGGCCACGAAGGTGTCGCCGACGCGGACCGGCAAAAGCAGGCAGTTCGGGCAGACGCCGGCCCCGCCGATGCCGTTGTTGGTCTGCGCGGCGGCGATCTCCGACTCTTGCGTGCCGTGCCCGAAGCGGGTCTCGTCTTCGGGGTAATTCGTGTTGCGGAAGAAATCCCAGCCGCAGATGTCGTCAATGTAACCGTTGTGGTCGTTGTCGATGCCGTCGGAAAAAATCAGGATCAGGTCGCCGGGGTCGAGGATGCCGTTGCCGTTGGCGTCGAAGACGCGCGGGTCGTTGGCGTACTGCTGGACGTTGAACACGCCGCTGCCGTTGCAGTCCCAATTCGGGCAAAGCTGGTCGCCGTTCATCGGCTGCGGCAACTCGCCTTTGTTCAAATAGTATTTGTTGACCAGGTCGGGGTCTTCGAAATACACGCCGGAGTCGAGGATCGCGATCACCACCTTCGGCGAACCCGTCGTCACCTGCCACGCCCGATCGGCCGAAACGCCGGAGCCGAGCGCAATCTCGGCCTGCCGAATCGTCGGCAAGCATTGCTCCGGAATATAGGAAAACAGGTTCCACTGATTCGGGAAATTCGGGTCGTCCGGCGGCTCGAGCTGCGGGTTGTCGTTCGGCCCGTTCGGCCAATTCGGATTGGCCGCCGCCGCCAGTCCGCAAAGCGCGAGAACAACCGCCGCGGCCAAAACCGCGCAAACAAACCATTGTTGCGTACGCATGCGATGCTCCCCCATTGCATGAGCAAACAGCAGATGTGTTTACTGGAAATATCCCGCGATGTCCAGCGGCAGGCGAGGCTGTGATTTTTTGCGCCGAAGCGTCTTGAGGCTGATGGAAGCCTGCTTCCCGGCGGACAGGGCGCGGAAGGAACTGCTGCGCGACCTGCCGGCCATCGTGGCGCGGGAAGCTGAAATAACCATCCTTCTGTTTCTTCTGCGGATGCTCGCCGAAGTGAAGAGGTGGGCGGCGGCGGATTAGTCTCCGGCGCGAAGCCCGACCGGCGACGGCGTCTGCTGCCGGAACTCTTCCCGCGGCAACCCGGATTGTCGGATGATGGATTGCAGGGTTCCGACGCGTAATTCTTTGTGATTTGGAATGGGAATCGTGACCGCGCCTTCGTCCTAGATTTTTTGCATGAGGATGTGGCTGCCGCGGCGCCGCACTTCGCGAAAACCATGACGCGCCAGAAGCTTGCAAAGCTCTTCGCCGGAAAAGACGCGAAGCCTAACCAACGGCGATCTCCAGTTGCGTAACGAAAACCTCGCGATGCAAACGCCGTTCGAGTTCGGACGGCGGCGCCGCCTCGAAGAAAAGCTCCAGCGCCTCGCGTAGGTTATCGCGCGCCTCCTCGATCGTGCCGCCCTGGCTGGCGATATCCAATTCCGGGCACAACGCCACGTAGCCGTCGCCCTCTTGCTCAATGATTGCGGTCAATCTCATGGCACACCTCCCAACGGCCCAGCGCCTACCGTAGGGCGACCGGCCCGCCGCGTCAAGAAGCCGCAACCTGTCGATCCTGCCCCAATTACGGCTTTGCTGCTCTCCTCAGTTCGCGGCCACCGGGCGGCGTCCACTGGTGCAGATGCCTGAGCGACAAAAAAGGGGCCAGCGCTTCGGCCCAGCGGCGAACCGGCGTCTGCCGCAGGAACTGTCGCACGATCCGCTGCCGCTGGTGGCGCGGGAAGATGAAATGCCCATCCGGCTGCGGCTGGGGATGCTCGCCGAAATGAGGAAGTGGGCGGATTGAATCGCCGCGCACGATTCGCGTTGCGATCACGTGGGCTGCGGGTGATCGCGGGGGAATAACTCCCTCACCCGCGCCGCGGTCACTGCGGCGGGCCGTAGTGGAGGATCGCGCCGCCGTCGCCGACCGCGAACACATCCGAGGCGGAACTGCCCCAAACGCCGTTCAAGTTTGCCGCCGCGCCGTTCGGCATCGGCGTCCACGCCACGCCGTCGTAATGCAAGATCACGGGGCCGGCGGCGTTCGCGCCCACGGCGAACACATCCGTTGCGGAACTTCCCCAAACGCCGTTCAAGTTCGCTGCGACGCCGGGCGGCATCCGTGACCACGAGGAGCCGTCGTAGTGCACCGTCGTACTGCCGTAGTTGCCCACGGCGAACACGTCCGACGCAGAGCTTCCCCAAACCGCTCGCAAGTCCCACGTCGTGCCCGCCATCGGCGACCACGACGAACCGTCGAAATGCATAATCACCGGTCCCGAGAAGCCAAAGTTACCCGGATTCGTGTTGCTTCCCACCGCGAACACGTCGGACGCGGAACTTCCCCAGACGCCGTACATCTCCGCCGCAGCCTGGGTCATCATCGCCGACCACGAGGAACCGTCGTAGTTCACGATTACGCCGCCGTCGTAAGGCGTGGACAGCCCGACCGCGAATACATTCGAGGAGGAAGTCCCCCAAACGCCGTTCAACCCCTCTCCCCAAACGCTCGCCATCGCCGACCACGAGGAACCGTCATAGCGCAAGATCAGATTCGTTCCCGTCGAAGTCCCCGCGGCAAACACATCCGACGAAGAGCTTCCCCAGACGGCGGCCAACGCCGCCGCCGCACTGTTCCACATTGGCGACCACGAAGAACCGTCGTAGTGCAAGATCACGCTCGTTGCCACGGCGAATACGTCCGAGGAAGAGCTTCCCCAAATGCCGGTCAAATCCACGGTCGTCCCGCTCGTCATCGGCAACCAGGAAGGCGCGCTGTCGTCGTTGTCGTCGTCATCGTCGTCG
>Ga0181517_10001981_pt1 | contig 21731 bp, 20 predicted proteins | sample PEATcosm2014_Bin_31_FD_119748 | JGI IMG/M metagenome (GOLD analysis project Ga0181517, IMG submission 119748) | Peatland microbial communities from MTU Mesocosm Facility, Houghton, MI, USA - PEATcosm2014_Bin01_30_metaG | ecosystem: Environmental > Terrestrial > Soil > Wetlands > Peat | place... | reverse complement strand
GTAGTTACCGGGGCCACCATGGCCAATTTCTCCGCGCTCGCCGCAGCCCGTCACGCCCTGCTTGCGCGCGCCGGCTGGAATGTCGAAGCCGACGGCCTCTTTGGCGCGCCTCCCATCACCGTTGTAGTCAGCGCCGAGGCTCATGCCTCGGTGGCCAAAGCGCTGGGAATGCTCGGCATGGGGCGCAATCGCGTGGTCCAGGTCCCGGCCGACGGCCAGGGCCGCATGAGAGCCGATGCGCTGCCGCAAATGGACGCGAACACCATCCTTTGCCTCCAGGCCGGCAATGTGAACACCGGCGCTTTCGACCCTGCTTACGCCATCATCCCGGCCGCGCACGCTGCCGGTGCATGGGTCCATGTCGATGGAGCCTTCGGACTCTGGGCTGCCGCCTCGCAGGAATACCGCAAGTGGACCAAGGGCTTCGAGTCGGCCGACTCCTGGGCCACCGACGCGCATAAATGGCCCAATATCGGTTACGACTGCGGCGTCGCCCTGGTGCGCGAGCCCGAACACCTGCGCGCTGCCATGTCCATGGATGCGGCTTATCTCGTTCAGGGAGAGCACCGCGAACCTTCCTATTTCAATCCCGAGTTGTCGCGTCGCGCCCGCGGGGTTGAGTTGTGGGCCGGACTGCGTTCGCTCGGGCGCTCCGGTGTCGCGCAGATCGTCGAACGCACCAGCAGCCACGCCCGGCGGTTTGCCGCCGGCCTCAAGGCTGCCGGTTTCGAGATTCTCAACGACGTCGTCATCAATCAGGTGCTCGTTTCCTTTGGCTCGCCGGAAAAAACACTGCACGTCATCGAGCGAATCCAGAAGGACGGAACCTGCTGGTGCGGTTCGACAGTCTGGCAGGGGCGTACCGCCATGCGGATCAGCGTCTCCTCCTGGGCTACAACTGCAGAAGACGTAGATCGCAGTCTCGCCGCCATGATCCGGGCCGCAAAGGACTAGAGCGGCTTGCAAGCGGGCTGTTTCGCTCCGGACGAATGCCTGGAACTCGATTCTTTCGAGGCCGCCTGAAGATTCCCGGACGAACTTCTCTTGGTTACAACAGGATGAATCCTTTGAGCTTTTTCTAATGAAACGGCCGGCAAACTCCGATAATAGGGGTGAGCCGGCAGGTTGCCGCTCCCGTTGCGTTCTAAATCGATTTCGGAGTGGATGTCAGAAAGGTGATTGCCCCTGGCAAGCGCATCTTTCTTGATGAACGAATATCGCTCGCTCTCATTGACAGCACGGTAACTCTTGCATTGCATCCACCTGGGCTGTCGCTTATGAATGGTTCCTCCACGATGAAGAAGAGAAGGCAACGCTTTTACGTCATGCTCCTGGCAACCGCCGCTGGAACCGCCTTCGGCGTTCTGGCCGGTTCCCTGACAAACGAAGCCATCACTCTCCGGCTTGCCGAGACCAGGCTCGATCAGTATGCCTCCCGCCTGCTCACCGACGGGGAATCCTCTTCTTCCGAGTTGCGCACCGTCCTCACCGCGGTCAGCGCCGCCCCCGATTCCTTCTGTTCCGGCGGGCAGATTGCCTACTTCCGCAAGCTCATCTTCGAATCCGAGTACACCAAGGATGTGGGCCGCATGCGCGACGGGAAAATCGCCTGCTCCGCCACCTTGGGACATGCGCCGCATTCCGCTGCGCAGCTCACCCCAAATTTCGTCCAGCAGGATGGCACCAGCCTCTTCGAGAACATTTACGGCAATCTGGCTCCGGATCACGATGCCAATCGCGACCTTGCCGCGCTCAGCAAAAGCGATACCGTCGCGCTGCAGCAGGGCGATTCCTATGTCGTCTTCACCCCCCTCACCCGCATGCACCTGGAAGCTGCGCCGCTCCACTACACCGAGACGGTCATCGACGCGCCATCCCAGACTCCAGGCCGCCTCATCGGCGAAGTGCTCCCGCTCGACCGCGCCATTCTCACCTCCGAAGGGCAGGGAAGGGCTGGCGAAACTCTCTATTCCACCCACTGCTCCATCCGCTATTTCAATTGCATCACCGCCTATACCTCCCGGGCCGAGGCGTTTGCCGCAGATCGCACCCATTTTGGCGTCTGTGTGGCTGTGGGCGGGTTCCTGGGCGCGGTTCTCGGCTGGATGGCCTCGTTTGTTTACCGCCGCAACCAAAGCCTCGAACAGCAGCTCCGGCGCGCCCTTGCGACAGATAAGATGCGGGTCTTCTATCAGCCCATCGTCGACCTGGCCAGCGAACGCGTCGTCGGGGCGGAGGCGCTCATGCGCTGGACCGATGAGGACGGGCAGGCCATCAGCCCCGACGTCTTCATCAAGCTGGCCGAGGACTGCGGCTTCGTTGGCGAAATCACCCGCACCGTGGTGCGCCACGTCCTGCGCGATCTCGGCAAGCTCCTCAAGGATTCGCCCGATTTCCGTGTCAGCATCAATGTGGCTTCCGCGGATCTGGCCGACCCCAAATTCCTGCCCCTGCTCGAGCGCTCTCTGGTGCGCGCCGGAGTCTCGCCCAAAAGCATTGGCATCGAAATTACCGAGGGCTGCACCGCCCGCCAGCAGGAAGCCAAAGAGGCCATTCTTCATCTCCGCAGCTGCGGCCACTTTGTCTACATCGATGACTTTGGCACCGGCTACTCCAGCCTCGCCTATCTGCACGACCTCTCCGTCGATGCCATCAAGATCGACCGCGCCTTCACCCAGGCCATCGGCACGGAAGCGGTCACGGTCGTTATTCTGCCGCAGATTCTGGCCATGGCGGCCTCCCTCAACCTGCTGGTGGTGGTTGAAGGCGTTGAAACCCGCGAGCAGGCCCGTTACTTCGCTTCGGCGGACGGTACCATCCTCGCCCAGGGCTGGCTCTACGGTCGCGCGGTTCCAGCTTCCGACTTTCTGAACGCTCTCGCGGAGCAGCGCAGGCAGCCCGGCGCGGCCACTTGGAGAGAGCCGCAAGTCGTTCTTAAGTCTCGCCCAACGCAGAATCCGCCGCTCGAAGCCCCCGAATCGCCCGCTGCAATGCAGGAATCGCTCTAAACCTTTGCAAAATAAGAGCAGGACAGCCTAAAGACTCCCTCCGTATACTCCGATGAAGGCAGTATGTCGATTGCAGGGGAATCATCTCCTGCTGCTCTACGGCAGGAGGCGCAGGAATTCCTTCTTCGATGCAGAACATGAAACATCGCGCGCTGGTGGCTCTCACCGCGGCTCTTGTTGCCGGCAGCGCCGGTGTGCTCACCGCCTACCTACTCGGAAGGGTCGCCACCGTGACCCTCGCCGAGCGCCGCCTTGCAACCGCTGTCACCGAAGCCGCGAAGCAGGCCGACCGCTCCATGGCCGAGTCTCAGGACGTCGTTGCGGCCATGCATGCCTCGCCCTACCCTCCCTGTTCCGATGAAGAACTGACCTATTTCCGGGCCCTGCTCTTCGAGTCCCGCCATCTGAAAGATGTCGGGCGCGTCAGCGGTGGCAATATCGTCTGCTCCGCGGCGCTGGGCCGGATAGCCAGGCCGCCTTCCGTTCCTCGTCCCGATTTCCTCTTCCAGGACGGCACCCGCGTCTACAAATCTCTTCCGCTCTACCAGGACAGCGAAGCCAACCTGATTGAGCTGCAGCAGGAAGACAGCTTTGTTGTCCTCCGTCCCAATCCCGTTCTCGTTGCCGGTTCCATGGCTATCCACTTCGCGGAAACGGTCGTGGATGCGCCCAGTCAGAAAGTGGGCCTGCTGCGCGGCGATTCGCTCGGCGCTGACGCCGACCTGCTGGCGGGCGACGGCGAAATCCAGGTGCGCGACATGCTTTACGCAACCCGCTGCTCCACCCGCGGGCTTGGCTGTGTCACCGCCTTCGTCGCCATTCCCGAAGTGCTCTCCGCCCAGCATCTGCCCATGGCCATCTATTGCGGCTTCGGCGGTTTTTCCGGAGCGCTGCTCGGCCTCCTGCTCACCATCTTTTACCGCCGCAGCAAGGGCATCGCGCAGCAGCTGCACAGGGCGGTCGAGAATGGCGACATGCAACTGATGTACCAGCCCATCGTCGATCTCGCCACCCGCCGCATCATCGGCGCCGAGGCGCTGGCGCGCTGGACCGATGAAGACGGCTATGCCATTGGTCCCGACGTCTTCGTCAGGGTAGCGGAGGAGCGTGGCCTGATTGCCGACTTCACGCGCCAGATCCTGCGCCGCGCGTTGTTTGAAATGGGCCCCGCGCTACGCCGCTTTCCCGGTTTCCGCCTCAATCTGAACGTCACCTCTACCAACCTTTCCGATCCCCGCTTCCAGCAGATGCTTGAGCAGACCCTGCTCGAGTTCGGCGTCTCCACGCGCAGCATCGGCATCGAAATCTCCGAGACCGGCACCACCCGCCAGCAGCTCGCCATGGATGCGATCTTTCAGTTGCGCCGCCGCGGCCATCGCGTCTACATCGACAACTTCGGAACCGGCTATTCCAGCTTTGCCTATCTGCAGGATCTGGCGATTGACGCCATCAAGATCGATCGCACCGTCACCAGGGCCATCGGCACCGGAGCGATCATGGAAGCCAACCTGCCCCGGATCCTCGCCATGGCCGAATCGCTCGACATTGAAGTCATTGTCGAAGGCATTGAAAACCGCGAGCAGGCCAGTTACTTCATCTCCAGGAATAAGCACATCCTTGCCCAGGGCTGGCTCTTCGGCTATCCGTATCCGGCCGTCGAGTTCGAAAAGCTGCTCGCCGAAGATCACGCCGGGAACTCCCCATCCAACCTGGAAACTTTTCCGGCCGCGCCCCTCAAAGCTTCTCTTCTGAAACCGTCTTGAGGACCTCCTGACCCGGCCCGAAAGGCATGAGAGTGTATCGCCTGCCTCCCGGCCGGCTGTAGCGTGGACCTCCCGGTCCACGCAGTTTCTTTCAGGTCCCCAATTGGTATTTCCGGCCCTCGGAGAATGAAGCACGCTTGCGATGTTCTGTATTTGCGGAGAGAGCATGGGCTTTAGGCCTATGAATGCTGAGGCCCAAAGAAGACGGCCTTCACGCCGCCGCTCAAACATTCTTCCGCTCAAAGCTTTGCGTCCGGCGTCGCGAGCGACGACAATAGCTGCATGAAATCCCGCCGCTTAACTCTTCTCGTCCTGCTGGCTGTTTTCGTCTCCGCCCTCGCCGCGCACGCTCTTGAAAAGCAGCCCGCATCCGCTTACCACGCCCGCCGCGTGGCGCTGGGCGCGCGCTTGCAGGGGGGCGTCGCCGTCCTTTTCGCCGCTCCCGAGGCCGCGCTGGACTTCGATCCCTACCGCCAGGATTCGGATTTCTATTATCTGACCGGTTGGAACGAGCCGGGCGCGGCATTGCTGATCGTCGCCGATGCGCCCCAGGCCGCTACTCCGCGCACCTACAAGGAAATCCTCTTTCTGCCCACCCGCGATCTGCGCATGGAAAAGTACACCGGGCCCAAAATGGATGCCGCCACACCCGGCGCTGCCCAACTTGCCGGGGTCGATGCGGTGGCCCCCATGACTGAACTGCCCGCCACCCTGAACCAGCTCATCGACGCCGACCGGCGTGTGGCGCGCAATCTCTGGGCCGAGCCGGGCAACCAGCCCTCGCTCTCCCTGCTCGCCTTTACTGCAACCACTCTCGGGCTGGACACCGCGCCCTCGCCCCATGATGTCAGCGCCCAGATCATGCCTCTTCGCCAAGTGAAAGACGAGGCCGAAATCGCTCTTCTGCGCAAAGCCTCCGACGCCTCCATTGTTGCTCAGCGGGTCATGATGCGAGCCGTCAAGCCGGGCGTTACCGAGCGCGCCGTGGCCGGGCAGATGACCGCTTCCTGGCTTGAGCAGGGATGCGAACGGGCCTCCTATGCCCCAATTGTCGGCTCCGGTCCCAACTCCACGACCCTCCACTACGCCGAGAACAGCCGCACCATGCAGGATGGCGATATCGTTGTCATCGATGCGGCCTGCGAATACTCCATGTACGCCTCCGACATCACCCGCACGGTCCCGGTCAACGGCCACTTCACCCCCCGCCAGCGCGAGATCTACAACATCGTTCTCGGCGCGCAGAAAGCCGCCTTCGACGCCTTTGTCTCCGGCAAATCCAAGATCAACGACCGCGACCGCAAGGACCCCGATTCGCTCGACAACGCCGCCTACAACTACATCAACACCCACGGCAAGGATCTGCATGGCGAGCCGCTGGGCAAATACTGGTTGCACGGGCTGGGCCACATGGTCGGCATCGATGTCCACGACCCTGCCGACTACCCGGCCGTCCTCAAGCCGGGGATGGTCTTTACCATCGAGCCGGGCGTCTATATCCCAGAGGAGAAGATCGGCGTGCGCATCGAGTGTGTCTTCCTCGTGGGCGCCGACGGCAAGCTGATCGATCTTGTCGCCGATCTGCCCCACACCGCTGAAGACGTTGAAGCCGCCATGGCACCTGCGGTGCGGCAGACGCCTCCGGCGGGCTCGCATGTAGAGTAGCTGGATGGGAAGGGATTTGGCGAGGAGCGCATGAAGGACGAAGACGAGCAGGAAATAGGCCAATTGGCGGGTCTGGCGCAGGTCTTTCGCGAGCAGCTTCTCGCCTGCCTGGAGGAATGCGCACGCGGCCGCCGCGGGCTCTTCTCCGGCTTTGAGCACCTCGGCGAGGAGCACGCATGGCCGGAAGCGGCGCGCCTGCGCGAATTAGCGATGGCCCTGCAGGGAATCTTCGCCCAATCCGAAGAGCCGAACGCGCTGATCGACGAGTTTCTCGACCTCTGCTCGATGCACGGCGAAAGCAATCCCGGCGAGCCGCGCCTGGCCCGCGCCTTCATGCAGCGGATCGAGCGGAATCAGGTGGGGATCCAGGCTGAAGCGGAGCGGCGTCCATGGTGATGCTCGGAGCTTTCCTGGCGCTGCTCGCCGGTCTGGCGACCATCGCTGTCTTGAGCCTGCTGATGAACCTGCTGGTCGGCAGGCTTGTTCCCAGTTGGTCGGTTCTTCAAGCAGCACCTGCTCCCGGCGCTGTCGTCGTTCAGTTGGGCTCGGCGTTTCTCATCGCGGCCGCAGGCGGATACGCGACCTCTTTCGCCGCGCGGGCCAATCCTCTGCTGCATGTCTTGGCCCTCGGAATCGCCGTTCTCGCACTTGCCGCGCTCAGTGCGTTGCAGCAGAAAGGCAGCCAGCCGGTCTGGTTCCAGCTCGCTCAGGTTGCCATTTCGCCCCTCGGGGTTCTGGCTGGCGGCTTGATGCACCTCCGCGCTCTGGGAATCCTCTGAGGCGTCTCTTTGCACGGATGTAAAGCTCCGGCCCTCCGCTACAGCGAAACCAGAGTTGGTGTAGCCCGAAAGCACTGCACCAAAGTCGACGCGACCATCAGGGTCGGGGTCCCCACGGACAGGTCTTTGTCCGTGGGGTGAAGCGAGCGGCGACCTTGCACGAAACTCACCGGGCCACAGGGACTTTGGTTTCGCTCCAGCTACCAGCGGAAGCCGACCGTCACCGGAATCAGCTCGGTCGTCCCCAGGCCGTTCGTCTGGGTGATCGACGGCGTGTGGATGTAGTGGTAGCGCGCTTCGGCGAAGACTTTCATGGTGCTGTCGTTGTAAATCCCGCCGAACCGGTGCGAAATGCCAAGCCCCATATTCGCGCCCACCTGGTTCGATGTGAACGAGGCCTCCGTAACGGACTCAGCGTAGCCATAGTAGTCGCAGCAAACCTCTGTCGTGAAGTTGGTTGACTTGTGATAGTACCCGCCGCCTCCGGTCACGTAGATGCTGTTGTTCTTCTTAGGGAAAAGATCGATCACCGGGTCCACGGTCAACGCAATGATGTGCGCGTTCCCGCCGTTGCCGCTTCCTCCGCCGTTTACGGCCGCGATAAACGCTCCTGGCAGCTTGTTGTCCAGAAACTCGAATTCGCCCAGGACCGCAAAGCGCTTGTTCAGGTGCAGCCCGGCGCCTACTGTGAAGTTGCCGCCCCAAGTGATGTAGGGAAGGTCGTTACCAACCGGAGCGTTGAAGCCTGCGCCGGCCTCAAATGCAAACTGGTTGCTGTGCAGCCCGTAGCGGTGGTGCATATTGCCGCCTGCCGCCCCAGCGCCGCCCTCCGGCGTGCCTCCCGCACCATCAGCCGCTATCAGAAGGCTGGAACTGGACTCATTCGGGGAAAGGTTCGATTGAGCGCTCGCAATGGTGACCGACAGCATGGCTGCCGCGGCCAATACAGACACACTGTGCAGAGTGGGCACGCGAAGAAAATTGAACATATCTCGACCTCAAAAGTGGAATGGTGGTTCAAGTTCCCGGAGCCAAAGGGATTCCGAACTTGAGGTTAGACACCGTTTTGGGGCGCGAGTTGCGCTCGCCACGGAGAATATGCCACAAACCTGTGGATCGTTGTGTGCCGCCAGATCAGCCGCCAAAGCCCACTTTATCGAGATGTGCCATTTTTCGGAAAGGTGGTAGCATTTGAATCCGGTGGTGCATATGGGAGCTTTGGACATTCAAAAGGAAGAGACTGCCTGGCAGCGCCCGAAGTATCTAGAGGACCTCCGGGTACGGATGCGCATTGGGGCAAAAGGAAGACTGGTGATTCCCGCCGCAATGCGAAAAGCAATGGGGATGGCCGATGGCGACATGCTCGACCTGGTTGTCGTGGACGGGGAGTTGCGCATAGCAACCATGCAGGAGCGCTTGCGCCGTGCGCAGGAGCGGGTAAAAAAATACGTTCCCGAGGGAGTCAGCCTTGCCGACGAATTGAGCGCAGAGCGTCGCGAGGCGGCAAAGCATGAATGAGATCGTCTTCGATGCCTCCGTGATGCTTGCCAAGATCCAGCACGAGCGAGGCGCTGAGGTAGTGACAAAGGAGCTATTGGACCGTTCTGTTGCAAGCACGGTCAACCTTGCCGAAGTGCAATCGAAGCTCGTAAAGAAGGGGTATCTCCCAGAGGAAGCTTGGGAGGATGCTCTTTCTTCAGCCAATTCGGTCGAGCCTTTCACCAGAGAGCACGCGAGGATCGCCGGCGATCTGACCACCATTACTGCGCAGTACGGGCTGTCGCTGGGCGACCGCTCCTGTTTGGCACTTGCCATCACCTTGAATGCCCCGGTCTACACGACGGAACAAGCCTGGAAGAACCTGAAAGTCGGCATTCCGATTCACGTGATTCGCTGAGGCAGTCAGTCTTCACGCTTCGGCTTCGTCAAGTTCCTTGAAGAGTTCGGGAAGATCGAGGTAAATCGGAGATCCGGCAACTTCGAAGCGTTCTTTGCGCGTCCAGTTGCCGTCGGAGCAGTCCCACCCTATGCGCTTGATCGGATCCACAATCCAGATGTTGGGCACCTGGAATGCGCGATAGTCTTCGATCTTCTCCTGCACCCTGGATTGGCGATCTTCGGGAGAAAGTACCTCGACAGCGACAAGCTGCGGCTGGTCAAAGACCGGCTGCACGGGAACGTCTCGTCTCCATACGCTCACATCCGGAATTCTTATGTTTCCGGAGGTCAGCCGCGTTCTCTGCTCTTGTATCGTGCGCGTGCGCCATTCCTTGTCGTGTTGACGGAACCACGAAAGAATTGCCCACTGCACGGTGTTGTGGTCGTACTCGCCCATGTTCCGCTCCTGAACCTCTCCGCCGACGTACTCCGCATCCGGCTCAAACGGAGTCCTCAGATACTGTTCGAGAGAGATTTGAGCCGTGGCCGCCATAAGACCTTCCCTTCGCGACCAGTGTACTCCTGACGAGGCCAGCCGCATCGCGCGCAATCTTCGATTTTGGAAAGTGCTATCATGCCGGTATCTCAAAGGAGGTATCGTGCGTACCCTGGTCGATATTCCGGCGGAAGATCTTGAATTGGTCAATGGGCTTGCCAAAAAGCTCGACATTTCCCGCGCGGAACTTGTGCGACGCGCGATTGCGAGCTATCTGTTGCCGCACCGCGCCGACCCGGCAGCGGCGGCTTTTGGGCTATGGCGCAACCGCCCCGTGGATGGCCTTGAGTATCAGGAGAGGATTCGCGGCGAATGGTAGGAGCGAATCCTCTCTTCAGTACCAGCGTTTTGATCGACCAATTGGGCGCCTAGCGTCTAATTGGATGTGAGGTTGCAAAATGGGGAAGATTCTCACTTCGTTTCTGGACGGTTTTGCGTTGGCCGGTTTCTTTGCACGCCTACGCCGACGGGGTGCTCCGACACATGCCTTCGCTCCCTCCAGGCCCAAAGAGAAGATGGTGATCGTGATCGATGACGATCAAGCTGTCGAGAGCCTTGAAGGCCTTCGGCGCGGTAAGCCGAATCTCGGCGCGGCCAGCTATTCTCATATCCAAGCCGAAGTATATATCCGGGATTCTGTAAGGTAGGTTGAGACCCGCATGGCACGAGAACCTGTTTACCTGCTACCTGCTGCGGACGAGCTTTCGCTCCTCAGCGACGCCACTGCCGCCAAGGCGCTGGAAGTCATCGACAACGCGAATAGAAGAGAACATTCCTACGCCAGCCTTGCAATGGTATGTGGCACACTTGGGCTGATGAGCTGCGTTTTGGTCTTTGCGTGGCTGGTTGAGACGGGGCATCCGCAGGCTGGCGGGCTGGTTCTAGGAACCGGGGTTTTGGCCATCGTTGGGCAAATCATCAACTCACGGCTCAACAAGTGATTGGCAGAGGAGCCAGTGCGGGACGATTGTGCACAAGGTTCCGGCCTATTTCACGGAGCTGGGCTGGAGGCACCTGAGGGACGGCGTGCCGATTCATCGGATCCGGTGAATCGGAAAAACATTTCCAGAATTCTTAATCGAACCATCTGTCCATGATGAAAATCATGACTCGTTTGTGTAGCCGAGATCCCTGCGAACAGTTTTAATCAGTAGGGCCTGGAATTCGGCCAGTGCCTTCGCGGATTTTTCTACAGAATCACCACTTCCAATTTTACGCAAAGCACCAATTAGTTCATTATTGCCAAAAGCCTGTGTAAGCCAGCTCAGTTTTTGCCACCTATCATTATTCTCTTTTCTCCAAGAAGAATGGTCCTCTTCAGACATCGTTCCGTTGGCCGCCGCAAGCTCAAATCCAGACAGTTGATAATCGCGGGCTGCTTGCAAAAGCTCCTCCGTTTTGGCGAGGCGGCTTCGAAATTTCTCATGTTCACGTTCTTTATGCCGAGAAACGAACCATCCAGCGATGATCATGCCTGTTGAAATAAAAATTCCGATGGCGGTGATTGCGTCTTTGAATTCCACGAACGACCCTCTTTTTAATCGTGGTAAGTATCAACGGGACCACCACTCAAGTCAATCCTTGCCTTCACTTAGAACTGCGGACAAGCAGCAAAAGGCCGGAGCAACCGCCCCGGCCTTTGCCCTACTGCCTATTCCCTACTGCCTATTCCGTTACCCCTGTATATCGAACTGCTCCGGATGCAACGCCGGATCGCTCTTGATCAGGATGTTCTTCTCCACCAGCTCTTCGAATTCCGTGATCCAGCTGGCGTTGTTCGCTTTCAGCACCTTCACCGTCTCTGGGTTCACGCGCAACATCACGTCCTCGCCCTGGAAGTGCTTCTTCATCTTCCGCAGCTCGGTATAGATCTCGTTGCACACTGTGGTCGGGCTCTTCACCATGCCGGTCGCCTGGCAGGTGGGGCAGGGCACGCTCAGGGTCCGCTCCAGTGACTGCTTCACTCGCTTGCGCGTGATCGCCACCAAACCGAAGTCGTTGAACTGCAGAACCTTGGTCGGGGCGCGATCGCTCTTGAGAGCTTCTTCCAGGGCGGCCATGACCTTGTAGCGGTTCTTGCGGTCGTCCATGTCGATGAAGTCGATCACGATGATGCCGCCCAGGTCGCGCAAGCGAATCTGGCGCACGATCTCCGGCACCGCGTCGAGGTTCGTCTTCACGATGGTGTCTTCCAGCCGCGCCGACTTGCCGACATACTTGCCGGTATTGATGTCGATCGCCACCAGGGCTTCGGTCTGGTTGATCACGATCGATCCACCGGACTTGAGCCACACCTTGGACCGCAGAGCCTTGGAGATCTCGTCTTGAATGCCGAAGTGCTCAAACAGCGGCGTCTCTTTGGTGTAGAGCTTGACGCGCCGCACCAGCGTGGGCGAGAACCGGTTCAGGAAGCGCACGATGCGCTCGTAGTCGGCCTCGGAGTCCACCCAGATGTTCGAGAAGTTCGAGCTCACCTGGTCGCGCAGAATCCGCTCGATCAGCGACAGATCGTGATAGATCAGGGCCGGCGACTTGGAACTGTCGGAACGGGTCTTGATCTCGTTCCACAGGTGCAGAAGGAAGCGCAGATCGGCGCGGAGTTCTTCTTCCGACGCCCCTTCGGCCGCCGTTCTCACGATGAATCCGCCGGCGGCATCGCCACGCTCGCTCACCAGAATCCGCTTCAGCCTCTGGCGTTCCTCGTCGGAAGCAATCTTGCGGCTGACGCCGACATGGGTAACGGTCGGCATGAACACAAGAAAGCGTCCCGGCAGCGCGATATGGCTGGTGATGCGGGCGCCCTTCTTGGCGATCGGTTCCTTGGCAATCTGAACCAGAATCTCCTGCCCAGGCTTCAGCAGGTCGCTGATGATGGGCAGGTCGTTCATTTGCGCCGAGCGGCGCGACGGGCCGCCGCGGCCGCGGTTCATTCCCTGTTGTCCACCAGACTGCCCGCCCGGTCCCGGCTTGCCGCGCTTTCCGCGTCCACCGCGATCACCCCGGTCGCCACGGTCGCGACGCTGCTGAGACTGCGCATCGCCGCCGCTGGGCTGGCCCTCTGCGGATCCTTCTTCTTCGTCCTCATCTTCTTCGTCGAATCCGCCCTCTTCCAGCTGAATGCGGCTGGCTTCGTGCATCATCGAGCCGGCATCGCCGGAGCGCGGACGTGCGGGCAGGGCCTCTTCTTCAAATTCCTGAAGGGCGCTGGCCTCCGCCTTGCCGCGGCGTCGCGGCCGGGGAGCCACCAGCATCTCTTCCTCGATCAGGTCGTCGTCGGGTGCTGGACTCGCCGGCACGACAGCCTTGGCGGCTGCCTCGTCTTCTTTCTTCTTCTTGCCGCCCAGTCCGAAAAGCCGGAACCCGGTCGAAGGCGAAGGATCGATCTTGTGCGACGCCTCGGCGTTTGCTTCAGGCTCGGCCTCGGGCGCTGCCTCAACCGCAGCCTCGCTCACTTCTTCCGTCGTCTCTTCTTCTGTTGCGGCGATCTGCTCGCCGGCAATCAGTTCTTCCTCGTCCATCTCCTCTTCCACAAACTCCGCCTCGGCGAACTTGTGCTCGGGAGCGGCCGTTTCCACCGCGATCTCTTCCACCACTTCCGGCGCTTCCTCGATCATCTCCTCGATGAACGAGCCTTCCGCAAGAAGCGTGAATCCTTCCAGGCTGTCGATCTTCTGCGTGGACGGAGCCTCGTAAGCCTCAACCGCCTCCGCCTTCTCTTCAACCTCAGGCTCCGGTTCCGACTGCCGGTTGCGGTGCTTGGAGAGCGATTCGCCGGGCAGCAGGCCGCTGCCGTCCCATTCCAGGGGAACCTCGATCAGCGTCGAGGGCTTGTAGGTGCTCGCCGGACGGACCGCTTCCGGTTGGCTGGCTTTTGCCTGCTCGGCTTCCGTCGTCGTTCCGCCGTACTTCGAAAGCGACTCGCCAGGGAGCACAAAGGGTGTCGGTGCTGCTTCAGCAGCCTGCTCCGCTTGTCCGGCCTGTACCGTCGCGCGAACCGAGCGCCTCGTTGGCTCGGCAATGGCGGCCGAAGCTTGGATCTCCGGCACGTCCTGCGCCTCTTCCTCGATCGTTTCTTCCACCACAAAGCCAGTTGGCGCTGCCGCGGTTTCGTCTTGCATCTGCGGGGAGTTCGTTCCGCCACGCCCGCCCCGGCGACGGCGGCGTCCACGCCAGCGTCGTGCGCCTGCTTCGTTGGGATCTTCTTCCGCGCCTTCTACGGTCTCGGGAACATACTGCGCTTCAAGCTCCGCGAACTGCGGCTCGGCCTCTTCGGTCACTGCCAAAGGCGCTGGACGCCGATCGCGGCCTTGCCTGCCCTGGCCAGGCCTGTCCTGACTCGTCCTGTCTGGACGTGCGTCTCCGCCGCGCTCCTCTGTCCGAGGCTCGGCGCGTTGTTCCTGCTTCTGTTCTTGTCTGGGTTCCTGTTTCGATTCCTGGCCCTGTTGCGCCCGCTGCTGGCCGCGGTCGTGCCGCACCTCGCGGGGAGCCGTGTTGCCGCCGCTGGCCGCCGCCTTTTCCAGTTCGTCGGTCTCTTCCGGGTCTTCAAGCTCCAGAAAGTCCGTTACATAAAGGAAGGCGTCGCGTTCCAGGCCGATATCAACAAACGCCGATTGCATGCCAGGAAGCACGCGCGTGACGCGCCCGTTGTAAATCGACCCGGCCAGGGTGTACTCGTTTTCGCGTTCGTAGTAAATCTCCGCGAGTTGATCGTCCTCAAGAATTGCAAGCCGTGTTTCGTGCGGCGTGCTGGAGATACAAATCTCTTTTGCCATCGTACCTTTCCGCCCGGCGGCAGTTGCCTGTCGGGTCCTGCGACAAGGTCAGATGGAGACGAGTTGAACCGGAAGGGAAGGGAATGTGCCGAAGGGATGACCCGTGCGTCGCGGGATAAGAGTACTTCGTGTGGTGTCCTGGCCCTGGGGGCGGCGAACCACGGCGAATCTCCTGGCCTGCGAGCTGTAAAAAGCGGTGATCCAATTGCAGAGAGTTTGTGGCCAACCATGCCCCATAAAGGGGCGGGGCCGTTCCACCATTGGCGAGGGCGCGAACCGACCGCACGACCGGAGCAGGGAAAGATATCTCCAATACTGCCGCGCGCTTCGTGCTACCTGTACGCTGCCAACGGTTTGCCCGTCTCTGCGTGCTCATGAACCCAATCCTGCCGGGCTCGAGATCCATCCGGACCTGGCCGGCTAGCGCGTCTCCGATTTCCGAAAACGCCGTAAATGCCTCTTATACCCTTCTCCCGCGCTCCGGAATCCCCGGGAATACGCAGAAGGAAAAGCTGTGATCCCGCTCAGTTCACGAACCGGCGCATGCGCACATTCATGGCCGCACCCAGCGCAAGGAACGTAAACAACACCGATGATCCACCGTAACTCATTAACGGCAAAGGGATTCCGGTGACGGGCATAAATCCGATGACCATGCCGACGTTGACCGCGATCTGAAAGGTCAACACAGCCACTACCCCCATAATAATCAGGGAGCCCGACAGGTCCGCGGCTGTTTGTGCGTTCTGAATCAAACGCATCAATATGGAAAAGTATAGCAGCAGCACGAAAAATGCGCCCACGAACCCGTGCTCCTCGCCCAGCGCCGCAAAAATGAAGTCGGCGTGCGGGATGGGAAGAAAATCGCCCTGGGTCTGCGTGCCCTTCGCCGCGCCCTTGCCCCACACTCCTCCCGACCCCACCGCGATCAGCGATTGGCGAAGCTGATAGCCGGTTCCCTTGGGGTCGTTGTCCGGGTTGATGAAGCTCGTCAAGCGCGCCTTCTGGTATGGCTTCAGCAGTTTTCCGCTGCTCCACGCGCCCCCCGCCAGCAGCAGGCCGGCCAGCACCAGGGTCGCTCCCTGCTTCCAGTTAAGCCCCCCCAGAAATAGCCCTGCCGCCAGAATCGGCATGTACGTCAGCGAAGTCCCCAGGTCCGGCTGTTTCAGCACCAGCAGCATCGGTACGCCGATCAGCGCGAAGGCCTTGAAGATGTCCTTCCACGTCAGGCTGCGTCCGCCCAGGTTGGCGAAATACCGCGCCGCCCCCAGAATCAGCACCAGCTTCATCCACTCCGAAGGCTGAAAAAGAATCGGTCCCAGCTTGATCCAGCGCCGCGCGCCCAGCGCCTTGTGGCCGATGTGCGGCACCAGAACCGCCAGCAGGAACACCATGAACGTCCCGTAGATCCACGGCACCAGGTCGATCAGCTTGTGGTAATCGATCTTTGAAAACACGAACATGGCCAATAGGCCGCCCACAATCCACAGCACCTGCTTGGTGTGAAAGCCGGTGTACTTGGTGTGCAGGGTGGCCGAGTAAATCTCCAGCACCGAGATCGTGCACAGCAGCAGCACCATCCCCAGCAGCGGCCAGTCGAAATCGCGAAAGCTCAGAAGCCGCCGCATCATTGTCCCTTCCGGGCGCTGTTTGTGGAGGGTCTTCCACCGCCTTGTTCAGCCGCCCGCGCGCCCGTCTTGGCCATGGCGACTGCAGCCTGCCCGCGAAGAGGCTTCTGCTCCGCCGGAGTCGAGCCCGCGTTCTTTGCGTTCACAATCTCCCCATGATCCACCAGGAAATGCCCGGCCTGCATCCGGGTGGCTGGCTGTCCCGGCTTGTCGTTCTTCCCGTCCGGCCTGGTGGCCGGGGTGGTCCACACCGCGCCCATCTCCAGCGGCGACGGATTGCTCTGCTGAACCAGGTTATGGTCCAGCCGCCGTTTCTTCTCCACGTAGGCCGCCACAATCTTTGCCGCCATGCGCGCGGAGTAGTAACTGAACTCGCCGTTCTGCCACAGCAGTGCAACCACCAGCTCCGGGTTGCGGCGCGGCGTAACGCCAACAAACCACACATTCGGAATCAGCGTCTTGCCCTTCGCTGCGTGGCCTCCGGTGTCGTGGCCCACCACCTGTGCGGTGCCGGTCTTGCCAGCCAGGTCGATCCATTCCAGGTGCGCCGATCCCGCCGTGTGGAAATACCCCGGCTGCGTTACCTCGGCCATGCCGTCGGTCACCGTCACCCAGTTATCCGGGTCGATGGGGATGTTGGTATCCCCGCTCCCCGGAAAATTGTCCAGCAGATTCTTGCGGTAATCTTCCGGCAACTGGTCGGGAAACACCACGTGAGGCCGCACCATGTGCCCGCCCGAAGCGATCCCGCCGATAATGCGCGCCAGTTGCAGCGGCGTGGCCTCCACCGCACCCTGCCCGATCGAAACGTCCAGCGTCTCATCCGGATACCACTTGCGATGAAAGTTCTTCAGCAGCCACTGCTGCGAGGGCATCAGCCCCGCCTGTTCGCCCGGCAGGTCGATCCCCGTCTTCTGCCCGTACCCGAAGGCTGTCGCATATTTCGAAATCCGGTTGATCCCAAGCCTATCGCCCAATTGGTAATAGAAAGTGTCGCAAGAGAAGGGAATCGCATTGTGGATGTCCACGGCGCCATGGTGCTCGTCGCAGTGGTGGTAAAAGCCGTACGGCCCCCAGCCACCCGTGCAGTTCACCTTCAGATTCTGCGCGATGCCCTCCTGCAAACCGGCTACCGACATCAGAATCTTGAACGTGGATCCCGGCGCAAGCTGTGCCTGGATCGCCTTGTTCATCAGTGGATGATTCGGATCGGTAATCAGCTTGTTCCAGTCCGTGCGGCCAATCTTGATCGTGAACGCGTTGGGATCGAAGCTGGGCCGCGAAACCATGGCCAGAATCTCCCCGTTGCGCGGGTCCATGGCCACCACCGCGCCGTTGCGGTCGCCCAGCGCCAGTTCCGCAGCTTTTTGCAAGTCGTTGTCGATGGTCAGCTTGAGATCCTGGCCGGGCTTGGCGTGCTGCGTTCGCAGGTAGCCCACCTCGCGGCCGTGGCTGTCCACAATCACGTCGCGCGATCCGTCTTCGCCCCGCAGGAGCCCGTCGTAGGCCTGCTCCACGCCGGCTTTCCCCACCACGTCGCCCGGTTCATAGTAGGCGTAGCGCGGATTGTTCAGGTCCTCTTCGCTGACTTCGCCGACGTACCCGATCAGGTGAGCCGCAAACCCGTCGTTCGGATAAAGCCGCCGCTCCTCGTCGATCGTCTCCAACTCCGGCAGCTCGTTGCGGTGCGCCTCGATGAACGCCTCTTCGTCCGCTGTAACGTCCTGCTTGATGGGGATCGGCTGGTAGCCGGGAGCCAGGCGGTAGTGCTTCAGAGTGGCCCGCAACTGCTCAAGATCCAGGTCCAAGCCCTTGGCGATCAGCGGCAGATCGGCTTCCACATTGGGTTTCTGCTCGCGCAGCAGGAAGCACGAAACCGAAGGGTAATTGTCCACCACCAGTCGGTTTTCCCGGTCGAAGAGCTTGCCCCGCGCCGCCAGCACCGGAACCTTGCGGATGCGGTTCTGCTCGGCCAGCATGCGGAAATTGTCTGCCCCCAGCACCTGCAATCGCCACAGTCCCGCCGTCAGCGCCAGCATCATAAAAAGCACGCCGTACTGCACCACCGTCAGTTTCAGAACGGGGATTCTTTCGTCGCGGTTGTGTACTCCGTCAAACATATCTGTCATCCTGAGCGAAGTGGGGCGCGTTCTTTGCGACCCGCGCAGTCGAAGGACCCGCGGTTGCTTTTCCTTATCGCGGCTGCTTTTCCTTATTCTTCAACGACCTTCAAAGCCAGGACCCTACTCCCCAGTCCCTTAGTCCCTCAGTCCCTTAGTCCCTTAGTCCCTCAGTCCCTTAGTCCCTCAGTCCCTTAGTCCCTTAGTCCCTCAGTCCCTTAGTCCCTCAGTCCCTGTCTTTTCAGTCCCTGATCTGCGTTCTGTCCAGCAGCGGGAAAAGCACCAGCGCAATCACCGAGTTACCCACCGCCTTGAAAAGCTCCGTGAACCAGCTCCAGTCGAGATCCAGCCCGAGCAGAAAACGGTAGATGAACAGATAGACGCCGCTGCACAGCAAGGAAAGCAGAAAATTCAGCGCCAGCCGGATGGTGTGGTTTTCCACGTCGATCCGGATACCCACCGAAGCCGCCAGAAATCCCGCAATGGTCTTGGCGATCCCGTTCACCCCGATGGCGTGATGGGTCAGCCCATCCTCGAAAAGTCCCATGAGCGCGCCCAGCATGGTGCCCTGCGCGGGGCTGCGGCGGCCCAGAGCAAAATACACCGTCACCACCAGCGGAAAATCGAACCACACGTGCCCCATCAGCAGCCGCGGCAGCCACGCCTGCAATACCAGCGCAGCCAGCGGCACCAGCGTGTACACCAGGACCGGGTGGCGGCGGATCTCCATGTCGCGCCGGATATCGGAAGCCAGAACAGACATCAGGGATTCCTCCGCGGCGCTTTGGGCTTGTCAGCGGCCTTGGACGGCCCTTTCGCAATAGGCATGCCCGTGACCGGGTCAATGGTCTGGCCGGGTTTCAGAACAATCTCCGGTTTGCTCGCAGTTGCCGGTTGCCCAGCCACTCCACTGGGCGTCGGCGCATTTCCTGGCGTAAAGCGGTCCGGATGCAGCGGCTGCGGAGTACGCGCAACGGGCTGGGGGTTAGAGACATCGTGCAGCGGCTGCTGATCCGGGGGCAGATTCGGATCCGTCAAGCCAGGCAGTCGTTCCGCCATGATCTCCGCCGCCTTCTTCTGCGCCTTGGCCTGTTCCACTTCCGGGCCTTTGAGTGCTTCGCTGGTCGCCAGATCCTGCTGCTGCTCCGGCGAGAAGCGCGGCTCGGTCGATGTAATCACCAGCACCTCGTCCAATCGGTCCAGGCGCGCCGCCGGCTTCACAACCACATCAATAAAGGAGTCGCGATCCGGGTCCCGCACCACTTTCTCCACCACGCCCACCGGCAGACCCCGCGGAAACACCTGGTCTCCACCGGCCGTCAGAACCTTCTCGCCTGGTTGTATGCGCTGGTCGGCCAGGATGCCCACAATTTGAGGCTGCCCGTTCGCATTGCCGCGCAGGATGCCGCGGGTGCGCGTCGTTTCCAGAATTACGCCCGCCCCGCTCGTCTGGTCGTTGATCATCAGCACCTGCGCCGTGTGCGGAAACACCTCGCGCACCTTGCCCACAATGCCGTCTCCGGTGATCACCGCCATATCCGGTTCCAGGCCGAAGTCCTTGCCCTTGTCCAAGTACAGCACGCGCGACTGATCCGATCCGCTCGACCCGATTGCCTGCGCTGCTACTGTCTTGTAAACGTATTTCTCCTGGAAGTTCAAAATCCCCTGCAGCCGCTGTCCCTGCTGCGCGTCTTCCAGCATCGACGCCTGCTCCAGCCGCAGCCGGTCGATGGTCTTCTGCAAATCCTGGTTCTCCGCGCGGACATGGCGAAGGTCCAGGTAGTCTTCCCACAGATCCACCACGCCAAGTTTGATCCCGTGCACCAGCCGCTCCGGCGGAGAAACCATGCCTTCCGCCCACAACCGGATCAGCCGCACACCCGGCCCGTCCTGCACGTCCATCGTATTGCGCCCGGAATCCGTCCGCCTCACCTGCACGGCGAGCCCGATAATCTGGGCCACCAGCACGATCAGGAGTACGATGAGGTTCCGATAGCGAACGATAACTGGTTCCATTACACAAGCTCGCGCAGGGGAAAATAGACGAAAAACAGAAGCAATAACAGTATAACTTCCGTAATCGCATCCTACGCTTTACAGCGCGGGACGCCGCGGATCGCGGTTTGCGCGGGCGCGGATGTGTTCACCGCAGAGACCAAGTATCAAGATGGGATTGCGCGCCGCAGGTTTGGCGCGCACGACCGATTTGGCTCGATGGTAAGATGGTTGCGGTTTGAGGGGAGGGACGGTATATGGCAAATCCAAGCGCCGGTCCCGAGATTGACTGGCTGGCTTGCGAACTGATTGAGATGGTTCCCGGCAAGGTGTCGGGAAGGCCCGTTGTGCGCGGCACCCGGATTTTGCCAGATCCCATCGTGAACAGCTTTGAGCTGGGCGACAGCATCGAGGAAATTCGCGAAGGATTTCCCACCCTTTCCGAAGACTGGATGAGCCGCCTGATCGCTGTTGCCCTGAATGGGAGACGCCTCGCAACAGGCTGTCAATCGACCTCGTAGCATCGCCAGAGTTTTTCAAGGTCGAGCGAAAAGCCTTGCACCGGACCGCTTCCAATCAATTGAAGCGTGGAGGATTCCAGAGGCTCCTGGCCGGGCTGATAGACGACCACCCGCCGCTGGTAAGGGTCAATCAACCAGCCCAGGAGAGCGCCGTTGGCGATCCAACTTTGCATCTTCCTGCCAGCCTCCGTGAGGCTGTCGGATGGAGAGAGCAACTCCACGACGAACGCAGGGCAGAGGCGCGGAAAGCCAGCAAGCTGCCGCATGGTGATTCCTTCCAGTTGCTCGGGAAGAACGAAGGCGGCATCCGGACTCAGCATCGATCCATCCGGCAGAAAGAAGCCCGTATTCGAGTCGACGACGCGCCCCCTTTGGTGGGTGTGCCACCAGTTTCGAAGTTGTCGAATGATTTCGGAGTTTGCGTCTCCGGTTATGGCGCCCGAGGGTGGGTTCATGCGGATCGCTCCTTCGCTCGTACGCTCGATCTGAAGATCCTCGTTTTTAAGGCAGAAGACCTCAAATTCCGCATCAGAAAAGGGCGGATCGACGGCCAGGCTGCGCGGCAACGGGCTCGATTCAAAGCGAGGGAGCGTGCTCATGGCACGATTCTACCCCGAAATAGATAGGAGATACAGATAGATAGAGGGAAGGAGCGGCTTCCCAAGCCTGAACTCTCAGACCGGGGAAGCCACAAATCTCTTGCGAGCGAAGAACGAGCGTCTGCCCCACCGCAGGTGGCGCAGGCACCTAGTCGATCTTGATCTTGCGCAGCAGCCGGAAGTCGGAGAGCATCTTGCCGGTTCCCAGCACCACCGAGGCCAGCGGGTCATCCGCCACGGAAACAGGAAGCCCGGTTTCCTCGCGAATCCGCTTGTCCAGGTTCTTGATCAGCGCGCCGCCGCCGGTCAGCACGATGCCTCGATCGCTAATGTCTGCGCTCAACTCGGGCGGCGTCCGTTCCAGCGCTACGCGAATCGCATTCATGATGGTCGACACCGGCTCAGCGAGCGCTTCGCGGATTTCTTCGTCTCCGATGACGATGGTCT
>Ga0181517_10001980_pt1 | contig 21742 bp, 17 predicted proteins | sample PEATcosm2014_Bin_31_FD_119748 | JGI IMG/M metagenome (GOLD analysis project Ga0181517, IMG submission 119748) | Peatland microbial communities from MTU Mesocosm Facility, Houghton, MI, USA - PEATcosm2014_Bin01_30_metaG | ecosystem: Environmental > Terrestrial > Soil > Wetlands > Peat | place... | reverse complement strand
GCCACCCCCGAGAAGCCGGCCGGGGGGCCGGCCGCGGACCAGGGGGTCCGCCCTACCCCGTGTCCAGGCATCCGGAAATGGCAAAAGTATGTGGCATTAGGCGCTTTCGCCTGCCACGTGCCGGCTTATATCCGCGCAGCGCGAGTTTCGCTCGCACTTGGCAGGCGAAAGCGCCTGCCCCACAATGTCGCAAGCCGGCAGTCCGAGAAGATGGCGCACGGGCGCCGCGGAGCCTCAATCCCCGAAGGTCACCGGCGCATAGCCGGGGGCGGTCGACTCGGGGTACACGTGTTCGGTCTTGCGCCATTCCAGGGCGCGGCGCCGCAGCCGCGAGGCGAAGAACTGCCGCAGCGCCGAAATTGTGGCCGCGCCGTTCACCAGATTCGCCCACAGCATACGGACGGGGACTCCCGCAGCGAACTTCCAACCGTAAATGCGGGCGCCGGCCCACATCCGCATGGCCATCTGCAACGCGCTGAGGCCCGACGTCGCCAGGCACAGCGCGGGCGCCCAGTGCGGGATGTCAAGGGTTGTCTCCCAGGAATGGCCCGTCCCGCCGGCAGCGAGCAGCCTCCCCGCGCAGAGTAGGAACAGCAAGTTGGCCACCGGCGAGAGGAGATTGCCAACCAGCCCCTTGCGGTCGCGCCAGAACCAGTAGGGCTGCGGCCACGGCGCCCGCCATCCGTGCCGCTCCCAACCCTGAAGCGCTATGCCGGCCACCCAGCGGCTGCGCTGGCGGACGGCGGCCCGGAAACGCTTCGGGAAGTATTCGCGGGTAGCGGCGAGATCCCCGGCGCCGGGGCGCAGCGGTATGAAGAGCTGGCGGCATCCCAGGGCATGCAGGCGGCAACCGGTCTCGTAGTCCTCCGTCAGGCACGCCGGGTCGAATACCCTGCCCTGCCGCTCGATCGCCAGCCGCTCCAGAGCCGGGCGCCCGAATCCCGTGCCCACCCCATTGGACGGCAGGAAGCCGCCCAGCCGCTGCCGCACGGGAATATCCTTGGTCTGGTATTCGGCGAACTCATCGCAGTAGACGCCGTGGGTGACGTCGCCCAGCGGCGTCGGCAAGGGGAGCACCGGAACCTGGACCATCTGATAATCCCGCGAGAACCAATTGATGAGCCGCAGCGACTCCGGGTGGATGAGATCCTCGGCGTCATGCGTCACCACGATCTCGAAGCGGGAACCCTGCGCAGCCTCGTAGTCCTCCATCGAGCGATAGGCCCCGTTCAGGCAATCGCCCTTGGACGTGGGGCCGTCATCGGGGCACATGGCAAGATGGACCCGCGAGTTGCGGCCGGCCGCCGCACGCACGGCGCGAATGGTGGGCTCGTCATTCGGGTAAACGCCGGCGAATATCTCATATTCGCGGTAGCGAATGACCGAGAGATTGCGCTCCAGCATTTGGGCGATGACGCCTTCTTCGCGCCACAGCGGAACGAAGATGGCGATGCGGCGCTGGGGAGCGCAGTCCAGTTCGGCGGCCGTCGGCCACGGAAATCTCTTTCGCGCCGCAAAGAGGCAAGCCAACCCGATAAACAGGTCGTCCAGCCCGCTCACCAGGAACCAGATGGCCAGCGGAACCAGACAAGCCACAAGACAGTGGTCGAAATGCACGAGTAACCAGAGTCAGGTAGTCCCTGCGAAATGTGCGGACTCTCACAATTGTTCGCTCTTACCCCACCAGGGTGGCTTTGGAGTAGACCACGCGGAACCCGACGCGTTCGTAGTTGCGCTGCGAAACGCTGCCGGGCTGGGCACAGGCGGCGGCCATGTCGCACCCTCGGGCGGCGGCCTCCGCAAGGCGGGCCGCGATCAGCTCGCCATGCAGCCCGCGGCGGCGGAACCGGGCGATGGCGCTGTCGGCGAACAGGGTGGCGAGACCTTCGCCGATCGCCAGGGCCGCGCCGCCGGCGGCTTCGCCATCCTCAAACGCCAGATAGCATTGGGCCGAAGGCATGGCGGCGATATCGCGCCCCACATCCATTTCTTCCGGCGTCAGGCGCGCTTCTTCAAAGAAACCGCGGCCCACGGTGAGCGACCAAAGGTCCTCTTCGCCAGGTGCGATGAGGCGCACGCGGGGAGACGGAGGGACCGCGTACCCGGCTAGCGGCATCGCCAGCACGTTGTTGAATTCCGTCACGCGGCATCCACGGCCCGCCAGCGCCTCGAGAAAGCCGGCGTCGGCCAGCGGACAGACTTCGATGCGCAGAGGAGCTCCGCGGCTGCGGAAAAAGGCCGCCAGGGAATCGAGATCGGCCGGACTCACGGGCCCGCTCAAACCGAGCCCCACCGCCTGGGTAAGCGGCGAGCCGGCGCCGGCGAATACCGCGCAGCCACCGGCTACCTCCAAAACCTCGGCTCCCCGCCGGACGCAGCCGCGCGCAATAGCGGCTTCGCCGGCCTCCAGGCGGCGCGCCAGCGCGGCATCCGCGAACAGAACCGGTTCCCGCCGCCACTCCGTCCCGGAGGAAGGCATCATATAGGTATGGCCTCCGTAACTCTCAACATGGTAATTCGCGGCATGACCTGTGGAAACTGCGCGCGAACCGTGGAGCGCAAGCTCGCCGGCATTCCCGGCGTGACCAAAGCCACCGTGGACCTTCAGGGTTCGAGCGCGCAAGTGGCCTACGATGCGGAGCGCGTGAAACCGGACGCGCTGGCGCAGGCCGTCCGTCAACTCGGATACGAAGTGCCTGCATGAGCGTTGCGTCTTCGGAACGCGTGGACCTGCCGGTATCCGGCATGACGTGCGCGGCCTGCGCCCGCGCCATCGAGCTGGCGCTGGCCGCTACCCCCGGCGTGGAGCGGGCGCGCGTCAACCTGGCCACCAACACGGCCACGGTGGAATATGACGCCGCACGCGCGCACGTGGGCGACTTCATCGGCGCTATCGAAGATCTGGGTTACGGCGTGCCCCAAACCGAACCACGGCCGGACGCCGAGGAGTCCGCCTACCGCCGGCGGCTGGCGGTGGCCGCGATTCTGGCCGCGCCGGTGCTCGTGCTGGGCATGTGGCACGGTCTGGTGGCGGCGCCGTATTCGGCCTGGATCCAGCTTGCGCTTACCCTCCCCGTAGTGTGCTACTGCGGAGCGCCGTTCTACCAGGCCGCCTGGACGGCTTTGCGCCACGGCTCCGCCAACATGAACTCGCTCATCGCGCTGGGCACGGGCGCGGCGTTCACATACTCGCTCTATGAGACGCTGCGCGGCGGGCATCAAGTGTACTACGAAGCCGCTGCCGTGATCATCGCGCTCATACTGACGGGCCGCATGTTGGAGGCGCGCGCGCGCGGGAAAGCGTCATCGGCCATCCGCCGCCTGATGGACCTGCAGCCGCCCACGGCGCGCGTTTTGCGCGACGGCGTCGAGACCGAGGTACCGGTGGAGGACGTCCACGCGGGCGAGGTGGTAGTGCTGCGCCCTGGCGAGCGCATTCCGGTGGATGGCAAGGTGCTCGACGGGGAATCGGCCGTGGACGAATCCATGCTCACCGGCGAGAGCCTGCCGGTGGACAAGCGGCCCGGCGCGGCGGTGTATGCGGGCGCCCTCAACCGCTCCGGCGCTTTCCGTTTCGCGGCCACCAGGATAGGCCGCGGCGCGGTCTTGCAGCAGATGATCGACATGGTGAAGCAGGCGCAAGGCTCGCGCGCCCCCGTGGCGCGCCTGGCGGATGTGGTGAGCGGTTATTTCACCGTGGGGGTGCTGGCGGCGGCGCTCGTCACCTTTGGCGCGTGGCTGTTCGTCGCCCCCTTCGCCACCGCCATGGTCAACGCGGTAGCGGTGCTCATCATCGCCTGCCCATGCGCCCTGGGACTGGCGACTCCCACCGCCATCATGGTGGGAACCGGGCGCGGGGCCGAGCGCGGGATTCTGATCAAGGGCGGCGAAGCGCTGGAGATGGCGCAGAAAATCGACGCCATTATGCTCGATAAGACCGGAACCCTTACGCTGGGGAAGCCGCGCGTGACGCGCATCCTCCCGGCGGCGGGAATCGGCGAGGCCGAGTTGCTGCGCTACGCCGCCTCGGCCGAGCGCTATTCGGAGCATCCCCTGGGACAGGCCATCGTGGAAGCGGCCGGGGAGCGCGGAATCGCGCTGGCGGAAGTGGCCGGTTTTTCGGCGGAGGCCGGCCTGGGCGTGCGCGCCACCGTGGCCGGGCGCGCGGTGGAAGTCGGCCGATCCGAAGGGAAGCCGGGCGTGAACGTGACCGTGGATGGCGCGCCGGCCGGCGTTATCGAAATCGCGGACGCCATCCGGCCGGAAGCGGCGGCGGCGGTGAAACGGCTGCGGGCCATGGGGCTCGAGGTCTGGATGCTCACCGGCGACCGGCGCGAGACCGCCGAGGAAATTGCGCGGCAGGCGGGCATCGACCACGTGCTGGCCCAGGTGATGCCGCAAGACAAGCTGGAGCGCGTCAAACAACTGCAAGCCGGCGGGCGCCGCGTGGCCATGGTGGGCGATGGCATCAACGACGCGCCCGCGCTGGCCCAGGCGGACCTGGGGATCGCCATGGGCTCCGGCACGGATATCGCCATGGAAGCCGGCGGCATCATCCTCATGCGCGGCGACCTCAACCGCGTGGCCGACGCCCTGGAACTCTCTCGCCGCACCATGCGGATCATCCGCCAGAACCTGTTCTGGGCCTTCGCCTATAACGCGATCGGGATTCCGGTGGCGGCGCTGGGCCTGCTTTCCCCCATGATCGCGTCGGCCGCCATGGCGCTTTCGAGCGTGACGGTGGTAACCAACAGCTTGCGGCTGAAATAAAAGTGGGGCAAGCCCGAAGGCTTGGCCCCACAGCTTGGTCCCACAGCGGCGCCGTTCGCCGGCGTGGAGCGCTATTCTGTAGGTCAAGGCTCCCAGGCGTTTGCGCCGGGCTGCCGGGCAGGCTGTCGGGCTTGTCTCATGGGAGGCATGTCATGAGAATGGGCTATAGCGCGCTGGTTCTTCTGCTGGCCGCGGCGTTTGCGACTCACCCGGCCTTCGCCCAGCGCGGCGGCGGAGGCGGAGGCGGGCGTACGGCGTCGATTTCGGGCCGCTACTTTTCCGGCAAGGTGGCGCTGGAGGACGGCAACCCGCCGCCCGAAACAGCGGTCATCGAAAGCAAGTGCTCCATGACCGTTCGCAAGGAGGCCACCACCGACAAAAAGGGCGGGTTCGGCTTCAACCTGGGCCAGGGCCGGAGCGACCTGATAGCGGACATGAGCGGCTCGCGCGCCGCATCGGGAAGCACACTCGATGCCAACGGCGGGGATTGCGTTATAACCGCCCGGCTGCCCGGCTACACGTCGGACCCAATCGTTGTGTCGCAGTTACCGTCCAACCAGGTGGATTTGGGCGTTTTGACGCTTCATAAGCTGGCCGACAACCCCATGGTCAGCGCCACTTCGAAGAAAGCTCCCAAGGACGCCGTCAAGGCGTTGGACAAGGGCCTGGACGCCGCCAAGAACAAGAAGTGGGAGGAAGCCGCGAAGGATTACCAGAAGGCCGTGGATCTGTATCCCGGCTACGCGGAAGCCTGGTACGAACTGGGCCAGGCGCAGATAGGGCTGAAGCAACTGGACGAGGCGCACAAGTCCATGGACGCGGCCATAAAGGCCGACGGCAAGTACCTGCCGCCCTACAACGCGTTGTTGGCGGTGGAGGGCCAGAGCCAGAACTGGAAGGGCGTCGTGGAGGTTGCGGACCGCATCATCGAACTGTCCCCCAAGAGCTCTCCGGGGGTCTATTTCCTGTGCGCGGCGGCGCAATTCCGCCTGCAGAACCTCGATGAGGCCGAAAAGCGGGCGCGGGAAGGGATTAAGCTGGACGAGGGGCATACGGTGCCCAAGCTATTCGAGGCGCTGGCGGAGGTACAGGCCACTCGGGGCGACCTGGCGGGCGCGGCGGATCAACTGAAGCAGTATTTGCAGTTCTCTCCGTTCGCGCCGGATGCGGCCATTGTGAAGGCGGAGATTGCCGATCTGGAAAGCCAGGCGGCGCAGCCAAAGCAGTGAGAAGTGGAGGCGTTATGTTACGTGGAACAGCAGTGTTTTTTCCGGTTCTGATCTTAGGCGCCGTTCTGACGCCTTTGTTCGGCCAGCGCGGAGGCAGCTCAAGCGGCGGATCGACGGTTATCCCCGGCAACCCCTTGACCCAGAATGGGCCCTATCTGTCCGGTCATGTCACGCTCGAAGATGGCAGTGTGCCGACTGAGAAAGTCATCATCCAGAGTATCTGCGCGGGGAAAATCCGCGAAGAGACCACCATGGATAAGAAGGGCGGCGGATTCGGTTTCACGCTGGGCAAGGGCAGCGGCGACCTCATGTTGAATGAGGACAACCGGCTCAATCAAGCCGGCCCCGCCACCACCGAAAACCTGCAGAGCTGCTCGGTTCAGGCGTATTCGCCCGGTTACATGTCAAGTGTGGTCTTCCTGGGAAACCTCGATCAGGGCAAGCCGGACGTGGGCACTCTCATTCTGCGCAAGGCGGCCGCGGGCGCGGCAGGCGGCTCCAGCGACACCGCCAAGCAGGCCTCCAAGGATGCCCACAAGGCATTCGACAAAGGGGCGGAAGCGGCCAAGAGCAATAAGTGGTCCGACGCGGCGACTAACTTCCGTAAAGCCGCGGAATTGTCCCCCGGATACGCCGACGCGTGGCTGGAGCTGGGCAAGGCGCAGATGGCGCTCAAGCAAACCGACGAGGCCCGCAAATCCCTCGAAGCGTCCATCAAGGCCGACGAGAAGTACGCCGCGCCGTACGTCCAACTGGTGCAGCTCGAGAACCAGGCGCAGAACTGGAAGGGCCTGACGGACGCTGCGGACCGGCTGCTGAAGCTGACGCCGGCGGTTCCGCCGCTGATCTATTATCTGGATTCGGCGGCGCAGTACAGGCTCAAGAATTACGAAGCCGCGGAGAGCATCTCGCGCGATGGGATAAAAGCCGATACCGGGCACGAGGCCCCCAAGCTGCACCAGGTGCTGGCGTCGTGCATGATCCTCCGCAACGACGCCGCGGGCGCGGAGGCGGAGATCAAACAATATCTGGCGGTGGCCCCGCTGGCGGCAGACGCCGAAAAGATGAAAGCCATGCTAGCGGAGCTGGAAGCCAGGGCGCAAGCCGCGCCGGCGAAGCAGTAGCGGGCGGAATGGGACAATCCGGGTTGGCAGGCGAAACCGCCTGCCCCACCTGGCCGGAGTTGATGAGCTGGTGGGGCAGGCGGTTCCGCCTGCCTGCCCGGGAGAGGAAGCCGAAACCAGGTAATTGGTTGCTGGACCCAGTTTGCCCCAGTTTGCCCACAGTGATTCGGACCCGCATATCATAGGAGCAGGTATGCGCAAGGCGTTGATGTGCCTTTTTCTATTCAACACCGCTCTCCTCGCGCAGACGGTAGAGGGTACGGTGATCTCGACGGGCGGAGCCCCTCTGGCCAACGTCGGCGTCACGCTGGTGAAGGCCGGTAACCGGAACGAAGCGACGGCGTACAGCGCCGCCACAGACGCTTCCGGGACCTTTCGGCTGCAAGACGTCAAGGACGGCGTCTACGTTGTGCAGTTGGAGTTGGCCGGCTTCTTGAGTCCGATTCAAGGCGGCCCTGGGAACCGGGCGTTTTCGGTGGAGGGCGGCGTGCCAACGACGCGTCTCCGGTTTGAAATGATGCCGGAGGGTAAGGTTTCCGGCTGGGTCGTGAATGGCAGAGGCTTGCCGGTTCCGGGAGCCAAGGTCGTGCTGGCCATTCCCAGTTCGATACTGGAGCAAGAACAGACGGGAGCCGATGGCGCCTTCGCCTTCGAGCAGGTGAGCCCGGGGAGCTACACGCTTCTGGCGGCGCCGCCGCTGGGGTTGAAGCCGCCCGACCCTGTGGATGGACAAGCGTTCGCCTGGGAGCCGACCTTTTTGGGCGGTGTCTCATTTCAGGAGGGGGCTGCACGCATTGTGGTACGACCCGGCAGCGACGTTGTGAACCTGGCAGTGAAACTGCTCTCCGCGCCCGCACACGGGCTTCGCGGGCGAGTGCTCGACCCGGCCGGAGATGCCATGCCCGGAGTGAAGGTGGAGCTGTGGGACACGGCCAATCAGGAGGAGACGCGGACCGCCGCGTCCAAGAACGATGGTTCCTTTGAGTTCGCTGTCCCGGATCGGAAATGGCGGCTATCGGCCGAGGCCGCGAGCGGTGACGCCACGTTGCACGCCGACCTGGCTGTGCAAATGGCCGGCAAGGATGTCGATGACGTTGTGCTCCGGCTGACGCGGCCCTTCTCCGTGCATGGTAGCGTCCGGTTTGATCCACCCGAGGGCGGGAAGCCGCCGGTTGGCATCTTGTTTACACGCGAGAGCAACGCTGGTGAGCTGGGTCTGGGAAAACTCGAAGAGGGCGGGAAGTTCACGGCGGACGGCTTATACCCCGGCGTCTACAGCATTACAATGGCGCCGGCGGTTCCCGCACCAGGCTACTTCCTCGACGCGATACGTGTCGGAGATCGTGAGACGCTGGCGCGGAACGTGGAGGTAATCTCCGAAGCCGCTCCAATCTCCATTCTGTTCAAGGCGGGCGGCGGCACGGTCCAGGGCTCGGTGCAGGACTGCGGCGACGCGACCATCCTGTTGCTGCCGCAGGACCAGTCGATGCGCCGCCAAGGCGTCGTGCGGCAGGCGCGATGCGCGGAAGGCGGTCGCTTCGAAATCCCATGGGTGCGCCCGGGCGACTACTACATCTTCGCCTTGACCTCCGGGAGTCCCGCTCTCATTCCACCCTACGAACTGGATCGGGACTACCTGAACCAGGCGGTCACGCTGACAGTCGCAAACAACAGCGCAGCCAAAGTCGATCTCAAGGTGATTCCGTCCCGTTGGTTTTGAAGGCCGGATGCCTCGGCAGGCCACTGGTTGGCAAGTCCTTAGGGTTGTATCGGGAGTGCGCCGGCGACGTGACGTTCGGAGGCAAGACGATGCTGATCGCCGGCGCATTCCCGATACTAACAACTGGAACAACTGGAGGAACAACTGGTGAGGAACAACTGGTGAGGAACAACTGGTGACAGTACCAAATTACACCGTTCCTAATGTGGTCGGACAACTCTCACGGAATTCCCAGTCACCAAAAGTCCAATTTTATTTCGCGCTGATTCCACAGATCTTAACCCAATTCGCCGCCAGCCCGCTACCCTTCTCAATGCTATCTTCGAATCGGGTAGTGGTCGTGCACATGCGCGGCTGCAACCTTCATCTTGGCCAAGATGCGTTGCTTTGTGTTGGTATCGAACTCCCGGAGCCATAAAGCCTTACGGAGGTCACTGACAGATGATCCCGACGGGAGACTTTGGAGCTAGCTTCATAACACCCCACGCGAGTGTGATCCTCCCCGGTCTCTAGGACCGGACGGGGCCGGTTTCCCGTTCGGTTCTTCAGGGCCGGGATAGTCGGGTATCGAAGAGCATGGTAGTACAGTAGGAGCGGCGGGTACGCTCGTCGGCCTATGCACGAATCGGAGGGTACTGGGTTGCCAGCCAGCGATCCTAATGCCACCGAAGTGCCGCTCGATCCAGTGGCGGCCGGAAACGCACGGTGATAAGTCCGCGAAGCCCCGGCCGCCAGCAACGCTGAGCCCAAGTTCCGTCTCTGCTACGCCACAGCCTCGTCTCCCACCCGCACTTATCTTCCCGGCACGCCGATCCAGCCTCGGGTTACCACGTCTGCCATGGTCAGGGTTATCAGGATCGCCAGCCACAACAGGCCGCCCGATACCACCAGGCGCGTGAGCTGCGTGCTGTGGCGCACGTGCATGAAAAAAAGCGCCACCAGCAGCATTTTGCCCACCGCGATGCTCAGGGCGGCCACCACGTTGAAATGGCCCAGGTCGACGTAAGCCACGGCCGTGGTCACTCCCGTCAGGATCAGAAGAACAATCCAGACAATGGCGTACGTTCTTACGGAATCGACATGCTCGGTAGGCGCGCTCATGGCTTGGGTCCGTGCCGGTCTATCAGGTAGAGCAGGGGGAACAAATAGATCCAGATGATATCGACAAAGTGCCAGTACAGGCCGACCATGTCGATGGGAGTGTAGTAGGCGGCGCTGAATTTCCCGCGCCAGGCCTGCCAGAGCAAGACCGATAGCAGCCCCGCACCGATCACCATGTGCAGCGCGTGCAGGCCGGTCATGGCGAAATACAGCGAAAAGAACAACTGCGCGTGGCCTTGCTCGGCGACGCCTTCCATCAGGAAGGAAGGCCCGGGGATGTGGTGCTCCTGGAATTTCTCGTTCCACTCGTATGCCTTTACGCCCAGGAAGACAAACCCGAGGATCAGAGTCAAAATCAGGAAGACAATGATCGCCTTGCGGCGGCCGAGCTGGCCCGCGCGCACGGCCAGAACCATGGTGAAGCTGCTGCACAGCAGGACCGCGGTGTTGATGGCCCCAATGGTGGCGTTGAGCGAGCGGCTGGCGGCGCCGAACACATCCGGGTACTTGGAGCGGTAGACGATGTAAACCAGGAACAGGCCGCCGAAGAACATGATCTCGGTGATGAGGAAAATCCACATACCGAGGCCGGAGGCGTCTTTTTGCTGGGCCGCCGTATCGAACTGCTCCTGTACGGCGAGGGTTTCGGCGTGCGCGTGGCTAGCCAACTTCGATCGCCTCCCCGACGGTTGTGCTGTAATCGTAGGCTTCGTGCGTTACCACCGGCATCACGTCGAAATTGTGCGGGGGCGGCGGCGACGCGGTGCGCCATTCCAGGCCGGTGGCCTTCCACGGATTGTCGCCCGCCAGCTTCCCGTAGCGCAGCGACCAGGCCAAATACACGATGGGCATGACATAACCCACCGCCAGCACCGAAGCGCCGGCCGTGGAGAGCACGTGCAGCACCTGAAATTCGTCCGGATATACGTGATAGCGCCGCGGCATGCCCAGGTAGCCGAGGATGAACTGCGGGAAGAAAGTCAAATTGAATCCCAGGAAAATCACCAGCGCGGAGAGCTTGGCCCAGCCTTCCGGATACATGCGGCCGGTCATCTTCGGCCACCAGTAGTGCAGCCCGCCCAGATAGGCCATGATGGCCCCGCCTACCATGATGTAGTGGAAGTGGGCCACCACGAAGTAAGTGTCGGTAACATGCACGTCGAATCCCAGGCACGCCACGAACAGGCCCGTAAGCCCGCCGATGGTGAACAGGCCGATGAAGCCGAAAGCATACAGCATGGGAGTGTCGTAGGAGATGGAGCCCTTGTATAACGTGGCCGTCCAGTTAAACACCTTGATGGCCGAAGGGATGGCCACGAAGTAACTGAGGAACGAGAAGACCATCCCGGCGTACAGCGACTGGCCGGCCACAAACAGGTGGTGGCCCCAGACCAGGAAGCCCAGGACCGCGATGGCCACGCTCGAGAAGGCCACGAAGCCGTAACCGAAGATGCGCTTGCGGGAAAACGTCGAGATCAGCTCGCTCATCACGCCCATGGCGGGCAGGATCATGATGTACACGGCGGGGTGCGAGTAGAACCAGAACATGTGCTGGAAGAGCACCGGGTCGCCTCCCAGGGCCGGATCGAAGATGCCGATGTGGAAGACCCGCTCGCAGAAAACCAGCGCCAGCGTGACGGCCAGCACCGGGGTGCCCAGCACCTGGATCAGCGCGGTGGCATAGTGCGCCCACACGAACAGCGGAAGGCGAAACCAGGTGAGACCCGGCGCGCGCATACGGTGAACGGTGACGATAAAGTTGAGGCCCGTGAGAATGGAGGAGAAGCCGGCGACGAAAATGCCCAGCGCGGTGGCGATCACCCAGGTGTTCGAATACGACGTGCTGTAGGGGGTGTAGAAGGTCCAGCCCGTATCCACGCCGCCGGCCACCATGGCGAAGATGGCGAACAGGCCGCCTATCACCAGCAGATACCAACTCAACAGGTTGATTCTGGGAAACGCCAGGTCGCGCGCGCCGATCATCATGGGCAGAAAGAAATTGCCCAGAGTGGCCGGTATGGAGGGGATCAGGAAGAAGAACACCATGACCACGCCGTGCATGGTGAATAGCTTGTTGTAAGTGTCCGAAGAGACCAGGTTCCCGCGCGGGGTGAGCAGCTCGAGGCGGATCAGAGTGGCGAAAACGCCGCCGATGAAGAAGAAAAGCGTGATGGTGCCCAGGTACAGCAGCGCGATGCGCTTGTGGTCCTTGGTGAGGAGCCACGATTTGAGGCCGTAGCTGGCGTTCAAGTAAGTCTCGCGTTGTTCAACCGCCGCGGTGATCATAGTGGCTAACGTCTCGTCATGAAGACCAGTTCAACCGCTCCCTTACGGTCGCGGCTCGCCAGGTTCTTATGGAGCCGCGACCGTCAGGGAGCGGTAAGGCGATGTCGACATGTCTTTTCATGACGGCTCCTAACGCTTCTCGAACTGCAATTTCTTCGTGGCCGGCTTGGCCGCCTGGCCCGCGGCCGGCTTGGGTCCCAGGGATTTGATGTATTCCACCAGTTGCAGGACGCCTTCTTCGGTGACCAAACCCTGAAAAGTCGGCATGACCGGCTGGTAGCCGGCCACCACCTTGGCCGCCGGCTGCAATATGGATTCGCGAATGTAGGCCTCGTCGGCCGTTACGGTGGCGCCGCCGGTCAGCGCCACAGTGCCTCCGAACAGGTTCACCAAAGTCGGGCAGCGGCCCGAGCCATCGGCTTTGTGGCAGTTGCCGCAGGCCAGGTCTTCAAAGAGCTTCTGCCCGTTCTCGGCCAGCGAGCCCGTGGTGGCTCCGCCGCTCAGCCACGCCTGATAATCGCGGGGCGCCATGACTTCAATCCAACCAGTCATGCCGGAGTGTTTGGTTCCGCAGTATTCCGCGCAGAACAAGTGATACCGCCCGGTCTTGGTGGGCTGGAACCAAAGCGTGGAATAGCGGCCGGGGACCACGTCCTGCTTCACCCGGAAGGAGGGCACATAGAAGCTGTGGATGACGTCTTCGGACGTCATGGTGAGCTTGATGGGCCGGCCCAGCGGGATGTGCAGCTCGTTGATTTCGCGGCGTCCCTCCATGTGCTGCAGCTTCCACATCCACTGCTTCGCCACCACATAGATCTGGAGGGAATTGTCGGGCGGGCGGCTTTCGTTGAAGTACACGCTGGCGCCCCAGGAAAACATGACCATGGTGAGGCCAAAGGGGATGACGCTCCAGGCGATTTCGAGCGGGAGCCCGCCGTGCACGGCGCGCGGCAATTCCCCGTCCGAGCGCCGCCGGTAGCGAATGGCGAAGAAGGCGATGGCAGTGAAAATGCCCACCGTGAAGAAGGCCGCCACGGCCAGCAGGAAAAAGAACAGATGGTCCACCTGGGGGGCGAAGGTGGAGGCCTGTTCGGGGAAGAGTCTGAAATCCATGGCCGTCAGAACCGCTCCCTGGCGGCGGCTACCATGCGCCGGTCCCGGCGCCGGTCGCGGCGCAGCATCACGAACAGGAAGGCGCCGGCCACAACGACGAAGCCGCCGGCGGCCATGCGCAGGGTGTTGAGGGCCACGGCGCCGTACTTACCCGTGGTGGGGTCGTAGTGATAACAGTAGAGCAAAACCTGATCCACGGGAGTGCCGATCTTGTCGAGCGAGGCTTCCACCAGGCCCAGACGGACATCGCGCGGAGCGTATTCCACGCCGTAGAAATACTTGGAGAGGCGCCCGTCCGGGGTGACGATCATGACGCCGCTGGCGTGGGCATACTGATCGGTGGCGGGGTCGTACTTATAATGAAAGCCCACGGCGTCCATGAGGGCCTTGATGTTGGGCTCGTCGCCGGTGAGGAAGTGCCAGCCGTTGGCGGTGTTGGCGCGGCCGTAGCGGCGGAGGTACATCTCCTTCTTGGCGGCGGCGATCTCGACGGTGTCCTTGGGATCGAAGCTGAACGCTACCACCTCGAACTCCTGGCCGGGATTGAACGAGACAGCCTTGAGGCTGCTCGCCAGGCCGTTGAGTATCTGGGTGCAGAGCATGGGGCAGCGATAGTAGACCGGAGCGAGGATCACGGGCCTGCCGCCATGGAAATAGGTGGAGAGTGGAACGGTGCGGCCGAGCTCGTCGCGGAAAGTCAGGTCGAGGGGAAGCTGCACGTTGAGATTCTGGTCGATTCCGACGCCTTGAAGGGCGCCGGGAAGGGCCGGCCTCAAGTTGGAATCCTGCATCGAAATGGACGGCTGCGCCGGGGCCGGTTGTCCCGGCTGCGCGCTGGCGGCGAGGGCCGCGAGCGCAACGAATATCATAGGTTTGATCACGACAGCACCCTCTCAAAGGTCCGGCTACGGTCGGCGCGGCGTGACAGACCACGAAAAACGATGGTCTCTCCCACCACCAGACTGTTACTTCACTTACCCAGAGATCCCTCGGGCAGCGGCGCATTCCCCAGGCCGCTTTCCGTCGGTACGCTTACTGCCTTGGCCTCGCTTTGCGGACCCGCCTCTGGCCGCGCGGGCAACCCGCGCTGGGAAAGCAGATCGATGGCCCGTGCGATGGGCAGCCGTACAATCCCCTTTTGCCGGTCGATCCATCCGTAGCTGCCAAGTATTTGATCCTCTTCCTGCCGCATACGCTTCAAATCAAGCACGGGCGCATTCTGCAAGCGCGGTTGCGGCGGCAGGCTGGGGCCTTTCAGGTCGGCGCCTTCGACCTGCGGCGGCTGGAGGGCCGCTTCCCTGTTCTGGAAATAGCGGAACAGGCCCACCAGCCCGGTCAGCGTGAATGCGCACAGCAAGACCAGCACGATGGCGAACCTGACCACCGCCCAGACGTCGACATCCTTCTCTTCATGACCCGGCGGGGGCGCATCGGGCGGCAGCTTTGGGAGATCGTCGTGGCTGTGGTTATTCCCGGCCATGTTCGAGGGCCTCCATCAGTTGCGGATCGTCGAGCGGCATCAGCGGACGCCTGGCGAGTTGCGCCAGGAAGTAAGCCAGCCATATCCCGATCACTCCCAGCGGCGCGGCCAAGTCCAGCCAACTGCCGCCGGGCGAAGAGATCTTCGCGAAATCGGGCGCCACCAGCCAATACAGATCCACCAGCCGCATGAAGAGTATGAATAATGCGATGCCGGCCAGCAGCTTGAAGTTGCGCTTCAGGTCGCGCGAAAGCAGCAGCGCGAAGGGCAGCGCGAAGTGAAACAGCACCAACCCCAACCCCACGAACTGCCAGCCGCCCCTTAAGCGCGCCATGTACCAGGGGATCTCGCTCGGCAGGTTGCCGGCCCAGATAATCAGGAATTGCGAGAACGAAAAGTAGGCCCATACCATGACCAGTGCGAGCAGCAGCTTGCCCAGATCGTGGAGGTGGCGCGGCGTGAGTATCTCGGACATGGGCCGGCGGTAAGAGAGCAGAACCAACAGGGCAATCAGGAAGGCCAGCGAGGAGAGCGCCTGGCCCGCCATGAACAACATGCCGAAGATGGTGGAGAACCAATGCGGATTGAGCGAGAGCACCCAATCGATAGCCATGAAGGTGACGCTGAAACCCCAGAACACCAGGCCGGGGCCGGCCAGGCGGGCCAGTCTCGCGTGTGCGCGGCCGTGGCCTTCGCGGTCCTCGGCCGCGGACCAATGGTTCAGCCTCCAGGAAAGCAGAATCCAGCCGGTGAAGTAGAAGGCCGCGCGGGCCAGGAAGAACGGAACGTTGAGGTAGACATGTTTCTGGCGCAGCAGCGCATCGGCCGCCACGATCTTGGCGTGCGACCACGGGTACAGATTCGGAATGCCGATGAGGATGGGCAGGAACATCAGGGCCACCAGCGGGAGCGTGCGCGCGGCCGCTTCGCAGGGCCTCCGTATGACCACGCCCCAGGCGCCGCCGGTGAGGTATTGCAGCATGAGCCACGCCAGCGACCCCACGCTCACGCCCACCACAAAAAGGTACGACCAAAGATACGAGCGGTAGAACTCAAAGGGCGAGGAGAGCAAGCCGACGAAGCACAACGCCGCGCCCACAACGCCGGCGAGCAGGCTGCGGGTGCGCCATCGCTTGAGGTCGGCGAGCAGTTCGGCGGACGGGCTGAAATCGAGCGCGGCGGTCATTTGGAGCCTCCGGTCATACGCTCGAGCTCCGCGGGCGGCACGTCGATTGCGGCGGCATACTGGCTCAACTGCAATGCGCGAATGTAGGCTACTATGGCCCAGCGGTCGGCCGGCGCAATCTGCGTGGCGTAGTCCGACATGGCCCCGAAGCCTTTCGAAATCACGTCGAACAGGTATCCATTGGGTACGTTGCGCAACCGGTCTATGTGGTAAGAGGGCGGGCGGCGGAAACCCCGGCGGACGATCATCCCGGCGCCGTCGCCGAGCCGGCCGTGGCAGGGAGTGCAGTAGATGTTGAACCGCTCCTGCCCGCGCTCGACAATTTCCCTGGTGACCGGAAACGGAAACGCGTCGAGGGGCTTGCCATCGGGGCCTTTGCCGGTGTAGAAAGCCGCGTCGTCGTCAAGCTGGCCGCGTGCCACAGTGCCATCGGTGAGCGGCCGCGCGGAGCGGCCATCGTCGAAGAAAGTGGACGGGCGCAGGGGAATGAACTTCGGCTGGTCGTGCATATCCTGGCGGCAGGCCACGGTGGCGGCGGCCAAGGCCAGGACCAGAACCCACCGGAGAGCGGGCTTCCAGTCTGCCATGCCGGCATCCTCGCCCGAATCAGCCACGCCAACCGCTCCCTTACGGTCGCGGCTCGCCAGACAATTATCGAGCCGCGACCGTGAGGGAGCGGTTGCCGATGCGTCTCCGCGAAGATATTTATCACTGCGCAACTTCGGTCACCTCCCTGGGATCCAAGGTCTGGAGGAAATCGCTGGTTGCGCCGCTTTCGAAAAGCGGGTCGGAAGCCTCTATGCACAGGAAAAAACGATTGCGCGAAGCCAGCGCAAACCGGGGCGCGTTGAAAACCGGGTGATACGGCATGGGCAATCCGCACAGCGCCAGCAGTCCCAGCACGGCGGAGCCGGCGGCGCATAAAATCGTCATCTCAAAAGCGATCACGATATAGGACGGCCAGCTATGCAAAGGGCGGCCGCCGATGTTGATGGGAAACTGCCAGACGGTCACGTAATATTGCAACAGGTAGCCGCCCAGCAAGCCCATGATCCCGCCCGCCAGCACGATGAGCGGCAGCCTGTTCTTGTGGAGATGGAGCGCGTCGCTCAGGTCCTCGATGGGAAACGGCGAGTAGGCGTCGAGCTTGCGGTACCCCTTTTCGCGCGCCGCGCGGGCGGCCCTCACCAGGGCGGTGGGGCTGTCGAACTCGGCCATCAATCCGTAAATCGGCTGCGTCACCCTTCCGCCTCCTTCCCCACTTTGGCTTGCGGCAGCAGCGTGCGGACTTCAAAAATCGAGATCATCGGCAGCAGGCGGATAAACAGGAAAAACAGGAACAGGAACAGGCCGATGGTGCCGAGGTAGGTGGCCCAGTCCCAGCGCGTGGCATGGAAAATGGACCAGGACGAGGGCAGGTAATCCTGCGCCAGGCTGGAGACGATGATCACGTACCTTTCGAACCACATTCCCACCAGCACGATTATGGACCAGATAAACAAGGTGACCGGGCTCCGCCGGATGCGCTGGAACCAGAGTCCCTGGGGCAGGATGATGTTGCAGGCAACCAGAGACCAGTAGACCGGCGCGTAAGGGCCGGTCATGCGATGCCACATGGCGGCCTGCTCGTAAACATCGCCGCTGTACCACGCCGAGAAAGCCTCGATCACATAGGCGTACGCCACGATCAATCCGGTGGCGAGCATGACTTTAGCGGCGTTTTCCAAATGGCGGTCGGTGATGAGACCCTCCAGCCCGTAGACGGCGCGCAACGGAATGGCCAGCGCCAGCACCATGGCGAAACCGGAATAGATGGCCCCGGCCACGAAGTAGGGCGGAAAGAAGGTGCTGTGCCAGCCGGGCACTATGGCGATGGTGAAGTCGAAGCTCACCACCGTATGCACCGAAAGCACCAGGGGCGTGGCCAGGCCCGCCAGCAGAAGGGTGGCGGTTTCATACACGCTCCAGTGGCGCGCCGAACCGCGCCAGCCCAGGGCCAGGATGCCGTAAGCCAAGCGGGCCAGGCGGTTGCCGGCGCGGTCGCGCAGGGTGGCCAGGTCGGGCAGCAGGCCCACGAACCAGAACAGCAGCGAGACGGTAGCGTAAGTCGAGACCGCGAACACGTCCCACACCAGCGGGCTGCGGAAATTCGGCTGCACGCCCATGCTGTTGGGGTAAGGCATGAGCCAGTAGAACAGCCACGGGCGGCCCAGGTGCAGCAGCGGGAACATGCCCGCGCAGGCCACCGCGAACAGCGTCATGGCCTCGGCGAAGCGGTTGATGGAGTTGCGCCACCTTTGGTTCAGCAGCAGCAGAATGGCGGAGATCAGCGTGCCCGCGTGGCCGATTCCGATCCACCATACGAAGTTGGTGATGGCGAAGCCCCACATCACCGGCGTGCGGAGGCCCCAGATTCCCACGCCTTCGGCCAGCAGCGTCGCCACCGCCCACAGGAACAACAGCAACAGGCCGAAGCCCACCGAGAAGCAGGCCATCCAGAACAGCGGCGTGCGTTTGGTGAGAACGACGGCGGCGATCTGGTCGGTGATCGAGCCGAAGGTGTAGCCCGGCGCGATAATGTCCCGCGAACGCTCTTCGACGGCTGGTGAATTCTCAGGCATGGGTTAGGTGAAAGCGTGGGGCAGGATGGAATCCTGCGCGGCGGTTGTCAACCGCCGCGCGGGCCGATTGACAATCGGCCCGCAGGCTGCCAGTCTGCCCCACGTTCCTTCTCATCCTTCGATCTCCGGGTTGGGATTGCGAAGCTCGGCCAGGTAGGTGGTGCGCGGGCGGGTATTCAGATCCTCCAGCAGGCCGTAGTTCAGCTTCTCCGCTTTCATCTTCGAGACGCGGCTGGCGGGGTCGTTGATATCTCCGAAGATAATCGCCTGGGTGGGACAGGTGGCCTGGCAGGCGGTCTGGATTTCGCCGTCGCGGACCTTGCGGTTCTCCTTCTCCGATTCGATCTTGGCGGCGTTGATGCGCTGCACGCAGTAAGTGCACTTCTCCATCACGCCACGGCTGCGCACGGTCACATCCGGGTTATGCAGCAGTTTGAGGCTGGGCGTCTCATAATCCGAGAACTGATAGAAATTGAACCGCCGCACCTTGTAAGGGCAGTTATTCGAGCAGTAACGAGTGCCCACGCAGCGGTTGTAGACCATGTCGTTGAGGCCTTCGCTCGAGTGGCTGGTGGCCTGCACCGGGCAGACCAGCTCGCAGGGCGCGTTCTCGCACTGCATACAGGGCAGCGGCTGGTTGTATAGCTCGGGGTTCTCGACTTCGCCGTGATAATAGGTGTCCACGCGCAGCCAGTGCATGGCGCGGCCGCGGCGCACCTGGTCTTTTCCGACCACGGGAATGTTGTTCTCCGCCTGACAGGCCACCACGCACGCGCTGCAACCCGTGCAAGAGGTAAGGTCGATGGCCATGCCCCAGGCGTGGCCTTCGTACTTCCAGTCCGGATAAAGCGTCAGTGAGCGCGGCGGAGCTTCGGCCCCCGCGTGCACCGATTCCGGGTCTTTCCGGTATTCGTCGATGGCGCCGCTATGGATGATGTGGCGGCGGGTGTCGAGTTCCCTAGCTTCCAGAATGCCCTGATTGTTGGTGGTGGCGAACTCGTACTCGCCCGCCAGTTTCCTGGCCTCCAAGCCGTTGTCGCGCCATAGGGCGCGGGTGGTTCTCAGCCCATATGGATTGAATCCCATCCCCGTTCCCGCGCGGCCGGCCCGCGTGCGGCCATAGCCCAGGTGCAGGGTTACCGCGCCATCCACGTGTCCCGGCTGCACCCACACCGGCGCGCGCAGGGAGCGGCCCTGGTAAGTGAGTTGTAACATGCCGCCCGTACTTACTCCCAGGCGATGCGCGGTGGCGACGCTCAGGATGGCGGCGTTGTCCCAAGTCACTTTGCTGATCGGCTTGGGCAGCTCCTGGAGCCAGCCGTTGTTGGCGAAACGGCCATCGTATATCGTCGGATCGGGCCGGAAGATGGTTTCCAGCTTGCCGCCCAGATGCGGCGCCGTTATGCGGGCGCGAATGTTCTCCGGCTGCAGGGCGGGCGTTTTGAGCGGCAGCGCGGAGCCGGCCATCAAGCCATCATGCACCGAACGCCGCCACCAGGCCTCGAAATCGGGGCCCGGATGCAGCCTGGTCCAGTATGCGCGCAGGATATCGCGGCCATTCATATACTGCTGGCCGGCGAACATCTGCAGGATCTCGAGAGCCGAGCGGCCGCTGTACAGGGGCTGGATGAGCGGCTGCTGCAGGGTTACGGTTCCATCGAAGGCGCGCGCGTCGCCCCACGCCTCCAGGTAGTGCGCCTCCGGCAGCCGCCACTGGCACAGCTCCGAGGTTTCGTTGTCGTAGAGGCTGAGGTGAACGCGCAGGCGCGCTTTGCGGATGCAGGATCGCATGCCCAGATCGACGGGCGCGTCGAACACCGGATTGCCGCCGACGATGAAAAGCAGTTCCACCACGCCGGCGTCCAGATCTTTCACCAGATCCTGAAGGGAGGCCAACTGGTCGGTCGGGTTGGCTTCGATGGGGTCGGTGTAGAAGACGGTTTTGCCCACGTTGCCCAGGGTGCTATTCATGGCGTGGGCCAGGGCATGCACCACGGCCGGCTGATATTCGCCGGGAATCACGGCGCTCGCGCCCTTGTTGATCAGCAGGTCGCGCCCGATGGGATCGATCCATTTATAGATGTCGGCGTTTTCGCCCTGATGCGGACCGCGGCCGGTTCCCACGGCGGTGGAGAGCGCTCCCGCGAAGACTTCGATATCGCCGGCGCGCAGCGGCAGGCGGTGGTCCGCCTTGGCGCCGGTGGGCGTGGGGGCGGGCTCGACCACGTAGAGCCGGTTCATGGCGGTCTGGTCGCCGCGCACGCGGCGGCCGGCGGCGAACTGCCGGGCGTAGCGCAAGCTCGCCGGCCCCGAGGCCAGAAAATCCGCATCTAGCGAAACGATGGTCTTGGCCTGGGTCAGGTCATAGTACGTGTTGACCGGCTGGTTGAAGGCCATCAAGGCGCCGGCGCGAGCGCAATGCGGCCCAGCGGGCTCCCACTGATGCCACTTCATGGCCGGATAGAGCTTCTGTATGGCCGCGATCTGGTCCGCCACGGCGGGCGAGGTCACGGTTTCGGTGAGGATGCGAATCCCCGCGCCGTTGACCAGCTTCTCCGCCGCCAGTTTCGCGCGCAAGGCGCCGAAGAAATCGTCCCACGAGCGGATTTCGCCCTGCAGCGTAGCGGCCTGCATGCGGTCGGGATCGTAAAGCTGGAGCACCGAGGCCTGGGAAAAGGCGTCGCACGCGCCCAGCGAGGCGGGGTGCTCGGGGTTGCCCTCGATCTTGGTGGGCCGCCCTTCGTGGCTTTCGGCGAGCACGCCGGTGGCCACGCCGTTCAACGTGGTGGCCGTCGCGTAAAACAGCGGCTTGCCGGGAATCAGCTCTTCCGGCTGCCGCACGTAGGGCATGATGTGCTCGGTGGGCTGCCTGGTGCAGGCCGTGAGACCGGCCAGGGCGAGCGAAGCGCCCATCATTTTGAGGAAAGTCCGGCGGCCCTCGCCGGGGTTTTCATCCTCGCTCCAACCCACCGCCTGCCGCGGGAACTCGCGTTCCATCAGGTCGCGGAACTCCGGCGTCCCAGCCAGGTCTTCGAGGCTGCGCCAATAGTCGCGCCCTCGGGCCTGGTTGAGCCGGGCACGCGCGGCGGCGAGATCCAATTTCTTCGGTTCG
>Ga0181517_10001977_pt1 | contig 21752 bp, 17 predicted proteins | sample PEATcosm2014_Bin_31_FD_119748 | JGI IMG/M metagenome (GOLD analysis project Ga0181517, IMG submission 119748) | Peatland microbial communities from MTU Mesocosm Facility, Houghton, MI, USA - PEATcosm2014_Bin01_30_metaG | ecosystem: Environmental > Terrestrial > Soil > Wetlands > Peat | place... | reverse complement strand
TCGCCCCCCGCACCCCCCGCACCCCCCGCACCCCCGGCACCCCCGGCACCCCCGGCGTAACCCAGCCCACTACAGCCACTACGCCCACTACGTCTGGTCCGCCGAACACCAGCCGTCCGGCCCACCCCCATCCGCCGTTAGGGCACTGAGCTGGTACACCTTCGGTAGGGCCCCTCAACCTGGTTGGGTACACTAACGACCTGAACGGCAACGCCAACACCTACCCCAACTCGCTTTACCGAGCTGGACGCGTCCACTGGTGCGGTTGAGAATGTCACCTCCGCTTCCGCTTACGGCTTCGACGGCCCGGTGGCTCTGCTGGTGGACGGGCCCGACCTGCTCGTGGCCAACAACTACGACGTATCGCTAACAGAGGTCAATGCCTCAACCGGCGCGCTTGTCAGGGTCGTCTCCGGACCTTCGTACCGGTCCGCTGGCCCGTGCGCCATGGTGCTGAGAGGTTCCTATGTTTGGGCGGGACCGGTAGTACTTGTGAGGCGCACACCGAGCCGTTTAGAGGCGGCTCGAGCGCCAGGGCACCGAGGTTGTCGAAGCTCAGATCAGCCGAGCGAGGCCAGGAACTCGAGGTGCGCACGCGAACTGTCCTGCTTGCACCAGACGGCGAGCTGGCGGCGGGCGTACAAGCGGAGGGCCGGGAGCCAGAGCGCGCCTGCAACCCGTGCCTGCACTTGGGCCGGGAGGGCCGCGTCGACCAGGGGCGCGATGTCCTCCCAGCGCCGTGCCCAGGCAAGGCGGGCGATCGTCGGGAGCTGGCGGAGGAGGGCTGGCCGGACGGCCGAGGTGAGGTCCGGGAGGTGGCCGAGGGCGCTCGTCACCCCGGAGGCGAGGATGGTCGGCCAGGAGTAGAAGCGGCGCATCGCCTCCAGGACACCGAGCTGGAGCTCGAGGGCGGTCATCTGGGCCGGGGCCATGACGACGTGGTGCCCGTCGAAGAGCGACCAGTCGTCGCTCAGCAAGCGACCCTCAGCCGCGACCCGGTCCCACAGCCTCGTGCCGGGCCCCGGGGTCTCGACCATCAGCTGGAAGGTTTCGATGCCGAGCCGACGGGCGAAATCGGCGGTCGCCGTGGCGCTGGCGGAGGTGTCGGTGTCGAGCCCGGCGACGAACATGCCGTGCACCGCGATGCCGTGGTCATGGAAGGCGCCGACCGACTGCTTGATCGTCGCGACACGCTGGCGTTTGCCGATCTGCGCGAGCCCCTCGTCGGTGATCGCCTCGATGCCGACCATCACCATCTGGCAGCCCGACTGACGCATAAGAGCGAGGAACTCATGGTCGACCTCTGGACGGGACAGCGAGTATTGGGAGGCATCGGCGCGGACCTGCGCGGCCCAGGGCGGCGTGAGGTCGGCGGCGCACATCGAACGAAGGAGCTCGGTCGTGCGGGCCTTGTTGACGACGAAGTTGTCGTCGTAGAAGAAGACGTCAGCGGTGCCGATGCCCGCGAGCTCGGCGAGGACCTGGTCGGTGCGCCGGTGGCGGACGACCCGGGAAAACATCGTGATCACCGAGCAGAACTCGCAGTCGAAGGGACAGCCCCACTGGGTCATGACCGGCCTCGCGGTCATCCGGTGATGGCCCTCGATGAGGTTCAAGTCAGGGACCGGCAACCGCTCGAACTCCTCCTGGGTGCAGCGTGGCCGGGCGGGGTTGTGGTGGGGCTCCCCGTCGCCAGAGCGGAAGGAGAGCCCCCGCACCTCCTCGAGCGGCCGTCCGTCTTCGAGGCAGGCGACGAGCTCGCCGATCGTCTGCTCGCCCTCGCCCCGCACGACGTAGTGGGCGTGGCCGAGGGCCTCGTCGGCGCAAAAACTCACGTGCGGGCCGCCGAGGACGACAGGCACTCCGGCGCTGGCGAGGAGGTCGGCGAGCCGGTAGGCGGCCGGCGCGGTAGCCGTCGTCGAGGAGATCCCGACGAGGTCGGCGCCGAGAAGGTCGTCGAGGTCTACCGGTGCGAGCACCTCGCAATAGATGCGGACGTCGTGGCCCGAGCCGGCAAGCATCTTGCCGATGAGCGGGAGCCCGAGACGGGGCAGGAGGACGGCGTCGTAGACGTTATGGCCGGCCGGACGGGGCTCAACCAGGCGAATTCGCAAACCCATCGTCCCCTATGCCCCCCTTGGCCGGGAAGACCAGTCGGGCCGCACCGCGCCTAGGACAACGGAGCGCGGCGAACGCTGCCCGAAACGAGGAGCAACAAGCGGCCGGGGTTCACGCCACCGCGATGCGCCAAGAAGACCGCACCCCGGAGACAGCATATTTCTCCCCTCGGCTAGTGCCTTGAGCCCTCTGTTGGTGATCTGAGGCTGACGGTAGCACCCGCGGGTGAGGCGAAGGGAAGCGTTCTGGGCCGAGGAGCGCCGTCACCGCAGAGGAAGCTGGGCGTCTCCATCGTCACCCGCTTCGGAAGCCCATCGACCGCCCGGGCCGCGTACCCCTTTCTTCGGTGCTTTGCAAACACGAAGTACCCGATGTTCACCTCCTCTGGCGCCAACCAGTCATGGCCGGGGTCGTGGTCGAAGTCGACCCAACCGACGACCACGTCCGCGACCAGGATGCAGGCGGTCGGGCTGGGGTTGTAGGAGCCCGGACCGAGCCACTTGCGGAACTCTTCATCTCGGGCCGCGATTATGAGGGGCACATCGGGCCCCCTGGGCGGACGGAGGCTGATCCCGACCGCCCTCGAGGCGCCGTTCGGGGATCGTTGGCCGGTCGCTACGGGCGTGGCTCTGCCACGCCGTTCTGTGGGCGCGCCGGAGGTACTTGCGCTCGTTCTGGCATGTGGCCTAATCGCCGGTGGTGCCGTCGATGGTCTCGCGGAGGAGGTCAGCGTGCCCGTTGTGCCGCGCGTATTCCTCGATCATGTGCACGAAAATCCAACGGATGTCGCGCTCCCTCTCGGGGTGGTGACCCCTACTGGGCACGAGCTCGTCGAGCGACCGTCCGACCACCGCGGCTCGAGCGGCGTCACATTCGTGTTCGAAGGCAGCGAGATCGGCTGCGGCATCGGCACCATCGATCTCTTCGAAGTCCAAGCCGACGCCGTCGGGGTCGTAGACGAAGGCCAGGTCCTCGCCTCCGGCGTGCATCCGGAACCACCAGCGCTCCACCTCGACCATGTGGCGGACGAGCCCGAGCAGCGACAGGCGGGACGGGGGCACGGGCCGTCGCTTGAGCTGCTCCGCTGTGAGCCCGGCGCACTTGGTGAGGAGGGTGGAGCGGTGGTAGTCAAGCCACTGCTCGAGGCTGGTGTGCTCATCAGCGACCCTGTCGGGCTCCGTGCGTCGGACGGGCGGGGCCGTCCACCTCTCGTCCATGGCTCCAATTCAACCAGGGTCCCGGCGACACCATCACGGCCTTACCCAGGCTGTCGTCGGAGCACTTGTCGGCGCTCGGTCTACCAGTGCGAGTAGAGCCGTCTCCACACAGGCGCAACGCGGGGGCGGGGCACGTCCGGCACGCGGACGGGGCCAGGGTCATCACCGCGACTGAGCAACTAAGATCCAATTGATGCCCGGCACGATGCTGGGTGTACCAATGTGCCCATGGGACGCGACCGCCCTCCACCCCGGCGCCTACGGGCCGGCATCGTCGGCACCATCCTGATCGCTTTCTTGCTGGCCAGTTGCGGTGGCGGAAGCGCTCCGGCGTCGGTGGCCCACATCGGCAAAAGCGCGCCGACGACCACGGTCCCCCCGTCCGTAGGGTCAGGCGGGATGCCGAGCCTGCCGCAGTTGTACCAGGACGTCCTCGCCTACGCCGGCTGCATGCGCAGCCACGGCGACCCGACCTTCTCGCCTCCCACGACCGTGGACAACGCCGGCGAGCAGGTTGTCGGCTGGGCCCAACCCGGTGACCTCAAGGGCGACCCAAAGGCCATGTCCCAGTACCGGTCCGCCAATAGCACCTGCGAGATCTTGCTCCCCAACAACGGCAACGGCCCTAACCAGGCACAGGTGCAGCAGCAGCTGGCCAAAGACCTGAGGTTCTCGGAGTGCATGCGCTCGCACGGCCTCCCCGACTTTCCTGACCCCAAGGAAACCGGCCAGGGCATTTCGATTAGCTCGGCGCACCCCCTCGACCCGAACTCACCGAAGTTCCAAACGGCTCAGCAGGGCTGTCGGTCCTTAGTACCGTTCCCCTAGACACCTGGGCCCAACGTTCGAGGCAAGCGCCGGCTGGTCAGGTATATGGGCCTCGGTCGGAGCCGCCCTGAATGGAGCCCCATGACAACACCAGCTCCGGCCACGTCGTAGCCCGGGCGGATCCGGCGGGACGTACACCGTGACCCGCCGACCACCGTCGTAGTCGAGCGTCTCGGTGACGAGCTCTCCCGCTATCGGGCCGGCACGCGGCGGTTCCGGCGGTGGTTCGGGACCTCCCGCGCCGACGGCTGTTTGGTCACCCATTATCGGGCTCCTTTCTTCGGGAGTTGGCACCGGTCAGTAGTCATAGCCGGACCGTGATAGCCGGACGAGATGCGCGAAACACAAGAGGGACGACCTGTGGATCGAGCGATAGGCGCTTGCTTGCTTCGATGTCGCAAACGGCTCGCCCGAGGTCAGCGACGTCTTGCCGGCGTTTTACCTCTTGGGTTTGGTCGTGGTCCTGTGCTCGGGCCGGCGGCGCCAACGCATCGGCGCCCTCGCCGCCGGCACCACCGTTTGGCGCGCCCAACAAAGCGTCGCGTTGCCTCAAGAGCGGGGAGGCGTTGAGAGTGTCACCCCCATCCGCGCTCGTGCTGAGCTGCAATCTGCGGTTCAGGAACCGTGAAGGCGCAAGGACCGGACGGGCCTTCGGGTCAACCGTTCGAGGAAGCGCTCCTCGACGCCCTCCTGGTCGTTCACCAGGAGCTGCAGCGGGCGCGCCACAAGACCAGGCGAGCCCCGTCCCGAGCGCGCAAACAAGCGCGCCGCCCGCTACGCCGGGCGGGAGGGAGCTCGAGGCCTCCTTGGTCCGGCGGGGAGCGGAGGGGCCCGCTAGCGCTGGTCGGAGTGCTCGCCATTTCAGGCGCCCTCGTGGCGGGCTCCTTTGCGTTCACCCGCCTGTACGGCGGGAGGCAGAGGGTCACCACCGCCCCGGCGGCCCGGACAGTGACGTTGCCGCCATCGATGCTGTTCGTGGCTAACTACGATGCCTCGAACGTGGAGGAGTACCCGCTCCAGGGAGGCAATGGGTCCCCGAAAGTCACCCGACTGCGCCACCGTGGGGGTGGGGGCGCCCTTGACCGTCACCGTCAAGGCGAAGGGCGCTCCGCCGATCTCGTCCAGGCCAAGGGCCAGACAGCGCGGTGGCGTGCTCGATGCGCTCACCACCAGCAGGAGCGCTCAACGCTCAGCCCTGCCCGTCGAGCGGTCCCGGGCCGAGCAAGAGATCAAGGACCGGCCTGTGCTGCGGGGGTCCCCGGACAGCGCCCCGTACAGCCCACCACGGCTGCTGGCGAAGCTCACCCCGGCGGGGAACGGGCCGGTACAACTTATGCTGCCCGTCGACGGCGCGCTCACCGTGGGGTTGGGCACCGTGAGGCGGAAAGCTTCGCCCTTCACGGCCCTGTAGCTGGTAACGGCTCTCCCGGGGGAAGGCCTTGTGAGCACGTTCATTTTTCGGATTGCTATGCCCGCGGCACTGGCCGCCCCGATATCGAACGATGTCTGGCCGAGCTTGGTGGGTGTGCCAGTCAAGGTGCCCTTGCCGCCCGTCCCGCCGCTGAAAGCCATCCCGGGCGGGAGAGCTCCCCCCGGTATGAAGACCGTCGGGACCGGCTTGCCTGTTGCAGTGACAGTGAATGTGCGCACTTCGCCCCTTGTTACGGAAATGCTTAGCGAGCTAGTGAAGTGAGGCCTGACCTGCGCATCAGACGCTGTGCTCGCTCGACTGGGCCCGTAATAGCCTTCGAGCTCACGCCGACGGCGGTGCCGCCACCAAAGACAAGGAGCATGGTCGTAGCCAGCGGCACAGCGACAAATCGCGTCCACGACGACCGCCGCCCGGTAACTTTTCGTTTGACCGAGGGGAGTGACTGGCGCGATGGACTTGATCTGGCCATCTGAGGAGCATGCGGCAGATCTGAGTACCTGTCAAGTGTCGCGGATGATGTTTTGTCCATACCCTTACAGGCCCGGCCTCGGTGACGTCGGCTCGGTCTCGGCGGCCCTCGCCGCTTGCATTTTCGCCGTGGATGACACTGACTCAGTCCTTACGAGGGGACGAGCGCTTTATCGATCCGGACCGGTGGTCTTGGCGGGCGACCAGCGACAGTCAGGTACGGCCGTCCCGCTCAAGGACATGTTCAAAGCTTTCAACCAAGGGACATCTGAGGAGGCGACGACCAAGGTTGATGACTCCCTCCGATGGGCTGCTAGCGCAAAGCCGGTTAGGGCGCCCCGGCGTCGAGACCCTGGAAATAACCCTGCTGGGAGGTCGGGGCCTCTGGCGACATTCTGTGTGCCCGGTCTTCCGCCTAGCCAGCTTACTACCGGCATTTGCTCGAGATCTGCCGATTACGCGTTTGTCAAGCCCGAGCGACGCGATTTCGGCTTAGCGACCAGATCCACCAGTTCGGAGCGCCGGAGGCTTCCCATTCGAAGATCTCCCTGACGCGAACCCCCACTTCGCCGAGGAAGTCGCCACCAGTACCAACCGTGGCGACCAGCAGTTCATCTTCGTTGAGCCGAGAGGCGCTACACCACTTACCACCTCGTCCGCCATCACACGGGCATGCCAGGCACCCGCCAGACGGAGCAAGCCGTCGTCACCACCCGCGGCTTCGTATACCGTCGCCATACTCCCCAGAAAGTACAGGACGCCTGGACCGTTCCGTTGCCTGGCGGTGCGCAGCGGGCCCTCATCGGCCCTGACCGGAGCACCAGCTCTGGCCCAGCTACACCGACTTACGTCCCGCTGCCCGGGCCGCCAGGGGCATCCCCGTGACCCTGGGCCCGTTTCGGGACGACCCGGTCCACCTGCTCGGTGGCAGCGCTCCGCGGGGCTAATTGGGCACGGGGTAGCCGTCGATAGTGAGCCCTGTCTTTCGGAGCCTTGGGATAATCGGTTGCGAGCTGGCAAAGGAGAGAGCACCGTTGTCAGACCGACCGGCAGAGGCTGAGCCTGTCCAACTGAGCGGGCGGGGCGACCAGGTTCCAGATCTCCGAGGCCGAACGCAGCCAGCTCGAGCTGGCGCTAGCCGCCACCCTTTACCGCAGCGGCCACCTACCTGGCTGGCACGACGAGCTGGCCCAGCGGGCGGAGAGGCGCGGCGACCACGTCCTGCTGGCTCGGGCCGGCCTGGAGATGGATCCCATCGGCCTCAGCTGATGGGACGACGAGATCGGCCGTGTCTGCGAGCGCGCGCTGGCCGGTCCCGAGCTGGCCGGCCCGCTCCGGGCGCGGGTATTAGCCCGGCACGCCCAGGTCTCGGTGTACCGGGGAGAATACGGGCGCGCCGACGAGGCGAGCCGGACTGCCCTGGACGCCGCTGAGCAAACGAGCGACCCGGAGGCTTTGGTGGACGCGCTGCGCGCCCGTCAGCTGGCCCGCTGCGGCCCGGATGGAAGCGGCGAGCGCGTTCTCCTCGCGACGCGCATGCTCGGCGCGGCCCGCGAGGCCGGCAGCGCCTGGGTCGAGATGTGGGGCAGGCTGTGGCGGATCGACACGCTGTTCGAGACCGGCCAGCTACCGGTCATCGCCCGAGAACTGGCGGAGTTGGCCAGCTGTGTCAAGCGGGTGCCGGTGCCAGTGGCCCGGTGGCACCTGCTCCAGTACTCCGCGACGCACGCCTACGCGGCCGGCCGCTACGCCGACGCGGTACGGCTGGCGGGCGAGGCTTTCAAGGTTATGACCGACATGGGCCACCCGGCGGGCATTCGGCGGCTATGCGGCCGTGATGTGCCCGATCGCCATGCACCTCGATTTCGAGGCGCCCGGCGTGGCGGCGCTCCTGGCCCGGATCCCGCCGGACATGTTGCCCGGGGGGTCGGATGCGGAGGCACCGTTGGTGAACGTGATGCCCCTCGTCAACCTGGCCCTGATGTGGCTGACCGGGGCGACCGCGACCAGGCGGCCAGAATGTACGAACTGGCCCGCCCGGTCCAGTCCTGGGCCCCGCTCCCCTCGCTCCGGCTGATCGCCTGGGCGCAGGGCCTGGCGGTGGCGATCGGCCTGGGCCGCAACGACGACATTGCTTATCTTTCCGGGGCGTTGGAGCCGCTGCGCGGCCGGCACGTGGCCAGCGGAGCGGGCGCCGGCAGCTACCTCGGGCCCGTCGTTCTGCACCTGGGAAAGGCCGCCGCGGCGCTCGGCGCACTGGACGTGGCCATCGCCGACCTGGAGACGGCGGCCAGCATCTGTACGGCGATAGGCGCTCCCGGTTTCGCGATGGATGCGTCGGTGGAGCTCGCGGCCACGCTGGTCCGGCGCGGCACCCGAGCCGACACGGACCGGGCTTGCGCCCTGCTGGCCGCGGCGGCACCGGAAGCGCGGCGCCTCGGCATGGCGCCGTCTTCCCGGCGGATCGAGGACCTGCGTACCAGCCTGTCGGCCGGCCCGCCGCCGCTGAGCCCGCGCGAGCAAGAGGTCGCCCGGCTGGTCGGCTAGGGGCTGACCAACCGGCAGATTGCCACCGCCCTGTGCGTCTCCGAGCGCACGGCGCAAAACCACGTCCAGCACATCCTGACAAAACTCGGCCTCGCCAACCGCAGCCAGATCGCCGTCTGGTCGAGAGGGGTGCCCGCGCAAATGAGTACCGGTGATGAGTAATTCGGCCGATGGCGCGGCAGCGGCCGCCCTGTAACGTCTGTCCCGTCCAGTGACACGCACACGAAAGGCAGGACACCATGACCTACATCCACATCGCTGCCGTACCCGGCCACACGATCGACGACTTCCGTAAGGTCAATTCCAAGACCAAACCGCCTGAGGACATCGATGGCCTGATCAGCTGGGCGGCCGGTAGCGATGACAGTGGACTGCACGTGGTGGCCGTGTGGGAGTCGCAAGCGCACGCGGACCGGTACGCGGCGGAGCAGCTGTTCCCGGCGTTCCAGGAGTTCGGTCTGGCGCCCGACATGATGGAGACGACCACTTACGACGCGGACGAGTTTTATCTTCGGTCGTAACACGCTCCATCTTTGCCGGTGACTGGGGGAAATACGCCATGTCAACCGGATGACGCCCGAACGCGGTCCGCAGCCGGCTGCTTGTCGGCGGCTGTGGGCCGTTAGTTCGCAAAATCTCGCCCGTTGGGGGCACCCTCACGGCACGCTGCGTCACAGTCATGGACCGCTGCCCGGACGCCTGACTCGGTCCAATTCAAACGGTGGTCATCGAATTACCCTCCGGCACCCTTGGGCCCACGTAGCTGACCGTGCCAGAGGCGAGCCGCACCGCGCTGTTCAGCAAGTCGACGCCGACACTGACGCCGCAGGTGTTCGTGCTGGTGTAGTCGAGGTGGCGCTGGAGGTCCACGTAAACGGCAGTTGGTCGTTTCCGTGTTGTCGCCAGTGGCGCATCCACCGGCGGGGTGCTCATAGCTGGGGTGGGGGATGGGAGCGCCGCTGGCCGGGCACCCGGCGCCAAGTGACGGGCAGCTCGTCGCTTGGTTTGGGCGCCCCCGGTGGCGGTGGTGGTGGGAGGGGCGATAGGGCTCGCGGCCCTCGACCGGGCAACTCCGTGGCCGCCGGCAGCAGGGCCGGTGGCCGAGCCCTTCCAGCCTCCCAAAACGGCGGGTACCCCCACCACGGGGTGAGGGCGGCGAGCCGGGGCGGGCGGGCGCCGGCGATCACGAGGGCGGTCCCGGGGACCAGACTGTGCACCTGGTCGATGGGGAGACGTTCCTGGCGGCGGGTCGAGAAGGTCGTGCTGGCCGAGGGGCGCCCCGACCACCAGGCGGAGGTGTTGACGGAACGGACAGCGACGTCGCCTTGGCCGGCCAGGCGGGAGACGGCCTCCAGCGTGCGTAGGTCGCCGACGCCGGGGAGTACGACTTTGGCCCCGAACAGGGAGAAGAAGCCATCCGCCGCCGGGCCCCAGCGGCCTCGGGCCTGGGACAGGTCCTGGAGGCAAATCAGTGTCAACAGCCCCTGCCCGCCACCCTCGCTGACCATGGCTGGCAGGTCCGGCAGGGGGGCGATGTTGGCCACCTCGTCCAGGACCAGCGTGACCGGAAGGCGCAGGGTGCCGTCGGCGGACGCCCGGTAGGTGGCGGCGCGCAGCTGCTCGAGGAAAGCGACCACGATGGGCGCGGCCAGGGCCTGGTAACGGGCGGGAGCGCAGACATAGATGATGTCGCCTCCAGAGGCAAAGCCGGTCGGGTCGAAGTCCGCTTCGTCTGTCAGCCCCAGTGCCCGCCCTGAGCGGTAGGCCGCCAAAGCTCCAGCCGTCGTCGAGAAGATCCCGCTCTTTTCGCGGTCCTCGGTAGCGGCGATGCCAGCCAGCACGTCGATGGCGACAGCAGCCTCATCGCCGCCGTTCACCAGCAAGGCCATGGGTGTGTGCAGGTCGTGGCGCAATGTCCAGGCCAGCACGTCGCGCATCCCGTGGCCGGAAATGGCGGCAGCGTGCAGCATGGGGGCCAGGAGAGCCTCGCCTCGCTCGGTCCAGTGCGCACTCTCGCCGTAAGACCCATGCGGCCGCGCCGCGGTGATCATCACCCTCGCTGTTACGAGGGCTTCCTCCCAGGAAATACTGGCCTGTACTGGGGACCACCTGATCAGGTTGGTCCCGGGCGGTGGTTCTAGGGTCCCGGTCGGGTCCAAGAGCCAGCACCGTCCTAGCTGCGAACGGCTGGCCAGCGTGGCCTCCAACACGTCGGTCTTGGTCGAGGTGACGAGGACCGGGCCGGGGGCGGCGAGCACATTTGGCACCACCAGGCTGGAGGTCTTGCCCGACCGCGGAGGGCCGAGCACGAGCATGGCTTGTTGCCTGCCCGCCCAAATCAGCCGGTGGCCGTCCGTGCCTATGTAGAGCTCGGGGCCGTTGTGGGCCAGGTTGGCCCGCATCTGGCCGAGGCTGATGTCCGGCACCCAGGTCACCCGGCCGGCTGCTTTTTCGACGCCTCGGGTGTCTGACGTGGCACTCTTTTATGTTATATCATGCCTTCTCCTACTGGTCTGGACGTCATCTCCGGGTTCCTTCTGGTACGACATGTGCTCGCGGCACCGCGGACAGCCTGGTCCTCGGACGAGCCGTGCGTGGGCGTGGCTTCACGGTACGTTGTGTCGCACCAGCAGTCGACGTGGTCCGAGCGCCTACCTGTCTGATACCTCAGTCACCCGTAGGCCGACGCACTTTCGGTCCGAAAGCCGCCCGGGACGGGACGTTCGGTCCTGCTGGCTTGGCTGAGGGTGCTCGCTGTCCCCGAACCGCTGGCCCTGGGCGGCTATAGACCTGTCCGACGAGGTCGACGCCTATTGGGTAGGGCACTTAACGAAGCTAATGTAGGTGACCCGAAGGTCCCGGCCAAAGGAGAAAGGAACTGAGGCATGTTCCGAAGAAAGTCCGGCCTGTACACCGCTGCGGTGGCCGTCGCCGCTCTTGCGTCGGTAGCCATCTCCATTGTGGGAGGGGCCCTTCCTTCGGGGGCCAGTGGTGCTGGGCCGCTGCCTGACCTCTCTGCGGGCCGCACGACGCTCGCAGTAGTGGCCCGCGCCTCCACGAGGGCCACGCGTCTCCTCAAGACGGTGAAGCGTCCTCCCGTATCTTTTCCCGTGGTCTCCATTGCCCCTATTTTCAGGGCGGGGCCCCCGGACGCTCCCGGGCTTTACCCTTTGCAGGCCGCACAATATGACGTCGTGGTCCGCTGGTACGACAGGTCGAACAACGAAAACAGCTTTATCGTCTGGCGCCTCGATGGCCAGGGCAACTGGCAGGACGTCTACCAAGTGCCCACTTACAACGAGACCGGGTCCGGTGAGGGTTACTCATGGACCGACACCGACACCGACCAGAGCGGGCAGTGCTACATGATCGCGGCTGCTAATGCCGCGGGCGATGGTGACAGCCCGGTGGAGTGCACCGTACGGCCCGACCCCAGCCAGTTCCCTCAGGCGGTTTCGATACCTCCGGGCACCCCCCAGTGGTACGGGCTGAGCGGTTACAACGATGGCACCGGACCGTTGCAGACGGGCGTGCGCGACTACAACACGAACCTCATCTGGAGCCACGAGACCTTTGGCGTAGACCTTGCTTGGACCGACAACCCGTCGTTGTGGAAGGTCCAAGCGCCGGGCGGGCCGAACGCCATGTTCGGCGAGGCCGTCGCGCTGCGTGTCTGGGGTGGCGGGTGGCTGGAGTACGGCCACCAGACATGGGGCGTCGACCTCAAGTTGTCGAGCACACCGGTGTACCAGTGGTACGTACTCGGCGAGACACCGGGGAACACCGTTGACAGCTCCGAGTTCGCGCTCTGGAACAGCGCCGCCAGTGACTTCCTGGTCGAGGGCCACCAGACCTGGGGCGTCGGCCTCAACTGGTACAAGAAGACTCTTCCGTCTACCCCGCCGACGCTGCCGGCCGCGCAGGGGGTGAGGCTGCTCGTCGAGTACAACTGCATCATGGAGGACCGGCCGCTCGAGATGTGGGTCAATGACTTCACCGCGCGTACCGGCTGGAGCGACGAGGGCACGGTGCAGCCGGGATGGGTAGACGGGGACGGCTGTGGTCAGACTTCAGACGACACCTGGACGTTCGCTCCCATCTCGGGCCATAGCTACGAGGTCAGGGCGGTGGACTTCGACGCCGACGGCTGCTCCAACGACCCCACGATCAGCTCCTGCGCCCGCTCGGACACCTCCTTTGTCGGCGGTTCCAACGGGAATGTCGTGACCATACCGATCGGTTAGGCGCCACATCGGGCCTAGCCGAATGGCCTACTGTGCCGCCAGGCAGGGTGACAGGGACGCTACTGGCGGCCACTGATCGCAGCCATCCACCGATGATCGAGCCGTCGCCGGTCGTGAGGCAGGCGTCCCGGGACGACCATGCGCCGTCCGCGGTTGTGGCGTTTACTTCAATGACCAGCCAGTCGAACTCGAGAACGGCTGAACTGTCGTCGGGGAGCTCGTATGCGGCGGGGAGCAGTATTACATAGGCGCCGTCAGGGCCTGACAGCTTCACGAGGAACTCACTTCGCCCGGTGCCGGGTCCAGTTCGACGTCGATGTGCGTGCCCAAAGAGGCGCGGATGGCCGCAAGAACGTGGTTGGAGCCCTTGGCGCGCCGGCCGACGAGTCGGCCCTTTAGATTGTGAACTTCTCCAGCTCTGAATCGCCCCAGTACCAAGCGCCGGCGTCGCCCTGGACGTCGACCGGAGGACCGGACGTGGGCACGGACACGACGTTACCGTTGTCGTACCCAACGACCTTGTAGCCTTCGGGCATGCGGTCGCCCCAGAGGATGTAGTTGCCTGCGGCCGACACGCTGGTGACGCTGACACCAGCGGCGGGAGCTTGCAGCTGGTACACCGAGTCGTGCGGGCCGGGGAAGAGGTTGACCGAGCCATTGGCCTCGCCAAAGTAGACGTTGACGTCGGTCGCCGTAGGCGGGTAAACAGCCGTGATCGCGCTCGCCGCCGACACGACCGTGGTGGGCGTGCCGCCGCTGGTCGGGACGCGCAGGATGCTGTTCCCGGACGAGTAGTAGAGCACCGGTCCGTCCAGCCCGAGGTGCGCGAATGTCACACCGGGGACGAGCGTCTGTACCGTGCCGCTGGCGATCGCCATCCTGCGGATCCCGTCCGCGTCGGCCCAGTAGAGGAACGACCCGTCGGTCACGAGGTCGCGGTTGCCAATGACCGCCGGGGAGGTGGCGAGCACGACGGCGGCACCACCAGCGAGCGGCACTCGCATGATCTGGGACTGGTTCTGCAACGGATGGTTGGCCACGAAGTAGCCGTACCAGGTGCCGCCTACGTTGGCGTAGGTGATCGCTTCGAAGTCGACCGGCTTCGAAGTCCCTGGTAGGGCCGCCTGGTACAGGGTTCGTTCCTGGCCGGGCACGTTGTCCTTGGAGGCGCGGAAGACGTAGGCGTACGAGACGCCGTCCAGGGTTTTGTCAGCTGTCCAGTAGAGGTTGCCGGTGGACTGGACCAGGCGGTCGGGCTGTGTGTAGGAGAGCGTGACAGGGAGGCGGGTACCGGGGAAGTGGATGAAGTTGTCCGGCCAGGGCTCAGCCCCCGGGGTGTCTGGTTCGTTCAAGATCAACGCCCAGCCGTAATAGTCCGTGTCGGTGGACCAGTTATCTTGGGATATGACGATGTAGCTGTCTTTCGGCCCGATCGCCTCGACGACGGCGACGTGCCCGTCGGGCCCGATGACACCGTTATTGTCGCTCGCGTACCACTGCGTTACCGATCCCACCGTCGGGGTGTGGTTGACCATGAAGCCGTTTTCTCGAGCGCCGGTCGCCCAGTTCATCGCATTAATAGGCAGAGCGTGCTTCGGGGTGGGGGCACCGTAGACCGTAGATTCGACGAAGGCCACGTAGTTGGTGCAGTTGGCCCACGCGCCGCCCGGCGCCGTGTCCTGGTCGGGGGGCATACCCCAGTACGACGTTTTATATTCATTCTGGAAGTTGTGGGTTGTGTACGGGGCGACGCTGCAAGCGCTGAAGCCTTCGCACAACGGCCCCGCAGAAGGCCCCGCCAAAGCAGCAGATGCTATAGGCGTTCGGATGGCCGTCGCCCCGCCGATGAGCCCAGCCACCAGCGTGACCGCGGTCAACGTCCGTTGGCCTCGACCGCCTCCCAGGCCGGTCCTTCTTTGGAACATGCTTGTCTCCTTTTTTGACGGCTCGTCGGCCGCGGGCTCCCCTTGACCCAGCAAGCGTGGCACGCTGTAACTCCCGATGGAACGGCTTAGCGGCGCTTCTCGGCCAGTCAGCTCCGGTCTGTCAGCCTGCTCGGTCAGCCCGGGGCGACGAGCTTGCCCGAGGCCTCGGCCCTCAAACATGCAAACGCACGTCGTCGGGCCGACTTTTGGCGGGTTCATAGGCTGGCAGCGGATGGTATACACAAGGTGTTGGGTCAGAAAGCCTGCCCATGGGGCCGCTCTCGGAGTTAGGCGTGGTAGCGGCACCGTGTTGCAGACGCGGGTGCCGCTGCACGCGAAGGCGGGAGGTCGCTTAATCGTCGATCGGTATCGTCCAGACGACTCCGTTGGCGCTACCGGTAATGTTGTTTGTGAGCGAGGGAACGCATTGGCCGAGCGTCGGGTCGTTCGAGCAGCCGTCGGCGTCGAAGTCGACGGCCGCGATGTCGTAGACGTGGCCTGATTCGGGAGAAAACTCCCAGGTATCGCCGGCCGTCTCGCCACATCCGTCGTCGGACCAGCCCGTTTGCACTGTGCCCATGTCAGTCCAGCCGCTGCGCGTCGTCTCGTCCTGGACCCACATCTCGAGTGGCCGGTCCCCCGAATAACAGTTGTAGGCGACGACCAGCCTGACGCCGGCCGAGGTCGTCGGCGGGGGCGAAGGCGGGGGGAGCGTCTTCTTCAGCCACTCGATGTCGGGGCCGTAGGTTTGGTCATGCTCGACCAGGAAGTCGTCTGCGGCGCTGTTCCAAAGGGCGAACTCGGAGCTGTCGAGGGTGGTGCCCGCCGTCTCGCCGAGTATGTACCACTGGTAGACAGGCGTGCTTACCAGGTGAAGCGAGACGCCCCATGTCTGGTAGGCGTACTCCAGCCATCCACCACCCCAAACGCGCAAAGCAACTGGTTCACCGTACATGATGACCGGTCCGCCCGTCGCTTGCACCTTCCACAACGAGGTCTTGTTGGTAAAGGCGAGGTCGACGCCGCAGCCGCAATGAAAGGGGAAGACGCTGAAGGTATTTTGGCTCCAGATGAGGTTGTCGGCGGAGCTGTGCTGGCTGTTTACCAACGGGCCCGTGCCGTCGTTCGTGCTGCTCAGCCCAGACCACTGGATAACGGGTGCGTTATCTAAGACTGGAACATTGGGAAGGCTGGGGTTCGGCCGAACCGTGCACTCAGTTTGGCTGTCGCCGTCACCCTGGGCGTTCACGGCCGCGACCACGTAGCACTGCCCGCTTTGGTCGGTATCGGTGTCGGTCCATGAGTAGACATGGCCCGCCTGGGCCCCAGTAAGAGCTGGGACCTGATCGACGTCCTGCCGGTTGCCCTGGCTGTCAAGGCGGTAGACGATGAAGCTGCTCGCGGTTACCGAGCGGTTGTACCAGGAAACCACCACGTCGGCCTGAGAGGCCTGTAACGGGCAGAGCCCTGGGGCCGCAGGAGGGCCGGGTGTGAACACGGGGGGTGCTGTGACTGGGGGAAGGGACACCGGCGGCCGCCTCGCCCCTCCGCACGGCGTGCTCGTCGCCAGGCCGATCGGTGGGCGTACCGTGCGGTGAACGGCTGTGGGGGTCGCCACCGCCGCTCGGGTGGCGGTCGATGAAAAAGTGCCGGCCAGGGCGGGACTGGCTAAGGAGGCAACGGCCGCAACGGCCACGGCGGCGGTGTGCATGTTGGCCCTTCTTGGGAACATCCTCAGGTTCCTTCCTTTCTCCCTGGCGACGGGACGTTCCCGTCACCTAGAAATGCGTGACTCGCAGCAGCGCTCCGCCAGGGCCGGCTCCCAGCACCTCGGACGGGAAGGATCCGCGCGGCACGATCACCCTCCCGGCCGGCGCGGGCTGACCCACGGTCGCTCGCCGGCACGACCACCGGGCCGGCCAGCCACGCGGCCAGCGCGAGAAGCGGTCGCCTCATGCTGCCGCTCCGGTGTTGCTGACCGCCTCCGTGAGGCGGTCGAGGCGCAATGACGCGCGTGCCGCGGCGACCCGCACGACCTCGATCGACTCCGCCCGGTAGAGATGGATGCACGTCTCGTCCTCCGGGATGAGGATCGAGCGGACGTGGTGGACGCGCGTGCCCTCGCGCCGCAGCTGATCGGCGGCCGCTCGTGCGGCCTTAGCGCAGTGTCCCGCGTCCTGCGCAGCCTCGCCCGGAAGGTAGTGCTCGCCCACGAACTCTCGCATCGCCGAACACTGTACGAAGGGCCCGGCGTCGGCGAAATAACGGAAACCCTGACTCTATTGCCTCCCCGCGATCGCTCATGAGCCCCCGGCCAGCCGCTTGGCGAGCTGACCGCGCGAGCGAACGCCGAGCTTCGCGTACGCGCGCGCGAGGTGGACCTCGACCGTGTTCACCGTGACGTACAGGGCCGCCGCGATCTCCTTGTTGGAGAGCCCGTCTGCCGCGAGCTCGCTCACCTGGCGCTCGCTGGGCGTCAGCTCGCTCTCGGCTCGCCGGCGCCCGCCGACGCGCTCGAGCTCCGACCTTGCGCGTGCGGCCCAGCCGTCGGCGCCGAGTGCCGCGAACGAGACGGCGGCGCGCTCGAGCGACTCGCGGGCACCGCGCCACTGCTTCAGGCGCCGCTGCGCCCGGCCGAGCGCGAGCAGGCAGCGGGCGGCGTCGAAGAGTGACCCGAGAGCCTCGAGGTCGACCGACGCCTCGGCCAGCGACGCCGTACCCGCCTCGACATCGCCGCCGGTCGCCAGCTCCAGGATCCCGGCGCAGCGCTTGAAGGTGGCGCTCGCCCAAGGGTGGTCCTGCTGCGCAGCCAGCTCGCCCAGCCGGCGCGTGACCTCGCCCGCGTCCTCAAAGCGCGCCAGCTCGCTCAACGCCTCGACGAGATCCGGCGCGACCGGGAAGGCGCCGGGATCGAGCACTCCCTCCCGCTCGCAGTGCTCCCACACGACCCACAGATCCATGACGGCCCGGTCGGGCGTGAGACCGAGCAGGCCGTTGATCCCCCGGACGCGCCGCGCCTCGAGCTCGTCCCACATGCTCCCGGCCGCCTGCGCCAGCCTGATCGTCTCATCGGCCCACCGCTGCGCCTCCTCGCCCGCGCCACGCTGCACTTCCAGCAGGGCGCGGCAGCGCGGGTACTGCGGCCGGAACTGCGTCTCGTAGTCGGATGACTCGCCCCACTCGTCGAGCAGCGATGCCGCGGCGGCGAGATTGCCAGCCCGAAGCTCGACCTCGACCATGTGCATGCGGATCATCGCGTAGGAGGTGAGATCGCCACGATCGTCGGCGAGCGCCTGCAGCGATCGCAGCAGCTCGCGGGCGCTGGCCAGCTCGCCCCGCCAGAACAGCCTCTTGGCCACAACTCGCTCAGGGGACGCCGACAGGTACGCGCTGACGTCGGTGGTCGCGCCCGACCGCGCCGCCAAGTCGTCAAGCGGGCGGCCCCTGAGCCCTAGCGGCCACGCCAGCGAGTACAGTGCGTACCGCTGAGCGGACTGATCGGTGGCAAGGGTCAGCGCCTCGCGCGCCCACGCCTCGGCTTGCCCGAGCTGCGACACGCCCGCCGCTGCCGCGTTGCCGGCCTTCTTGGCCAGCACACGCGCCCGCAGGTTGCTGTCGCCGCCGCACTCGCTGAGCGCCTGGTCCAGGTAGCGGTCCTGGTCCTCCCGGCTGCGCACGTCGTCGCCCTCGCTCAGAGCAAGCAACGCACGCGCCCGCGGCGTGCCCTCCGGCAGCGACGGCAGCGCCTCGCGGAGGAGCACGCTCATCCGCCGCAACTCGCCGGCATCGTCGAGACGCTCGGCCAGCTCCAGCACCCGCTCCACCCGCTCCGCCGCGTCTGGCGGAGTCAACCGCAGCGCCTGTGCGGCGAGGAGCGCCGCCTCGCGACGCGAGCCACGCACGCGAGCCTCCTCGGCCCCCGCTGCCACGCCCGCAGCGAGGGCGCGGTCAGGCCCCAGGCTTGCGAGCGCCAGGTGCATGACCCGTCCCGGCTCCTCCCGGACGACCCGCGATAGCGCCAGATGCAGCTCGCGGCGTTCGCCCGGGCGGGCGCGGCTCTCAGCTGCGGTCCCCAGCAGCGGATGAGCAGGGCGCATCCGCTGGCCGTCGACTACGACCACGCCGGTATGCACCGCGTCATCGAGCGCGCCGGCCTCGACGATCGACAGAACTTGGTCGACCCGCGGGTCCCCGCACAGCGCCACCGTAAGCAGCACCCGCTGGACCGCGGGCGCCAGGCGGCTCACACGCTCGCTGAGCATCTCCTCGAGCGAGCCCGGCAACGGTAAGTCGTCTGTGACCCAACGCTCGGGGTCATCGAGCAAAGCCCGGCCCACCTCAAGCGCGAACAGAGGGTTCCCCCCGGTGGCATCCACTATCTGGCGCAGGCGCTGACGCGAGATCGAGAGACCAAGCCGTTCGAACAGCAACCGTCGCACTGCGCCGAACGACAGCGGACCGACCTGTAGCCGCTCGACCACGGCCCTTGACAGGACCGCCTCCAAGCTGCCAACGGGCCCCGGCCGGCGCGCCAGGAGGAACGTGACGCGGCTATCTTCGAGCCGGCGGGCAAGGAAGGCCACCGCCTCTGCCGACGGCCCGTCCAGCCATTGCAGGTCATCGACCGCAACCACGACGGACGCACGTGCTGCGGAGGCCCGCACCACCCCCAGCAGACCGAGCGTGACGAGGTGCGTCGCACTGGGTCCACCGGCGGGCGCGGTCCGCAAAAGCGCCTCCTCGAGGGCGTGGCGCTGCACAATCGGCAGAGTCGCGAGGTCGGCCTCGTCGAGGTGATCGCAGAGGTCGATCAGACCAGCGAACGGCAGCGGCGCGGCGCTGCCGCCCGGCCGCGCCGCGAGCACGCAGCCGCCCCGGTCCCGGGCGGCGCGCACAGCAGCCTCCCATAGCGTCGTCTTGCCGATACCGGGTGCACCAACCAAAACGATCGAGCTTCCCGACCGCGCCTCGCGCACGAAATGATCGAGGCGCGCGAGCTCCGCCTCGCGCCCGACAACCGGCAGTCCGCCCTGACTAGGTCCGCGGTCGTCCACTCACGCCCCGATGGCGCCGGTCGTCCATCTGTGCCAAGGTAACGTGAACCCCGCCGCCTCCACTATCGTTCGGGTTGGTTTTCCTCCGGCACGCTCTTGCCCGTCGGAAGGCGGCCGCCGCCCGGCCCAGGCGGCGCAGTCGGCCCGGAGTGCGTTGGCATCGGCGCCAGCGCGACCTGGCGCTCTGGCCAACATCGTGGCGCCCTTCGGGGACGCATTGCAGCACGCACGCCTACGGCAGTTCTCTTGAGGGCCGAGTAGACCTTTGACCGCTGGCGAAGGGTCGCCCACGCGGTGCACGGTCACCTGAGCCGGCCGATGACGGCGCTATGCCGAGGTTCCGGTGAACACGAGCGACGATGGTTGGTGCACGACCAACACCGAGGCTTCGGAGTGTGCGACTACGGCCGCAGCAACGCTACCAAGGAGGTACTTCTCAAGCCCACGTCGGCGGTGGGAGCCCAACACAATCAGGCTCACTTTGTGCTCCGCGGCCGTCTCGACGATCCCTTTCCAGGTGGGAGCGGCCTCCACCGCTCGACTCCTCGACCGGAAGCCCGCCCTCTCCGCCAGCGTCGCGCCACGTGCGGCCACTTCCTCCGCGGCCGTCTGCACTTGCGAGGCTTGGTCGGCGTCGAAGTGCTGCTTGGCGGTAAGCACAAATCCGACGTCGGCCGGCTGCCAAACGCAGAGCACAATCGCTTCTCGCCCGGTTGCAAGCTCCCTTCCGGCTTGCTCGATGGCGAACGCGGCTAGCTCCGAACCGTCGTAGGCGAACAGGACCGGCCCAGTGGCCTCCGCGGCGATGACGTCCGGGGTCGCCATGTCAGTCGGCGCTCTCGGTTGCTAGGGCCGCGGTGCTCAAGCCGGAGCGAACTCTTGCCAGGAGCGGTGGCGAGTACCACGCTGGCATCGTGCCCCCCAGAAAGCGGTCGAGATCGGGCGCCTGGGGGCGGGCGCCGCTGAGGGCGTAGATGACGACGCCGAGGGCTCCACCGGTGACGGCGAGCCCGAGCCCGATCCAAAGAGCGATGCCGGTGCCGCTGTCGAGGTTGCCCGCAGCCGTCGCGGCGAGGTGGGCAAAGATCGGCGCGACCATGAACGCGGCAACGGCGCGGAAGAGCTCGACGATCGCGAACACACGCTGGAGGTTGAAGGCGGGTAGTGAAAAGCCGGCCACGAACAGAGCCGGGGCGACCGTAGCGCCGAGCCCGAGGCCCGTCAGGCCCGAACCGACCAGGGTCAAGGCTTGGCTCGAGGGCACCTCGACCCGGAAGACCACTATGCCGGCAGCCAGCAAGGTCATGCCGGCCAGCGGGAGGTAGTGCATAGCGCGCCTCCTGATCACTAACCCGAGGGCCACCGCCGAGACCACTGCACCGCCGACTTCTGGCATGTACAGCAGCCCGACGTGGACCGGGCTGTAGTGCGCGGCCAGTACGCCGGCGGTGAGCGCAGTCGCTGATACCGACGCGGCCGCCGCGAAGAGAGCCACAACGATCCCTGCGACCGGGATGGAGCTGGTGAGCATCGTGCGTATCGTCAGCAGTGGCCGTTTGGCGCGGTACTGGTAAACAACCAGGGCGACTATCGCCGCCAGTCCACCAAGCAGCGGCAGGGTCGTCTCGGCGTCCAGGAAACCGTGGCTCGTAAGCTCTGCGGCACCGAAAAAAGCGGCCACGCAGCCGACCCCGGCCAGCAAGATCACCGGCAGGCCGCTTGGCGAGCTGGGATTGGCCGGAGGAGCGTCCTGGAATGTCAGCACGGACAGCACGAGCGCCATCGCCGCGATCACAACGACGATCCAGAACAGCGGCCGCCAGGCATGCGCTTCCGCTTGCAGGCCGCCGATGAGCGGGCCGAGCGCAACGGCCCCGAAGATGCACATGTTCATGATCACCGCCGTATCGCGGAGCTTG
>Ga0181517_10001976_pt1 | contig 21758 bp, 14 predicted proteins | sample PEATcosm2014_Bin_31_FD_119748 | JGI IMG/M metagenome (GOLD analysis project Ga0181517, IMG submission 119748) | Peatland microbial communities from MTU Mesocosm Facility, Houghton, MI, USA - PEATcosm2014_Bin01_30_metaG | ecosystem: Environmental > Terrestrial > Soil > Wetlands > Peat | place... | reverse complement strand
GAGTCTTATCCTGTTGTATTCGGCCGGGCCCTTAACTTCACCCTTCCCGCAGCAGAGGAGGGGGTGAGCCTTGAAGCTGACGTGAACGGCGCCCAGATGGTCTTTCCGCTTGGGCCGGAGCTCTACCTGAGTTGGGCTACCTGCACGGCTCGCTCCGATAGCGAGGAAGGGAATACGACCGTCTATCGATGCGAACTCAAGCCAGGTTTCAAGTTCTGATTCGTCGATGAGGGTGCATCTCTGGATTAGGTGGATCGGATAAAGGAATCGCGGAAGCAGAAAGTTAGCGCCGCTTCACGGGATGGCAGGTTGGCAAGTTAGTGCTAAGATCCAGTCCGCACGCAGACACTGAAGCCCGACGCTGTTTTTCGGCGATTGTGGCGACGGAAGTCGTGCCCTGATACTTCGTGCAACGCCGGATGCGCTTCTACCGCAAGTTGCAAAGTCGTGCCATGGCAGTTTTTGTCTCGACCGCCAACTGAGGAAAGTGCGCTCTTCCTCTTGACAAACTAGTGGAAGGAAGTGTCCACTAGGTAATCAAGAGGAGAGGTCGATGCCAATTCGGTCGGACGAAGTGGGACAATACGGCGCGCAATCCAGCGACCTGGTCCAGGGTACGCTGGAAATGCTCATTCTCAAGACACTCGCTCTGGAACCGATGCACGGCTATGGTGTGGCTCTGCGCATTGAGCAGATCAGCAACGGCGTATTCCGCGTGAACCCGGGGTCGCTGCTTCCGGCGCTGAGCCGCATGGAGCGCGCAGGTCACGTGAAATCGGAATGGCGCGCCACGGAAAACAACCGCCGCGCCAAGTACTACTTGCTCACCGCCAGGGGCCGCAAAGCCCTTACCGCGGAAACCGAGCAATGGCAGCGCAAGATTGGCGCGATCGCCCGCATCCTTGAAGCGTGACGCGAAGCATCGGGCATGGCCCGGGAGAATCACGATGAATTGGCTGACGAATATTACAACCGGTCTTAAATCGCTGTTCCGTAAACAAGAGGTAGAACGCGAACTGGACGAAGAACTTGCCAGCTACCTGGAGGCGTCCGCGGCGCACAAACGGCAGATCGGCATGAATGCAGAGGCGGCGCGCAACGCCGCTCGTGTTGAAGCGGGTAGTCTGAACGCGATTAAACACCAGATATGGTCTTCTCGATGGGAGTCCACTCTCGAAGGTTTGCTGCAGGACATGCGGGTGAGTGTGCGCATGCTGGTCAAGAGCCCTGCGTTTACCGCCATTGCCCTGCTTTCGCTGGCGCTTGGCATCGGCGGCAATACAGCTATCTTCACGCTCATCAACCAGGTGATGCTGCGCAACCTGCCGGTGCGGAATCCTGAGCAGTTGGTTACGTTCGGACCCGAGAATGGCGGCGGTGAAGCGGGCGGCATCGACATGGGCAGCTACGGTTTGTTTCCGTGGTATTTTGCACGGCAACTCCAGGCCGTCCCGGGGCCGTTTCAGGGGATAGCCTCCTTCTGCAGCTTTTCCGATAAAGTGAGCATTCGTCTGCCCGGCAGCGGCGGTGCTGCCGACTCCAATGCGCCGGCCATTCTGGCGCCCGCGAATCTTGTCTCCGGCAACTACTTCGGCGTGCTCGGCGTGCAGCCTTTCATGGGCCGCGCCATCACCCCTGCTGACGACATCATTCCTGGTAGCGGAGCGGTGGTAGTGATAAGCCATCATTTCTGGCAGCAGTCGCTCTCGTCCGATTCTGCGATCCTTGGTAAAGCAATCACCATCAACGGCACATCCTTCGACGTCATCGGCGTCATGCCGGAAGCCTTTCACGGCATCAAGCAGGAAGTGGAACCACCCGATCTATGGGCGCCCATCACGATGCAGACGGTCATCCTGAAGCAGCCCTCAATGCTGACCCCAAACGGCGGGCTCTACTTCCTTGATGTTTTTGGCCGCCTCAGCAGCGAAGCCGCGAGAAAGAAGGGAGCACTTGCGCAGAGCCAGAACTGGCTCGATCAGCAGATTCGCACTGGAATTCGCGCTGAAGAAGGCGCGAAGGTAACACCTGCCCGGCTGCAGGAAATCAGCCGCGTCACCGTTCCGTTGGTCAACGCCGCGCGAGGGGCTTCAATGCTCCGCAATCAATACGGCGACTCGCTGAAGATTCTCATGGGCGTGGTGGCAATGGTGCTGTTGATCGCTTGCGCCAATCTGGCGAATTTTGTCCTTGCTCGTGCCGCAACACGAAAGCGGGAAATCGCCACGCGGCTGGCTCTTGGCTCGAGCCGTGCACGCATCGTCCGCCAGAGCCTGATTGAGACCACGCTGCTGTCGCTGACCGGCGGAGTGCTGGGATTGGGCATTGCTTTCGCCGCCACACGCGTTCTCATCCGCTTCGTCAGCCATGGCGACGCCTATATCGCGATGGACCCCACGCCGGATACGACCGTTCTGCTGTTCACGCTGGGTCTCTGCCTGCTGACAGGAATTCTCTTCGGACTCGCTCCGGCAATAGCCGCGGCACGGACCGGAGCAGCAGGCAATTTGAATGCAGGCGGCCGCACAGCACAAAGCAGCGGCGGCAAATCGGGGCGTTTTTTACCGAAGGCGTTAGTCACCGTTCAAGTGATGCTCTCGCTTCTTCTGCTGGTCGGCGCGGGATTGTTTCTTCGCACTCTGCGCAACCTGCAGAACCAGGATTACGGTTTTGAGCGGTCCCACCTATTGCTTGCCGAGTTCAACGCAAGACTTGCAGGATACAAACCGAGCCAGACCCCGGGGTTGCATCAGCGCCTTGTTGAACGGCTTTCCGCGCTTCCCGGTGTGCGCTCTGTGGCCCTGTCCTTATCTCCGCCGATCAGCGGCGGCAACTGGTCCTCGAGCGTCACCGTTCCCGGTTACACGGCTGCGCCAAAAGAGAACCGGCACTCGATTCTCAATCGCGTTTCAGGGCAGTACTTTGAGACGGCTGGAATATCGATGGTCGCCGGACGCCCGTTCAACAATGCCGACAACGCCAACAGCCAGAAAGTGGCCGTGATTAATCAGACACTGGCTCACCACTTCTTTCCCAAAGGCGACGCTGTGGGGCGGTCTATCGTTATCGACATCGACGATGTCAAAGGGCCGTGGCAGATTGTTGGCGTGGCGCGCGACACCAAATCCGGAAATCCCCGCGATACTGAGCAGGATCGAATGACCTACATCCCGCTTGCCCAGATTGACCCGTTCGTTCCTGTCGATCCCTCTGCTCCGGGTGCAAACCCCGCCACTGCACCTGAAGAAAACCAGGACCGCTTTGCGAGCATGATCCTGGTGCGCACCACCGGCGACCCGAAGCACAGCATCGCCGATCTTCGCGCCGCAGTGGCATCGGTCGATCCCAATCTCCCACTTCTGAGCGTTACAACCATCCACGATCAAGTGTCGAACTTTATGACACACGACGAGCTGATCTCGTCGCTGACCAGCCTGTTCTCACTGCTGGCGCTGCTGTTGGCGGCGATTGGCCTGTATGGCGTGATGAGCTACAACGTTGTTCGCCGCACCAACGAGATCGGCATTCGCATTGCGCTTGGCGCCCAGACTCCTGCGGTGTTGTGGATGATTCTGAGCGAGTCGTTTCTGTTGTTAGCGATTGGCGTGGGATTGGGATTGCCGCTGGCCTTGTTGACAACGAAATATATCAAGGACCAGCTCTTCGGCCTGAGCGCCCTCGATCCGATGACGTTCGCCGCTGCCCTGATGGTAGTGGGCGCGATGACACTGTTCGCAGCCTGGCTCCCCGCGCGCCGGGCAACCAGGGTGGACCCAATGGTAGCTCTGCGCTGCGAGTAGTTTGAAGTTGACGCTCGAAGAGCGGCCTGCAGTGGTGTTCCCACCGCTCGCCGAAATGCGCGGTGGGAACAGGCCGTCTTGCGGCGCCGGTTCTGCCTGGGTCAATGAGGGGTGCTGGTTGCAGTTACGCCATTGCGGGAGTGAGGGAATGCGCATAGTCGCGCAGGGCATCCATGTTTTCGATCGGAGTACTGCGCGGCACTTCGCACCCTGCGGAGATGATGTGGTTTGGGCCGCATGCGCGGTAGCACTCGGCCGCCGCGGCTCTCACCTGTTCTGCATTTCCCCGCTCCATCACGGCGACAGTGGGAATGTTTCCCAGGATGATGGCCCTCGGTCCCATCTTCTCGCGAGCCATTACAAGCGAGACCGGGGAGTCGATGTCGTTGATGTCATAGCCGAGCGCGGCCCTGGCTTCGCAGATTTTCGACGTGTTTCCGCAGATGTGCGAACGGGTCTTCAAGCCCATGGCGCGTAGCGCCGCTACCAGTTTCATGTGATAAGGAACGAGTATCTTTTCGAAGATCGGCCGGCCGACTAGAGACGCGGCTGCATCGCCGACGCCCATCAACTCCGCCCCGGCGTCACGCTGCGCGCGAGCAAATGCGATCGCTACTTCGGTCACAAAAGTCAGCAGCTCATCGACAAACGGCGGGTCATCGTAGAAATCGAGCATAAGGGTATTGATGCCGCGCACATTGGCCGCGAGGGCGCAGGGGCCTTCGATCCAGCCTTCGACGATTCTCTCTTTCCCGATCTTCTCTTTGAAAAGGGCCACGGCCTGGATGCGGTCGAGCATGCGCCGGGTGCTGGAGGGATCGGGCACCTTCAAGGTGGACAGGACCGCTTTATCGGCGATGAGGGCATCGCTCTCTACAAAGGCGGGAGGTTGGTCATCGAAGATGCGGACCTTTGCGCCCAGGTCGCCGGCTTCGCGGGCGGGGTCAGAAATGGTGGAGACCAAGTCGAGATCGAATCGTTCCGCGGTGCGCAACTGGGCTTCAACCATGACCCGGTAATCGGTTACGTACTGGCCATATTTGACGCCGATCTGGTCGGCGGCAAACATCATGGTGATTGGCATCAGGGGGATGCGATCTACCTGATCCCCAGCGATCAGTGCGAGAACTCGTTCACGGCCGTTCATGGCGGGGCACTCCTTGTTTATTACGAAGTATATCTCTCGAGAGGGATGAGCAGTATCCATGCGGATGCAGCAGAAGGGACAACTGCCAGCAATCGGCGCCGGGGGCTTCGGCGACTGAATTTAGGTCTTGACAAGTTCGCCGAGCGGGAAGACGATATGACTGACGGTCAGAAATGACTAACAGACAAATATGGCAGACGGTCACTTAATTCGCATTTCAACTCACGTTGAATCAACATCTCAGGGGTCGCACCCAGCGGCTGCAGGCATGGGACGCCGCGAGCGCCGTGCTGCCGAGACACGGTTGCGCCTGTTTCGGTGCGCGCTGGAGCTGTTTGCTCAGCGCGGCTTTTCAAACGTGACTGTGGAAGACATTACCGAAGCCGCCGATGTCGGCAAGGGTACGTTTTTCAACTATTTCGAGAGCAAGGATTCGGTGCTCGGGGTGATGGCCGAGATTCAACTGGGCAAGGTCGCCGATGCTCTTGATGACGCTGCATCCGGCAAGCGCAGTATCCGCTCCGTGCTGCACCGCGCGTTCCATCGACTTGCGGAAGAGCCGGGGCGGAGTCCCAACCTCGCTCGGACGCTGATTTCATTTTTCCTAGCCAACGAACAGGTGCGCGCCGTAGTCGAGGGCCGATTGACGGAGGGCCGCAGGCTCATCGCCCAGATTGTTGCCGCCGGCCAAGAGCGTGGAGAGATTGACAGGCGCCTGGAAAAAGAAAAAGTTGCGCTGCACCTTCAAGAGACTCTTCTCGGCACGATCGTGATGTGGTCGTTGAAAGGCGAACCGGGGTTTGAGATATGGGTGGAAGAGAGTTTTCGGCACTTCTGGGGAGCAATTGCCACGAGGAGTCAAAAGCAGGAATCATGAAATCAGCATTCCATTTTGTTTTTGCATCAGTGGCGGCGTCGATAGTCTGCGTGGCCTTGAGCCTAACGGCCGCGGCGCAGCAACCCGCGCCTTACCGCATTACCTTGCAAGAGGCTATTCAGAAGGGACTGCAGGCCAACCTTGGCGTGTTGGTTGCTGGCACGCGGGTTGAGGAGGCTGAGGGCGCGCGCTTGCGCAGCTTATCGGCGGCGCTGCTTCCGCGCGTCAATGTTCAGAGCTACGCGAACGCGCAGAACCGCGACCTGCGCGCCTTCGGGTTCTCGCTGCCAGGCATTCCCATCCCCGACGTTGTAGGGCCGTTCTCCAACTACGATTTCCGCGTTTATGCGCAACAGAATGTGGTGGACCTGGCCAGCTACCGCCAGCTCAAGGCGAGCCGTGACGCGCTCGATGCCGGAAAGCTGGACTATCAGGACGCACGCGATCTTATTGTTCGTTCCATCGCCGCTCTCTATTTGAGCGCGCAGTCAGCCGCGGCGCGCGCCAGTGCGGCCCAGTCGCGGGTGACCGATTCGAGCGCTCTCTTGAAACTGGCCAAAGACAAGCACGACGCGGGGACGGCGACGGGGGTTGATGTTTTGCGCGCCCAGGTGCAACTGGCCAACGACAAGCAAGGATTGTTGGTGGCCCAGAACCAGTACAAGCAGTCGCTGCTGGCCCTGGCGCGCAACCTGGGCATGAGCCCCGGCACGCCGTTGGAGCCGGCCGAAACGCTGGAATATCGTTCACTGACACAACCGGAAACAGAAACGCTGGCGCCGGCTGCCTTACTGGCGCGCTCGGATTATTTGTCGCTCGCCATGCAGCGGAAAGAGCTGGCCGAACAGCAGCGCGCCAACGCCGCCCGCTGGTATCCCAAGCTCAGCATCAACGGCAACTTTGGCGGCATTGGCCGCAGCATTGGCGGAGTACAGCCGACGGGATTGATTCAAGGGCAGATTGACTTCACAGTGTTTGACCGCGACCGCAATGGAGAAGCACAACAGATCGCCAGCCGCCTGAAGCGCATCGATGATCAAATTGCCGATTTGCAGCGCGGCGTGGAAGAGGACATACGCGAGGCGCTTTTGAATTTGGATTCCGCTGCAGAGCAGGTCGCCGTGGCCGGCGAAGGACAGGACCTGGCGACACGCGAACTCAAACTCGCCCAGGACCGCTTTCAGGCCGGCACGGCCAACAATGTTGAAGTGGTGACGGCCCAGGACGAACTGGCGCGAGCGCAGGAGAATTACATCGTTGCCGTTTCGAGCCATGTTGACGCCAAGTTTGCACTGGCGCGCGCGATGGGCGACACGGAGAAGAATATTTTGCAGTACATGGGCAAACCGTAAACAGCGATCGATTTGGCGCGCAGCGGATTCCCGCACTTGAGGTTTGAATGATGAAGCGATTAATACCTGTTGTGATCTTGCTGGCCGCGGCCATCGCCGCAGGCGTTTACTACTACCCGCGCTTGAGGGCCAAGCCGGCCCCGGTGAACCAGCTTACGCTCTCCGGAAATATTGAAGCGCACGAGAGCCTGGTCAGCTTCAAGGTGCCGGGACGCATCACGGAGCTGCCCGTCGAAGAAGGACAACTGGTGGGGCAGGGCGCATTGCTGGCGCGGCTTGAAGATGCCGACTACCGGCAGCACGTCCGCATTGACGAGGCGGGTGTGCGGGTGCGCGAATCGGATCTGGCGCTCACGCTTGCCGGAACCCGCGAGCAGGAAATCAAGGCGGCAAAGCAGAGCGTAAACGACGCCAAGGCTGATATGGAGGAGAAGAAGCTGGACAACGACCGCGCCCAGCGGCTGTTTGCGGAAGATGCGGTTTCCGCGCAGGATAGGGACCTGGCGGCAACGGCGCTGAAGCGTGCTGAGGCCGCACTCGCCGCGGCGCAAGAGCGGCATAACCAGGCCGTCGAAGGCAGCCGCAAAGAAGATATCGCCATCGCGCATGCCAATGTAAATCAGGCTCACGCGAACCTGGGGCTGTCGCGCGTCAACCTCGACTACACCGTTTTGCGCGCGCCGCTGGCTGGCGTGGTTACCGTGCGCCAGGCAGAGTTGGGCGAGGTGGTATCTCCCGGCTCGCCGGTGGTCACGATCGCCGATCTCGATCATCCATGGCTGCGTGCTTACGTCGCGGAGACCGATCTGGGCCGCATTCACTGGGGTCAGGATGCGACGATTACCACCGATACTTATCCGGGCAAGCAGTACCACGGACGGATTTCGTTTATTTCTTCGACCGCCGAGTTCACGCCCAAGAGCGTGCAGACGGAGAAGGAACGGGTAACGCTCGTTTACCGGATCAAGATCGATCTGGACAATCGGAATCACGAATTGAAGCCGGGGATGCCGGCCGATGCGCGCATCGATCTTGCGCCTGCCAACCAGACTCCGAATTCATCCGCCGCGGCGCCTGCCAAACAATGACCGATGACCTACAACCCGCGATCAAGGCCGAGGGGCTGAGCAAGAGTTTTCCCGGCGTCCGCGCTGTGGATGCGCTCAGCTTCGATGTGCGTGCCGGCGAAATTTTCGGCCTTGTGGGGCCGGACGGAGCAGGGAAGACAACGACCCTGCGCATGCTGGCAGGCATTATTCCTCCGGATGCAGGCACAGCGATGGTTGGCGGGTTCAATGTGGTTCGCGATCCGGAAGGAGCCAAGCACGCGCTCAGTTATATGCCGCAGCGCTTCGGCCTCTACGAAGACCTCACGGTGGAAGAGAACATTCGCTTCTATGCGGACCTGTTTGGCGTGAAAAGAAGTGAACGAGACACGCGGTCAGTGGAATTGCTAAAGGCGGCGGGGATGAGTGAATTCCCGAAGAGGCTGGCGGGAAAGCTCTCGGGCGGGATGAAGCAGAAGCTGGGGCTGGTTTGCGCGCTGATCCATCGCCCCAAGGTGATTTTGCTGGACGAGCCAACGACGGGCGTTGACCCGGTTTCGCGACGCGACTTCTGGCGCATTCTCTACGAGCTTGTTACAGATGGGGTGGCGATTCTGACTTCGACGGCATATCTGGACGAAGCCGAGCGCTGCCACCGCGTGGCCCTGCTGCACCAGGGCAAGCTGCTCTTTTGCGATACGCCCGCCAACCTGAAGGCCGGCATGAAAAAGGGCGTGCTCTCGGTTACGTCAGCGGACCCTCGAAGCCTGCGTAGTTGCCTGCAACATGCGGACGGGATATCGAGCCTGGTGATGACCGGCGACGGATTGCACGTGGTGGTTGACGATGCGGCACGGCGGATTCCGCAGTTCGCGGCATTGCTGAAAGCCGCGCAGGTTCCCTGCGATCCGATTCAGCAGGTAGCGCCGACCATTGAAGATCTTTTTGTGGATGCGGTCGGTACGGGGGCGCCTGCCCATGCCTGAGCAACCCAATTCCGTTGTGGTTGAAAAGCTGGTGAAGCGCTTCGGCGATTTCGTGGCTGTGGACCACATCGACATCCAAACACGGAAGGGCGAAGTCTTCGGTTTCCTGGGTCCGAACGGCGCAGGCAAGTCAACCACCATTCGCATGTTGTGCGGGCTGTTGAAGCCAACTTCGGGCCGGGCGGTGGTTGCCGGATTCGATGTGGCTCGCGACCCGGAATCGGTGCGTCAGAATATCGGCTACATGTCACAGAAGTTTTCGCTCTACAACGACCTCAAGGTGATCGAAAACATCCGGCTGTTTGCCGGCCTCTATAGCGTGCCGGCAAAGGATCTTCAGGGCCGCATTGGCTGGGCGCTCGAGATGGCCAACCTGAAGGGGCAAGAGAACCTGATCACCGGGACGCTTCCCGGCGGGTGGAAGCAACGGCTGGCGCTTGGCTGTGCCGTGCTGCACAAGCCGCCGGTGATCTTTCTCGATGAGCCTACATCGGGGGTCGATCCCATTACGCGGCGCCAGTTCTGGGATTTGATTCACGAGATGGCCGGCGAAGGCGTTACCGTTTTTGTGACCACGCACTACATGGAGGAGGCCGAGTACTGCAACCGGCTTGCGCTGATCTTTCGCGGCAAGATTGTTGCCCTGGGCACCCCGTCGGAGCTGAAACGCGATTCAATGACCGGCGTACTGTTGCTGGTGGAGTGCGAGCCGCTTGGCGCCGCGGTGGAAGCGCTGCAGGCCGCACCTGGTGTGATGGATGCGGCGGTCTTCGGGAACGCGCTACACCTGGTGGTGGGCGACGCTGCGGCCGCTCAACCGCAATTGCGCAGCTATCTGGAGGCACGCGGCATCTCCATTACCCGCATGGAGCAGATTCGGCCCAGCCTTGAGGACGTGTTTGTGTCGCTGACCACCGCGAGCAATGCGGCAGAGGAGCGCAAACGATGAGCCTGACCCGCCTGCTGGCCGTAGCGCGCAAAGAAATTATCCAAATCATTCGCGATCCGCGGAGCCTCGGGATCGTGATTGTGATGCCGGTGACATTGATGCTGCTGTTCGGCTATGGTGTCAATCTGGATCTGAAGGGCATGCCGGTTTATGTGGTTGACCAGGAGGGCAGCCAGCAGAGCCAGGACCTGCTCAAGCACTTTCAGAACAGCGAATACTTTCATCTTATCCGAGTTGTCAGCGGCTACCCGCAACTGACGCGCGCATTGGACGACGGCAGCGCCAAGATGGGCATCGTGATTCCGTGGGACTTCTCCGAGCGACTGCGCGACGGGCGGCCGGTGCAGGTGCAGGCGCTGGTGGACGCCTCGGACGATAACACGGCCAACGTGCTGATCGGCTATGCGCAGGCGGTGGTGCAGGGCTACTCGGGCGAGACGCAGATTAACTGGCTGGGCAGGCGTGGCTTATCGGTGCAACCAGTGGCCATCGGCGTTGAAACCCGTACCTGGTACAACGAGGACCTGGAGAGCAGCGCGTTCATCATTCCCGGCGTGCTGGCGCTGGTGATGTCGGTGATCGGCGCGTTTCTTACTTCGCTGACCATTGCGCGGGAGTGGGAGCGGGGCACGATGGAGCAGCTGATCTCTACGCCGGTGTCGGCGATGGAGATCATGCTGGGCAAACTGGCGCCCTATTTCGTGCTAGGCATTTTTGATACGGTGGTTGGCGCGCTGATTGCGATTTACTGGTTCCAGGTTCCGTTCCGCGGGTCGTTTGCGACGCTGATGTTTGCTTCGGCCATGTTCATGATCGTGGTGCTGTCACTGGGGTTCTTCATCTCCGTGCTGGCCAAAAGCCAGTTTGCGGCCAGCCAGATTGCACTGCTTATTACGTTTCTTCCCGCGTTCCTGCTTTCCGGGTTTTTGTTTTCGATTGAGCAGATGCCCATTGCGCTGCAATGGATTACACGCATATTGCCGGCGCGGTATTACGTCTCGGTGCTGAAAAAGATTTTTCTCAAGGGCACACCGGCTTCCATGCTCTATGCCGACCTGGTTCCCCTGGCCGTGTTCACCTTCGTACTGACGCTGCTGGCCACTCGCAGCTTCCACAAGAGGCTTGAGTAAAGGAGAGTAACCATGTTGGGCCGCCTCAAGCAGATGATCATCAAGGAGTTTATCCAGGTGTTCCGCGACAAGCGGACGCGCTTCATCCTGGTTGGGCCGCCGATCATCCAGATGCTGGTGTTTGGCTACGCGGCCACCTACGAGATTCATCACGTGCCGACAGTGGTGGTGGACCTGGACCACAGCCAGGAGAGCAGGGAACTGGTTTCGCTGTTCACTTCGAGCCCCTACTTCGACGTTCAGCGGCAGCTTACGGATTCGCGACAGCTTGGCGACCTGATCGACCAGGGCCAAGCGACGGTAGGCTTGGAGATTCATGCCGGATTCGCGCAGCAGTTGCGCAGCGGCCAAACCGCGCCGCTGCAAGTGATTGTGGACGCAACCAATTCAAATACAGCGCTGATTGCTTCGGGATACATTTCGCAAATTGCGCTGGGCTTTGCGCGGGACTACCAGCAGGACCACATCTACCGCATCGCTCCTCAATTGCTGGAAGTGATGCCGTCGGTTGAGCTTGAACCGCGCCCTTGGTACAACCCGGGCTTGAGCAGTCGCTGGTTCTTTGTGCCCGGAGTGATCGGCAGCCTGACGCTGGTTCTCGTAATCACTCTCACCGCATTTGCGGTCGTGCGCGAGCGGGAGATTGGCACGCTTGAACAGATTATGGTCACGCCGATTCGGCCGGCCGAGTTCATTCTGGGCAAGACACTGCCGTTTTTTCTGATTGGCCTGTTCGACGTAATGCTGATTGCGGCGGTGGGGGCGTTCTGGTTCCAGGTTCCATTTCGTGGGCATATTCCAGTGTTGCTCATGGGAGTGGTTTTGTTCCTGCTGTGCATGCTGGGCGTTGGGCTGCTGATCTCAACAGTCTCGTCGACGCAGCAGCAGGCTATGGTTACCTCGTTCTTTTACATCATGCCCGCGATTACCTTTTCAGGGTTCGGGTTTCCCATCAGCACCATGCCGCAATGGATGCAGTACGTCACCTACGCCCTGCCGCTGCGGTATTTCCTGATCGTCCTGCGTGGGACCTATTTGAAAGGAGTCGGGATGGATATTCTGTGGCCGCAAATGGCGGCGATGGCAGGACTGGGGCTGGCGCTGCTCACTGCAGCGATTCTGCGGTTCCATAAGGCGCTGGATTAGACAGGCTGCGGAAAAGGCGTGAGATTCGCTTCAATCCAGTGGAGAGTGAAGCACGGGCTAAGTGTGCACTTTGAATACCCACGTTTTCATAGCCATCGGGCGAAAGAGCGGACGTTCTGTGGAAGACGGTTGTATTGAAGAGCAGCAAGTTAGCGCCGCTTCGCGGTATGGCGAGTCAGCAAGTCAGCGCAAGAATTCAATTCTCACGCAGGCACAAAGGCCGAGCTTTGATTTGCGACGTATGTGGCACGCTGGCCGCGGATTCTGTCAGTCCAATTCTCAATCTTCATTATTTGCTTATTCTTTATTGATCTTTATCTCACTTTATCTTTATGTTTACATCATCCATGCACGACTGGCCCCTCATCCGGGGGATGTAAATCGATATCTGCGGGGGCCGATCTGTTCCGGTAAGAATGCCCAGGGCAGTTACGAATGGAGGCGGTTGCAATGATAGGCGATTTGATTTGGGATTCGCAGTTATTGTTGGCGGGCGTATTTCTGATTGCCGGGGTGAGCAGGATTCTCGCCCTTGGACGCCGGGAGAGCATGCCGGCTACCCTGACTGGCATTCGACTCGATGGGCTACCGCCCAAGGCAAGGGTGACCTTCGCGATTTTGGAGATTGCAGGAGCGGTGGCCCTGGTGGTGCCCATGAATTCCTGGCCGCCCTACCTCCTGGCGCAGTTGGCGGCCGCGGCGCTCGGGCTGCTGACGGTGGCTGCGATTATCCATCAAGCGCGCCGGCGCGAGTTCACCGCACCAAGCTTTGCGTTGTTTCTGCTGGCGCTTTCGGTAGTTGTAGGGCGCTTGCCATAGCGAAGGTTAACCATTCGACAGGGGGTGCAAAACCAACAGCTCCGCCATGAACTACCGCCGCGCCTAGTCGCAGCGCCTGATGGCTAAAGCAGTCATGTCATCGAATCTTTGGCCGCCATTGACAAACGCACGCAAGTCGGCAACGCATGCGGCGATCAGGTCGGCAGGCCGCTGCCCAGCCTGCTGGCGCACCAATGTCATCACGCGGTCCACACCGTACTCGTCGCTTTCGCCGCGGGCTTCCGAAAGGCCATCCGTGTAAAGGAAGAGCGTATCGCCAGATTCCAGTTGCACGCAGGTGGCGGAAGACTCAGTTTCGAGAAACATGCCCAACGGCAAGGCGGTAGATTCGACGGGAAACACACCGCCGCGTCCAACGACGATTGCAGGGCAGTGGCCCGCGTTATGAATTTCTACCTCGCCGTTTGGCTTCGCCAGCCCGCACACCAGCGTGGCGTACTGCCCAGCCAGCGCACTTTCGCACAGGACGCGGTTCACGTGCGTGACAATTTCTCCTGGCGGCAGAGACATGCCGCTCAAGCTGCGGAATAAGGCGTGAAGTTGGGCCATCATCATGGAAGCGGCCACGCCTTTCCCTGCGACGTCGCCCAAAAGGAAGAGGAGCTGCCCATCGAAGGGGATCAAGTCGCAGTAGTCGCCGCTGACGGGGCCGACAGGTGCGAAGTGATAGCTGGTCTCCCAGCCGCCCACGTTCAGGCCATTTTGCGGCAACAGGTTGCGCTGCACCTGGGAGGCCAGGTCAAGATCACGTTGTAGCGCGGCGCGTTCGAGGTGGGTCAGGTGGTCGAGGCAATAGCGCACCAGCGGATCGGCGAGCAACCGGTCCTGTTCCACCGTGTCGTGGCACTCCAGACATAGACCGTAGATGCCTTCGGCCATGCGCTCCAGCGCCGCATCGACTTCGCGCAAAAGGCTGACCAAGACGTCGTTTTGCGGCGAAGAGGCAACCGCTGTCTCCAGCCGCTGTTTGCGCTCTTCCAGTTGACTCTTCAGGAAACCAGTCTCAAGCGTGGTCATAAAATCTCCAGGGACTGACCCACAGGTCTTGGATTCCGCAAGCTCTGTTTTCGATTCGCCTAACTATTTGAGGACAACAGAATGTTGGACCGGGAATTATGCTTTTCCGGCGATGCCTCGTCAAGCTACTCATATAATGACGGTTACATGCAGATAGGCGGATTCTTGGCGTTGGCGAGTTCCTTCCTTTGAAATCAATTCTCCGCCACAATTGATGTGGGATTTCAAGCCCGCGCGGGGCCAAGGGCTGCCTCGCCTCACCTGTTCTATCGTCTTCACGCATAATGGTGTTACTTTACTTTTTGGTCGCTTCCCTGGCGAACCCATGAGTTTAAGCGCATTCGACGTCAGCTCCTTATGAGAAGCTGATGTCGCACCAGAACGGGCACAGGGGCAGAAAGAGTCACGGAGATCGGTTCCTTATGATGGAGTTCCATATTTCAGGGAGCGCGCGGCAGCGCTACCAGTTCGAGGAGTCGCTCTTCTCCTATACCGGGAACGTGGTGTTTGCCAACGTGGCCGGGTGCCGCGAGTTTGCCTACCGGATGAACCAGGTGCGGGAAGCGCAGAAGTTTCCCGAGCGGACGGTGCATGCCGGCGCCCTGTTTGCGATGGGGCTTATTGATGAGGCGAGCCACGTCCTGATTGAGCGCTATCGCAAGGATTTCGATCCCGAAGTGATCACCAGCGCCCTGGACTGGTTTTCGGCTCAAGTGGGCGCTGAGCCGCTGGACAAGATGCTGCTGACGTTTGTGGAGCAGTTTCCGGGGATCACGGTGATTCGCGGGCAGCAGACGCCAAAGCAATGGCTGGCAGGGCAGACGGACGGCATTCCTCACCGGGCTGCGGCGCTTGAGGAGCTGATGCTGCTATTTGCGGCCAACCGCAACCCCGCGTTCCAACCGTTTGCGGAATTGTTTGAAGACAAGCCTCTGGCGGAGAAGACCGTCTACAAGCGGGTGACGCAGCAGTTCCCGGAGTATTTTGCCACCCGTCCGTTGGTGCCGATTGAGGGAGCCAAGCCGGTTAGCCTGCTGGATCTGCTGCGCGCGCCCGCCGTGAATGCGCCTGGGTCTTTGGCTGAGCAACTGGCCCTGATTCGGCGGCTATGGAAGCCGCTGCTGGGCGAAAGCCTGGAACGTTTCTTGCTGATGGCGGGCGAGATCCTGCATGAGGAAGAGCTTGCCATCTGGATGCAGTTTCATCCGCCTGCCGTTGCGGCGGCAGAAGCGGCAAGACGCCGCCGCGAGAGCGGCCAGCAGCAATGGCCGTCGGTGGTGAGCACTGCCGAAGTGCCCGTGTTCGGCGACCCGGCTCATGAATACGAAAAATTCTCAGCCGACACGGCATGGATGCCGCAGACCGTGCTGATGGCCAAGAGTACTTACGTCTGGCTGGCGCAACTGAGCAAGGAGTACGGACGGCATATCGGGCGACTGGACGAGATTCCCGACCAAGCGCTGGAGACGCTGGTTCGGAGAGGGATCAACTCGCTTTGGCTGATCGGCGTATGGGAGCGCAGCCGCGCGTCGCGGACGATCAAGCAGTTGTGCGGGAACCAGGACGCCGTGGCATCAGCCTATTCGCTCTTCGATTACAGCATTGCCGACGACCTGGGTGGTGAAGCGGCTTACGTAAACCTGCGCGACCGGGCCTATCGATTCGGCCTGCGGCTGGCCAGCGACATGGTGCCGAACCACATGGGCATTGACTCGCCCTGGGTGATTGAGCATCCGGAGTGGTTTATCTCCCGGCCGGATGCGCCTTACCCGGCCTACCGGTTTGAAGGTCCCGATCTCTCCCACGACGGGCGCGTGGAGATCAAGATCGAGGACCACTATTACGAGCAAAGCGATGCCGCTGTGGTCTTTCGCCGGCGGGACCGCCAATCGGGCGAGACACGGTATATCTACCATGGCAACGACGGCACCAGCTTTCCGTGGAACGACACGGCGCAGCTCGACTACCTGAATCCCGCGGTGCGGGAGCAGGTGATCCAGACCATTCTGCACGTGGCGCGACTGTTTCCGGTGATTCGCTTTGACGCGGCCATGACACTGGCCAAGCGGCACTTTCACCGGCTTTGGTTTCCCGGGCCGGGGGCCAGCGGGGCCATTCCTTCGCGCGCCGAGTACGGCATGAGCCAGGCAGAATTCGACCGCTGCATGCCGCATGAATTCTGGCGGGAAGTGGTAGACCGCGTTGCCGCCGAAGTGCCCGGCACGCTGTTGCTGGCCGAGGCGTTCTGGCTGATGGAGGGGTACTTCGTCCGCACACTGGGCATGCACCGGGTGTACAACTCGGCCTTCATGGTGATGCTCCGCGACGAGGACAACGCCAAGTACCGGTCGGTGATCAAAAATACGCTGGAGTTCGATCCGGACATCATGAAGCGGTATGTCAACTTCATGAGCAATCCCGACGAGCGTACGGCGATTGACCAGTTTGGTAAAGGGGACAAGTGCTTTGGCGTGGCGGCGATGATGTCCACGCTGCCCGGCCTGCCGATGTTTGGCCACGGGCAGATTGAAGGGTTCACCGAAAAGTACGGCATGGAATATCGCTGGCCGCGTTACGATGAAACGCCGGACCCGTGGCTGGTGGAGCGCCACGAGCGGGAGATTGCTCCGCTGTTGAAGCTGCGCTGGCTGTTTGCGGAGAGCAGCAACTTTTTGCTGTACGACTTCTTCCAGGACTCGGGCTCGGTGGACGAGAACGTTTTTGCCTACTCGAACCGTAGCGGCGGCCACTCCGCACTCGTGATCTATAACAATCGCTATGGGACGGCACACGGGACGATTGACTTTTCCGCGGCTTATGCCGACAAGGGGTCGGCGCAGCTGCGGCAGCAGCGGCTCAGGGAAGGGCTGAGCCTTACGGACGATGGAGCGGCCGTGTTGGCGTGGCGGGACTCGCTGACCGGGCTTGAATATCTGCGCAGGGCGAATGTGCTGGCGGAGCGCGGCCTGACCCTGGACCTGCATGCTTACCAGTGCCATGTTTTTCTGGATTGGCGCGTGCTGTACTCGACGGCTGAGAAGCCCTGGGACCGGCTTTGCGATCAACTGAACGGTCGCGGAGTTCCCAGCCTGGAAGACGCGTTGGAGAACCTTGAGCTACGGCCGGTGCACGATGCGCTGCGCGCGCTGCTGGATCCGAGTGTTGTGCGCCCGCTGGCCGAGTTGGCTGGGCGTCCCCGTGCGGTTGTGGGAGCGGACGACAAAAAAGTCGTGCTGGAACGCAGGGAGTTTTTTGACCTGGTGTGGGCGCGTTGCGAGAGCCTGTTGCGCGTGGCGCAGGCGGCATACACCGCGCGCACTGCGGGACCGGAGCAGACCGTTGGCGCCGCCCATCCGACCAATCCCGCATTGCTGGGGCCGGCTTTCAGGGAACGGCTACGTGCGGCGATGCGGTTTCCGGCGATTGAAGCGCTGTTCTCGGCGCCATGGTCTGTCGCTGCCCGCCGTGTGCTTCCCAGCGTCAGCCCGCAATTCAGTTCAGCGGCCGTGTGGGGGCCGGTGCTGGGCTGGTGTGCGTTACAGCTATTGTCCGAATCAATCGACGTGGAGAACCCGGAGAAGGTGGCGCTGGACGTGTTTGACCGTCTCCGGCTTCGCGAGCCATTTGCACAGGCCTTCGCGGCGCTGGGTTTTGAGGACGAGGAAGCTTGGCGCGCGGCTGCTCGCATCAAGGTGGTGCTGCTTTCTGGCGCAGGGATTGGGAAAGAGGTTTCGGCTGAGGCTGAACCGGCTGTGGAACCGGAAGCGCCGGGCGCACTGGCAGAAGAGCCTGTCGCGGAAGTTCAAGGGAAGGTGCGAGATGTAGTTTCGTCCCAGTCTCCGGCAGCAAATGAGGAGAAGATCGCCCTGTTTCCGGCGCTTTGGCTCGATCCGGACGTGCGCTGGCTTACCGGCGTTCACGAGGCGGAGGGGCACTCCTACCTGGTGAAGGAGCCGTACGAGGAACTGCTCTGGTGGCTGCTGATGCCGTCGCTGCTTCGTTTGGCAGGGGAGGCAACGCTGAGCCGGATTGCCCTGGAACAGCTAAGGGAAACGGTGGTGGAGGCCCTGGCGACGGCCGAGGCGGCCGGGTATCGCATCGATCTGCTGCTCGGTCCGGCGGATGAAGAGACGCCTGAGCCTGAATCCGTCGCTGACGCGATGGAGTCTGAGATCCCGGAGGCGGTAATCGAGGCTATGCAAGAGAAACCGGAGCCGATTGAGGGCGGGGTTGAAACGGCGCCGCGCTCGTCCACTGAGCCAAAGAAGACGGGGTAGAAGCTCGCCAATCACGTCACAAGCATCTGTGATGTGAAGCACATCGTAATCGTTCTTCAGGGGTTCAATGTTCCAGCCGGACCTTCTCTGGGGAGAGATTTGCAGGGATTTGCGCGGAAACATCAGGCGCCATCCCGACTTTCGCGATTGATTCACGGCGAATGCTTTTTTCTACTCTTTTTCCTCTCCGGGATTCGGCCCAGACGTGGGGAGCGTGCGACCTATGTCGCCCTCTGGAGTTCGTCAGGAACGCGGCCGAACGTCCGTCGCCGGGGGAACGAGCAAGTTACCCCGACCTGATGCAGGTGGTCTGTGCTCCGCTGCGGAGTTTCAATGTATGCCGTCGGCTCATTCTTCAATTTGCAGCCTCGGGCCGGCCAAATTAACAAATCCTAGCTGGGAAGATCGCCAGACAAACACGAGTCTGCCGTCAGGCTTGGGCGGCGGAACGGTTGCGCCTGTCTGGGAGAAAAATCTCCTGTACCCACACACCGAGCTGTTGCGCAGCAGAACCTGCGCGCGGGAATCTCTACCTGCCGCGCCGGGCTTTGGGGGGAGGAATGATGCCGAACGTCGCCAATGAAGTCCTGAATCCTCAAGAGAAAGTGTTGATCGACCAGGCAATTGCGGAGCACGGAGGACGGCCCGGTGAGTTGCTGGGAATCCTCGAAGCGGTGCAATCGGCTAACGCGCATAAGTACCTACCCATTGAATCGCTGCGTTACGTCGCTGCACAAACCGGCGTTCCTCCGGCACGGGTGTATAGCGCGGCGACGTTTTATGCGCTGTTCAACCTCGATCCGCAAGGCGATAACGTGGTCTGCGTCTGCCGGGGCACAGCCTGCCACACACGCGGCTCGCGCGCCCTGCTGGAGAAGGTTTGCCTCGATCTGGGCATGAGCGAGAGGGATCTGGACGACAACAACGAGGCGGACAAGCTGTCGCTCACCACGCCCGACCAGCGATTCACGATTCGCACCGTGGCTTGCTTTGGCCAGTGCGCGCTGGCGCCGGTCGTGGAGCTGAACCACCACATTCTGAGCCGTGTGAATGAGCGCACCTTGCAGCGGGAGATACAAGCGCTGAAACAGGGGAGGAACTAATGCCGCGAATTCTGGATATTGGTGTTTTTAACGCGGTGCGCGAGTCCGGGCTGGGCAAGCTGATGCCGGTAATTCCGCGCATTACTGTGGGGATGGGAACCTGCGGCCGAGGCAACGGGGCTGAGGAGCTTTACCACGCGCTCAATGAAGCGATCCAGCGCAGCGGACTCGACGTGATGTTGACCGGAGTGGGCTGCTTTGGATCGTGCTTTCAGGAACCACTGGTGAGCGTGAGGCTTCCTGGGAGTCCGCTGCTGATGCTGCGCCATGTGCAAGCCAACGATGCTGCGCGGATTCTGGAGGGACTCTCCGCGCAGAAGATGCCCTCGGACCTCGTCTACTGCAAGATCGAGGAGTGGGACCACATTACCGCGCACTTGCGCTACGGTCAGGGTTACCCGGATATTCCGCAGTGGAATGCGATTCCGTTCTTCCAAGGACAAAAGAAGATCGTTTTGCGGAATTGCGGGTTGATCAACCCTTCGGACATTGAGGAGTACATTGCCGTCGGCGGTTACCAGGCTCTTTACAAGGTTCTGATCGACGGGCGTCCGGAGAGTGTGATCGAACAGATCAAGGCGGCCCGGTTGCGCGGACGGGGCGGAGCCGGCTTCCTGACGGGCAACAAATGGGACTTCCTGGCCAAGGCCAAGGCGGATACCAAGTACGTGATCTGCAACGCCGATGAGGGCGACCCGGGCGCGTATATGAATCGCAACGAGATTGAGGGCGACCCGCACTCGTTGATCGAAGGCATGATCGTCGGCGCTTACGTGATGGGCGCAACGGAGGGAATTATTTATGTGCGCGCCGAGTATCCGCTGGCGGTGAGCCGCCTCAATCGGGCTATGGAACAGGCGCGCGAATACGGGATGCTGGGCCAGAACATTCTTGACCGGGGATTCAACTTCAACCTGCAACTGGTTCAGGGCGCGGGAGCGTTTGTTTGCGGCGAAGAGACTGCTCTGATTGCCTCGCTGGAAGGCTTTGCGGGCCGGCCGCATCCGCGGCCGCCATTCCCGGCGCAGAAGGGGCTTTGGGGCAAGCCGACCAACATTAATAACGTTGAAACCTGGTGCAATATTGCGCCCATTGTGAGCCGCGGTCCGGCGTGGTTTGCCGAGACGGGCAGCGCCAAGAGTCCGGGGACCAAGGTGTTCTCGCTGGTGGGCAAGGTGCAGAACACCGGACTGGTGGAAATGCCGCTGGGCACCCCGCTCAAGAACTTTATCTACGACATTGGAGAGGGAGCAGGCAATGGACGCCATGTAAAAGCCGTGCAGACGGGTGGACCCTCGGGCGGCTGCATTCCGGTGGACATGCTGGATACGCCGGTGGACTACGAGAGCCTGGCGCAGATCGGGTCCATCATGGGCTCGGGCGGCATGGTGGTGATGGATGAAGACAACTGCATGGTCGATGTGGCCCGCTACTTTATCGAATTCACACACTCTGAGTCGTGCGGCAAGTGCGTGCCGTGCAGGGTGGGCCTGAACAAGGCATTGCGGATTTTGAATGCGATTACCTCGGGCAACGGCAACGTTGACCAGATCACTCTTCTGGACGAACTGGGGCGCATGATCCGCGAGTGCTCGTTGTGCGGGTTGGGGCAATCGGCGCCGAACCCGGTGTTGACGACTCTTCGCCATTTCCGCGACGAATATGAGGATCACATTCTGGCTCACCGCTGCCGAGCGGGCGTGTGCCAGGAACTGGCCTTGTCGCCGTGCGAGAACAGTTGCCCGCTGCGGATGAACATTCCGCGCTTCCTCGAGCTTTACCAGGAGGGGCGGCTGGAAGATGCGTTTGATTCAGTGATCATGGACAATCCGCTGCCCGCATCGACGGGCAGGGTTTGCCAGCACCCCTGCGACAACCGCTGCCGACGGCAGTCGTTCGATGAAGTGGTGAACATGCGCGAGGTGCACCGCTTCCTCGCCGACAGCATTTATCAAACCGAGCTGTTTGAGCCGATGCTCAAGCGGCTCAAAGCCCGCAAACTTGCGCCGACCGGACACAGGGTTGCGGTGGCGGGATCGGGCCCCACCGGCCTGACCGCTGCATTCTATCTGGCGATGCTGGGCCATG
>Ga0181517_10001974_pt1 | contig 21776 bp, 19 predicted proteins | sample PEATcosm2014_Bin_31_FD_119748 | JGI IMG/M metagenome (GOLD analysis project Ga0181517, IMG submission 119748) | Peatland microbial communities from MTU Mesocosm Facility, Houghton, MI, USA - PEATcosm2014_Bin01_30_metaG | ecosystem: Environmental > Terrestrial > Soil > Wetlands > Peat | place... | reverse complement strand
CGGGACGCCGCTGGACAGGACCGAGGTCTCCCGGCGCTTCTCCAAGCTCCAGGAGGAGGCCGGCGTGGCGCACCACCGGCTCTACGACTGCCGGCACACCGCGGCCAGCTTCCTGCTCGCCCAGGGCGTCGCCCCCCGGGTCGTGATGGAAGTGCTCGGTCACTCGTCTTTCGCGCTGACCATGGACACATATACGCACGTTTTGCCGACGCTCATGCGCGACGCCGCCGAAGCCATGGACCGCGCTCTGATAAACGCTCAGCGGACGTCACGGTGAAATTGAAGCGACCAACATGGCGGTCAAGATGGCGGTCAAACCCCTGTGGTGGGCGCTCACTCTCGGTGAGCATGAGCATGAGCACCCTATCTGACCTGCCCAAATCTGGCGGAGAGGGTGGGATTTGAACCCACGGTGAGTTTCCCCACACACGATTTCCAATCGTGCCGATTCGGCCGCTCTCGCACCCCTCCAGCGTTGAGACAGGCTAGTCTGAACATGTCGCACGCCGCGACGGGCACAGGAGCAGCTTGGTGCCGGGCGCGGCGGTCGGGCCCTACGCAACGGGGCGCCGCAAACCGGGTCAGGGCCTGACGGCAGCAGCCCTCAGCGGATCGTGCCGTGTGCCGTAGGAAACCTGACCGTCGCGCCGGGCACCAAGCGCCAGCTGGTGGGCACCAGCTTTTCGCTGGCTCTTTGTCGCTTTTCTCCTTGTCGTCAAGATCCGGCCCCGTTTGACCGATGGGTACGCAGCAGGACGCTGCGTCCAGGAGGGAGAAGCGGCAACGGCGATGTGCCCTAGGTGTGGAGCTCACGATGGGACGTGCGACTGCGCTCTGACCGATATGGGTAGGCAGGTTGACCAAACATCATCCCTGGCCATGGCGCCTGGCGCCGGTCCTCGGGCACCGTTGGCGACTGACGAACGCGCCGCTCTGCTCGAGTTCCTCCGTGACTTCAGCTCCGCTGCTCCAACCATGCATACCGAGCAGCCCGTTACCGGCCTCAACGAGACGGCCGCGTGGCCGCCGGCGCCGGAGGACGACCCTTCATTTGACCCGGCAGGCGCGGCCGCGAGCCGCGCTTTTTTGAGCCGTTTTGCCGCCGCCGCCAGTGCCCCGCAGGCAAGCTCGCTCCTCACTCCGTCATCGGACCAGTATTGGGAACCGGACCTGACAAGAACAGCGTCTGGTCAGGCGGCACCATCGTCGACCAAGGACCAGGCGAGGCCTGCCACGGCACCTCTCGGCGGTCCTCCTCCGGGGAACGGGCCCGCGTTGAACAGCCTGGTAGCAGGCAGCCCGGGCGCCAGCGCGTCGCGCGACCCGTTTTTCTCTCTTGCCGCCAGACAGGCATCGGGGCCCGTAGCCCGGGGCGCGCCGCCGCCCGGAGGCGCGCCTGGACCGGGCCCAGGAACAACCGCGCCCCTACCTCGACGGGTGGCGACGCTGCCGGCACAGCGCAGCCCGGAACCGGCCAGCTACGCCAGCCCCACGCGCTATGCCGGCCCCACGAGCTACGCCAACCCCGCCGGCCCCACGAGCAGCCGCGCCGGCCCCACGAGCTACGCCAGCCCCGCCAGTTCCGCCGGCGTCACCAGTTCCTCGAGCGCGGAAAGCACCGCCGACACCGCCGGCTTATTACCGGCTCAATCGGACGCCCCCCCGAGCCCACCACCGGCGCGCCCGGAAAACGGGGCACGCCGTCGCCGGCTCTGGAAGAGGGCCCCGATGGTCGTCGGTTCGGTAGTGCTCCTCTTGGCGGTAGTAGGAGTCGGCGTGCTGGCCATGGGGTCTCCGGGCACAGCCGGCGTGGACCAGACGGTGCATTTGGCCGGCCCTCTGGCTCGGGCCAGCGGTGGTGTGGCGGGCCCGGCCACCGACAATGGCTCGCTGCGGTCCCTGGTCTTCACGGCACCAAACGTGGCCGGCCAGCAGGCAGCCGCCGGCCTGTGCCAGGACTTTGCGCCCCCAGGAGCTTCTGCGGCGACGTTGGCCTACATAGCGGCGACAAACGCCGTTGTCCCCCAGTGGACAGCCATTTCGCGCGCCTTGGGCAAGAACGGCGGCCAGGCACGACCTCAGGACTTCTTGTCAGAAATGAGGGCCGACTCCCGTTTGCTGGACCGTCTGGACGAGATCAGTTTCCCCGGCCACACAACCGCCCTAGCGGCCAACTTCGAGACGTCCCTGCGAAGGTACGTTCTCCAGCTCGGGCAGATTGTCCAGCACGGGGCGACCCAGCCGGCCACTGCGACGCTCAACCGCCTTTACAGCCAGCGCATTGCCGCTTCGAGCCTTTTGCGGACGGCTCTCGGGCTCAGCCCGGAGTATGCCTGCCAGTGGCTCCGCCCGGGCACGAGCCTCGGCTAGGAGCCCGAGCGCGCCCGGGCCCAGCCGCAGGCCCGAGAACGCCGGTATGAAGCCCTCGGGCCTACCAAGAGGCTTGTCCGCCCACGTCACAGGGCCCCATTAGGCTGAGCCCGTGGCTGAAGACGCCCAAACAGACCAACCCATGCCCACCTCCATGGGCGACCGGAGCATCCCTGCGGCTCCGGCCCCACCGGCTAACGGGACCATCGCGGACCGGCCCTACCAGGCTCTTTACCGCCGCTACCGGCCTCAGCGGTTCGCCGAAGTGAGAGGCCAGGAGCACGTCACCCGGGCGCTGCTCAACGCCGTCCGGGAGGGCCGGGTGGCGCACGCTTACCTTTTCAGTGGCCCGCGCGGCACGGGCAAGACCTCTACGGCGCGCATCCTGGCCATGGGTCTCAACTGCCATGCCCCCGACGACGGCGAGCCGGACGGCACCTGCCCTTCGTGCACCGCCATCCGGGCCGGGGCGTCAATGGACGTGTTCGAGCTCGACGCCGCGTCCAACCGCAAGCTCGAAGAAATGCGGGAGCTGTTGTCCCGGGTGGCTCTGGGCACCCCGGGCCGATGGAAGGTCTACATCATCGACGAGGTCCACCAGCTCACCGGCGACGCCGCCAGCGCCCTGCTGAAAACGCTTGAGGAGCCTCCGAGCCACGTCGTGTTCGTGCTGGCGACGACGGACCCGCAAAAAGTGCTGCCGACTGTCCTTTCTCGCACCCAGCACTTCGAGTTCCGGCTCCTCGACGGTGACCTGCTCACCGACCTCCTGATGGAGATAAACACGGACGCCGGCCTGGCCCTGGAGCCCGCTGCCGTCCGCCTGGCCGTCCAGCGTGGCCGTGGTTCGGCCCGGGACGCCGAATCAGCGCTCGAACAGTTGGCCGCCTCTGGCGGCGACGAAGACGACGAGGGCCTTATCTCGGAGCTGGCCGAGTCCCTGGCAGAGCGTGATGCGGGCCAGACATTGCAGGCTGTGGCGAGGGCCGTGATGGCGGGCCGCGAACCCCGCAGGTTGGCCAACGACCTCCTGGAACACCTGCGCAACGCCTTCCTGTCGCTTCAGGCGCCGTCCCTGGTGCTTCTGCCCGGCACGGCCACGCCGCGTCTGGCTGAGCAAGCCCGCCAGATGGGCCTGCCCCTGCTGGTACGGGCCATGGAGACAGTGGGGGAGGCCCTCGTGGACATGCGGGACTCGGTCGACCCCCGGGTAACGCTCGAAGTGGCACTGGTGCGTCTCGTTTCTCCCTCCCTGGACCCGAGCCCGGGGGCGATATTGGAAAGGGTGGAGCGCCTCGAAAGAGCGCTGGGCGAGCGGACCGGGCCCGCTCGCGCCGGTCCGCCTGCGGCCGGTCCTCCCCCGGCCGGGCCGCCTCCCATCTCTCCGAGGGCGGCGACCACCTTCGGGGGTACGGGGCCGGCAGCCGTGCCCCAGGCCCCGACGGAGGGGCCAAGACCTACCGCCGCCGGCCCGGCCCAGGCGAAGGTGGCGCTCGGCGCTTTCCTACGCGGCGGTGGCCCCGCTCGCGAGGGCACGCCCGCTCCCGCCGGCGCCGTTACGGCCACCACTGGTCGGGACGCAGTAGAGCAGGTCGCCCGGGCCGGCCCTGGCCCAGGGACGCTTCCCAGCCGGGACGAGCTCACCAAGGCGTGGGGCGACACCATCATCACCCAGCTGTCGCAGTTGGCCCGGGCCTACATGGGCGAAGGGCGCTTTGTCGAAGTGACAAGAGAAGCGGCCGTCTTCGGGCTGCCCGCGACTTTGCTGGCCAAGGCAGGGGATTTCCGGGTTGAGGCGGAGAACGCTCTTTCCGCCCATTTCGGCCGGGCGGTGCCGTTGCGACTGGTGCTCAACCGGCGCCCCGCGGTCGAGCCCGAACTTGGCCGCGCCCCCGAGGAGACGTACGACCTAGACGAGATAAACCAGATGGCCACGGCTCCCCCGGTGCCCGAAGTCCCGGCCGAAAAAATCATACTTGAGGCCTTCCCGGGCTCCTCTCTCCTCGAGGACTAGACATGTACGCGGCACCGGTCCAAGAACTCATAGACGAGCTTGGGCGCCTACCCGGGATCGGCCCCAAATCGGCTCAACGGATCGCTTTTTACATCCTGAAGTCCCCGGCTGAGGATGCTGCCCGGCTGGCGTCGTCGATAAACGCGGCCAAGACCAAGGTGACCTGGTGCCGGCGGTGCTTCAACGTGGCCGAGGGCGGCGAAGGTGCCGAGTGCGCCATCTGCACCGACGCCCGGCGTGACCCGGCCGTTCTCTGCGTAGTGGAAGAGCCCCGCGATGTGGCCGCCGTCGAAAAAACGGGCGAGTTCCGGGGCCGGTACCACGTGCTCTTGGGCGCCATCAGCCCAATAGACGGCATCGGCCCGGCGCAGCTGCGCATCCGGGAGCTCCTCGGCCGCCTCGAGGTCGAAGGGGTGAAGGAAGTGATCCTGTGCACCAATCCCAACATCGAGGGCGATGCCACGGCCTTGTACCTGGCAGCCCTGCTAAAGGACCTCGACGTCAAGGTGACCCGCATAGCCAGCGGGCTCCCGGTCGGCGGTGACCTCGAGTACGCCGACGAGCTGACCCTGGGCCGGGCACTGGAAGGAAGGCGCGAAGTCGGCTGAACGGTCAGCCCATGCGGGACGTCTCACGCCATGCTTACGAGGTCGAGGAAGTCATCGCTCCAGGCGTCCTCTTCCCCGTCGGGCATGAGCAGGACACGGTCCGGAGCGAGCTCGGAGACAAAACCTGAATCGTGGCTCACGACGACCATGGCACCGGGCCACTCCGAAAGGGCTCGGCCTATGCCCTGGCGTGACGGTGGGTCCAGGTTGTTGGTGGGCTCGTCGAGCAACAGGCAATTGTGCCGGCCGGCCACGAGCTGGGCCAGCGCCAGCTTCGTCTTCTCCCCGCCTGAGAGAGTCGACGCGTCCTGGAACGCCTTGTCCCCGACGAGGCCGAACATGCCCAGCAAACCGCGCAGCTCGGCCTCGGGAGCGCTGGACTGCTCGCGTAGGTGGTCGACAACCGTCCGCCCGGCGATGATCCCTTCGTGCTCCTGCGCGTAATACCCGACAGACACGCCGACGCCGGCCCGCCAGGCGCCCGCCGAAGGTTCGCTCAAGCCGGCCAGGAGGCGCAAGAGGCTGGTCTTGCCGGCCCCGTTAAGGCCCATCACGAGAAGCCGTTGGCCGCGCTCGACCGCGAAAGTGACATCCTCGAACACAGGTGGGCCGTTGTAAGCCTTGGCCAAGGCGTCCGCCTCGAGGACGACGCGCCCGCAGTGGGGCGGTGGGGGGAAGCTGATCCGGTAGCGGCGCTCCCGGTGGCCCGGCCCCTGGACGGCGCCCGTCTGTAGCCGGGCGACGCGCTTGTCGAGGGTCTTGGCCACCCGGGCCCGTTTGGCCGTTTGGTGGCGCATCGACGCCGCCAACGTCGACAGGCGCCTGATCTCAGCCGCCTGATGTTCGGCCACCTTGGCCTGGCGCGCCTCGTCCCTGGCCCGGGCGTCGATGTACTGGGTGTAAGTCCCCTTGTACTCGACCAGTACGCCCTCGTCGAGGTGCAGGACGCGGGTGATCGACTCGTCCAGCAACTTGATGTCGTGGCTCACCACGAGCAGGGCGCCCCGGTAGGACCGCAGGAAACTCACGAGCCAGGCCTTGGCGTCGCTGTCGAGGTGGTTGGTGGGCTCGTCGAGGAGCAGGACCTCGCTGCCGGCAAAAAGGATGCGGGCCAACTCCAGACGCCGACGCTCTCCGCCCGAGAGCACCCCGACGGGCAGGTCCAGGCGGTCGCCGGCCAGCCCCAGCCCGGCGACGAGCTGGCGGACCTGGGCCTCGCCCGAGTACCCACCAGCGGCCGCGAAGCGTTCCTCAGCTCTCGAGTAACGGTGGACGGCCCGCTCGGAAGGATCGGCCTCCATGGCCGCCCGGAGCCGTTCGAGGCGTACCGCGGCTTCGTCGAGGCCCCTCCCCGACAGCACGTGTGCCAGCCCGCTGGCCTGGACCTCCGTGGCCAACCGACGCGGGTCCTGGGTGAGGAAGCCGAGCGCCCCCAGCGTCTCGACCTTGCCGCCGGCCGGCGCCAGTTCCCCGCTCAAGACTCTCAGCAGGCTCGTTTTCCCCGCTCCGTTACGGCCCACCAGACCGACCTTGTCGCCGGCGCGAACGCTGAACGAGGCGTCCGCCAGAGTCGGGCGGCCCCCGACTTCGACGCTTAGGTTGGTGGCAACGAGCACCGTTCCATGATCGCCGCCCGGAAGGCCTAGCAGGCAGACTTTCGCCCAGCGGGTGCGTTGCTCCTGCGTGGCACCTAAACTGGCAGCTCAGTGATCCCGTCCGGCCTCACCGACCTCGAGCCGGTGGTGGGCAAGCTGCTCGACCGGCACCTTGCCAGTGCTCGCGAGTGGTTCCCGCACGAGCTCGTCCCCTGGGAAAGGGGCGGCTGTATCCGGCCCGGGGAGCCGTGGGAGGTCGCTCCCGGTGCCGCCCTGTCGGAGGGCGTCCGCAGCGCCATCTTCGTCAACCTGCTCACCGAGGACAATCTCCCCTACTACACCTGCGCCCTGGTCTCGTCGTTCGGGGCCGAGGGGGCCTGGGGCGACTGGATGCGGCGCTGGACGGCGGAGGAAGGTCGCCATGCGATCGTGCTGCGCGACTGGGTGACGGTCTCACGCCTGGTGGACCCGGTGGTCCTGGAACGGGCGCGGATGCAGCAGGTGTCAGGGGGAGTGGCGCCCGAGCCCTGGTCGGCGGCGGGCACCATGGTCTACGTGGCCCTCCAGGAGCTGGCGACCCGGATCTCCCACTTCAACACGGCCAAGGCTCTCGACGACCCCGCCGGCTACGAGATCATGAAGCGGGTCGCCGCCGATGAAAACCTCCACTTCCTGTTCTACCGGGACCTTGTCAGCGCCGCCATCGAGCTTGACCCGTCAGAGGTGGTCGTCGAAATCGAGCGCGTCGTGCAGGGCTTCGCTATGCCGGGCACGGGGATATCCGGCTACCGGGCCCACGCCGCGTCCATAGCCGAGGAAGGCATTTACAGCGTGTCCGTCTTTCACGACCAGGTACTGGCGCCGACCCTGCGGTACTGGAAGGTCGAGGAGCTGACCGGCCTGGACGCCAGGTCCTGCGAGGCCCGGGACCGTCTGCTCAAGCACACCGAGCGCGTGCAGCGCATAGGCCGACGCCTGGAAGAGCAGCGGCTCGAGCGAAAGTACGACCCCACGATGCGCGAGACGCCGGGCGCTCCCCCGGGCCCGGCGTAAGGGCCGTCGGCGGTGAAGGTCCACCTCGTCGACGGGACCTACGAACTGTTCCGTCACTATTACGGAGCGCCGGCCCATCGCAGCGCCGGAAATGAGGAGGTAGGGGCAGCTCGGGCCGTCCTCGGGTCCCTGCTGGGGATGCTCGAGGCCGGTGCCACCCATATGGGCGTGGCCACGGACCACGTGATCGAGTCCTGGCGCAATGACGCCTGGCCCACTTATAAGAGCTCGGCCGGCGTCCCCCCAGACCTGCTCTCGCAGTTCACCCTGTTCGAAGAGGCGTTGGCTTCGATGGGCCTGGTGGTCTGGGCCATGACTGACCTCGAGGCCGACGATGCTCTGGCGTCGGCCGCAGCCGTCGTGCCCGATGACCCCCGGGCCGAGCAGGTACTGATCTGCACGCCCGACAAAGACCTCGGCCAGTGCGTGAGAGGCGAAAAGGTCGTCTGCCTGGACCGGCGCAAGAACGCCATAGTCGACGAGGAGGCCGTCCGCGCCCGCTTCGGTGTCGGCCCCGCGTCGGTCCCCGACTGGCTGGCGTTGGTGGGCGACAGCGCCGACGGGTTCCCCGGCGTGCCGGGTTGGGGGCCCAAGGCGGCGTCGGCCGTCCTCGGCCGCTACGCCACCCTCGAAGCCATCCCGCCCGCCGCCTCAGCCTGGGAAGTGCCCCTGCCTCCCAGCCGGGTGGCGTCACTGGCTGCCGCGCTGGCACAGGACCGGGACGCCGCCCAGCTGTTCAAGAAGCTGGCCACCTGCGTGGTCGACCGGGAGCTCCTCCCCACCGGCGCCGCCGCCGTCGACAGCCTGGCATGGCGGGGCCCGGCGCCCGGGTTCGCCGACATGTGCCGGCGCCTGGAGGTGCCGGCATTGCTGAGGCGGGCTGAGGCCCTGGCCTCGGCCCGGGCGGCGCGGGGCGGGGCCTAGGTGGGGCCCAGCTGCATCTGCGGAAGCCGCACGGCTGCCTTCAACGCCTCGTGGTAGCGCGCCCGACTGAGCGCCACCGCCCCCACGCTGGCCAGGTGCGGCGTCACCCACTGGACGTCGAGCAGGCTGGCCTGGCTGGCCCGCATGGCCTCCACCAGGGCGACCAGGGCGACCTTGGATGCGTCCCGCTCATGGTGGAACATCGACTCACCGGCGAAGAACCCGCCGATGGCCACTCCGTACAGACCGCCCGCCAGACGGTTGTCGGGGGCCCACGCCTCGACGCTATGCGCCCAGCCCAGCTCGTACAGCCGCTGGTAGGCGCTGCGCACCTGGCGGTCGATCCACGCTCCGGGCCGCCTCGGGTCGGCGCAGGCGGCCATCACCTCCTCGAAGGCGGTGCTGAAGCGGATCTCATAGCGCCGGCAGGAGCGCTGGAGCGACCGGCTCACGATCAGGCCGTCCAGAGGGACCACCCCGCGCGGGTCGGGCGACCACCAGGCGATGGTGCCGCCCGCCGGCATCGGGAACAGGCCACAACGGTAGGCGGCGAGGAGACTGCCGGGCTGCATGTCGGCACCGATGCCGACGACTTCCCCGGGCCCGGTCAGGGCCGCCTGCGCCCGTGCGGTACAGGGGAACTGCCACCGGGAGGGTGGCGGCTCGATAGGGCGCGGCACCCAAGCAGTCTGCCAACCGCAGGCTTTTATGCCGACTTCAGGGACCCGTCCTCGGTGGCCTCTGGACCGGTGCCGCTCCGCAGTGACGTCGCGGGGGAATACTCGGGCAGCATGTCCCTCAGCGTCCGCAACGCCCGGGCCGCCGAGCTCTTCACCGTCCCCGGGGCGCACCCGAGGCGCTGGGCGATCTCGGCCTCGGTAAGGTCCTCGTAGTAGCGCAGCAACAGGACCTGGCGCTGGCGTGCCGGCAGCCGGGCGAGCGCCTGGCGCACCAGCTCCCGGTCGTCAGCGGCGTCGGTGGCCGGCACCTGGGCTATCTCCGGCAGGTCCCCCACCGTGACCCGGGAACCCCACTTGCGCCACCCGGAACGGCAGGTATTGAGCACGATCTGGCGTACGTAGGCCTGCTGGCGCCACCGCTCCTGGTCCGCCACCCGCGGCCAGGCTCCCATGGCCTTGACGAGCGATGACTGGACGGCATCTTCGGCATCCTCGCGCCGCCCGGTCACCGACAGCGCGGCTCGGATAAAAGCCGGTCTCGCCGTCTCGGCCAGCTCCTCAAAACTTATGGCCCCTCCAAAGGCGGCCGCCCCCGTGGTGTCGGCCTCTGCGGGTCCCGTTATCTGCACCTGGTCTCCTAACCTCAACGTTCCCCTTCAGGACTACCACCGCTTGGGAGCGCCACAGGCGCAGGTCCCATGGGGAGGGCTTGCCATGCCCGGGGCCGATGAAGCGGGCCCTGTTAGGGTTATGCGGCGTGGCTGAGCAGTCGATGGCGCACCGTCTCGAGGAACTGGAACGCCGCCGCCAGGCCGCCCTTCATGCCGGCAGCGAGACGGCGGTCGAACGCCAGCATTCCCGGGGCAAGATGACGGCCCGAGAACGGCTCGACTATCTCCTCGACCCCGGGTCGTTCCAGGAGCTGGACATGCTGGCCCGCAGCAGGGCCGCAGGGGCCAGCGAGGACAAGCGCTCCTACACCGACGGCGTGGTCACGGGCTTCGGCACCGTGGACGGCCAGCGGATCTGTACCTTCTCCCAGGACTTCACGGTGAACGGCGGGACCCTGGGCGAGGTTTCCGGCGAGAAAATCCACAAGGTGATCGATTTGGCCACTTCTCTCGGGGTGCCCCTGGTGGGCATAAACGACGGCGGGGGCGCCCGCGTCCAGGAGGGCGTCGTGGCCCTGCATTATTACGGCGGAATATTCCGGCGCAATGTGGCCGCTTCGGGTGTAGTGCCCCAGATCAGCGTCATCATGGGAAGTTGCGCCGGAGGTGCCGTCTATAGCCCGGCGATAACCGATTTCGTGTTTATGGTCCAGGGGACGTCTCAGATGTTCATTACCGGGCCGGACGTGGTAAAGACGGTGACCGGGGAGGACGTGACCCTGGAGGAGCTGGGCGGAGCTCTCACGCACGCCACCAAATCAGGTGTGGCCAGTTTCGTGGCGCCCGACGAAAAAACCTGCCTCGACCAGGTGCGCCAGCTCCTCGCTTACCTGCCCGCGAACAATGTCTCGATGCCGGCGGTGCTGCCCACGGCCGACGACCCGGACCGCCCCGTGCCGGAACTGGCCGACCTCGTCCCAGGTTCTTCCCAGCAGCCCCACGATATGAAGGAACTTGTCCGCGCCGTGCTCGACGACGGGGAGTTTTTCGAGTACCACGCCTTGTGGGCTTTGAACATTGTGTGCGGCTTCGGCCGTATCGGGGGCCGCGTCGTGGGCGTGGTGGCCAACCAGCCACAGGTGCTGGCGGGCGTCCTGGACATCGACGCCGCCGAAAAAGGGGCGCGGTTCGTGCGCACGTGTGACTGCTTCAATATCCCTGTGATCACTCTTGTCGACGTCCCTGGGTTTATGCCGGGAACGGACCAGGAGCACGGCGGCATGGCCAGGCGCGGGGCGAAGCTCCTTTATGCCTACTGCGAAGCCACCGTTCCTAAAATCCAGTTGATCGTACGCCGGGCTTACGGTGCCGCCTACGTGGTCATGGGATCGAAATCGCTCGGCGCCGACCTCGCCTATGCGTGGCCCGGGGCCGAGCTGGCCGTCGTCGGGCCGGAAAGCGCTGTGGACCTGCTTTACAGTTCGGAGCTCGCCGGCGCGCCGCCCGAGCGCCGGCGCGAACTGGTAGACGCTTACAGGGAAGCCAATGCCAACCCGTACCTGGCGGCCGAGCGCGGTTACATAGACGACGTCATCGAGCCGGCCAGCACGCGCCGCGTCCTGCACCAGGCGCTGGAAATGCTGGCCAGCAAACGCCAGGAAGCCCCAGCGCGCAAGCACGGCAACATACCGCTGTGAGCAAAGCGTGAACGAGAAGCCAACCGCCGGTACCGGGCTGCGGGTCAGGCTCAGATCGAGCGATCTCGCCTCTGCCCCCTCTCCGGCCGAGCTGGAGGCGATCACTCTCGCTGTCAGGCAGGCCCTCGGCGCTAAGGCCCCAGTGCCGGCGAGGGCCCCAGTGCCGGCGAGCGAGCTCAGCTCGGAACAGACGGAGTGGCGCTTGGGAGCTCGTTGGTGGGCTCGCGGAGTTTTCCCCCGCCTGTGGACGACCTGTGGAGAAAGGGAGGATTGAGCTGGGGACTACCGCGGCGCGAACGAGCAAAGGCCCGCCCCGCTTGTTAGCCTTCCCACGACGCCGGCCTCCAAACAGTGGCGCCGGAGTACCCCAAGGGCCTGTTCGGCCTGGTCGGGGGGCACGCTGACCACCATCCCCAGTCCCATGTTGAAGGTCCGTCCCATCTCGGCGTCGTCCGCGCCGCTGGCCGCCTGGACCTCGGCGAATATGCGCGGTACGGGCCAGCTCCCGGGGACCAGGACGGCGTCGAGGTCGCCCGGCAGCGCCCGCGGCAGGTTGCCCGGCAACCCCCCGCCGGTTATGTGGGCGACGGCGCCGACGTCGCACTGGCGGACCAGGGCCAGCACCGCCGGGGCGTAGATAAGCGACGGCCGCAGCAGCTCGTCTGCCAGCGTGTGGCCGGCGGCGGGCCAGGCTTCGTCGTCGAGGCGCCGGCCCGCCCGGCCCAGCAGGGCGGCCCGCACGAGGGAATAGCCGTTGCAGCGCAGGCCCTCGGAATGGATGCCCACGAGCACGTCTCCGGGGCGGGCAGGGTTGGTCCCCCCCGGGCCCAGTAGGCAGTCCTTTTCGACCACGCCGACGGCAAACCCGGCCAGGTCCATCTCACCGACCGGAAGTTGTCCCGGGTGCTCGGCCAGCTCACCCCCGAGGATGGCGCAGCCGGCCTGGCGGCACCCATCGGCCACACCGGACATGATGACGGCTACGGCGTCGGGGTCAAGGTGCCCCCACAACTGGTAATCCAGGAAAAATAAAGGCTCGGCCCCCTGGCAGACGAGGTCGTCCACGCACATGGCTACCAGGTCCACGCCGATGGTCCCCAGACGCCCGGCGGCAATGGCCACGGCCAGCTTCGTCCCCACCCCGTCCGTCGCAGCCACCAGCACGGGCTCCCGGTACCCGGTGGGGAGGGCGAAGAGGCCGCCGAAGCCCCCGATGCCGCCGATCACCTCCGGCCGGGCCGTGCTGGCCACCGATGACCCCATCAAGTGCACGGCCCGCTCGCCGGCGTCGATGTCGACCCCGGCGGCGGCGTAGGTCAGCGGTGCTTCGTACGGCACGTCAACGCCCCGCTCCCGTGCGTACCGGCGAGGGCGGCTCGAGCACCGTCTTGGAGAGGTGCAGGGGGACGGGTACGGGGTAGTTGCCGGTCAGGCAGGCGTCACAGAAACCGGCACCGGGAACGCCGGTCGCTTTTTTCAGGGCGTCCAGGGACAAGTAGGCGAGGCTGTCAGCGCCGATGTAGTCACAGATTTCGCCCACTTCGAGGTCGGCCGCCACCAGTTCGGTGCGCGCCCCCGTGTCCAGGCCGTAGAAGCACGGCCAACGGTAGGGCGGCGACGAGATGCGCAGGTGGATCTCCCGGGCACCCGCCTCCCGCAACATAGCGACCATGGCCCTCGTCGTGGTGCCCCGCACGATCGAGTCGTCCACCACGATGAGCCTCCTCCCCGCGATGGCGTCCTTCAGAGGGTTCAGCTTGCGCCGCACGCCGAGGGCACGCTGGCCCGGGTCGGGGTTGATGAAAGTGCGGCCGATATAGCGGTTTTTCACCAGGGCGTGACCGTAAGGGATGCCACTGCGCCGGCTGTAGCCTTCGGCTGCCGGCATGCCCGAGTCGGGTACGCCGACGACGATGTCCGCGGCCACGGGAGCCTGCTCGGCCAGCAGTTCGCCCATGCGCACGCGGGCACCGTGCAGCTCCTGGCCGTAGAGGCGGCTGTCGGGGCGCGCCAAGTAGACGAACTCGAACAGGCACAGCGTGGGCTGCACACGTTCGGCCGGCCACGGCCGGAAGCTCCGGCACCCGTCGGCGTTGATCACCAGCACCTCGCCTGGCTCGAGTTCCCGCACGAAGTGGGCGCCGGTGATGTCGAGAGCGGGCGACTCCGAGGCGAGCACCCAACCTTCGTCGAGCTTGCCCAAGCACAGGGGGCGAAAGCCATTGGGGTCGCGGACACCCACCAGTTGGGACCGGTCGCTGAGCACCAGGGAAAAGGCGCCATGCATAGCGGGCAGGACCTGGACCAAAGCGTCGACCAGGGCTCCCCGGACGGGGGGCACGGAGGGGCCGGGAAGTGCGGGGCTGGGAGGCACTGGGCTCGGAGGCGCAAGGGCGGAACGGTCCAGCTCGCGGGCGATGAGCTCGGCTATCAGATCGGAGTCGCTGGTGGCCATGCCCGGCAGCATGCCCATCGAGGTGGCCAGTTCGTCGGTGTTGGTGAGGTTGCCGTTGTGGCCCACGGCGAACTCGGTGCCGCCGCCCTGGCGGTACATGGGTTGGGCGTTGTGCCAGGAAGACGAGCCCGTCGTCGAGTACCGGGTGTGACCGATGGCCAGGTGGCCAACCAGCCCTGCCACTTTGTAGTCGTTGAACACCTGGGTCACCAGCCCCATGTCCTTGACCACCATCAACGTGGAGCCATCGCTCACGGCCATGCCCGCCGACTCCTGGCCCCGGTGCTGGAGGGCGTAGAGACCGTCGAAAACGATGGGGGCGACGCTGCGCCCGGGAGCGAATATCCCGAACACCCCGCATGCTTCTCTGGGGCTCGTGTGCTCAACCGGGCCGCTCACCTGTCCATTCTCGCACGCATCGCCGTCCCTCGGGCGAGTTGGGGCGTTTCGCCCGTCTCCGAGGCGGCGTTAACGTGGTGGCGATGATCGACCTGCACACCCACTCGACCGTCTCCGACGGCAGCGACACTCCCCCAGAGCTGGTCGACCTGGCCGTCAAAGCCGGCCTTTCGGCTCTGGCCGTCACCGACCATGACCGCCAGGACGGTGTCCTCCCCGCCCGCAAACGGGCGCACGCGGCAGGCATAGAGCTCGTGGCGGGTGTCGAGATCTCGTGCCTGCACTCGGGGACCATGCACTTACTGGTGTACTTCCTGGAGCCCGGCGAAGGCCCGCTCCAGGACGAGCTGTTGCGCCTCCAGGCCGCCCGCGAAGCCCGTAACGAGCGATTGGTGGCCCGCCTGGCCGAGCTCGGGTTGCCGGTGAGCGAGGAGGAGCTTGAAGCCGAAGCCGGGGGCAGCGGCGCCGGGCGCCCCCACGTGGCCGCCATCCTGGTCCGCAAAGGCCTGGCCAGTTCGGTCCAGGACGCCTTCGACCGCTTCCTGGCCAAGGGGCGCCCGGCCTACTTGGAAAAGGAACGCCTGGAGCCGGTGACCGCCATCGAGCTGTCCCTCGAGTCAGGCGGCTTACCGGTACTGGCCCATCCCCTGTCCCTGGGCCTGGCGCCGGGCGAGCTCGAAAGTACCGTGCGAGAGCTGGCCGAGGCCGGTCTGGCCGGTCTGGAGGCAATCTACGGGCGTTACAGCCGGGAGGAGCGGGCCGAGCTGGCGGTGATGGCGGCGCACGCCGGGCTGGCCATCACGGGCGGCTCGGACCACCACGGTTCCTACAAGCCGGACCTCAGCGTCGGCGTGGGGCGGGGCGACCTGCACGTGCCCGACGGGGCGTTGGCGGCCCTGCGCGACAGGCTCCTGGACTGAACGACCGGGGCTGGCGCAGGCGCCTGCCAGGAGCGCTCGGTTGGCTCGGCGCCCCGGCCCTGCAGGCGGGCAAGACGGCCCTGGCCGCCGGGCTGTCCTGGTTTTTAGCCGCCGACGTCCTCAACAACAACATCCCTGTTTTCGCCCCTCTGGCCGCCCTGCTCACCGTCCAGGTGACCGTGTGGGAGTCCGTCTCACGGGGCCTGCAACGGGTGCTGGGGGTGGTCGTGGGCGTCCTCGTCGCCTTCGGTTTCGCCCGCCTGGCCGGCATCCACGCCTGGTCGATAGCGCTGGTGGTGTTCGTCTCCATCCTGGCCGGCCAGGCCCTGCGCCTGGGCCAGCAAGGCTCGGTCCAGGTCCCCGTCAGCGCCCTGCTCGTGCTGGTGCTGGGGGCCACGACGGGCGGGTACGCGCTGGACAGGGTCGTGGACACCGCCATCGGGGCCGCGTGCGGGATCCTCGTCAACCTGGTCGTGGTGCCGCCCACCCGCCTCGAAGACGCCCGGGCGGCGGTGCAGGACTTCGGGCAAGCGTTGGCCGAGCTGCTGCGTCAGGTGGCCGACGACCTCGCCACGCCGGGGCGGGAACTGTCCGCCCATCTGAGCCCCGCCCGCCGGCTCAGCGCCAAGGTGGCGACGGCCGACCAGGCCGTAAACCGCACGGCCACGGCACTGCGCTGGCACCCGGCCGGGCGCCGGGACCGCCCGGAGGTCGACAAGTTGATTGCCGCCACCAAAGCGGCGACCCTGGTCGAGCGCCCGGCCCGCGGCATTGCCCGGGCACTGGCCGACGCCCCGGAAGGTTGGTCCCGTCCTTCTAGCCTGATCGAGCCGCTCCGCCAGCTGTTATTGGGGGTTGCCGATGAGGTTGGCTGGTGGACCGAGCGGGCCACCAGCCCCGGGCACGGGGGCCAGACCGGCCCCGGTGGCCCCGATGACCACGAGGGGCCAGGAGGCCGGGGTGGCGGTACGGCCGAGCTGTACCACCGGGCCCTCCTGGCCGCCCGGGCCCCCGAAGTACAGCCGGAGACGGCAGCCATCGCCTCGGCCATCGCCCTCGACGCTCAACGCATCAGCGGCGAACTACGCGGGGACATTGACGCCCCGCCCCCCGCTCCGTTCAATTGGCGGTCCCTCTTCGCATAGAGCCGTCCCTCTTCGCACAGAGCCGTCCCTCTTCGTACAGAGCCGTCCCTCTCCGCACAGAGACTGGCAGCTGTTGCACCGCGGAGCGGCGACAGTCTTTTAGCGGACGGAGAACTGAGCGGAAAGGGCGCCGCGCCACGACGAGAGGGCGTCGGCGAGGCTGAGCTCGAGGAGCCCGTGGATGACCAGGGTGTCGCCGCCGCCCACGCCGAGGTCCGTGGCCGGCACCCCTGCCTCCGAGCTTCTCTCCCGCACGGTGGCGAGCCAGGCCGGAGGGACGCTCACCAGCACCCTGGACGGGCCCTCGCCGAAGAGCTCGGCGTAGCCTGCTACCGGGCCGAGGCGGCAACCGGTCCCACTTTTCACCATCATCTCCGCCAGGGCCACACCGAGCCCGCCATCGGAGATGTCGTGGACGCCGTCCACCAGCCGTTCGTCCACCAGTCCGGCCACTAGAGCCAGCAGCCGGGCGTGGAGCGCCAGGTCGAGGGCGGCCAGGTGCCCCCCGAGGTGGCCACGGCGTTCGGCCGCCCACCGGCTGCCGGCCAGCGAGACGGCGCCAGAGCCGTTCGGGCCAAGGAGCACCACCCGGCTGCCAGGGACAAAAGCCGGGGTCGGCACGCCGGGCCGCAGGCGGTCGATGAGCCCGAGCATCCCGACTACCGGCGTCGGGTCGATATCGGTGCCGTTGCTCTCGTTGTAAAGGCTCACGTTGCCGCCTACGACGGGGATGCCGAGAGCGGTGCACGCTTCGGCCATGCCGTCGATCGCCTCCGAGAGCTGCCACATCACCTCGGGATGCTCCGGGTTGCCGAAGTTGAGGCAGTTGACCAGGGCCACCGGACGGGCCCCGGCGCAGGCGACGTTAAGGGCGGACTCGGCCACGACCAGCCGGGTACCGGCCCGCGGGTCGAGGGCGCACCAGCGGGGGCTGCCGTCGGTCGACAACGCCATCCCCCGCACATCGGCCCCGCTAGACGGGCGCACGCCCGGCGCCGAAAGGCGCAGCACGGCGGCGTCGGCCCCGGGTGCCACGACTGTGTTCAAGAAGAGCTGGTGGTCGTACTGGCGAAAGGCCCAGGCGGGGTCGGCCAACAAGCTGGCCAGGTCCTCGGCGAGCTCGGACGGCGAGGTCGGAGGGGCCAAGCGGGCCGGGTCGTCGGCCAGACGCTCGTCTAGCCAGGCCGGGCGGCGCATGGGCCGGTCATAGTTGGGGGCATCCTCGTGCAGGCTGGCGGCCGGCACATCGGCCAGGACCTCCCCATGCCAGCCTTTCAGAATGCGCAGGCGCCCGGTGGTGGTGACCCGGCCGACGACGGTGGCCCGAACCTCCCAGCGCCGGCAGACCTCGGTCACGGCCTCGAGGTCGGCGGGGCCCACGATGGCCAGCATGCGTTCCTGGCTCTCGCTCGTCATGATCTCGAAGGGCTCCAGCCCAGGCTCGCGAAGCGGCACGGCGTCGACGTCGACGTCCATGCCCACGCCCCCCCGGGAAGCGGTCTCACTGGTGGCGCAGGTGAGCCCGGCTCCTCCCAGGTCCTGTATGCCGAAAACGAGGTGCTTGTCCAATAGCTCGAGCGTCGCCTCGATCAGGCGCTTCTCCTCGTAAGGGTCCCCCACCTGCACGTTGGGGCGCTTGGCGGCCTCGGCCTCGACGTCGTCGGTGAAGGCGGCCGACGCCAGCACGCTGACGCCGCCGATCCCGTCCCGCCCCGTCGTCGAGCCAAGCAGGACAGCCAGGTTGCCTTCGCCGCCGGCCCGGCCGAAGACCAGCCGGTCCTTCGGCAACAGGCCGCAGCAGAGCACGTTGACGAGCGGGTTGCCCGCATAACAACTGGCGAACTCCAACTCCCCGCCCACGGTGGGCACGCCGACGGCGTTCCCATAACCCGAGATCCCGCTCACCACGCCGGTGGCCACCCACCGGTTGCGGGCGTCGCCCGGCGGCCCGAAGCGCAGCGGGTCCATGAGGGCGACGGGCCGGGCGCCCATGGTGAAGATGTCGCGGATGATCCCGCCGACGCCCGTGGCCGCTCCCTGGTAGGGCTCGATGGCCGAGGGGTGGTTGTGGCTCTCGATGCGGATGGCCACCGCGATGCCGTCCCCGGCGTCAATGACACCGGCGTTCTCCCCCGGTCCCACCAGGACTTCGGGGCCCTGCGTGGGCAGCCTCCGGAGATGGCGGCGCGAAGACTTGTACGAGCAGTGCTCGCTCCACATGACGGCGTACATGGCAAGCTCAAGATGGTTGGCCGGGCGGCCCAGCAGCCGCTCTATGGAGACGGCCTCCTCGTCGGTCAGGCCGAGGCTGCGGTGCAGGTCCGGGCCGATTATGCCGGCACCATGGCCGGCGGCGCGCCGGCTGAGGCGAGCAAGGCGCCGAGGAGCACCAGGCCGTCGGTCGAGCCGAGCAGTTCGCTCGTGGCCCGCTCAGGGTGGGGCATGAGGCCTACCACGTTGCCAAGCCCGTTGCAGACGCCGGCGATGTCGTGGGCCGAGCCGTTGGGGTTGTCGAGGTAACGAAGCACCACGCGGCCTTCGTCCTCCAGGGCGCGGAGCACCTCGGGCGCGGCCGTGAAATTGCCCTCGAAGTGGTTTATGGGCACCCGCAGGCGACGGCCCACCTCCACGCCGGCCGTTAGGGCCGACCGGTCGCTGGCCACTTCGAGCTCGGTCACCTGGCAGACGAAGGTGAGGCCCTTATTTTTCTGCAGGGCGCCCGGCAGCAGGCGGGCTTCGGTCAGGACCTGGAAACCGTTGCAGATCCCCACCACCGGGCCCCCGGCGGCGGCAAAATCCGCTACGGCGCTCATAACCGGGGAGAACCGGGCGATGGCACCCGGCCGTAGGTAGTCACCGTGGGCGAACCCTCCCGGTAGGACGACCACGTCAAAACCCGACAGCGACCTGGCGCCGTGCCAGACCAGCTCGGCCGGCACGCCCAGGCGGGCAAAAGCCTCTACGACGTCGTGCTCGCAGTTGGTACCGGGGAAGACCACCACGCCCGCTCGCTGTGCCATCAAGCCACGATACCTCGGGCCGGGCCGGGGGCCCCGCCTCTCAGGTCAGGGGGCGCTCGCCGTGATGGAGACGGCGGTGTCCTCGATAACGGGGTTGGCCAGCAGACGAGAGCACAGTTCCTCCACCACCCGGCGCGCCTCGGCCGCGCCCGCCGCCTCCACCTGCAAGCGGAACGCCTTGCCGGCCCGCACCCCGCTCACTCCGGCAAAACCGAGCGCCGGCAATGCCCTTTCGATGGTGGCGCCCTGCGGGTCGGAAATCCCGGGGCGCAACTGCACCTCGACCAAGGCTTCGAAAATCGCCATCAGCCGCCCTCCCGCCGATCAGGGCCGGGCCCGGGACCGGGACCGGCCTCGCCACCGGGCCAATCGGCAAAGCTCAGCCCGGTCAGCAGCTCGTACGCCGCTATGTAACGGCTGCGGGTCGCCTCCACGATCTCGGGCGGAAGGGCCGGCGGCGGGGGCCGCTTGTCCCACCCGCTCTCGTCCAGCCAGTCCCGCAACGGTTGCTTGTCGAACGACGGTGGGGCGCCGCCCGGTCGCCACTGCGCCACCGGCCAGAAGCGGGACGAGTCTGGGGTCAACACCTCGTCGCATATGGCCAGTTCCCCGTCTATCAGGCCCAGCTCAAACTTGGTGTCGGCGATGATGATGCCTCTCTCGGCCGCCCGGGCGGCTCCCGCCCGGTAGGCCTCGACGCAGATCTCGCGCGCCGCCGACGCCAGTTGCCCGCCCACCAGCGCGGCTGCCTGGTCGAAAGAGATGTTCTCATCGTGGCCCACGGTGGCCTTCGTGGACGGGGTGAAAACGGGCTCCGGCAACTGTTGGGACTGGAGCATCCCCGCCGGCAGGGCCGCGCCGTGCATGGTGCCCGACCGCTTGTACTCGGCCCAGGCCGAACCCGACAGATAGCCGCGCACGATGCACTCGAGAGGCAGCATCTGTGCCCGCCGCACCAACATGGTGCGGCCCTCGGCGTAGGAGCGGGCGACGCCGGCAGCCTCGACTTCCACGCTTGCGGGTACGCCCACCTCGAGCAGGTGCGAGGGGGCGACCTTGGACAGCTCTCCGGCCCAGAAGGCAGTGAGGGCGGTAAGGGCCCGGCCCTTGCCCGGCACGGGCTGGTCCATGATCACGTCGAAAGCCGAGATCCGGTCGGAGGTGACTAGGAGCAAGCGCTCTTCGTCCACCTCGTAGACATCACGGACCTTGCCCGAGTAGATGTGCTTCATCGCCGACCTCCTCCACGCCCACGGTAGTGGCACCACCTGGGGCCCCACCACCGTTCACCGAGGCCCGTCCCGGGGGCGGCCCTAAACTCCCGCACATGCCTCCCAACTACCGCCAGCACGAGGGGCTCCCCCTGGCCCGCTCCGAGCGGCGAGCCGGGTGGGCGGTGGCCGTAGGAGTAGTCGTGATCGGGGCAGGACTGGGGATCTGGCAGGTCGCCGGCGGCGGGGGCGCCGCTCCCAAAGGCCCGTGCGTGAGCATAAATATCGCCAGTTCCACGGGCGGAGCTTTAGTGGCTCACTGCGGCGCAGACGCCCGCACATGGTGCGCCACCGAAGCTAAGGCGACGGGCCAACTCGCCGGCCTGGCCCAGGCCGCATGCCGCAAGAAAGGCTTGCTGGCCGAGCCCTGAAGCTGGTCAGCGCAGAAACTGGTCAGCGCGGGGCGAAGCCAGCCCGGTACGCGGCCAGGCGCTCGGCCACGGCCGGGTCGTGCACGGCCAAGATCTCAGCCGCCAACAGGGCGGCATTGGCGGCCCCGTCGATGGCCACGGTGGCGACGGGGAACCCCCTGGGCATCTGGACCGTGGCGTACAGGGCGTCCACGCCCGACAGCGCCGACCCCGACAGGGGCACGCCGATCACGGGCAACGTGGTCCGGGCCGCCACCGCTCCGGCCAGATGGGCGGCCATACCGGCGCCGCAGATGATGACGCCGTAGCCCATCTCCCGGGCCCGACCGGCGAAACCCGCCACCACCTCGGGCGTGCGGTGGGCCGACATGACCTCTTCGACGGCGTCCACCCCGAGTTGGGCCAGCATCTCCGACGCCGGCGCCATCTTGGCCTTGTCACTGGCTGAACCCAACAGGACCGCGACCTTCATCAGATTTTCACCGAGAGAGCCGAGACTTCAGTCCGGGGAGCGATAGGCACCGGAGCGATAGCTTCGGGTCGTTGCTGGTCCTCGATGTACTGGGAAAGAACGCTCAACGGGGCACCTCCAACGGAGCCGGCGAAATAGGACGGGGACCACAGGTGGCCATGCCAGAAGCGG
>Ga0181517_10001973_pt1 | contig 21782 bp, 12 predicted proteins | sample PEATcosm2014_Bin_31_FD_119748 | JGI IMG/M metagenome (GOLD analysis project Ga0181517, IMG submission 119748) | Peatland microbial communities from MTU Mesocosm Facility, Houghton, MI, USA - PEATcosm2014_Bin01_30_metaG | ecosystem: Environmental > Terrestrial > Soil > Wetlands > Peat | place... | reverse complement strand
CAGGGTGGCTTTGTAACAGGGCATGGCTTTAGCCGTGCCGATAAAGCCAATCAAATCAGCAGGGCTTTAGCCCCTGCTAAGGCTTATTCCAGCTCTTAACTCGGATTCGGGCCTTTTTCCGCAGCCTGTTTCGGCCCGGGCCTTCCTCCGCTCAGCCATTGTCTTGTTGAAGGTACGTTCCAGTTTCTTCCTGGTCCCCTCAGCGCGAGCCTTGCCCCGCGAGCAGTCGTTCGAATGCCGGAACGCCGCGAAGAGCCGCAAATTCGCGGTCGGCAACGATCTTTTTAGGGCTCGCAAACCCCTCGTTCAGAGAGACGCGCAGATATTCGATTGCCCGCTCTTTCAGGCCCGCTCGAACGCAACCTTTTGCCATGTAGTAATTCATCGCGCCTCGATCCTGCGGCGTGGTGGGATTATCGACACGGAGGCTCACTTCGCGGTCGAAGATATTCGAGTCGATCGCCAAGGCCGCCTGGTAGGCTGCCCAGCCATCTTCATATCGATGCTGTGCAAGCAGGTTGGTGCCCAGGTTCTTGTTGACTAGAGCAGATTTCGGATTCATCTGGAGCGCCCGCCGGTAGAAGCGTTCAGCGGCGCGGTATTCCTTGAGCAAATCGTGAATCGTACCCAAATTGTTGAGCACGTGGGTGTTTTTCGGGTCGATCCGCAAGGATTCCTGATAGCAGCGTTGAGCCTCGGTGAGGTTGAACATCATCTGATAGGCAATCCCGAGCTTGTTCCAAACCTCGGCGGAACTGGGGCCGGCGCTTCTGTAAGCGGCAATCGCGGCCTGATAGCGCTGGTGAGCCATCAGCGCATCCCCAACGTCTTCGGGTGTCGGAACGGCAGCAGAGATCACCGCCGCGGCGAGCGGCTGACTGGCCGCGGCGGTGGGTTGGCCGGAGAGTCCGGCAAACTCTTTGTTGGAAGGCTGGGCAGTGAGAATCCCGGAAATGCCAGCCAGAAGACACACGACGAGCGCGGTGCGGCGCGGATGCAAACGTGAGCACATATTTCCTCCAGGGGAAGGAAGAAGGGGCCAAGCTTTCACATCGTTGCATGAATTAATGCGCCATTCACATAAGAGTCGTCAAGCTAGGCTGAATGTATCTAAACGTGGCGTTCCTGAAATGGGTTTGGGGCACGATTCACGCAACCATTTCTTCCGCCGATGGACTTTGCATGAGAATTGGGAAGACGCCGGGGAAACGGGCGTACACTCTTCCCTGAACAGGACACTGGACGATGTCAGCCTCTTCTTCTTGCATACACCCGGATATTGCGGCCCGCTACAGAACCGTGCGGCAAAGGACTCTTGATCTCTGCAAGCCATTGACTGCCGAAGACATGATGGTGCAGTCCTGCCCCGAAGCCTCGCCTGCCAAATGGCACCTGGCGCACACGGCGTGGTTTTTCGAGTCCTTTGTGCTGAAGGACTTTCTGGGTGGCTACAAGCTGTTCAACACGGAATATCCGTGGCTCTTCAACAGCTATTACCGGAGTTTCGCGGCGTTCCCCGAGAAGCGGCTGCGTTCTTCGTTTTCGCGGCCTGGCCTGGACGAGGTGCTCCAATATCGGACGCATGTGGATGAAGGGATCGAGCGGCTGCTGGGCGCGGATCCGGCAGCGGAAGCATTGCGGCGGCTCGCACTGGGGATGAATCACGAAGAGCAGCACCAGGAACTGCTTCTGACCGACATTCTGAATGCCTTCTACACAAACCCCCTGCGTCCCGCCTATCTGGACGGCGCAGCCGAAGCGCAGTTCGCCACCGAGACCGCCGAGCAGGGCTTCGCCGAGTTTGCCGGAGGGTTGTGTGAAGTGGGCCACGACGGCGAAGGCTTCTGTTACGACAACGAGGAGCCGCGTCACCGCGTCTGGCTGGAGCCGTTTGCTTTGGCCCAGCGGCTGGCCACCTGCGCCGAATATATGGAGTTCATTGCCGAGGGCGGCTACCTGCGGCCGGACCTGTGGCTCTCGGACGGCTGGGACGCAGTGGAAAGGAACCGCTGGCGCGCGCCGCTCTACTGGAGCCTGGACCCGAAAGGCGGCCAGCAAAGCTGGAAGGTCTTTACCCTGCGCGGAGAGTTTCCAGTTGAGCAGATTGCGCACCTTCCGGTGAGCCATGTGAGCTTTTACGAGGCCGACGCGTTTGCGCGCTGGGCCGGAAAAAGGCTGGCCACCGAACTGGAGTGGGAAGTGGCAAGCGTGAATCAGCCTATTGCTGGCAACCTTCTCGATTCCGGATTGCTGCATCCAGCCGGGGCGGGTCAGGCCGCGCAGGAAGAGATAGCGCAGCTGTTTGGGGACTGCTGGGAGTGGACTTCGAGCGCCTACCTGGGCTATCCCGGCTACCAGCCGCCCGCCGGCGCGCTGGGCGAGTACAACGGCAAATTCATGAGCGGGCAGATGGTGCTGCGGGGCGGTTCGTGCGTAACCCCGGAAGAGCACATCCGCGCCACGTATCGCAATTTCTTCGCACCGGAGACGCGCTGGCAGTTCTCCGGCATCCGGCTGGCGAAGACGCTGGGCCCCCTCGGGAGGCGCATCCAATCCAAGCCATGAGATCCAGGCCATGAGTCCCAAAGCTATGACCAATCCGGTTTTCCAGGCCCTCAGTTGCGCCCCTGCCGATCGCGTCGCGGATGCGGTTCGCGAGGGTTTGTGCGCGCATCCCAAGCGGCTGGCCCCGTGGCTTTTCTATGACGAAGCAGGCTCGCGGCTCTTCGACAGGATCACCGAACTGCCGGAGTACTACCTGACCCGCACGGAACGGGGAATCCTGGCCGAACACGCAGACGCCATTGTGGAAGCCGCGGCCGCCCCCGCATCCGGCCCCGCTTCCGAAATGAGTCGGCTGCGCATCGTCGAACTCGGCGCAGGTTCCGCGGACAAGACCCGGCTCCTGCTTGCCGCGGCTGTGAAGCGTCAGGGAAGGGTTCTCTTCGAGCCGGTGGATGTTTCCGCGAGCGCGCTCGCCGCAGCCAAGCAACGCATCGAGAGGGAGATTCCAGCGGTCGATGTTGCCCCTCGCGTCGAGGACTACACCCGCGGGCTGGTGCTGGACCCGGAAGGGCCGGGCGAACGCCGGCTGGTGCTTTACATCGGGTCGAGCATCGGCAACTTTGAGCCGCTGGAGGCCATGGGGCTGCTGCGTGGAGTCCGTTCGGGACTGAGGCAAGGAGATGCCTTGCTCCTGGGCGTCGACCTTGTGAAAGCGGAGGCGCAGCTGCTGGCTGCTTACGACGATGCGGCCGGGGTAACGGCGGCGTTCAACCTGAACCTGCTGACGCGGCTGAACCGGGAGCTGGGCGCGCAATTCGATCTGGATTTATTCGCGCACAAAGCGGTGTGGAACAAGGCCGATTCGCGGATCGAGATGCATCTGGCGAGCCGGATCGGGCAGCGCGTGAAGATTGAGGGGCTGGAGTTCGAGGCGGAGTTTAAAGCGGGCGAAACCATTCACACCGAGAACAGCTACAAATACCGGCCAGGCCTCGCGGCAGGAATGCTGAAAGCTGCTGGGTTCGCGCTGACTGGTAGCTGGACCGACGAGCGGGGATGGTTCGAAGTCACGCTGGCGCGGGCCACATAAATCCGCGTAACCGGGCCGGCAACCGTAGCGCCGACCTCCCGGTCCACGCTCACTTTGTGCCCTCAGGAGAACTGATCTAAGCGACATATGCCCCGTGCCCCATCCTTTCTCGCGTATTTTGCGGGAAAGGGTGGGAAGCAAGGACACTAATTTCTTGCCGGATCAATCGCGCCGTCAGCCGAAAATGCCGTGTCCCCCCTGTTTTGCAAAGAATTATCCCCTTTGCGCGCACAATCGGTTCATGCAGAACCGCGCCTCCATCGCCGATGCAGCCGCTACAGCGGTTCCACAATTGCTGTACCCAGAAACCACTGACCTAAAGTGGCCATTTCCTCAAGAAAGGGCCACCTTTCGAAGATCTAAAAAGGGCACGTGAATTGTGGAACCGCTCTAACCAGCCAGCTTGCCATCCCCATGCCAGCGGGGGCCAACTCGCGAAATCGCAACCAACAAACTTCTTCAGCCTGGACTCTTCAACTTCCTGCTTGCTCGAAGATTCTTCTCCATCCCTCGGCTTGACCCCACCCCCCCCTATGTTCCGCCGCAAAAATCTCTTGCGCATCATTTAGAGGAACTCTGAAACATGCCGTTCTTCCGGCCAGATCCGCGGATCCGTACGCAAGCCGTCAAATTTCTTCTGTGAATAACTTCAGATTTTCTGCACCATTCACGGTGAAAAAACTCTCCAGAAATCACCATGTGAGACGTTTTACGCGATTTTTTAATCTTTCTTCGGGCCGTCAGCGGAGCCATAAAAAGGGCCGCCTTCTAAAGCGAAGCCGGCCTTTCAGCGACACGTTCGTGTGTCCGCTATTCGCGGATGATCTTGACGAAGATCCCTTCAGGCAGTTCCCCGCCGAGCAGGTGCACGACGCCGTTCTTCACGTAGCCCTCCAGAACCTGGCGTTCCGCTTTAGCTGGCGGCGCCTGAACAGGCCGCGGCCGCGGCGTGGATTCCAGCTTGCCGTAAGGCCGCGCCGCTGGCGTACTGCCGTAAGGCCGCGCCGCTGGCGTACTATGGATGGTTTCTGCCCCCAGTTCTCTGATCCCTGATCCCTGTTCCCTGTTCCCTAGTCCCTGCATTTTCCCCATCCCTCGGTCCATGGCGTCGTTGGCCAGCTTGTCGGCCACCTTGTTGCCGCCGCGGAGGGTGTGGCGCATCTCGAAGCTGGGAATCCGGCGGGCCATGATCTTGGCCTCGTCGAAGAGCGGCTTCAGCACCGGGCTCTTCACCGAATACTTGCCCTGCATCTGCTTCACCATCAGTTCCGAGTCGGAGATGACGCGCAAGCGCTTTACGTTGTGCTCGATTGCCCAACGAAGCACACCCAGCAGACCGCTGTATTCGGCGAAGTTGTTGGTCTGGATGCCGAGAAACTGGCTCAGTTCAGCCAAAACCCGGCCTGAAGCGTCTTCGAGGACGGCGCCATAGCCTGACGGGCCAGGGTTTCCACGGGAACCTCCGTCGCAGTGGGCGGTGATCCAGTCGGAAGCTGATTCGGGAGCGGAATGGTCGAAGAGATTGTCTGTCATCGCTCTTAAGTTTATCCGCGGCTGGCCGCATATGCCCACCAGCCGCAAATTGCAGAAATGATATGCGGGAATCCCCCGCCAGTGCTCACGGAGAAGATGTTTTCGCGTCTACAAGGTTACGAAGCGGCTTCAAGGGGTTTTTGAGCCGCGCTTCCCCCGGAGCGGAGTTTCGATGGCGATAGATGCAGCGACTTACCCCATTTCTCCGGTAGCAACCCCGGCGCGTTTGGCCTGGCCAGCTCAAAGGAGGATACAATCCTCCCCAGGAATGGCTGCGACTTCGACCATCAACGGAACCAAGAGCGCAGAGGAACGCATGCAGGATCGCGCTCCCGAGATGGAGTTGATTCGGCAGGCGCAGGGCGGTTCGCGCGCGGCTTTTGACGCCTTGGTGCGCCAATATGATCAGCAGGTTCTGCGTCTGGCGCTGCACCTGACCGGCTCCGAACACGACGCTGAAGACATTTATCAGGAAGCGTTTCTCAAGGCTTACCGGTATCTGGGGAATTTCCGCTTCGAATGTTCTTTCTACACCTGGATCTACCGCATCGTCACGAATCTTTGCCTGGACCAGATGCGGCGACGCAAGACACGCCGCGAGGACCACGCCGTGGTGCTGGACCGCTCCGGGGACGAGATTGACCTGCTGGCGTCGGTATCCGATGAGCGGGCATTTTCAAATCCTGCCAAGGAACTGGACCGCAAGCATTTGGGCGAAAAGATTCAGTGCGCGCTGGAGAAACTCACGCCGCGCGAACGAATGGTCTTTGAGCTGAAGCATTATCAGGGACTCCGCTTGCGCACCATCGGAGAGATGTTGAACACCACGGAAGAGACCGCCAAGAACACACTCTTCCGGGCAACGAAGAAACTCAGAGCACAGCTGGCGGAGTTGCGGTAAAGTGCCCCGGGCATCCCTTCGAACTTAAGAAAGGGAGCCGGATTTTAGGGCGCACAATGAAGGGCTTTTGAGGCTGGAAGGACGTAAAGATGAATTGCGATCTTGTGCACGAACGGCTGTTAACAGCCGCGTACGGAGAACTGCAAGACGATCTGGTTCATGAACTGGAGCGTCACATGGCCGACTGCCCGAATTGCCAGGCGGAACAGGCACAGGTGCAGGCGCTGAAACTGCTGGCAGACGCCTATCCGGTAATTGAGCCGGAGCCGAACCTGGTGGCCCGCTCGCGCATGAGACTTGAAGAGGCGCTGGATGCGCTCCCGCCGTTGCGCTGGTATGAGCGGATGATGCGGCGCGCCGGCAACAGCCTGGCCCGCCTTCAGGCTATGCCTGTTGCCGCCTCGCTGCTGGTGCTGATGGGCGCTGGAGTCGGCGCCTTGGGCGGGTTCAGGATTGCCGAGCACAGCGCCGCGCTCTCTGGTAGCCAGACGGCGCGGAACGCTGCCGCCCCGCAAGCGCAGCCAGAGGCGAACGGAGCAGCTCCCGCGGAGGTTGCGAATATTTCAAGCGTGGTTCGCCAACCCAACAGCGGCATCGTGGAAGTCCGGTACAACCATGTAGTCCCAGAGAAGATTCAAGGGTCCGTGGAAGATCCCGCGATTCGTCGACTTCTGATGCTGGCCTCGGAGAATTCGGATTCCGAGGGTGTGCGGGATGATTCTGTGGGGCTGCTGGCGGCGGAATGCCGTGCCGGCCACGGCTGCCAGGCCACCGGCATTCGCGACGCGCTGATGGCGGCTTTGCTCTACGACCGCAACGTGGGAGTACGCAGGAAGGCTTTGGAGGGACTGGAGCCCTACGTCACCCAGGACGTACAGGTCCGCGATGCCGTGCTGGAGGCGCTGATGAATGATCCCGACCCGCGCATCCGCACTGCCGCGGTCAGTCTTCTCCAGCCGTTGGAAGCGGACACCAGCGTGCGCGAGGTACTCTACTCAGTTGCCAATTCGGACCGGAACCCACATATTCGTACCGTTTCGAGACAGGTCCTGAGCGAGGTTCCGGAGATTCAGTAGTTAGCCATTCCATATCAAGCACCGCATCGTCAAGATAGAATGCGGGCGCGCAACAGAGAACGGCGGGAGAAAAAGCAATGAAGCACTTTATGAGGCCGTTTCGGGGACCCATCCGCGGTCGATTTGGGAGTCTTGGAGTTGGGCTGCTGCTGGGGGCGGGCACGCTTGCGACTTTGCAGCCAACCGCGGCGCCCGCGCAGGTGGGAGAGATTCTACAGTTCTTGCAAGGGAGCAGCGCGTTTCTTCTGCATTCCAGTTCGCCCGGATACCTGGGCGTGGATCTTTCTGACATAGACGCCGAAAAGGCGCAGGCACTCAAGCTGAAAGATACGCGCGGCGCACTGATCACTCTGATCGACCATGATGCGCCGGCCGCCCAGTCCGGCCTGAAAGTCAACGATGTGGTGGTGGCCCTGAACGGTCAGCCTGTGGAGAGCGCCGAGCGGCTCAGGCACATGCTGCGCGAAATCCCGGCCGGGCACAAGATCAGCATCGAAATCAATCGCGACGGCGGCCTCATGACGATGGCCGTGCAGTTGGCAGATCATCACGCCATCCAGCACGACGTCTGGAACAAGCTGGGAGGCAGCGGCGACATCTTTGCGCCAGCCCCTGGCGGTCTGGGAATTCTGCCTGGAAATGGCGAGGGATCGTTGCCCAGCGGATTCCACGTCCCGATCTTCGGCAGCACATTGAAGGTGGGCGCTCTGGTCGAGCCGCTTACCTCGCAAATGGCCGAGTATATGGGAGTCCCGCATGGCTTGATGGTCAAGCAGGTGGTCCGCAAGAGTGAGGCGGCCGCCGCGGGCTTGAAGGCTTTCGATGTGATTCTGAAACTGGGTTCGGAGTCGATCTTTACCTCTTCCGACTGGGAACGCGCGCTGCACGCGAACGAAGGAAAACCAGTCCAGGTGACGATTCTGCGCGACAGAAAGCAGCAGACCCTCATCCTGCAGGTCGACTCGAAGAGGCACAGCGAACTGACTCCGGCGGAGCTGCTGCCGGGCAGCGACGACCAGATGGCGCAACTGGCGAAGGGACTTGAAGCCGACTCGGACGCAAAATCTGGCTCTGAAGCAGATTCCGGATTGGATGCCGGAGCGGTGTCGATGAAGGAGTTGCTGCATCAATTGCCGATGGGCGATGAGGCAGGGGATCTGGAAAAACAGCTGCGCGAGCGGTTTGAATCCGAGGGGCTCGCTCAACCCGGCAAGGGCGAGGCGATAACAGCTCCCGCCATCAGCACGCTGCCGCCGCAGGCTGCCCCTTTGCCGCAAGCACCGCCGCTTGCTCCGCTTCCGTTGGCCAACCAGCCCAGGATCGCCCCGCAGGCGCCTGTGCAGACATTGCAGATTCAGCAGCATCTGCTCACGACAGGTTTCGACAGCGCTGCGCAGGGATTTCAGCAGAACATACAGGCGAGCCAACAGCATTTCGATCAGATGAAGCAGCAGATGGACGGCATGAAGCTTAAGCTGGAAGAGATGAAAACGCAGGACTTCAAGCCTTCAAACTAGCCGCCGAGGCTTTGCACCTGCGACCGCGGATTACCGGGGTGCAGGGGCTGTTTCATAGGATTTCCACATATGCCGATACAATAGATGCAGTAGTTGATTTCCCCAAGGGGTAATACCTTGCCGCTATACGCCTATCGCTGCACTCAATGTGGACACCGCCTCGAAAAGATCCAGAGTTTCAGTTCGCAACCTGAAACCGAATGCCCCAAATGTCAGGGCCTGCTGGAGCGTCCGCTGACAGCGCCCGGACTCAGCTTCAAAGGGGCTGGGTGGTACGTGAACGACTACGCCGGAAAGAGTTCTGCGAGTGCTGCATCCGAAGCCGCGCCCGCACCAGCTGCGGCTTGCCCGTCTGCGGGTGCCTGCCCTGCCGCGGCGAGCTGTGGAGCCGCCACGGAAACTGCGTAGACGAGCTCGCAAGGATGGACGCGCCAAACGCCGGGACTTCCAGCTTGTTCCCGCTATGGTTTGAGGGTTGCGTCGCCTGGCTTGGCCTGAGCGCCTGTGCCGTTCATCTTGTCTCTCAGCGCATCGTCGGTTGCCTTGTGGATGCTGCCCGCCTTGTCGAATTCGATTTTGGCCTCGGCGGCCTTGCCCATGGCGCGATAGAGCCTTGCCAGATGCCAGTGTGTGCTTGCTTCGTCCGGAGCCAGACGAACGGCTTCCCTCATCTGCACGAGCGCTTCGTCATTCCGCCCCGCGTCGGCATATAGAATTCCAAGATCCAGCCTCGCCAGCCACAATTGGGGTGCGAGCTGATTCACCTTCTCCAGGAGCGGCAATGACCGTTCAGGATGATTGAGCTGCATATCCGCGTCCGCTTCATACAGCATCGCCTGCGCGTGGCTCGGATCGTTGGCCAGCTCGGCTGCAAACTCCTGGATAGCTTCCGTGTACTGCTTGATGCCCCATAACAGATAACCGAGGCCAAAATGCACCTCGGGCTGCTTGGGATTGGCCTTTGCAGCGGCGCGAAACTGCTCGATCGCACCCGGCGAGTCTTTCAGCTCGTCGAGCGCCTCGCCGGCCAGCATATCGGCCTCGGCCGACTCCGCGTTCAGTGTCAGAATCTCGTGATACGTATCCAGCACGCATTGGTATTGCTTGGACCACAAGCAGCTGTGTGCCAGGGCCAGTCGCAGTTGCAGGTTCTGGCGGTCTACTGCCGAGGCCGACTTCAGATACGGAACCGCGGCGCTGTAGTCGAGCAACCCATAGTGCGCCATGCCCAGCAGGATTCTTAGCCGTTGCGCATCGCTGGAGGTCGAAGGCGCGCTTTTCAATAGCGGCTCGAAGACGCGGATCGCCTCTTTCATCTCACCCGTCTTGAAAAGCGCGAGGCCCAGATTGAGCCGCAGGCCGGGCATCGCGGGATTGAGCGCCAGGGCTTTGCGATAGAAGGCGATAGCCTCTCCGTAATGCTCTTGCCGGGCCTCCAGCAAGCCAAGATGCGCATAGGATTCCGCATGGGCAGGATGAGCTTTGAGATTGGCCTTCCACGCCGCTTCCGATTCCGCGTTGCGTCCCTGCTGTTCCAGCTCGAGTGCACCCTGCCGCTGGTCTTGCGTCGCGGTCGGGCCTCCGGTTGCTACTGACTGGCCCAGGCAAACGCAGGCAGACAGGGCCAAGCTCATTCCAAATTGGGTGATCCGATTCACGCGCACTTCCTGATTCTCACAGTTTTTTCTACCCGTACAATACTCTCTCGCCATTCAAGCCGGGAGCAACTCGGAGAACAAAAAGGGCGCGGCAGGGGTTACCTGCCGCGCCCAGGTTACGGGGTTGGGTTATAGCGAAACCAGGGTTGGTGTATCCCGAAAGCACCGCACCAAAGTCGACGCGACCATCAGGGAGCGGCGACCTTGCACGAAACTCACAGGGCCACAGGAACTCTGGTTTCGCTCTAGAACACGACCTTGAAGCCGATTTCGAATTCTCTCGGATCCTGCGTGCCGGTTGTAAAGCCGAAGTTATTGGCAGCCGTATAGTTGCTGGGCTGGTCTGCCGCGAGGCCCTGGCCAAGGGAGAAATTCAGGCCGCTGTTGAACGCATTGAACTGCGTGTGGTTGAAGGTATTAAAGCTGTCCAGACGAAGCTCGGCATGCGCGGATTCGCCAAACGCAAACGACTTGTAGAGCGCCGTGGTGAAGTTGGTGCGGCCAGGTCCGACAACGGCATCCTTGCCGGCATTGCCGAAGCCCATGTTCGCGCCGCCCCACCAAGCCGCTTGCGGCTGGGAGAAGTTAGCTGAACTTACCCACTGATAGCCGTGGACTGCGTTGGAGCCCGTACCAACCGTGGTTACCTTCTTGGTGTAGACAGGCTTGCCGGTTATGTCGGGACGGATGCGATAGTCTCCACCCATGCCAACTGTATCCGGGCCGCCGCCGCCCGGCGAGGTATTGCCCGCCCAGGGCAGGCCGGTCTCAGAGATGACCGTACCGGAGACTTCCCACCCACCCAGCAAGGAATGCGTCAAGCCGCTGCTATGCAGCAGGAACGGAAGCTTGTACTCGTAGTTGCCGTTGAACACCTGGCGGCGATCCAGAGTACCGGAACCTTTGTCGTACTTCAGGTTCCAGGGGTTGAAGGAGGGGTTGTTGTTGTCCACGTCGTCGCTGCTCTGTGAGTCGTCGATCTGGTGGGCATAGGTGTAATCCAGCTCGAAGCTGAGTCCATGCCGGTTCTGCTGGCGAATGCCAACCTGGAAGCTGTTGTAGCTGCCGGTCAGCGGATTCTCTTGCAAGCGGATGTTGCCAAAGCCCGGATAGGATACGAGGCTTTGCTGGGCGATGGAGGAAACGGTACCCTGGACCACTCCCTGACGAGTAGCGAGCGGGGTGCTGAGCGGGAAATCGTTGATGGGCAGCCAGGTGTTCTGATGCCAATCGACGTTGCCTACATACTGTGTGATCAGGATCAGCGAGGGGACGATCTCATGCTGCAGACCCAGGCTGAACTGCGCCACAGCAGGATTCGGGTAATAGGTGTTCAGGGAGTTGTATCCCTGCGTGAAGGTCGGGGTTGCAGCTGTGCCGCCCGACTGCCAGTTTGTGGAGGGGTTGGTGAATTCCACGTTGTTGGCGGCTGGGGTACTGATGAACGGGGCGCTGCCGGCGGCATCGTAGATGTCGTTGCCCTGGATGCGCTCGTAGAAGGTGCCGAAACCGCCGCGCACAATGGTCTTGCCATTGCCGCTGAGGTCGTAGGAGAAGCCCAGGCGAGGCATGAAGGTGCGATAGTCTTCCCGTGCCAAACCGCGCGGAACGCCATTCTTGCCGGCAAGTGCTACGCCGTTCAGATAGAAAGTACCGATCGAGTTGGTGACCAGGCCGGGGCTGTTGGACGCAAAGGAGCCGTCGTTGGGGTTGAAGATGGGCGCGAGACCCGGCTGATACAACGTCGGATCAAAGTTGGAGACTTGGTTGTTGCGCTCCCAAACATGCGGCATCGCATCGTAACGGAAGCCATACTGGATGCTCAAGCGGTTGCTCACGTGCCAGTTGTCCTGCGCATAGGCGGAGACCGTCTGGTTGACGTAGTGGTTGATCGGGTTGGCATTGGATTGGCTGAAGCTGGCTCCCAAGCCGAGCAGGAAGTCCAGGTAGGAATCGCCTGTGAGCTTGCCACCCACGCTCGATGCCTTGGAATCGAAGGTGTAGTCGCCCTCGGAGTCCTTGCCGATGACCTGGTTCTTGATGTAGTGGTTGTAACCACCGCCGAACTTCATCTGGTGCTTGCCGACGGTCCACGAAAGTCCCAAGACTTCGTTGATGTCCTCGGCGCCATTAGTCCAGGGATCGTTTCCGGGACCCCAGGCCGCACCGCCGTCATTCGCCCACTTGATATCTGGCAGGCGGTTGCCTACGTCATTGCTTCCCGCGAAATAGGTTCCCGTGTTCCAGCCGGAAGGCTTGGTGAAACTGCCCCCCTCAGCGGCCACCGGAACGATGGCGATCTTGTTGCCGTCGTAGTTGAGCGAGGCCTCAAGGAGCACGTTGGTGCTCAGTTGGCCGGTCAGCTTGATGACCGAGCTGTAGGACGGGTTGCTGAAGTTGGTGCCGATCGTGGGAATGTTGTCGCCCTGCCACTCGGGAGTGGCCTGGACAGAATCATTCGCATCATGGATGAAGTGGCCGAATAGCTGCCATTTGTCATTGAAGGTGTGGTCGATGCGGAAGAGATCTTCCCGCACGTTGATGGGCAAGTGACCACCCGACGGTGTATAGGTGTCTTTTCCCAGGTTCGTGGCTGCGGGAAGATTCTTGGTGGAGTTGAAGAGCAGGGCGTTGGGGTCCAGCAGGTTGCCGGGAATCACGCCACCAGGGAAGGGTGCGCCAGGCGTGAGGCCGTCCGCAGCCAGCTTGGCATTGAACGAGGCATCGCCCACCGTAGGCACGTTGACGCCCGTAATCGGGTTCAACCCGGATGGGATAGCGTAAGTAAAGGTCTGCGCCGAAGTGACTTCATCCGCACCCGGCATCACATCGACCGGATTGGTCGAGACGCCGTTGACCATCTTGCGCCACTCTTCGTTCACGAAGAAGAAGGTCTTTTTCCGGCTCGAATTGTAGACGTGAGGAATAGTAACCGGACCGCCGAGATTGGCGCCAAAGACGTTATAGCGCAATTCCTGCTTCTTCGCGCCAGGCGCGTCGAAGTAGTTGTGGGCATCCAAAGCGTCGTTGCGATCAAATTCCCAGGCTTCGCCGTGGAACTTCTGCGAGCCGCTCTTGATGGACATGGTGATGGCGCCGCCCGATGCGATGCCGTAATCCGGGGGATAGTTCGAAGCCAGAACCTGGAACTCGCCCAATGAATCCTGCGAAGGCATGACGGACATCTTGCCGCCGGAACCACGGTCATAGGCTTCACCGCCGTCCACGATCCAGATGTTGTGCGCCTGGCTGAGGCCGTTGAAGCTGATGGCGTAGTTGGCGTTGACGGAGAAGGGATTCTCAGCGTCGGGCAGATTGCCACTGACGCCCAGTCCCATGGCTGCGAGGCCGATTACGTTACGGCCGTTGGTGGGCAGATCGGTAATCTGCTGCTCGTTGATAAGAGTACTGACTACGTTGGAGTCGGACTGCACGGCAAGCGCATCCGCTTCCACTGTGACCGTCTGTGTTTCGGCGCCAACCGTGAGCTTGACGTCAACACGGAACGAGGCCGAGATGTTGACGACGATTCCATTTTGCGCGAACGCCTCGAAGCCTTTGGCCGAGACTTTCATGTTGTAGTTGGCAGCGTTCAAACCGGCGAGTTCGTACAAGCCGGTCGAACCGCTGATGGTGGTCCTGGTGGCGCCGGTTGCCGGATCGGATAAAGTGATCTTTGCTCCCGCGACCACCGCTCCCGTCTGGTCTGTAACGATGCCGGTGACCGCGGAGTTGGCTTGCGCAAATCCCATCACGCATGCCAAAACCAGGAATACCGGCAACAGGAGAAACCTGTACTTTGCTACTCTCATGTGACCTTCCTTTTCAAAGTTCTTACTGGTTGTGTTGCTTGCTGCCGTCGCATTTCCACCAGCAGCCTTGTATTGCGGACCCCCGCCCAAGAAACGCAGCGCGACGATATGTGTCGTCTTTTGCGTGCCCGCCTGGTTCTGCGGAACGTGGTCCCAAGGCTCTGTCAGGGAAAAGGCGGTCTTCAAACCTCGAGACAACAAGAGGTAAACAGCAGGTAACCGCCTCTTGATCTTCTGATCAAACTGCAGTGCCCTACCAGACAGCCGTTCTCGCGACCGAGCAATTCAACGCGCGCGAATGTTCAATTGCCAAGCAGACGATCCTTTTCCTTGGCAAACTGTCCACCCGCCCTGCCCGTCTTTCCAACCTCTTGATGCGCTACACATCCGAGGTTGACCAACATCGAAGCGTGTCGGTGTGCGGGATTTTTTCGTGTCAGCCCTAGCAGGCATTCATTCCCTTCGGGCGTTTCATGCCGCGGTTTATTCACCCTGATTTCCGGTTTACCGCAACGCCCAGTGGGCGATGCAGACCGAATTTCGATGAAAAACAGTTCAGAAAAGCAATCCAGCAAATGCTGCATTCGTGCATCAAGTACAGCGATTTACTTGGCTGTTTTTCGCTGCGCCAAGCAATCTAACGACAGCCGACCAAACGCTGTCAAGAAAAAACCTCACTCTCCTCAGAAGCGCGCATATCTGGCTCGTTTAAGTGCGCATACCGGGAGGGACACTGAATGCCAACAATCCCCCCGCCCATCAGAAGATTCCTCTTTATTTCACGGCGCGAGGCCGAAGAGATGCTGCGGCGGCTTGGGCAATTCATTGTTCCCGAAATCCTGGATCCCGGGAGCTGAGACCATTCGGCTGCTCCAGATGATGAAATACTCTCCGCCGTACCTCCTCTTTACAAACTCCGTGCAAACCTTCAGATCAAACGTTTGAGCAGAACAGCCTGATGCACCCTGTTTTTGAGTCGTACAGAGGCCTCCAAATCGTGCGAACGGAGGTTTGTCAAGTAGCGATTCTCACAAGGTTGCGAGTCTAGCCGAATGATCAAACGTTTAAGTATTCGAGCCAGATACCCAATCTTCATCAGCGGGGCTATTAAAATCCTGCTGATGGAGAGTTGTCAAGCCCAACCTCGCGGAGCCCGTGGAGCCTCCGTGAAAGCTCCAGCTGAGGGGCAAAATGAAGAACCCAGGGGGGCACTGTGCTGGTTGCAAACTCGCGGTTTGGCAGCGCCGGCGAGCGGCACGGTGAAGTGCGCCTTCGCTGGTTGAGCTGCTCAGATTTTCACGAATATTCGCTTGCGGTAGAGAACCCAGACCGGCAGAAAACATACAGCGAGGAAAGAGGCCGAGAATGAGAATGCTGCCCAGCCTGGATCAGGCACATGAGCGAAAACGTGCGCAAAGATCCAACTCGGCGGATCTGTCCTGCGCCCGCCGGCTATGAAGTGGGTGTTCCAGAGCAACGCCTGGAACAGTTCACTGAACATGTAGGCGACGATTGCGTTGGACCCGAAAACAAGCCAGGGCCAGGTCCATCCGGTTTTCCAGCCCTTCTGTTCGACAGCCCAGTACATGACGGTGAGCGCCGTCAAGGACCATCCAGCCGCAACCAGTACAAAGGAACTGGTCCACATGTTCTTGTTGAGCGGAAACCAGATTGACCAGAGATAGCCCAAACCGAGGCAAGTAACGGCGGCCAGCGCCAGGCCCATGGACTTGGCGCGCGCGGCTTTTGCCGAGCGCATCCACAACCCGGCCAGCAAGCCAAGCAACGCGGTACCCAAGGCCGGGAGGGTACTCAACAGGCCTTCGGGATCTCTCGTGTTGTGATCCTGCCAGCCGAGGTAGAGATGCTGGGGCATGAGCGTGCGGTCAAGCCAAGCGACCAGGTTCTGGGTCTGATCCATGAAAGGAATGTCGCGTCCCGGCATTCCCGCGCCTGGTACGGGGACCCACATGAGCAAGGCCCAGTAACCAACCAAGGCGACTGCCAGAGCTGCCACTTTCGTCCACACGCGGCGGTCCCAGAGATAGAAAAGGCCTACCACCAGATAGCAGAGAGCTATGCGCTGCAGCACTCCATAGATGCGGAGATAGGAGGCGCTGTAGAAAGGGAAAGTGTTTACAACCACCCCGAGAAGAAAGAGGATGGCAGCCCTTTTAGCGGTGTGGCGTGCAAGCTGAGCGCGGGAATCTCCCCGCGCCAAACGAGCTTCGAAAGCGAAGGCGATGGATGCGCCGACGACGAAGATGAAGGTCGGGAAGACGAGATCCGTTGGGGTGAGGCCGTTCCAGGCAGCGTGGTTCATGAATTGCCACGAGCCGGGTCCGCCGTTGTTGTTGACCATGATCATGAAGGCAATGGTGATGCCGCGTAACACATCCAGCGAGACAAGTCGCTTGGCAGTCTTTGCTGCCGCCGACGGATCGATCGTCATGGTGAACACTCCCGGATTCCCGATTACATGGAATTCCAATACCCTACCGGTTCAGAGCACAATCCGCCAAGTGGACTGTAGATGCCCCACAAGGCGGCGCTCCCGGCTGGCACCCATTGCGAGCAGGGATTTCGGAATGATTTTCATTCTATTCATCGCATTTTCCAGCATGTCAGTCGCGAATACGGTGCATAATCTCATGCATCCGGACGATCACACGGCCACCGCTTTCCCATTCGCCACACCTTTACCCCCAAAAGGAGCTGCGCATGATCAACCTTCAGGAAGTCGGCGCGTTTCCCAGCCAGGCAGTGAGCGGCCAATTCAGTGTCCGCATGGGAGTGTACCTTCCCGGCATACGCGCCACGGGAAGCTTCGAAGTGCTGGCGCGGGTTATTCACAGCGCCGATCAGTTCGACCCGAGCGTACCTGCGTTCAGTTTTCCGCTTCAGTGGCAGCCTGGCAGCGCGCTCGACCTGTGGAGCGCCACAATCCCGCTGGTTCCTGGCCCAGGCAGTCACTTAGGGCAGCCCGGCATGCATTTGTATCGATTCGAGCTTTGGTGGACGCCAGCGGGCGGAAACCGGCAGTGCATCGCTCCATGGATCACGGATCCATTTGCCCGTGAGGCGGAGATGGGGCGCATGTCGGCATTTGCTCTGGACGCAAACGCCGCCCCGTTCAGCTGGACCGATGCGACCTACAAGACCCCCGAACTCGACGACCTGATTGTGTATGAGCTGCAAGTGGAGGAATTCAACGAGAGTTTCGATGGGGTCGTCGATCGCCTGACCTACCTGAAGAGTCTTGGGGTCAACTGCATCGAGTTGATGCCGGTAACCAGCATGCAGCTGGATTTCGACTGGGGGTACGGCCCGCTGCACTACTTTGCGCCCGCATCGCGCTTTGGCGGAAGCGCGGGGCTGAAACGCCTGGTCGACGCGGCCCACTCGCACGGAATAGCCGTGATTTTGGATGTCGTCTACGAGCACGTGGATACGATGTTCCCGTATTACTGCGTTTACGACGACCTAGCCAATACCGTTGGCGCACCCGCAGTGCCTAACCCGATGATGGATGGGCGGAACATTTACGGATTCGGCCCAAAGCCAGACTTCACGGTTGCGTTCACCCAGGATTACTTTCTCAATGCCAATCAGCATTGGCTGGACGAGTACCACGTGGACGGCTTCCGGTATGACGAGGTTACCGACCTCTATGTTTCGCCAATGGACGCGGGCTATCGCACACTGGTGCAGAACACTTATCTGCACTCGCTGAGCCTGGCGCGGTTTCAGGGAGCGCCGGGAGGATATAGCCGCATCATCCAGTGCGCCGAAGCGCTGGACAAAGCGCAGACCGTGCTGGCGCAGAGCTATACCAACAGCGCCTGGCAGAATGGCCTGCTCTATCTGGCCGAATCGGTTGCCGGGGGCTCACCGGCCACAGACCAGTATGGGCACCAGCTCGATCCAAGTTTCATGGGATTCCCGTCCACAACGGCGGCGGTGGACGCATCGGGCAACGCGGTGCAAATGCCGGTTGCTCCATTTCAATATATCGAGTCGCACGATCATAGCCAGCTGATTGTGTTTGCCAGCCCGGGTAGCGATCCGGGAGATCCGATTCCGGAGGGCGACCGCAACCGCTTCTACAAGCTACAGCCCCATGCGATCGCACTTTACACTTTGCAGGGCATTCCCATGCTCTGGCAGGGACAGGAATTTGCCGACAACTATGCCCTGCCGGACAACGGGCTGGACAGAGTGCATCTGGCCCGCATTACGCACTGGGAGTACTTCTATGACGCGGCGGGCACAACGCTGGTGGGACTCTACCGGCGGCTGGGAGCGCTGCGGCGATCAGTTCCTGCGCTGCGCAGCCGGAACTCCTATTACTATTACCTGCAATCGCTGCAAGGGACACAGGTGATCATTTATTCCCGGCACGCGGTTGCAACGGCAAGCAGCCCGGAGTCGTGGGCGCTGGTGCTGGTGAACTTCTCCGATGGCGCTGCCACAGTCAATGCGCCCTTCCCGGCTGCCGGGACCTGGCGGGAGATGCTGGACGATGGGTTCCGCGCCACGCCGCTGGAAGCTCAGGTGGCGCAGGCGGGTGACAACCTGTTTCTGGTAGTGCCCTCAAATTATGGACAGGTCTGGGTCAAAGTCGCTTGAGCGGTGGCCTTTTCAGAGCTGTTTGAGAAGGGACGGAAGGACTTGGCTCTTGGGAAGGCCGTGCCGCATGCGGTGTAGAGCGTTCGATCTTGTGGCACCCTATAAAAATAGCCCACCTTTGGAGCCGAGGCTGCGCCCTTTGAACTCTCTTTGAAACCTAACCTCAGGGCGGCGCGTCGCTTGTCCGGGGGCTACAGTAATTGGCAGAGATGCCGCATGATGACAAGGGCCCGGGCCTAAAGGCCCTCCAAATTTGCGGCTATTTCATGGGCCTGAAGGCCCATGCTCCCTCCGTAAATTCCTAACTGCACCTGTAATGCTCGGATATTTCCCTTCATCCATTGGAGAGACCATAGCAACGGGTTAGCCTGTTTTCATTCGACGAGGCGAGTTGGGCCGCGCCCAAGAAGTGTGGAAAGGTGTGTGGAAGGCATGGGGAATGCTAAACTCCCTCTTTTAGGGAATTCCTGCTATTCGTGTCTGTGCGCACTTGGAGGCTATCTGTGTCTGACCTGCAACCACCTTCCTTTCAACCTTTTGTTTCTGCCGAAGAGAACCGGCCGGAATTCACATTCCGGGCCATTTTTCTCGGCTCTCTGTTCGGGATCATCTTCGGCGGCGTCACAGTCTATGTAGGCCTTCGCGCCGGACTGACGGTCGCCGCATCGATTCCCATCGCGGTGCTGTCGATCAGCATTTTGAGAGCCTTCGGCAAGGCCTCGATTCTGGAGAACATCATCGTCCAGACCGCCGGCAACGCCGGCCAGTCGATTGCAGCCGGCGTGATCTTCACGCTGCCGGCGCTGATCTTTCTCGGCTTCGATCTGGAATATTTCCGCATCTTCATCCTGGCCTTGATCGGCGGCTTTCTGGGTGTGCTGTTCATGGTCCCGCTGCGCAAGCAGCTGATTGTGGATGAACACAAGAACCTGAAGTTTCCCGAGGGAACGGCCTGCGCCGACGTGCTGAAGGCCGGCGAAAAGGGCGGCAGCATGGCCAGCCGCGTCTTCTTCGGACTGGGACTGGGAGCGATGTACACCTTCTTCCAGAATGAAAATCTTTTCGGAGCCTGGCCGGGCACGCCGGAGTTCCGCCCCGACTTCGGGCCGACTCACGTGCTGAAGGGTTCGGCTATCAAGGCGGACGCAACCAGCGAATACATGGGCGTGGGCTACATCATCGGACCGCGGACAGCGGGCGTGATGTTTGCCGGCGGCGTGCTGAGCTGGCTGGTGCTGATGCCGCTGATTTACTTCTTCGGCAAGAACCTGCCTGGGGCGATCTATCCCGGCACGGTGCCTATTTCGCAAATGGGACCCAGCGATCTGTGGATCACGTATATCCGCCCGATGGGCGCGGGCGCGGTTGCCGCGGCCGGCCTGATCACGTTGATCAAGACCCTGCCGACAATCGTGAAGGCGCTGACTGCCGGCTTCCAGCACATGCGCAACGGCAAAGGGGCGGAAGCCACGACGGTTCGCACCGAGCACGATTTCTCGATGGGCATGGCGTTGGCCGGGGCCGGACTGCTGGTCGTGCTGATGTTCTTCTTCCTCTACTTCAAGCCGGTTCCTGGAACCAACCTTGGCCCGGTTGAGAACCTGGCCGCCTCGCTGCTGATTCTGTTTTTCGGCTTCCTTTTCGTGACCGTCAGCTCGCGGATCGTGGGATTGATAGGCAGTTCGGCCAACCCCATCAGCGGCATGACCATTGCTACCCTGATGGCCACCTCGGCGATCTTTCTGGTTGCGGGCTGGACCGCTCCGGCGTTTGGCGCTTTGGCGATCACCATCGGCGGCGTGGTCTGCATCGCTTCTGCTGAAGCGGGCGACACCTCGCAGGATCTGAAGACCGGCTACCTGATCGGCGCAACCCCCATCAAGCAGCGCTGGGCATTCCTGATCGGCATTCTGGTTTCGACCATCGCGATCGGCGGCACGCTGAAAGCGATGAACAAATACCTGCAGGAGTTCCATGAAGCGCCGCAGGCGTGGAGCCTCTCCGTGGATCATCCCGGCGTGAGCGTGCTGACCAACCCGGAAGGGCTCGACGCGAAGATCCCGGTGATGGGCGTAAACAAGGTGACGACGCTGCACAGCAAGAGCGAGTACATCGTGTTGAACGCGCTGGGCTCCTCCGAGCTGGCCGACGGCAAGTACCTCTACTCGCCCGCCTCGGGACGTATCGAGGTGCAGTGGATCCCCGGCATCGGCGGCGAAAAGGCTCCCGCACCACAGGCCCGCCTGATGGCCACGGTGATCAATGGAATTCTGACCCGCAAGCTGCCGTGGGGACTGGTTCTGCTGGGCGTTTCGATTGTTTTCACCGTCGAGCTGCTCGGCATTCGCTCGCTGGCTTTCGCGGTGGGCGCGTATCTCTCCATCGGCACGACGCTGGCCATCTTCGTTGGCGGCATCATGCGCTGGCTGGTGGACTCCGCCGTCAAGAAGGCGGGCGGCGATCCCGATGCCGAGGGCGACGTGTCACCCGGCTCGCTCTTCGCCTCGGGGCTGATCGCGGCGGGCGGCATTTGCGGCCTGATCGGCGTGGGCTTCAAGGGTTTGGCAGCAACCTTTCATCCGGAGAACCCGATCAGCATGCTCCACTTCCAGATCACCGAAAATCCGCTGGTCTCGGTTCTGGCTTATGCGGCGCTGGCTTTCTCGCTTTACTACTTTGCCCGCAAGCCGCTGAAGAAGTAAGAACGACGCGGCGAAAATCGTGTTGAAACAAAAGCCCAGGTCTCGATGTCGAGACCTGGGCTTTTTTGTGCGGGCACGGGTTTCCAGAACGGCGTTCGCATTGAAGATCTACGTCGCGGTTGAGCTTTGGGGCTGACGCCCGCGTTGATTTTATGGTGCCTGCGGCACGACTGAAGTCGTGTCTTGACGCTTCCTCGCGTCCCGATGGCGCTTTCTGCAACCTTTGAAGTCGTGGCCCAGAAGGAAACAGCGTGGACCGGGAGGTCCACGCTACAGCCGGCCGGGAGGCCGGCGCTACAATTTCATGCCCTATCGGTCGGCAACACTGGTGAGAAACTATGCTACGGGCGAGCGTTTCT
>Ga0181517_10001971_pt1 | contig 21786 bp, 22 predicted proteins | sample PEATcosm2014_Bin_31_FD_119748 | JGI IMG/M metagenome (GOLD analysis project Ga0181517, IMG submission 119748) | Peatland microbial communities from MTU Mesocosm Facility, Houghton, MI, USA - PEATcosm2014_Bin01_30_metaG | ecosystem: Environmental > Terrestrial > Soil > Wetlands > Peat | place... | reverse complement strand
GTTGCTGCGGCCACGAACATTTCTGTCAGCCGGTCTTGTTTATATCTGCTTATCTTGTAATGACTTTTATTCATCTAGGTGTCTATTATACACCCATTACCTAGGTCAGCCCCTAAAACATACTTGTTTCCTAAAGAAGGGCGTTCTTCTTGTGAGCGCCTCCTCTTCTGACAGAGAATTCTCTGCCTGCGATTTTCGTAGAGCAGTCAAAGCATATTCAGACTGCCATCGTATAATCAAGGCAAACGGGGTTATCCTTGTAAATTCGGGATTCCCTATCAATTTCAACGGGCAGAAGCATAGCGTCACACCTTCCAAAATACAATTAACGCGCTCCCTTCTGCTTGCGGCAATCTTCCAAGGTCTGACAACACGAGTCCCTAATGGACTGGTCCCATTGGGGGCAAAAATCCAGAAAAGCATAGTCCAGCGGTTTAGTTCATAGTCTGCGCTCTTAGCTTCCGGCCCTAAAAAGACGTATACTCTCTCTGCCATGAGGCAGAAGTGTACTCTATTCGCGGATCTATGCCCGGGAAACTCCTGGGCGGCAGTCGCTTCCGGCGTATTTCCCGCGTATACCCTGGAGGCTCTGCTGCCATTGGAGAATTTGGAGAGCCTGAAAGCCATCTGCCACCGATACAACCCGAAGGTGCGTTATACCCATGCGGCGTTGGGCGCTTATCCGGAAAGCAGGTTCCTCTGCATGGATGTGCTGGAGAATACCATCAAAGCGAAAGAACAGGGTTTCTTCGAGGAATTCTTTAAAACGCGCCATCAAATAGAGTTGTCCGCGCATTCGGTCGCCATTATCAATCCCATGACGGGTCTGATCGTCGATCCCGACAAGGGTTTTCCCAAAGAAGTGATCTTGGCTGGAGCCAGGGAAGAAGAGATTCTTAAAATACAGGCTGAAATTGTCGCGCAAAGCGTCTATCCGGACCGGCTGGAGCTTGGCAGCCTGTCGATGCTGGGTGGATTGATCCATTACCAGAAATCGCTCCAGTTGCCTTCGGCGATGGCGGTGGTGGAGTGGGGGTCACAGAAATCCTCCCTGATGATATGCTCCGCCAAACGCGTGGAGATGCTGCGCACGATCCCCTTTGGGGAGATCACGCTCCTGCAGCGCTTGAAGAGCACCCTGTCGCTCAAGGATGAGGCCGCCGCCGCGCGGATTCTCTCTTCGCCGGGGTTTGACTTCAATGAAATGGGAACCGTCCTGCTCCGTGAATTCATCAAACAGCTCCAGGCGGCCATCAGCTTTTTTGAGGTGCAGACTGGCCAGTCGCTCAAGAGCTTCATTGTCACGCTCCTGCCCAAACATCTCTCCTGGGTGGATGGGGTGCTCTCGCAGCACCTGGGGCCTGCCGCTTTGACGGTGGATTATGCCGCCTGGCTCAACGCGTCAGGCTTGAAGCTCAGTGCCGATGTTCCCGCCCTTTCCAATCATCATTTTGGAGTTGCCAGTCTTGTAATGACCGCAGAAACCGATGCCGAAAAAAAGTCCAGTTGAATTTCCCTGGAAGACAAACTTCCGGATAGTCAAGGCGCTGCCAGATATCAAGGCGGTACGTAGCGCCTTCTTCGTGAATTTCGCGGTCATCACGCTGACGATCATCCTTTTGACCGTATGGGCGTTCTTCGAGTGGCAGGCGGTGATGGTCGGCCAGATGCTGCTTTCCAACAATGCAGAGATTGCCAAGCGCAAGAAGGACAATACCGAGTTGCTGCGGCAGAGTTCCGAGTTTGAAAGGTGGGCCAGCCTCATCAACGAGATCCAGGGATTTGTCGGGCTGCCCATGAAGCCTTCGCAATTTCTGTCCGCCGTCGGGTCATCACGTTCCCCGCGTATGCTGCTTTCGGGCATGGCGTATCATCTGGAGCTGCGTTCTCAACCCGCGCCGGGCAAGAAAGCCCCCACCAAAACAGAGGTATATGTCATCACTTTGACAGGGTCGGTCACCGGATCGGGCGACGCGGCAGCCCATTCAATCCAGACATTCCGTGCCCATTTGGAAGGGCTTGACGTGTTCAGGGGAAAGAAGTTTCTGCTCAGGCCGACCCTCAAGAGCTTTGAGCGGGAGGCGGATTTGGAAGTGTATAGATTTATCCTGACAATGGAGGTGTCCCTATGATAAACGCCATTATACCCGTGCTGAAGCGCAATATTGGGGTCATAAGCTGCCTGATCCTCTCGGTTATTCTTCTGGTGTTCATACACTCGCGCATGGAAGATCTGCCGGAACTCAACAATCAGTACGAGCAGTCCGCCCGTACCCTGGACGTGATGATGAAGAATCAGGCGCAGGGCTCTGAACTGGGCGCCCAGCTTGCCGAACTGGAGCGCCTGACGGCGGGCTTGGACAGCCGGGTGATGAAATCCGACGATAAGGCGATCAATGCCGATTTCTTTTATGCCATCGAGAAACGCAGCCACGCGAAGATTGTCGCCCTGAAGCAGCTCTCTTCGTCCCAGACGGGAGATGCCAGGCAGTCCCTCACGCAGTTTACGGCCACCGCCTTTGAACTTTCCATAAGCGGCAGGATCGGTTACGCGATGAGCTTTCTCAAAAGATTGGAGAACGCGAAGTACTTTGTGCGGTGCAATGACGTTTCCATCAAGGGCGATCCCGTACTCGCGCCCGATGCCGTTGATATAACCATCAAACTGGAGGTCCTCTCCAAAAAAATATGAAAAGAACGCGCCTCATAATGCTTTGCTCCCTGCTGGCGCTCTCAGCGACAGCCCTTTTTGCGGCCGAGGCCTCCGCGCAGTCCAATTCCCTCAAGCAGGTGATGCCGGCACTCAGACGCGCGCAGATCCTGGCCACGGCCAAGGCGCTTTTTGCCCCCGAAGTCAAAAAATCCATCAAGGTCGGACGTGTGGAGAACCCCTTTGGTTCGGTGAAGTAGGGACTCAAAAAATAGCTTGATAACGTTCTGTTTTTGGCCAATATTTGGGAATGGAACCCCTGCGCGCAGATAGACCCAATCATCTGCTGATTTTGCTCCTTGTCGAGCTATCGCGTAGAAGTATGCCCCTGCCGGAATACGCGGCAGTTTAGTTGCTCTATATTCTGGCGGTGAGAGTGCCGTTAGATCTGGCATGAGACTCAAGCTCCAAATCACAGGTGTATGTTTATTGCTGATTGTCGGGGTCGCCATCGCGGCAATGGCCGCGGTCGATTCCCCGAAACCTTCCAGCAAGCTGATTAAAGCCAGCGGCAACCAGTCCAAGACCACGGAGGTGCTTGGCAGCACGATGGACTCCTTCCCAACCCCGAAGAATGTCGCGGGCGCCACGGTCGTCAGTTCCTCGGCCGGAGACGAGTCTGCCGGTGATGATGATCCTTATGCCGACGAGAACAAACAGCAGGGGACTTCCGAGAACCAGCTTGTCCTGACCAAGGATCCCTCGAGTGGACTTTTGACGATCGATGCCCCGGGAGAAGACGTCCGTTCCATCATCCGCAAGGTCGCGGATCTGTACGACCTTAATATCATGATTCCCGCTTCGCTCAACGGTACCGCCACCCTGAAGTTCCGCAATGTCACCTGGAAGCAGCTCTTTGACGTCATGCTGCCCCCCACCGGATGCGGCTATATGGAGGATAAAAATATTGTCCTTATCAAAAGCAAGGAGGAGATCTCAGCCGAGCCAACCCAGACCACCGTTTTCCCGCTGAATTTCTCAAACGCCACCGACCTGGTGACGTCGATCACGCCCCTTGTTGATTCCAGCAATGGGGGAAAGATACAGATCGACAAGCGCTCCAACTCCCTTATCGTCACCGAACGTCCCTCCAAGTTCAATGGCATCAAGGACATCATAGAGCGGTTGGACAAGCCGACTCCCGAAGTGATGATCGAAACGAAGTTTATCGATATCGATGATACAGACGGCAAGAATCTGGGCCTCAACTGGGGTTCGTTGAACGGCTACAATCTCTCCGCGGGTTCCTCCAGCGCCTCCGCGTGGACGCGCGCCTGGACCCATACCCACAACGCCGCCACTACCGTGACGGCAGGGACCGGAGTCACGGCCTCCAACACCGCTCCCCCCACCACATGGACAGACACGGCTGTCTTCAACGCACCCGAGTTCAGTATGATCATTAACGCGCTCAACACCCTTTCTGGCACGCATTTGATTTCCAATCCGACTGTGGTGGCGCTCAACAACACCGAGGCCACCATCAATGTCGGCGAAGAGTATCCCGTGCCGCAATATACATACAATCAACAGCAGGGCGCCTTTGAAGTCAGCGGCTTTGACTACAAGGATATAGGAGTTAACCTCAAGGTGACTCCCCAGATCAACCCGCAAGGCTATATCACTCTCACTGTTACCCCAGAGGTCTCCGACTCTGACAACACTGTTACTTTTGGCGGCAGCAGCGGCGCTTCCATTCCGATCATCACAACCCGCAAGAGCTCCAATACCGTTTGCGTCAAGGACGGCAATACGATTGCCATAGGCGGCCTTATCGAGACCCGCAAGGTCATCAATCAGAACAAGCTTCCCCTGATTGGGGGACTGCCCTTTGTAGGCAACAGCCAGAACAATCAGACAGAGAAGCGCAACCTGATCGTTTTCATCACTGTCCGGATCATTTCTGCCGACGGCAGCGACCACAAGACGATTCCTCTCAGACAGATGCACGAGATGAACGTGACGCCTTCCGATATGTCCGGTTACACCGTCACCCCCGAAGAGGAGGCTCTCCTGAAGAAGATCTCCGATCAGCGCGAGGCGGCCGGCCGGAAGCTTGAGATGGAAACCCTGAGTCAGGACGAGAAGGCCCTCACCGGGAAAGTATCAAAGCCCGAGTCCCAATACGATACAACGGTTCTGGATCTGGACAGCCGGGCGCACTAGTTCCAACGATGCGTCTTGCCTTCAGGCACCTTACCCTGTAGGATAAAGTCTTTATGTCCGGCAAGAGTTCCCTGGCTGATTATCAGAAGGCACTGAAAGCCCCATTATCCCAGTTCGAGCGTTATCTGAAGTCTCTGACAGAGAGCTTTGAGCCGGAGATCAGGGATGTGGTGGTGGAGGTCCTGCGGCATCCCGGCAAACGGCTTCGTCCGGGGTTTGTCTTCGCGTGCGCGGGCATCCTGGAAAATCCCCCGCCCCGGGCTTTGAGATTCGCCGGTATAGTCGAGCTGATTCATCTTTCTTCGCTTATACACGATGACATCCTGGACGGCGCGCTCATCAGGCACGGGGCTCCCACCCATCATGTGGTCTTTGACGCGCGTACGAGCGTTCTGACGGGCGACACGCTTTTCTTGTGCGCCAATGAGCTGGCCTCGGAGGAGGACGATGGCTGGCTGGGCAGGGCGGTGGCCGCCGCCGCGAAGGCCACCTGTAGCGGGGAGATCGCGCAGGGTCTGGCGGCCGGCAAGATGCTGACCTACGCGGCCTACGAGAGGTTTATTCTTCTCAAGACCGGCAAGCTTTTTGGACTTAGCTGCGAATTGGGAGGCGTGCTTAAGGGCTCAAGCGAACCGCAGCGGGAGATGCTGAAGCGCTATGGGGAGAACTTTGGTGTGGCTTATCAGCTTTACGATGATGCCGTGGATGTGTGGGGAACCCAGGAGAAGTTTCAGAAGACGCTGGGTTCTGACCAGTCGCAGCGCAAATGGACACTCCCTTGGATTCTGTTGGAGGCCAAAATAGGGGAGGTGGCGATGGAGCCGCTGTGGGGGGATCGCGCCAAGGCTCTGGCGGCTTTTGAGGCGCACGATGTTTTGAATGAATGCAGACGCGCTTTTGAGAGCTATTTGACCAGGGCGAAGGAGGCGATAGCGTCTTTTGAAAATCGCAGCTTTCTGCAATTGCCGCTTGATTATCTGCGCGAGAAGTGGCTCTCGCTTGGCGAGAAAGAAAAGACGCTCAGTCCAGCCTTCGCCAAGGCTACAGCGGACTGCCGAGTGGCGGAGAAATAAGGGGAGATATGCGTATAACTGTCGCAGTCTGAAAAACCGCAGCAATTTTTTCGCTGCTCAACTGTTTGCCTTCTTCTTTCTTTGTGCCGCTATGATTCTGTAAATTGGAAGGAAGAGGGCTTTTCGGAACCCCCATGGATACCCCCCTCCAAAAACCTGGTATAATGCCCCACGTCATACCATGCCTACATATTCTACCATGATTTCTCTGGATCTCTTTCTAAACCGCCACGCCCTCTATCTCCCAATATCTATGCGGCAATTTTTTCACTCGACTTGTCCCAAAATAGCTGGGGTAAAATCACTGTGGAGCAGTGATTTTGCAGTGATATTTTCGAAATTACTTTCCAAGACAACTAGATGATCAATCTACCCAATAAAATTCAGAATTTGACTTACGCCAGTATATGAGACATTGTGTCTCACTCGCCTGCGTCTGCCTGAACGCAACTACGGCGCGCCAAGCGATCCTTTTATGCCCATACCGCTCCTTATAGTCGATGACGAACAGTCCACACGGGATGGCCTGCAATCTGCGCTCTCGGAGAAATACGATGTCTATACGGCTGAGAGCGCCGATGCGGCTTTTGATCTGATGGGCCAGATCGAATTCGAGGTTGTGCTGACGGATTTGCGAATGGTGGGAAAAAGCGGCCTCAAGGTGATCGACAAGGTCCTCACGCTTCCGCAAAAACCGGCCGTTATCATGATGACCGCCTACGGCAATGTGGAAACGGCGGTGGAGGCCATGCGGCGGGGCGCCAGCGATTTTATACAGAAACCGCTCAACCTGGAGGCGCTGGAGATGGTGATCGCGCGCGCCTTGAAGGCCCGGCAACTGGAGACGGAGAATGTCCAGTTGCGTGAGCGCTTGAGCGACAAGTTCAGCTTTGAGAGTTTTGTGGGAGCCTCGAATTCCCTCAAAAAGCTTGTTGACGAGATCAAGCTGGTGGCGCCCTCCCGCGCCAGCATTCTGCTCGTTGGCCCGACGGGTTCGGGCAAGGAACTGGCGGCACAAGCCATCCACCAGAACTCTCCGCGCTCTCAGGAGGCTTTTGTGGCTGTCCATTGCGCGGCACTTCCGGCGGCGCTTCTTGAAAGCGAGCTTTTCGGCCACGAGCGCGGGGCCTTTACGGGGGCCAGCGAGCGGCGCATCGGGCGCTTTGAAAAAGCAGACAAGGGGACGATATTCCTTGACGAGATAGGGGAGATTGACCCGGTCACGCAGGTAAAACTCCTGCGCTTCCTGGAGACGCATACCTTTGAGCGTCTTGGCAGCTCCGATCCGATCAAGGTGGATGTCAGGCTGGTGGCCGCCACCAACCGCGATCTGGAGAAGATGGTGCTGGAGGGAAAGTTCCGGGAGGATCTCTATTACCGCTTGAACGTGGTCAAGCTGATCCTGCCGCCGCTTAAGGAGCGCAGGGAAGACATACCGCTTCTCATGGATTTCTTCTTCGGAGAGTTTGCGAAGGAAAACGGCGTCCGTGTGCCACTCGTTTCCCCGGAGGCCGGGAAAATACTGATGGCCTACGAGTGGAGCGGCAATGTGCGAGAGCTTAAAAATTTCTGCGAGAGAATGGTGGTCCTCAAACGCGGGGGGAAGATAGAGCGCTCCGATCTGGAGGAGAAGTTCTTCTCCGCCCCGGCGGGAAAAGCCGCGGATTCCCTCTCAGTGAAGGAGAACGAAGAGCGCCTGATTGGCGAGGCGCTGGCCAAGACGCGCGGCAATAAGTCAAAGGCCGCGGCGCTCATGGGCATCAGCCGCCGCACGCTGCACCGGAAGCTGAAGGAACAGGAAAAATAGTTTATGTTGGAGGAGAAATTCATTCCTTTGGCTCGTGCGGCGGTTCTGCGGGCTGAGAAGTCCCTGTGGAAGTACTTTGGTGTGCCGCGGGAGGAGCTTCAGGCAGTCACCAAAAAGGACGGAACGGTTTGCACTGTGGCCGACCTGGAGTCGGAGAAAGCCATCCGCGAGGAGATTGCCACTTGGGAGGGAAAGTATTCGTTTTACGGAGAGGAGCTTGGAGGTGAAAAAAGCGCGCCCTACACAATCCTGATTGATCCCCTGGACGGCACCTCCAACTACTATCGCGGGCGTGTCGACTTCAGTATTTGTGTAGCGCTTGCAAAAAACGACGGCGGTGGAAGTCATGTTATCGCTGTGCTGACGTACGAACCGGCCACAAAAAGAATCTGGACGGCCATGAAAGGGCAGGGTGCCTATTTGGAGTCGTCCGGGAAGAGCATTCGTGTCTGCGTCTCCACTTTGCCTCCCTCCAAAGGCGATATTTGCTACGATGCCTATACAAACCGCGGATTTGCGCTTGCTTCCGAAGAACAGAAGGCCGGGATTTTGCGGGCAGCCATCCTCAAATACAGGAAGATCAGACTTCTGGGCAGCAATGTGCTGGCTCACGCGCTCGTTGCCAGCGGCAATTTTGAGGCTGCCGTTACCGACGCGGTAGGCGGTCCGTTTGATATTGCGGGTATTCTGCTGGTAAAGGAGGCCGGCGGCAAAGCCACCAATCTTTCATTGACCGAGGTTGACGTCTGGAAGGATAGCGTCGTCGTCAGCTCCAATGGGATCCAGCACGAGGAACTTGTCAGGACCCTTGCCCCCCTGTACCGCTCCTAGAGAGCTTATCGGCAAAATTCACGACATCCATCTTGACAGGTTTTGAGAAGTTCCTTAAGCTGTCCATCTTAACGCGAGCGTGGCTCAGTTGGTAGAGCACTACCTTGCCAAGGTAGATGTCGCGGGTTCGAGTCCCGTCGCTCGCTAATGTCTTTTGCCCTGGCGTTGATATCTGTTATACTCTGCCCCATGTCCAAAACGCCGTCTGCGCTTAGTTGGGAGTTCCTTCAAAACGCCGCGCTTGTTTATTTTGCGCTTCCCGCGCTTATCTTCCTTTTGTTTTGGTTCGCGTCCCCATGGAATATCATATTTGCGCTGCTTGCAGGATATGCCATGCGGAAATCCTTTGGGAGCAAAGAAACAGTAGCAGGGGATTCTTTCTCGTACTCTTATTCATGGGCCATTTGGCTCTTTGTAGCGGTATGCATACTGTCTTTAGTATTCGGCGTGGGAGGAGTAATGCCGCAGGAGGACGACTACGAAAAAACAAACGCCTTTTTCAACGGGCTTAGGTCCCTTTACTGGCCGTGGGGAGCGCAGTTTACAGATGGCAAGACCGTCACCATGATATATTATTTTGGCTATATCATTCTGCCGGCACTGGGAGGGGCAGTGGCCGGAGACTGGGGAATGATGCTGGCTGCATTTCTTGTAACGACTTTTGGCTTGTGGCTGGGGCTTATATGCCTGGGCAAGTATTTCAAGCTGCCGACATGGGCGCTCTTTGTTTTTCTAGGGTTTAATGGACTAAGTTTTACAGGGACGCTGCTTCAGCCGGATGGATTTGCCTTTCACCAATTTTACGGGCTTTGGTCGTGGCCTTTGGTCAATGTATCAATGATAGAGACCTATTTTTGTTCTCCCCATCACCTGATTACGCCTCTTATTTTGCTTCCCTTGGTTCTGCGAGCCTTGGATAACAAGCGTTACGACTGGGCTCTCATATGGCTTGCCTTGGGGCTTTATTGGAGCCCTCTGACGACCGTGGGAATAGGACTTTTTGCATTGTGGGGGGCTCGAAAGGCTGTCCTAAAGGAACTCATCACCTTTCGCAATGTCGCCGCTTTCTTGGGGCTGGTATTTCCCATACTCGTTTTCTTTTCTGCGAGACTCTATCCAGATCACATTGTTGCCCTGTGGAGCTATCCGTGGGTCATGCGCAAGGTGCCGCTCTTTCTCTTTTTGGAATTTGGCGTGTGGCTTCTCTTTATTGGAGGGAGATATTGGCGGGACTCGCGCACATGGGTGGCTGTCATTGCGTTTGTTGTACTGACTTTCTTTACCATGGGGCAGTGGTTGGATCTGCTCTTTAGGACTGGGCTTCCCTGGCGTATTTTCCTTTTTGCCATGGTTCTCAAATCCTTGGAAGATACCCCACGTCTGAGCTTCCGGATTCCTTTTGCCATCATTTACCTGTTGGGAGTCATAGCGCCTTTGACCTTTACCTGTCTGCAATTCTGTGACAAAGAGCACCCCGCTCTTACTGGCTTTAGTCCGCACGAGTACAAGGGATACCTTTTGCGACTGGACTACGTTCTCAAACAGTATTTCGGAGACAAAAGAGTAAATCCTATTGCGAATGCCCTTCTCAAAGAACCTCCCGCACCTGTAAAGATACCCGGTAAATACACCGATATGGAGATCTACTCTTATGTTATTGGCTCCTGCCAGCTTTTCGATTCTCTAAATCGCCCCTATTACATATATAAGGGCAAGAGCCAGTTTGCATCTTTTTGGGTAAATCACGATGGCACTCGTCTCGTGCAGCTTTCTTTTGATATTGAAAATAAAACGGGTCGCCCCATTCAGATGGAATTTTTAAAGCATAAGGATACCGATGCGACCGACTACTGGCATTACTATACGGCCCTTGAATCTCTGCAGGGGGACTTTATCAAAGCTGCGTCCGAGAATATGCCCGACCAGTGGTCACGTATCAGTGTTCCTGCGAAGGGTTGTCGTATTACTGCTATCACTAGGCTTCTCTCTGGCGTTACGGAATTTGCCCTCATTAGGGATCCTCGTGAGGAGAAAGATGTGCGTCCTTCCGATGAGATCTTTAGAATTAAAAATATGTCTCTAAGAATCACCGATCAGGGCACTCCCGAGGTGCTCCATTTGGAGGAGCTGCCTTAGGCGATCAATCCTCCTTGCGATTTGCTGCAATTTTTTTTAAAAAGATCTTATGAAAGCCAAAGATCTTTTTACCATCAAGTTGCCCAGTGAATTTGAGCCCTTCTTCGATCCTTCTGCTCCTGCCTGGGAGTGGGTGCGGCAGATAGAGAAGGCGCTTGGCGGCAGGCGCTACATTGATCCGACTGCGCAGGTTCACCCCACGGCTGTCATCGACGGGGCGGTTTATCTGGGGCCGGGGGTGAAGGTGGGGCCTTTCGCCTATTTGCGCGGCAATGTCATCGCGCTGGAGGGCGCGCAGTTGGGCCACGCCGGAGAGTTCAAAAACTGTTTTCTACTTCAGAAGGTTCAGGCCGCCCACTACAACTACGTGGGCGACAGCGTCCTGGGAGTCAATTCCCATCTGGCGGCCGGCTCCATCTGCGCGAATTTCCGCCTGGACAAACAGCCGATCAAGCTGCCAGACGGCGGCAGCATCCGGAAGCTTGGCGCTCTTATCGGCGATGACGCGCAGGTGGGCTGCAATGCCGTCTTGATGCCGGGGACTATTCTGGGACGTGGAGCCATTGTCCATCCCCTGACCAAACCGCGTGGAGTCGTAAAAGAGAAAGAGGTCGTCCGTTAAGGTGTTTGGAACTCAGATTCCAGTCCATGTCATAGATTTTGAAGGAGCGCCTTCTTACGGCGTGGTGGAGTATGGAGTGGCAACCCTTTTTGGGGGAGAGATCTCGAAGACCAGCACCCGCCTCTGCCGCGCTTTTGCCCCGATCGATCCAAGCGATGTGGCCATTCACGGCATCACCTACGAGGAGTCACTCTCGTACGCGCCGTTTGAGGACGACTATGATCTCTTTTCGGAGTTGCGACGCAGCGGGCCTTTTGCCGCGCACAATGCCCGCTACGAAAGCCGCCTGATAAGGCAGGTGTGGGCGGTTCCTCCCATAGGCCCGGCTTTTGTGAAGGAAGGCGAGAGCGCCATTTGGGGCCCCTGGATAGACAGTTGCGCCCTGGCGCGGGCACTGGCCCCCGGGCTGAGCCGTTACCGGCTGGAGACCGTGGTAACCGAGCTGGATCTTTCGAATGAACTCAGCGCGCTGGCGCTTGAGTACTGCCCGGAGAACCGCAGGCGCTATCATACCGCGCTCTACGATGCCATCGCGGCGGCGCTTATCATAAAGAAACTGGTCATCGGACGGACTCCGCCGCTTAGTCGTGAGAGATTCTTCAGCGTGAAGGGGTAGGGCGATCATCCCTTGGAAATGACCAGAAGCTCTTTTATATTTTGCAGATGCTTTTGGATTCTTTGATAGGATGCATCAAGCGCTTCGTCTGTCAGGGATACTTTGAGCAGCGCTTCCTGATAGGTATTGCCGGAACGCGTGAGATGCCCGGGAGCGGGTTCCGCCGCCTGCACGGTACTGATGGACAAATGCAGAACACAGGCTGCCGCGGTTTGCGCTTTATCAAGGAGAGGCGTGAACTGGTTCTGGATGGGCGAGAGTATCGTGGGAGGGGTGTACCACTTCTTCAGGAGGGCCACCCCCACATCGACATGGGTGAATCCCAGAACCCGTGTCTCTGCCTCTATAAGGGAGAGTTTCTCTTCCTGTATCAGCTTGTATATGTCAACATACTTTCCGCTTACCGCCTGATTGATCATTACTTTGCCGAGGGAATGGAGCAACCCGATGGTGTATGTGCTGGCAGTGTCCAGTCCCACGCGCGGAGCCAGATCCTCCATCATCAAGGCGATGGCTATCGAATGATCCCAGAGTTTATCGGAGCCTGGGTAGGTCGGAAGGGGAGGAGCTCCGAACATCTGGCTGGAGCAGACCGCGCCCACCAGCTTGTACGTCTCGCGGAAGCCGATCCGGTTGACGGCCTCTTCAAGATCATGGGTTGGCTCGGTCGCTCCATAAAAGGCCGAGTTGGCTATTCGGAGCACCTGCGCCGCCAACGTTGGATCGACCTTGATCAGGTTGACGATCTGGTATGGCCCAGAGTCTATGTCCTGCAGCAGCTTCATCAGCTTGAGCATGACCTGCGGGTTGGGGGGCAGCCGTTTGACCTGGCTGAGTAATGTAAGGACATCCATAGGCAACGGCTTGGGCCGGGGAAGGCATTCAAATTGAAACGGGTCTTTCTGGCAAGACCAATCGCAGTATACTGCCTTCTAGCGCAGCCCTTTGGGCGGGCCCAGGATCTCCGAGAGAACCATGCCCATCCTGGCCGATCTCTGTGAGGCAAGGAGTTTTTTGATCTCCCAAAGCTGTATGGAGTTGCCGGCCTTCCTGCTGAGAGCGATGCCGCTGCTGAGAGTCCCTGCCGGCGAGACTGTCGGTGCAATCCCCGAAACGCCCTGTGCCTCCTGGGCTGCCTGTGCGGCGATGTTTCCTTCGGGAGAGTCGTCCTTCTCGGAGGTTGGATTTCCAGCCATTCCTTCCGCCTCTCCTGCTTCCGTGCCGAAAAGGCGGGAATCAAGGCTCTCGTCTGGGGCATCACTCTGACGGGAGTAACGATCTCGGACGGACGGGGCGCTTTCCGTTTTTTGGCTCCGCATGGACGCGTTCTGGGCGCGCCTTCCCGTGCGCTTACTTTCCCTGCCGGATTTGGCCATCGTCCATATCGCGTTTGCCAGGAAGGCAAACAAAATAAATCCTACAAATGCGGCAGACCCATTCATAAATTATGTCTTGGGTGTGGTAGAGCTTCCCCCCGGCCCGTCCTGCCCGATCGACTGCCTCATGGCCGTGTCGGACTTGATGTTTTCGAGCCTGTAATAATCGAAGACTCCAAGCTTGCCTTCGCGAAGAGCCTGAGCCAGCGCGGTTGGCACGAGGGATTGGGCTTCCACTACTTTGGCGTGCATCTCCTGGACTTTCGCAAGATTCTCCTGTTCCTGGGCGATGGCCATCGCGCGGCGTATTTCCGCCTGCGCCTGCGCCATGTTCTTGTTGGCCTCGGCCTGCGCCACCTGCAGCTTGGCGCCGACGTTTTCGCCCACGTCGATGTCGGCGATGTCGATGGAAATGATCTCAAAGGCCGTTCCGACGTCCAAACCGCGTTTGAGAACCGTGTGCGAGATGGAGTCCGGAGTCTCCAGAACGTGTTTGTAGCTCTCTGCGCTGCCGACGGTGGTCACAATTCCCTCGCCGACGCGCGCGATGATGGTCTCCTCCTGGGCGCTCCCAACGTAGCGCTCCAAATTGGAGCGGACGGTGATGCGCGCGCGGACCTTCACCTGTATTCCGTCCTTGGCCACCGCGTCTATGGTATTGCGGCCGCTTTTGGCGTTGGGACAGTCGATGACTTTTGGATTGATCGAGGTGCGGACCGCCTCCATGACCGATTTGTCGGTGCCCTTGGTGGCCAGATCGATCGCGCAGGCTTTGTCCCAGGTAAAGAGCAGTCCGGCCTTCTGGGCGTTGATGAGGGCCTGCACGGTCTGGGTGACGTCGCCCCCCGCGAGGAAGTGCGTTTCGAACTGCGAGATCGGCAGATCGATGCCGGCCTTCGAGGCCGTGATGCGGGCGTCCACCAGTAACTGGTAAGGGACTCCGCGCAGCCGCATGGCCAGCAGGTTCGGGATGCTGACAGGGGCTCCCGCGAGCATTGCCTTCAGCCAGACGTTGAAGAAGGAGAAGAGTACAGCCAGGATAGCCAGTACGAGGACAACAAACACCCAAAGCAGAACGGTATTCATATGCTGGGAGCATCAAACGGGAGAATAGCCGCGTTCGCAAGAGTAAAGTGGAGCCTACTACTCTGTAACAACCGAGATTCCGGTTTGCGTCTCCCTCCTTGTACCCGGGGTTAAAACACCCGGGCTTGGGCATTTACAAAAATCATGCAGGCAATTCTCTTGCCAGCCCCCGGTAGAGGACTGACCACCCCGACCCAAGGGAGATATTTCCGCGCTTCGCGCATGAACCGCCGCTCTGCGGCTACAGTAGAGGCAACCGGGGGCTATATAAGGCAACCCGCAAGGGGTTGAAAATAGGCAGCTCCAAATCTTTTGCGGGTTTTAAGCCACTATGCTTTCTTTACCTTCAGGCCATAGGGGCCAATATCTTCGACCAACACGTCGTCCCCCTCGCGAATCTGCCCTTCGGTGCTCTGGGCTTCGTACACCTTGCCCTCCACTTCGACGCGACCCGATGGATTAAGGGAGGTCTTGGCGACGCCCTTCTTGCCTTTGATCTCGGGGGAGAGCGCCTCGGGACCGCTGTGGGAGGTGTTCTTGTCCTTCAAGAAAAAGGCCTTGCCTACGAGGGTCTTGGGCAGAAGCCGGAGTTCCAGGTAGAGCGTCAGCGCGGCCAGCGTGACCGAAGCGGCCAGCGCGATGAGCCCGCCTATGTAGCCGTAACTGCCCCAGGCCTGGGCGACGCCGAGCGCGTAAAAGCCGAAGGCGAAAAGCGCCCACAGGCCGAAGGGAAAGAGCACCTCAAAAAAGAGGATGATGGAAGCGACGAGCAGGTAGGTGATGATGGAGACCATACGGGATCATTCTGGACGGTAAACCCTGTCTTATCAAGTTCTTCCTTGTTGGCGGCCTCGACAATCATTTGATGGCTGGATAAATCGCCGGTCTCTCGCTTAGCCAAAAGGGGAGGCCGTTATTTACAGATTCTTGAGACACTACGCCTTATTAACTGTTATACCAAAGAGTCTGCGCGATGACTCTGTTGTAAAAGCCCATATAGAGAAGAGTCCTATGGCCAGTCCCCATAAAGATCCAAGACCTGCGGTAATGTCAGTTGTGGGTATATTGCGGAAGTTGATCCATGCTGACACCATGCAGATTAAGAAAATGGAGCTTTGAAATGTCGAAAGCCATGCGCCAATCAGTACCAATATCCGGCATATTCTTGACCTGTAGATAATGCCCAAAGTTATGGCAATAACCATGAATGAAACTATAAGAAATCCTAGTGTTGACTGCCATATGTAAGTAGTGACCTTTGCTGAGGAAATGTCTGGCTTATCAACAACTGCAGCCAGTTTGGTATAGAATGTAGCTTTGTGACACACGTCGGGAATTGCTGTTGCTAATCCTACGAGTAGGGTAATGATACTCATCCAAACGTAAATTTTCAAGGACGGCGTCAGTTCCCGATACTTCTCAACAAGTTTCATACGATGTTTCCGATGTTATAAGTTATTTTTATGTTGTCAATATCCTGCTTTCATTAGCTCAAGATAGAGTGGTATCTTCTGTATCTCAGACCAACAGCGCACAAGCAATACCATGATTACCGCAGCCAGAAAGAGAAATTGGTAGAAGGACGATATTTTGTTGTCTTTTGCGACATCTGGGTCTTCTCCTGTATTTTCCGAAACTTGGCTATCAATAAAAATCTTTCTTATAGGCTCGACCTTCGTGTCATCAATCGGTATGTGGCATATCAGCGTATTTTTGCTATCATAACACCTTAAATACCATACGGGCTTGGGCGGGGCAGAAAACCTCCCTGCACCGAATTGCTTTAGATTAAAAGAAAAGGACTTTATTTCACTCATACTCATTTTTTTCCAGAGCAAGTTTGTTGACGCATTTGCCCAAGCAATTTCCCTGCTATTGATTTTGGCCTTGCTGTAGCTTGAGCCGATTATCATAAACGCAAAAATAAAAAAAATAATTAGGACAACCCCAACAAAGGCCAAAGTATGTTGAGTGGTTTTGCCTGCGCTGTTTGTGAAATATGCCAGAAATAACGGGGCTAGGCCAATGCCTATGGCTGTACAGGTATGCTTCACAATGCTATTTCCATTATCAAGAGTGACCTCATTAACTTCCGTCTTTGTTGGCATATTTATGACAACGGCATTACCCATAGCTAATTAATTGCCATCGGAAACTTTAGGATTGCTTGCGACTTTAGTTGCCGATAGTTTGCCCCCAAAATAATAATGAGCAAGAGAGCTTGGGAATCGCGCGGCACCATCGTCTGGCACGATTACGAAGGGCTGGCCGGGCGTGCGCGATGTCCTGGGAGAACTACAGGCCAAAGACGCGCGCTTTAAAGGTCTCCGGCACATAGACCAGACCAGCTTTGCAATCTTGTCGGGGCAGCTGGCGCGGCCGGGGTAGATGGAATTTCTGCCCCTGTCCCTCCTATGTCTTCGGGCTTTACGATTCCAGTACAATTGCCTGACTCACAGCTTCAATATGTGCCTTCAGAACTGAGGGCAACTCTGCTGATGTTCCTTGCCCAAAGTTGAGAGCCGAAGGTTGGAACCTGTGCCTCTGAGCCAACCCTTTCTTTATAGCAGCGGAGCGTCTGCCATAAGCTGACAAGGCTGGTTCGACAAGCCTTTCGTCTATCATTCCCAAACCTCTGACAAAGCTCGTATGCAAAACCCTAGCTTGATCGGGCGTCAGACAGCGGTCCGGTTCCTCAAGTACTTCAATCAAATGTGAAGCTGTTGGGGCTGCAAATTGCTCCAATACCTTCGACTTTCTCTCGGCCTTCTGTGCCATGCTCCAGAGTTCACCAACTACTATATCTAATGAGCCTTCTGGCAAGATAGTGTTGGCTGTCTCAAAGCATTGGCTGGGTTGTGCATGGCCCCAAGCTTTCTTTGCCGCGTAGTAATCCACAACTCCATCCAGTATAACGGCGTGATCCTTTGGTTCAACTTCCATTTCCAGTGCCAAGGGCGGGAAGATAGCATAACTCGCAAGACCTTCCATAACAGTTGTTGTCCCCCAAACAACTGAGCCAGGAGTCATGGTACTCAGAGCTCCCTGCGCGTAGAAGGACAAAATTACATCAGAGCACGACTTAGTCCCAGGAGATTGTGATGCTCTTTGGCCGACGGCATTTAAGATTGTAATAACAGCCTCCGGGCTACCCGTCAGCTCTGGATGTGTTGAGAAGAAGGCTCTTGCAGCCTTTTCGACGTAGGAGAGAGTCTCATCGGTAGGGCATCTAATGTCGCTCATAGTAGGAGTGGACTATACACCAACTTTCTATAAGGTCAAGAAGAATCGATTAACAGTTGAGCTCCAATAACGTATCAAGAAGATCTGCCCCCAACGGGATTCGAACCCGTGTTACCAGGATGAAAACCTGATGTCCTAGGCCTCTAGACGATAGGGACGATAGACAGCACGATAGTAGCCGACTCCTGCGGAAATCTCAAGAATAAAGTACCTCTATGGTATTCCCAGTGCGCTCAGCGTGGACTTGAATATGCGCGATGGGACCGGATTATTACTGATCATTCAATAATAAGGTATTTAAAATCTTGAATTTTAAGGATGAATGTGGTATAATCGAGCGATATGTCCATGCCGGAGGATAAAGAACTAAGAAAACAGGAATATGCCCAACAAATCCAATTTGTCCCGGCGCACACAGGCCATGCCGTAAATGAAACTCCGTCCAGCTATACCAACGAAGAATTGATTGAGCAGCTGAAGGCGGAAGGAATATTATGGAAACGAAAGCCGACCTCCCGCAGATTGTTAATTGCCTCAAAAGCAGGCAGGACGGCCCATCCTGAAACTTTCCGGCAGCGTTTTGGCTCGTTGGAAGAAGCCCAGAAACTGGCCGACTTTGATGTGAAGCCAAGAAACTTTACCGATACTCAACTGCTTGAACAGCTTGGGAAGGAATGCGAACGGCTGGGATATCAAATTACCAAGTCCGAGATCAAAAAATTGTCGAAGCTCGGCAAAATGGCCGGGTACACCATTATCTTGGAACGCTTTGGCAGCCTGCCGGAGGCGATCAAAAGAGCTGGCGCGGGAGATCTTCCAAGCAAAAGGCAGTGGCTGGCAACGCAGCCGGCTGCTGATATCCAGGAGAAAAAAGCCAGGCGGAAACGCCGTCATAAGTTTACCGATGATCAACTGCTTGAACAGCTCGGGAAGGAATGCGAACGGCTGGGATATCAAATTACCAAGTCCGAGATCAAAAAATTGTCGAAGCTCGGCAAAATGGCCGGGGACACCACTATCTGGGGACGTTTTGGCAGCCTGCCGGAGGCGATCAAAAGGGCTGGCGCGGGAGATCTTCCAAGCAAAAGGCAGTGGCTGGCATCACAGCCGTCCCATGAAGCCAAGAAGAAAGCTGAGCGCGAACACCGTCATCAGTCAATTGATACTCAACTGCTGAAACGGCTCAGGCGGGAATGCGAACGGCTGGGATATCAAATTACCAATGACGAAATCAGGAGATTGTCCAAGCGTGGAAAGATGCCCAGGTACACAGTTATCGGGGAACGTTTAGGGGGGCTGCAAAAAGCGATCAAAAAGGCTGGCGCGGGAGATCTGCCAAGCAAAAAGCAGTGGATATTGACCCATCCAGAAAGCCAATGGAAAGATATGTCCTCGCGGGCGTTTGTGAAACCGGACGTGCTGACTAATGACTTAGAGCAAGGAATCCAGGAGCGGGAGCACTTTCATGATCCGTTGGGCGGGGTGTTGACGACTGCAACCCCGGACAATGTTTTTGAAGCGAGAGAAGAACACCGCCAACCTGTCGCCCCTCCTGTTTCCGAAAGCTCCGCGGGCGCGGGTCCTGCTCCGGTCAGCGCCAGCCTCGGGGGTACCCAGCAGAGGCGACTGATCGAAGGTAAATCGTGCATCTGGCTGATCAACATGGATATTCCATACAGACATCCGCTTGTAAAATATTTCTTGGGCGAGCAAAGGCTGGACGAAGCGCAAAGACTGCTCGACAAGATGCTGGTTTTAAAAGTTACAGACAGGGCAAATATAAGCCGCCTGAGAATTATTAAAAAGGATCCCAGATATATTTTGGATGCTCCACAGGATACAAGGGATGCGTACGGCAGGAAAGGCTTTACGTCCGCGGAGTTGGAGGCCGAGGGATGGTGCGGCGTTTTCATGGAGGAAACCGTATACAGAAACTGCCTGAGCAGGGGGCATGATCCGGCCGATTCGCTCTAACTACGGTATTCCCAGTGCGCCCAGCGTGGACTTGAATATGCGTCCCATTGCCACGCTGGCTTGGTTTCCCAGAGAGCGCATTTTTGCCAGGCCCTGTCTGAGAGCCACGCGTCTGCGCGGAGCCGTTCTTAACTTTCTCATGACCGCCGGAGTGATCACCGCCGCCGCGGCCAACATACCGGCCCTGGCCAACCGGCGCCTCAGGGTTGGAGCTTTCTTGCGTAAATATCTTGCCGCCACGGGTATTGCCAGGGGGGCTATCGCTATCGCCGCCGTCGCGCCCAATACCATTTTTGCCCCTGTTTTTACTCCCCGTATGACGGGCGACTCTCTTTGCTTTTTTTCGGCCTCCGCGGCTTCCTTCTTTTGCTTGGCCTCCTGTGCCTTTAATTGCTCCTGTCTCTGGCGTTCCATCTCGGCCTCTTTGGCAATCCTGGCCCTCTCCTGTTTGATCTCATCCTGGGTTCTGCGCGCGAGCTCCTGCTGGGTTCGGCTTAAATTGGAGAGTCCCTCGGCGCGTTCCAGATTCATAAGCGCGTCAAGGTATTTGCCGTCGGAGCGGGCCAGCTCGGCCGCGTACATAAAGCGATTGATCTCCGCTTCCTCCAGACTGATCGCGGGATCTTTGGGTGTTTCTGGCGTCTGGCTCATATGGTATCCTAAGCGTAGTATAGCACAGGGGAGGCGCTCTGAGAGCGGAAATGTATGAGTGGGGTGGCATGATATGTATACCACTATATTGCAGACAGTTACGCTATACGATCTTCGCTGTAACTTGTCAACATAGTCCTATGGCATTGACATGATCTTTTGTGGAATACTCTAGTCAGGAAGCTGTGATTTTATTTGTGCTCCAAGTCGGGAAAGTTTAGGATGACCCCATGCCAGGAGTTGGAAAATTACTTAAAGAAGCACAGAAAATGCAGGCCAAGATAGCCGAAGCGCAGGCAGGCTTGGCCACCCAGATGTTTGAAGCCTCGGTGGCGGGAGGGGCCGTGGTGTCCACCGTCAACGGACAGGGACAACTGGTGGGGCTGAAGCTGGAGGCCGAATTCCTCAAGGAATCTCCCGACATGGTTTCTTCCACGATTGTTTCCGCCGTCGCGCAGGCGCAGGAAAAGGCAACAAAAGCCACAGAGGCCACCATGGGGGCTTTCGGCGGATCGTTGAAGGGTCTGCTGGGATAAGATTTCTTATGACTCCCGCTTTTGACACATTGGTAACGCTCCTCAAGCGTTTGCCTGGAGTTGGGTACCGCTCCGCTGAGCGGATGGCTCTGCATTTGCTTTTGGAGCGTCCGGAGGAGTGCCTGCCGCTGATGAGCGCGCTGGAGAATGCGCGCGGTTTCATACACGCCTGCAGACGCTGCGGAAACCTCGCGGAGGAGGAACTTTGCCTGGTCTGCCAGAATCCCAGGCGCGATCAGACCAAGATTTGCGTGGTGGAGCGGGTTCCGGATCTGGTCTCTCTGGAGAGGTCAGGCGTGTATAACGGTCTATATCATATTCTGGGAGGCAGGCTTTCCCCAATCAACGGGGTGGGGCCGGACCGCCTGCGGCTGGAAGCGCTGCGTTTGCGGATGGAGGCCGAACCTGTCGCCGAGCTGGTCTTGGCGCTCTCCAACGACATCGAGGGCGAGGCGACCTGCCATTATATCATGCACGAGCTGCTGAAGGATTACGCGAACCTCAATATCTCCAGAATCGCCTTTGGGCTGCCCAGCGGATCGAGCCTTACCTACAGCGACCAGATAACGCTCAAGAGTGCTTTGGAGGGCCGGCGCGCGCTTGTCAGGTAGGGAGGGAGGAGGGAGGGGTAGCCCCCCAGGCGGGGAAGCCCCCGGACTGAACTCCGGGGCTACAACCGGATCGTCCGGACAAGCCGGACTGGACCCGCAGAAAGGCCGAAAGGAGGGGGCAGGGGGTGGATGGGGTATGGACTGGATGGACATTATGGACGAAATGGACAAACACAGACGAACACGGACAGGGACATACGAATCATGCGAAGCAGGGGAATCATGGGAGGGATGATTTGGAAGGAATGGGAGGACGACCGATGTCGACGAGCGGGGAAGCCACGCATTAAAATACGTGGCTAAGATGCCTTCGATCGCTCCGCGATGTCAGCGGGGGATTCTAAAGGC
>Ga0181517_10001970_pt1 | contig 21787 bp, 18 predicted proteins | sample PEATcosm2014_Bin_31_FD_119748 | JGI IMG/M metagenome (GOLD analysis project Ga0181517, IMG submission 119748) | Peatland microbial communities from MTU Mesocosm Facility, Houghton, MI, USA - PEATcosm2014_Bin01_30_metaG | ecosystem: Environmental > Terrestrial > Soil > Wetlands > Peat | place... | reverse complement strand
GGCATGGCTTTAGCCGTGCCGATAAAGCCAATCAAATGAGCCGGGCTTTAGCCCCTGCTAAAGCTCATTCCAGCTCTTAACTCGGATTCGGGCCTTTTTCCGCAGCCTGTTCAGCCGTGCCGATCGCGGGCTCCCAAGAGCACCGGCTTTAGCCGCCGAGGGATGTTTTCACAGGTGCAAACCTTCCCTCGGGGGCTGAAGCCCGGGCCGTTTACGGCAAATTTGCGGCACGACTAAAGTCGTGCCCTTTCAAAGCTGTTCTTCCGACTCGTACACGAGCTTCACCCTACCCTTAGGCGGGACTCATCGAAGCCGAAATGGAGGCTCTTTCCGCGCCGCCTATAATAAAGAATGGCTGGTTGCGTCCCGAGTCCCGCCGAGGGGTTCAGGTTGCGGCCGCAAGACTCTTTCCCCGGTGCCTGCCTTGAATGACGCAATCATTATCCGCGGAGCGCGGACGCACAATCTGAAAGACATCAGTTGCGAGATCCCGCATGGCAAGCTGACGGTGGTCAGTGGCGTCTCCGGCTCGGGCAAATCTTCTCTCGCCTTCGACACCATCTATGCCGAAGGCCAGCGGCGCTATGTGGAGTCGCTTTCCGCCTACGCGCGCCAGTTTCTGGAACGGATCGAGAAGCCCGACGTCGACCTGATCGACGGGCTCGCCCCGGCCATCGCCATCAAGCAGAAGAACAGCACCCGCAATCCCCGCTCCACCGTGGCCACGGCGACCGAGATCTACGATTACCTGCGCCTTCTGTATGCGCGCTGCGGAACGGTGCATTGCGTCCATTGCGACGGGCTGGTCAAGCGGGATTCCGTGGACGAGCTGGCAGAGGCGGTGCTGACGCTGGGCGAGGGAACCAGGCTGAACGCGCTCTTCCCGGTGCGCCACGCAACTCCGGCCGAGCCCGCACCCGACGCAAAGGCCAAGAAGACTACAAAGCCCGCCTCCAAAGCGGCTGCGAAGCCGGCAGCGGTATCGCCGCTCTCCGAATCCCTGAAGGCGCGCCTGGTCGAACTGCGGCAGTCCGGGTTCAACCGTCTCTATCAGCAGGCGACCATCGTGGAATTCTCCACGCCTGAATCTCTGCTCGAACTGGACTTCACGCTGCCGGTCTTTGTGCTTCTGGACCGCATCGTGGTGAACGAGGAGAATCGCGCGCGCATCGTCGACGCAGCGGAGATCGCCTACCGCGAGGCGGGCGAGGTAGTTTTTGAAGAAGTCCCGCGCGAGGAAGCAACCGAGCGCCGCCGCCATCGCTTTTCCGCCGCCTACGAGTGCAAAAGCTGTCATCAGCCGGGCAAAGAGCCGGAGCCGCGCCTGTTCAGCTTCAACAATCCGTTTGGCGCCTGTCCGCGCTGTCAGGGGTTCGGCAATACGGTGGATTTCGACCTGAACCTGGTGATTCCGGACAAGGGCTTGAGTCTTGCCAACGGCGCGATAGATCCCTGGAACCGGCCCAAATACCGTCCCTGGTACAGCGATCTGCGCAAGCAGGCGGCGGCGCTTGGCGTTCCACTTGAGGTTCCGTGGCGGGAGATGACCCAGGAGGCGCAGGAAACGGTTCTGCGCGGCAAGGGCGTTTTTGTCGGCGTCTATGGCTTCTTCGCCGAGATGGAACGCAAGAAATACAAGCTGCACGTGCGCGTCATGCTCAGCAAATACCGCGGCTATGCCGAATGCCCGGATTGCCGGGGCCAGCGCTTGCGCGCCGAAGCACGCAGCGTGCGCATCAATGGGCAGAACATCTGCCAGTCGACAGCACTGACGATTGCCGCGGCCAAGCAGTTCTTCGCGAACCTCAAGCTTTCGGCGATGCAGGAAGAGATTGCCGGGCCGATTCTGGAAGAGGTTCGCCAGCGCTTGAGCTTTCTGGATGCGGTGGGCCTGGAATATCTGACGCTCGACCGGCTGGCGTCTACTCTTTCGGGTGGTGAAGCGCAGCGCATCCAACTGGCCACCTCGCTGGGCTCGCGCCTGGTGGGCGCTCTCTACGTGCTCGACGAGCCTTCCATCGGCCTGCATACCAGGGATACCGCGCGGCTGATTCATATTTTGGAAGAGCTCCGCGACTTGGGCAACACCATCCTCGTGGTCGAACACGATGCCGATGTTCTACGGGCAGCGGATTACCTGCTCGATCTCGGCCCCGGCGCGGGCGAATTCGGCGGCCAGTTACTGGCCGAGGGCGTGCTCGCCGAACTTGAGGCCAATCCCAACTCGCTGACCGGGCGCTATCTCTCCGGCAAGATTTCCATCCCTGTGCCGCCCAAGCGCCGCACGCCGGGGCGCGAGAAGCTGGTGCTGCGCGGAGCCCGCGTCAACAACCTGCACGGTCTGGACGTTGAGATTCCGCTGGGTCTGCTGGTCGCGATCACCGGGGTTTCCGGATCCGGCAAGTCGACCCTGGTTCACCAGGTGCTTTACCGGGCCGTGCAACGAGCGCTGGGGCAGAGCGATGGCGCGGACCCCTCAGGCGTCTTCAAATCGCTGACCGGAGCAGAACGGCTCAACGAAGTGGTGCTGGTGGACCAGACGCCGATCGGCCGCACCCCGCGCTCCAACCCCATCACCTACATCAAGGGCTTCGACCTGGTCAGAGAATTATTTGCATCGCAGCCCGACGCGCGCCGCCATGGGCTTACGCCGGGTCATTTCTCGTTCAATGTGCCCGGAGGCCGCTGCAATACCTGCGAAGGCGACGGCACGGTCACGGTCGAAATGCAGTTCCTGGCCGATGTTGAACTGCCTTGCGAAGACTGCAACGGCACGCGCTATCAGGCCAAGGTGTTGGAGATTCAATACAAGGGCAAGAACATCCACGAAGTTCTGCAACTGACGGTCAAGGAAGCGCTGCGCTTCTTTGCCGGCCAGACCCGCCTGCTCGATAAGCTTGGCGTACTCGACGAGATCGGCCTGGGCTACTTGCGGCTGGGCCAGTCGGCCACCACGCTCAGCGGCGGCGAAGCGCAGCGCGTCAAACTGGCGGCACATCTGTCCCAGGTACGGGCGGCAAATGCGAGCGCCAAGCCCTCGCAGGCAAGCCGCGTGCTCTACATCCTCGACGAGCCAACCACGGGCTTGCACTTTGACGATGTTTCCAAGCTGCTGACGGCCTTCAAGAAGCTGATTGACGGCGGCGGTTCGCTGATTGTGATCGAGCATAATCTGGATGTGATCAAGAGCGCCGACTGGGTAATCGATCTGGGCCCCGAAGGCGGCGAGGGAGGCGGCAAGATCGTCGCCGAAGGCCCGCCAGAGGAGATTGCAGCCAACCTGCATTCGCACACCGGCAAGTGGCTGGCCGGCGTGCTTTAGGGCTTTTCGCCTGTTGGTGTAAAGTGCTTCACTGTCGATCAGAGGAAGGACGTCCCTGGTAGAAACAGGTACCGCTGGCCTCCTGGCCGGCTGTAGCGTGGAGCTCCCGGTCCACGCTCTACACTCTCATTAGAGCGACCTTTCCTGTGCGTAGCAGATCGTTCGACGATCTGGTGCATCAACTGTATGAGGAATCCATGACCGAACCGACCCCGAACGATCCCGCCTTGATGGAAGACCTGCTGCGCACCGCGCGAACCATTGCCGTGGTGGGAATGAGCGACAAGACCAGCCGCGCCAGCCATCACATCGGCGCATACCTCGCCGCCAATGGATACACCGTGCTGCCGGTGAATCCGCTGCTCGCGCAAGTGCGGGGGATGAAGTGTTTCCCCAATCTTGAGGAGGCGCAGGCTGCTTCCGTGGCGGAAACGGGCCGCGGAATTGACCTAGTGGACGTCTTTCGCGCCTCGGAGCATGTGGCGGAGATTGTGGACGACGTGATCCGCCTGGGAATCCCGGGCCTGTGGCTTCAGGACGGCGTGCAGGATGAAGAGGCGGTCGCCAGGGCGCGTGCGGCAGGCGTTCAATGCGTGCAGAACGATTGCATCTATCGCCGCCATGCAGCGTTGCCTTTGCCAATAGAGCCATAATGTTGAAAGAGATGATTTTCTTGTCTAATATGCGCCTTTTACGCCTGGCTCTGCCGATCTGCTTTCTTTTTTGCGCCGGATTGCCCTTGTTGGCTGCGACGAACGCGGTGGACGCTCCCCATGTGCACGTCGAATTGCTCGTGCCGGGCGCGAACCTCTACAGCAGCGACCAGTTGAATGACGCCGGCCTCTACTTCAAGCTGGAGCCGGGCTGGCACGTGTATTGGAAGAATGCCGGTGATGCCGGCGAACCTCCGCACATGCGCTGGACGCTTCCTACGGGGATCACCGCCGGGGCGCTGCAGTTTCCCGCGCCCAAGCGCCTCCCGCTCGGCCCGTTGATGGACTTTGGCTACGAAGACGAAGTCCTGTTTCCCTTCAAAATTCAAGTAGCCCAGGGGGCGAAAGCTGGCCCCGCGACGCTGCACGCCAAGGTGGACTGGCTGGTCTGCCAGAACAGCTGCATTCCCGGCAAAGCCGAATTGGAAGTGCAGGCAAATGTAGACGCGGGGGCGCGCAAAGGTGGCTACGCAGTTTCGCCGCTGTTCAAGCGCTACTATGACCGCCTTCCCAAGCCTTTGCCCCACGGTTCGCGGGTGGGATTCAAAGAGACGGCCGACGGCTTCCGGCTCACGGTCGAGACCGGCCACAGGGAGACGGAAGCAACATTCTTTCCCGCGGATCAGGACATCCTCTCCAACCCGGCCCCGCAGAAACTGGCTTCCACAGCCAGAGGGCTGACGTTGGATCTGAAGAAGGACGCGGAGCTGAAGACCTCGCCCGCGCAACTGCGAGGGGTTCTTGAGCTTGCCGGCGGAAGAGTCTTTGAGGTTGTAGCCCTGCCGGGGATGGCTGCGGCTGCGCTTGCTCCTGTGGCCGATTCGGGCAAGCCAGCGCCGGCAGCGCAAGCGGCTCCGACGGGGAACTCCGCGGGCGTGGATGCGGGTACGCCATCGAGCCAGCCAGCGGTAGATACTGGACGCGCTCTTGCAAATGCGCAATCAGAAGCGATCCCCGCCAAAGCGCCGGGAGAAAGCGCGCCCTGGGCCGCGCTGTTACGGGCCTCCGGTCTGGCGTTTCTGGGCGGGCTGCTGCTGAACCTGATGCCGTGCGTCTTTCCGGTGCTGTTTCTGAAGGGACTGGCGCTTGCCCAGTCGGGAAGCCAGTTGCAGTCTGACCCTGAAGAGAAAAGGAGCCTCCGGCTGCATGGATTTGTGTACGCCGCCGGGATTCTGGCTTCGTTCTGGGTGCTGGTCGGCGTGCTTTTGGGTTTACGCGCCGCCGGAGCGGTGCTGGGATGGGGATTCCAGTTCCAGTCGCCGGTCTTTCTGTCCCTGATGGCAGGCTTGCTGTTCTTTCTGGGCCTGTCGCTGGCCGGGCAATTCGAGATCGGGCTGACCCTGACCAGTGCAGGCGGTTCGCTGGCGCAGAAGCAGGGATTTGCAGGCAGTTTCTTTACCGGCGTGCTGGCCGTGGTTGTAGCAACGCCCTGCACGGCTCCGTTGATGGGCGCGGCAATCGGCTATGCGCTCTCGCAGTCGGTGCTGGTCACCTTTGCGGTGTTCACCATGCTCGCGCTGGGGTTGGCCGCGCCCTACGTGGCTCTGACCCTGCAACCGGCGTGGACCCGCCTGATGCCGCGTCCCGGAGCCTGGATGGAAGTTTTGAAACAGGCCACAGCCGTACCGATCTTTGCAACGGTAATCTGGCTGGCCTGGGTGCTGGCGCAGGCGTACGGAGCCAACACCCTGGTGGCGTTGCTGGCCGGTTTCTTGCTGCTGGCCATTGCCGGATGGTTCCTGGGGCGCTGGCCGGCAAAACGCTGGGCCACGGCCGTCTCCGTGGCGCTGCTGGCCGGGGTGGTGGCTTTGGCGGTGCTGGGCGCGCGCTACGCGGGTGAATCCCGCGCAGGATCGGATCGTGCGGGGAACGGGAGCCAGGAACCCACCAAGCCGGGCGACTGGCAGCCCTGGTCGGCCGAAGCGGTGAACCGTGCGCAGAGCGTGGGCAGGCCGGTCTTTGTGGACTTCACGGCTGCCTGGTGCCTCAGTTGCCAGGTGAATGAGCGGGTGGCCCTGCAAAAGCCCGAGGTGGAAGAAGCCTTTCATACCGCGAATGTGCTGCTGCTCAAGGCCGACTGGACCCGCCACGACGAGCAGATTACGCAAACCCTGACCGCGCTGGGCCGGAGCGGCGTTCCGACCTATGTGCTGTACACGCCCGGAGAGAAGAATCCGCAGCTGTTGCCGGAAGCGTTGACGCCGGGAATCGTGCTCGGCGCTCTGGGCAAGCTGCCGCCCGTCCACGCGGGCCTTTGAGAATTGAAGGTCAGAACTGAGTGGTGCCCCACCCTTGAATCAAAGAACGATTCAAGGATGGGGCACCCATTTGTGGTTTTCGCTCAAACCAGGAGCGCGCTAAACAAAAGCAGTCTTGGCGGCTTCCTCAACTTCTTCGGCGCTCAGCTTTTTGACCGGGTGCGCCACCGACCACTTGATGCCAAAGGGGTCCTTCAGCGTTCCATAGCGAGAGCCCCAGAACTGGTCGGCCAGCGGGAAAACCACTTCCGCGCCCGCGGCGAGGGCCTTGGCCCACCAGGCATCGGCGTTGTCCACCTCCAGATGCAGAATGAACGGATTGCCGCCCAGCGCTTCCGTGGTTTCGCACTTGCAGTTCATCTGTCCGCTGAAGTCGTCGTTCAGCATCACGAGGCCGCCGTTGATCTTGAGGGTGGCATGCATGATCTTGTTGCTGTTCGGAGCCGCGTGGCGGGCCATTTCCTCGGCTCCAAAGGCTGCTTTGTAGAATTCGATCGCCGCAGCGGCGTTGCTGCAGGTGAAGTGGGGGATAAGTGTCGGGTTGCTCATGTTTGTCCTCCAGAGGTGGATTTTCTGCTGGCAGGCGACGGCGCCGGGGAGGGGCGTCCGTGCGAAGCGAGTTTACCACCGTTTTGTGAAGACGGCATCAAGCTGTGCGATGCCCACCGCGCTTGGCGATCCTGATCTTGCGGATTTCCTCCAGCCTCAGCGCCAGCGCCTTCTCGCGGCCTTCCTGGGTGGGCTGGTAATAGATGCGGCCGCGCAGCGAGTCGGGCAGGCAATCCATATCGGCGACGCGGTTTTCCTCGTCGTGCGCATAGCGATAGCCCTTGCCGTAATCGAGTTCCTTCATCAGCTTGGTGGGAGCATTGCGCAGGTGCAGGGGAACAGGCTCCTGGCGGGTCTGTTCGATCTCCGCCTTGACCGCGCCCCACGCGGTGTAAACCGAGTTTGACTTGGGGGCCAGCGCCAGATAGACCACCGCTTCCGCCAGCGCCAGATCGCCTTCCGGCGAGCCGAGAAACTCGACGGTTTGCTTCGCCGATAGGGTGAGGTTGAGCGCTTCCGGAGCGGCCAGCCCGATATCCTCGACCGCCATGCGCACAATGCGCCGGGCCAGATAGACCGGATCCTCCCCCCCGGCGAACATGCGCGCCAGCCAATAGAGCGCCGCATCCGGATCGCTGTTGCGCACGCTCTTGTGCAGTGCCGAGATCAGGTTGTAGTGTTCCTCACCCGACTTGTCGTACATCAGCACGCGCTGCTGAACGGCCTCGCCTGCCAGCGCCTTGTCGATATGCCGCGTTCCTGCCGCAGCCAACTGGGCGGCGACTTCCAGCGTGTTGTAGGAACTGCGGCAATCGCCGCTGGAGTAGCTGGCGATCAGTTCCAGCGCATCCGCGTCGGCGGTAAGCTTCTGCGCGCCCAGGCCGCGGGCTTCGTCTTCGAGCGCGCGCCGCAGCAGGTTGGCGATCCGTTCCTCGCTGAGCGGTTGCAGCACATAGACCCGGCAGCGCGAGAGCAGTGCCGAAATAATCTCAAAAGAAGGGTTCTCGGTGGTCGCACCGATCAGCCGGATTGCGCCTCGCTCCACGTAGGGCAGAAACGCGTCCTGCTGCGCCTTGTTGAAGCGGTGAATCTCGTCAATAAAGAGGATGGTGCGGGAGTGCTGCTCGGCGGCGTGCGCTGCGGCCACCATTACCTGCTTGATCTCCTTGATGCCGCTCATCACCGCCGAAAACTCGATGAAGGTGGCCTTGGTGGTTTCGGCGATGATCTTGGCGAGAGTAGTCTTGCCGACGCCGGGAGGGCCCCAGAGGATCATCGACCCGGAGTCGTCGCGTTCAATCTGGATGCGCAGCGGCTTGCCGGGGCCGAGCAGATGTTCCTGTCCGCTGTATTCGTCGAGAGTGCGCGGGCGCATGCGTTCGGCCAGCGGCGCTGAACCGAAAGTCGCACCGGAACCGGCGCGCGGGGATGCGCTGCGGCCGTCGAGTTCGCCATCGAAGAGGCTCATGAAGCGCTCCGCGAAGCAGCACTTTTCGAGAATATTTCACTGTCCGCGCAGGACCGTTGCCGGGAAATCTCGTAGAGCAGAATCGAGGCGGCTACCGAGGCATTCAGGCTCTCCACCGGGCCGGGGCACGGAATCGTGAGGGCGGCGTCGCACTGCGCCGAAATCTCTTCCGGAACGCCGTTGCCCTCGTTGCCGATCACCAGCGCAAGCAGGCCGGCGAGATCGACTGCATGGGCTGGTTCAGCTCCGTAGACAGCAGTTGTGAAAATACGAATTCCTTCCTTGCGCAGGCGCGAAAAAGCGTCCTCGGCCGTCGCGGCCAAGAGCGGCACACGGAAGACGCTGCCAGCCGAGGCGCGCACTGCCTTGGGATTCCACGGGCTGACGGTTCCCGGCAGGCTCAAAATGCCGGTCGCGCCGAAAGCCTCTGCCGAGCGCAGCACGGTGCCCAGATTGCCAGGATCCTGAAGCCCTGCCAGCACCACAACGAGTGCCCCGCTTCGCGAGGAAGACAGCTGACGGGTCTTGCCAAGCAAGTCCTTCCAGTCCCATTCGGGCGGTTCTACGAGCGCGGCCACCGGCTGAGGCGCTTCGGTAGTCAAAGCCGGGTTCAGCAGTTCGCGGGGCAGCAGCAGCACTTCGGTTGCAGGATTGAGGGGCAATTCCCCCAGTAGGTGCTCCGACCCCAGAGCCACAAAGACGCAATCCACCCGAAGGCCCGCACGGAGCGCCTCTTCAAGCAGATTGAAGCCCTCGATCCCCGCCAGTCTGCCTTTGTCGTCGCGGCAGTGTTCTGCTCCATTGCTTTCGGGCAATATCCGGCCGAGGCGCGGGGGGGTCGTCAGCGCTTGCCGCAACTCCTTTAGGCGTGCGTTCTGTTTACTCTGTACAATGCGAAAAGACATACCGTGCGGGACCTTTGTGCCTACTGCCGATTCTAAGCTGTTTGGATGCCTGGCGGCGGATCGGCAGGCGGACCTTGCACTGGCGGCGGCGCTGGTGTAAGCTTCGGATTTTGTGGCTTCCGCAACTCGGGAACTGAGGTAGACCTTCTTGTCCGCGGAGATTTTGCGCGTCCATCCCGATGAACCCCAACCGGACCGGGTTGACTATATTGTCGCCTGTCTACGCAAGGGCGATGTTGTAGCCCTGCCTACCGACACGTTCTACGGCCTGGCTGTGGACCCTGTGAACCTGAATGCGGTGGAACGCATTTATCAAATCAAGACCCGTCAGAAGCACAAGCCCTTGTCGCTGCTGATCGCGTCGGTTGAGCAGGCCTACGAGCTGGCGCGCGATACCGACCCGATGCTCGACAAGCTGGCAGAGAAATTTTGGCCGGGCCCGCTGACCATCATTGTGCGCGCGGGAACCAAACTGCCGCTGCGCTCCACCGCGAATACCGGCAATGTGGCGTTGCGCGTGCCGGATGCGGCGATTCCCAGGGCAGTGGTCGAGCGGTTCGGGCTGCCGATCACGGCGACCTCCGCCAACTTGCAAGGCGCACCAGAGTGCACCTGCGCGGCTTGCGTCCGGGATCAGATTGGCGACCGCTTGCCTCTGATCATCGACGGCGGACCCACCGGACACTCTCAGCCGACCACGATTGTCGATCTTTCACTGGGGCCGGGGCGCTTCGAAATTCTCCGCGAAGGCGTGATTCCGACCCACGAAATTGTTATGACATTACAGAGATAAACAGGGAGAGGAACCTCACGAGACTTGCTGGTGGGCTCGGACTCGGAGGTTGAAGGCACAGGGATGAATCGTCAGGGCGAGCGCAAAACTCGCAAATTGCTGCTGGGAGCGGCGACGCTGATTCTCTGTTTACTCACGCTGGCCGCGCTGATCTGGTGCCGCTGGGTCTATACACAGATTGAACGATATGCCGCCGTGGACCAGGCGGCTTCGGCGGATGCGATCGGCGTTCTGGGCGCCGCGGAATACGACGGCCGCCCTTCCCCTGTATACCGCGCCCGGCTGGACCACGCGCGCACCCTCTATGAACGCGGCATCGCGCCTCTGATCATCACTCTGGGTGGCGACGGCGGAGACGAGTACAGCGAGGGCGCGGTGGGGCGCGAATACCTCATGAGCATGGGCATTCCCGAGAGCGCCATCATTGCCGAGACGCAGAGCCGGGACACCGCCGATTCGGCGCGACGCATCGCCATCATCGCCCGCGCCAACGGGTTGAAGCGGCTGGTTATTGTGAGCGATGGAACCCACCTCTTCCGCATTCACGAAATCTGCGCGGCGGAGGGCCTGAATGTGCTGACTTCTCCCCGGCCGCATATACCGGTAGCTGGTGGCGGCCAGGAGTTCGAACGCATCGAGCACGAGATCCTGAGCTACACCGCCTGGCGGCTGCATCTGCGATAAAGGCGGATCCTTGTGGCGCGCCACACAAAATCGCTGTCATCCTGAGCGACCGGAGCGCAGCGCAGGGAGTCGAAGGACCTGCGGTTGCTTTTCCTCGTTCTTCAATAAAATTAAGACCCAGACGCTCCATCAGCCGCGGGCGATGAGCGCCAGCAGAACCAGCGAAAAAGCCGCCGCGCTGGCCGTCGACAGAAAGTTCACCGCATCGTTGTTGAGCCATCCCTCGCGCTCCAGCGTTGCGCCGAGAAGGCTGTCGAAGAGCAGGCCGAAGACGCCTCCGGCGGCCGCGACCCAGAACATCTCCGCTCCACCACGCAAAGCCCATGCGCCCACGAAGGCAACGACACCCGCTGATGCGATTCCGAACGCGGTGCCCGCCACGCTGACGGCTCCATCGGTACCGGGCTCAACCACGCGCAGCGTTGTAATCATGCGCGGCGAGCCGCCAAAGACTTGTCCGAGTTCCGAAGAGACGGTGTCGGCGGCCGATTCAGCCAAAGCCGCCAGCCCCACGGCGAACAGAGGCAGCGTCAAGGAAGCATCCATCAAAAACCAATGGCTACCGGCAAGCGAGGTCTGGGCAATCTCGCTCAACACCAGCACAGGAACGCCCAGATTGGCGGCGACCTGCGAGGCTGAGCGTCCCCGGCGCTTTTCCGCGATGCCCAAGCGCTCCTTGCGGGCGCGGCCGATGCGGGTGCAGAGGGCGGTGAGCGTGAGCAGCGCGAGCAACGGAACCAGGGCCGTGTGCCAGGGGGAATACGGGTAAACCGCGGTAGAGCAGGCAAGCCCTGCGGCGATGACCACTCCAGATGCGGCGGCCCACGCGGTTGCCGTGCGCAGCTTCCAGGCCGCCAGGCCGAGCAGCACGCTCAGGCCGCCGGCCCACAACGCCACATTGGGCAAGTTGTTCGCCCACCAGTGAAGCTGGAGCAGCGCCCCCGCTCCAGCAAACGGCATCGTCACCAGCAGCACCAGCTTCGATTGCCAGCGAAGGCTGGATTCGTTTTTCAAAATGGCCACGCGGTTTCGCGCCGTTGGATCTGCCATCAGCGAATCTCCGCGCACAATCCGAGGATCGCGTCGCCGAATTTTTCCACTTTGGCGGGCCCGATGCCGTCCACGTTCAACAGCTGATTCGGATTCTTTGGCCGCGCGAATGCCAGAGCCGAAATGGTGCGGTCGTTCAGGATGAGGTAGGCAGGGGTGCGCAACCGTTTGGCCTCCGCGGTGCGCCATTCCTTGAGGCGTGTAGAAACCTCTTCGGCGGCAGGGGAGAGGTATGCGGGTGCTTCCGAGGCCCTCGCCGGGGATGACCCCGGTTTGGCGACTCCCGCACTTGCTCCGCCAGCAGGTCTGCTACCAGAAGACTTTGGCTTTCTCGAGCGTGCGCTGGTGGGTCCGCCGAATTCCTCTACGATTCCGTCGCTGAGCAGCAAGTCCAAAGGGGTCGTGCTGCGCAGATCCAGCCCCGCGGGCGCAAGACGGATTTTGCGGAATGTTTTCACCTCGCCATCCTTCTCGAACGAGGCATTTTCAACCAGGATCAGGTTTGCCCGCAGCATGGCGTCGAGCAGGGAATCGAAAGCGTTGCGGTTCAGCACGCCAGCGGGGTCGATATTCCGCTGCAAGGTTCCGGCGGCCCGGTAGTCGACGGGGCGCAGGTCCTCGACAATCTGCTGGACCAGCTCCCGCTCGTGCTGCGATGCGCGCCGGAACTGCCGCAACACCGCCCCGCCTGGATCGCAAAGGTCGCAGACGCCGCAGGACTGGCTCGCATCTTCATCGTCGCCGAAATGCCGCACCAGCGAAGCCATGCGGCAACAGCCCGACTCGGTGTATTGCAGCACCTTGGCGAACTGTTCGGCGCGGTACTGGGCCTGGATTGTATAGGTCTTCTTCCAGCCTGGTGCGCCGAGGGTGACATTGTTGCCGAAGTCGACCCGCGCGCCGCCGTGAATCTCCAGCTTTTCCAACGCCTTGTCGAACTCTTCTTCGCCCAGCTTCGCCGCCTCGCGCAGATCCTCGACGGGCATGGGATCTTCGCTCAGTGCATTGAAAACACGTTCCAGGTGCGAGGCCGGCGGGTAATCGCGGGTGAGAAAGAAATCGTGAGTCCGCTGGTCGGCATAGGAATGCATCAGGTAGGTGCGGCTGGGCTTGGCGTCGCGCCCGGCGCGGCCGATTTCCTGGTAATAACCCTCCAGCGTCGCCGGCAGCCCGGCGTGGATCACGGTGCGGATGTCGGCCTTGTCGATGCCCATTCCAAAAGCGATGGTCGCCACCACAACCTCCAGCTCACCCCCGAGGAAGGCTGTCTGCACGCGTTCGCGCGTCTCCGGTTCGAGGCCAGCGTGGTAGGCCGCCGCCGGAAGCCGCAGCGAAAGCTCCTGCGCCAGCTTTTCGGCTCCTTTGCGCGAGGTTGCATAGACGATGGCCGGACGCCTGTCCGCATCGGCAAGAAGGCTGCAAATGGCCGCCGGACGCTCCGGCATCGGCAGTTCCGCAACTTCGATAGCCAGGTTGTCACGCCGGAATCCGTGAATGAACCGCGCCGGCTTGATCATGCCCAGCTGGGAAAGTATGTCTGCCTGCACCGTGGGCGTAGCCGTAGCCGTGAGCGCTACGACAGGAGCGGGCCGGAGCGCCGGCAGATACTCGCCCAACATACGGTAATCGGGACGGAAATCATGGCCCCACTGCGAAATGCAATGCGCCTCGTCGATGGCGATTAGCGCCAGCGGACGCTTGGCCAGCATCTCCTTGAATCCCGGCACACGCAGCCGTTCGGGAGCAATGAAAAGGAACTGGAGCGTTCCCTGCAGGTAGTCCACACAGGCCTGCCGGGCAACGGAGCGATCCAGGCCCGAATGAATGCGCGCGACTCGCAGGCCCAGAGCAGTCAGCTTGGCTGCCTGGTCATCCATCAGTGCGATCAGAGGAGAGATGACCAGGGCCGTTCCTGTGCGGGCGATGGCGGGCAGCTGATAGCAGAGGGACTTGCCCGCTCCGGTCGGCATCACCAGCAGCAGGTCGCGCCCATCGGAGGCCGCGCGGCATACCGCTTCCTGATTAATACGAAAGCTGGAAAAGCCGAAGACGGACTTCAGGATTTCATGCAGATCGACCGGATTTTGGGTAGACGTCAAAGGCAATGGACCCGGAACAAGAGGGAAGCGTCCCTCTCTCAACTTTACAGGTGCTGGCCGCGCGGGCGTTCCCCTTCGGGTGGCTTTCTCCTGAATGCGAGTGCAGGCGAAGGAGACAGGATACTCAGTGAACAAGACAAAGAAAGGATCCGCGGCGTAGCATTCATTTGAAATCATTGCGCTTATGCGAAGGACGAGATCAATGAATGCTTGCGTCAGGAGACAATTCTTCATGCAGAGCTTGAAGGTTCGCGCTGGATTCCTGCTTTCAGTTTTCATCGTGCTGGTTGCCGCTACGGTCACTGGCGCGCCCAGGAGCAGCTTTCTGAAGACCTACAGGGGCATGCCCTACCATGACACCCGTTACGCGGGCGGGCCGCAGAAGATCCCCGGCAAGGTGTTCTGCGCATACTACGACCTCGGCGGTGAAGGCGTGGCTTATCACGACAGCGATGCCAAGAATAATGGCAGCGGCGCGCTGAATCCCGCCGACGGCAGCTACCTGCACGAGTTCCGCATGAACGAGGGCGTGGATATTTCGTTCACCAAGTTCGGGCTGACGCCGCGGATCGACGACAACCTCTACAACAAAATCACGCCTGAGCCGAACCTGCTCTATGTGGGCTGGACTGAGCCGGGCGAGTGGTTCAACCTGACCGTGGATGCAGCCGAGGCTGGCGACTATGCCGCGGACCTGCTTTACACCTCCAACCGCGGCGGAACCATTTCGCTGAAGGTGAACGGGCTGGAAGCGAGCGGCGCGGTGTATCTGGATTCAACCTTTGACGCCGCGGACCCGCTTGCCTGGCGGCAATGGCATCACTGGAACCTGGCGAAGGGGATTGCCAAGGTCCATCTTGCCAAGGGAAAGAACGTCCTGACGGTGCATATACTGACCGGCGGAAATGTGAACCTGGCGTGGTTTGATTTCAAGCAGGTGGGTTGAACGCGCCAGGCGCCGTTAAGCCTATAGCTAACTGGATGGGCCCTGTTTCTTGAATGCCCTCCGCGGCTTCATGTTGCGCTCTCTGTTCTTCGGACTTGCATCTCCTAGCGGCGGCACTTCTGCCTTGGGGGCGAGCTTGTCGCCTTTACCCACAAGCTTCATGGATCCGCCACAAATGGAACATTTCCGGCTTTCAGCGCCAACTTTCCCCTTAGCTTGCTCAATGTGGCTGTCGTTATGAATGCATCGAAGAGTGCCCATCAGTCGATTCTACTTGTCACTTGATCAACGAAACAGAATACCTGCTCGGACAAAAAGCCCCAGATCCTGATCAGGAACTGGGGCTCTTTGCTCCGAACGAATGCAGCTTAGCTCCGGAAGAAGTCCTTGGCTTTCTGCAGCATCACGTCGCGGCTGACATCGGAGATGGCGCTGGTGAGCGGAATCCCCTTGGGGCAGACTTCGACGCAGTTCTGAGCAAAGCCGCACTCCTGAACGCCGCCGTCTCCAGCCAGGGCGCGCAGGCGCTCTTCCTTGAAGACCTTGCCGATCGGGTTGTCGTTGAAGAGCTTCACCTGGGCGATGGTGGCAGCGCCCACAAAGCCTGTGTCTACACTGAATTGCGGGCAAACCTCCATGCAACAGGTGCAGGAAATGCAGTTCGACAGCGGGTAGCTGGCTTCCTGCTGCTGGGGCAGAATGCGGGGGCCGGAGCCCAGGTCGTAGGTTCCGTCGATGGGCACCCACGCCTTGACCTTCTTCAGATTCTCGAAGAGAACCGAGCGGTCCACCTGCAGGTCGCGCACCAGCGGAAACTTGCTGAGCGGCTCCACGCGGATGGGCTGTTCCAGATTGTCCACCAGCGACGAGCAAGCCATGCGCGCCTTGCCATTGATGCGCATGGCGCACGAGCCGCAGATCTCTTCCAGGCAATTGGAGTCGTAGGTGACCGGAGTGGTGGGTTTGCCCGCCGCGGTCACGGGGTTGGCGGCGATTTCCATCATCGCCGAGATCACATTCATGCCCGGCCGCCATTCCAGCTCGAAGGTTTCCCAAACGGCTGGATCATCGGGGCTGGCCTGGCGCTTGATTTCAAGAGATACAGTCTTATCTGCCATTGTCAGTCTCCCTCTGTTTATTTCGCGGCGTCGTAACGACGCGGGCGCGGCTTGATGAATTGGGTGTCGACCTCTTCGTACTTGAAGGCCGGGCCGGATGCGGTGAAGCTTGCCTTGGTGGTCTTGAGGAATCGCTCGTCGTTGCGATCCGGGAAGTCGGGCTTGAAGTGCGCTCCGCGCGACTCGTCGCGATTCAGTGCGCCGAGAGCAACCACGCGCGAGAGCTCCAGCATGTTCTTCAACTGGCGGGCAAAGGCGAAGCTGGTATTGGCCCACTGGCTCTTGTCGCTGAGGTTCACGTTCTTGTAACGGTCGAGCAGTTCTACGACCTTGTCGTCGGCCTGCTGCAAGCCTTTGTTGTAGCGGATGACGGTCACGTGCTCGGTCATCACGTTGCCCAACTCGCGCCACAATTTGAAGGGATTCTCTGTCCCCTTGTTGTTGAGCAGGGCGTTGTTGATGGTGGTCTGGCGGGCGATTTCCGCCGCTTCGCCCCCGTCGCCATCGGCAGCGGGCAGGCTCTTGGCGTACTCAAGGGCGTTGGGCCCGGAGCGGAAGCCGCCAAAGATGCAGCTCAGCAGCGAGTTCGCACCCAGGCGGTTTGCGCCGTGGTACTGGTACTCGCACTCGCCGGCCGCAAAGACTCCGGGAATGTTGGTCATCTGGTTGACGTCGACCCAGAGTCCGCCCATGGTGTAGTGCATGCCAGGGAAGATCTTCATGGGCACATCGTGGGGATCGTCGCCGACGAACTTCTCATAAATATCGAGAATGCCGCCGAGCTTGCGGTCGAGCGTGGCGCGGTCGATGTGAGACAGGTCCAGATAGACCATGGGCTGGCCGTCGATGCCCAGTCCGTGCTCGTAGACCACCTTGTGAATGGCGCGGGTGGCAACGTCGCGGGGAACCAGGTTGCCGTACTTGGGATACCACTCTTCGAGGAAGTACCAGCGGTCGGACTCGGGGATCTGCTTGAAGGGGCGGCTGTCGCCAGACTTGCGCGGAACCCATACGCGGCCGCCTTCGCCGCGCGCCGACTCCGACATGAGCCGGAGCTTGTCTTCGCCGGGAATGCAGGTCGGGTGCACCTGGATGAACTCGCCGTTGGCGTAGTAAACACCCTGCTGGTAGAGCGCGGCCTGGGCCGATCCGGTGCAGGCAACCGAGTTGGTGCTCTTGCCGAAGATGGCGCCGATGCCGCCGGTGGCGATGATGATGGCATCGGACTTGAAGGCGCGCAATTCCATGGTGCGCAGATCGAGCGCGGTGATGCCGCGGGCTGTGCCCTTGGAGTCAAGGATGGCGGAGAGGAACTCCCAGCCCTCGTATTTCTTGACCTTGCCCTCGGCCTCGAAGCGGCGTACCTGCTCGTCGAGCGCATACAGAAGCTGCTGGCCGGTGGTTGCGCCGGCAAAGGCGGTGCGGTTATAGAGCGTGCCGCCGAAGCGGCGGAAGTCGAGCAGGCCCTCCGGGGTGCGATTGAAGGTAACGCCCATGCGGTCGAGCAGGTCGATGATGCCGGGACCCGCTTCGCACATGGCCTTGACTGGCGACTGGTTGGCGAGAAAGTCGCCGCCATAGATGGTGTCGTCGAAGTGCTTGTCGGTGGTGTCGCCTTCGCCCTTGAGATTCTTGGCGGCGTTGATGCCGCCCTGTGCGCAGACTGAATGAGAACGCTTGACCGGGACGATCGAGAAGAGGTCAACGGTGCCGCCAGCCTCGGCGATCTTGATCACCGCCGCCAGGCCCGCCAATCCGCCGCCCACCACAATGATTCTGGGTGCTGCCATAAATGAAAATCCTTTCCGCTAAAAAAAAGCAGGAACCGAAAATAGGGCTTTGATCAAAACGCCGAAGCTCAGAGAGCCGAGGCCGCCTGTGAAGCAGCCGCGGCGGCCGCGGCATTGGGGCCGATAAAAGCCCAGATGCTAGCCAATCCACCGACAGCGAGGACAATGCCGAGCGCCAGGCACACGTAGGCGAAGCGCTTGCGCGCCTTGACGCCGGGCGTGATGCCCCACTTGGCCGCAAACAGCCAGACGCCGTAAGCGAAGTGCCAGCAGATGGCGATCATGGCGATCACGTAAACGGCCAGCATCCACGGGTTGGCCAGTTCTGTATACACCTTCGCGAAGGCTCCCATGGGGTGCTCGGGCAGGCTGAGGCCCATGAACCGCTGGCGAATCACATGCTGCGTGATGTAGAAGACCGCGATAATGCCGGTGTAGCGCTGCGCGGTATACATCCAGTTGCCGGCGTAAGGGTAGTAAACGACATTGGACTTGCCGCGCAGCCAGATCCAGACGCCGTAAATGCCGTGATAGAGGATGGGCAGGAAGATGAAAACCCACTCCAGGATACGGACCATCGGCAGGCTGTTGAGGAACCTGACTTGCGCGCCGTAAGCCTCCCATCCTTTGAGAGCCTCGACATTGGAGAGCAGGTGTTCGAGCAGGAAGGCGCCCAGCGGGATGATTCCCAGCAGGGAATGCAGCTTGCGCCAAAGGAATGTGCTGCCCTCGCCGGCACGTAGCGGCTGAACGCCGGGCCGAAGAGAGTGTGCGGCCGAATGCTGATTGGTTGCCATGAAAATTGCGACTCCTTATACGGGGAAACTTGAACGGCGGAAAAAACGCACCGGAATCAGCGCCAGACGCAAGGAAGTAACGTTCAGACAGACTCCGATTGCCAGACTGCATTATTAGAGCCGCAGCGCGAGACCGTCAAGGCAGGGCCGCGAGCCGGACTGCGGCGGACGCATTTATGCTTCGATCTTGGGCAGCAGAGCCGCAAATGCGCGGCCGCGGTGACTCAGCGAGTTCTTGATGTCCAGGTCCAGTTCGGCCATGGTGCAGAAGAGTTCGGGCAGATAAAAAAGCGGATCGTAGCCGAACCCGCCAGTGCCGCGGGGAGCGTCGAGAATGAGGCCTTCCACCGAACCATCGGCTGAAAACAGAGGCACTCCGTCCCGGGCCGCAACCAGAACGCAGCGATAACGCGCGGTTCGTTTCTCAAGCGCCACTCCCTGGAGCCGTTGGAGCAACACCAGGTTGTTCCAGACATCGCTGTTGTCGTTGGCATCGGAAGAGTCCACCACCCCGGCGTCGGCGGCAAAGCGGGCCGATCGCACGCCGGGATCGCCTTCGAGGTGGTCCACTTCCAGACCCGAATCGTCGGCGAGAACCAGCTCCCCTGGAACAAAGCGGGAGTAATAGACGGCCTTGAGCGCGGCGTTGGCCTCAAAGGTAAGTCCATCTTCTTCCGGGGCCTGGATCAGGTCGAGCCCGGGCAGAGGCTCAATGGTCAGCGAATGCGCATCCGCGGCGGCGCGGAAATCACGCAGTTTGCCCTGGCTGGTGGTGGCAACGAAGAGACGAAGAGCCATGAGTGAAAGTGTAAACGGGAGCCGCGCGGCAGAGATCCGCTGTATCCATTGCGGATCATTTCCCGCATCTGCCGCACAATGGTCTTTGGGCTCTGATCCCAGACCCAGTCATGCCCGCGGATTGCGCAATGCCAGGAATCCGACCGGTCCGTACCCCGTACCCCCCCATATACTTGGCGGTGCAAAACTCCGTGCGCAGAGTTTTGGAGATTTGTGAAATACCCCGTTTTCCCGGCCAAACCAGTCGATTTCTGCACAGCCAGTCAAATTTACTGACGCTTTTTCTTCCGGATTTCTGCACCAATCTCGGTGAAAACACCCTTGAAATCTCACCATATGAAACGATTTTGAAGTTTATTCAGTAGCTGTACGGGCTGCGGAAAACTCAAAAATCTTGTTTCTGATCAAGCTCGGTTAGGGAAGCGGCAGTTCCCGGTCGAGGCCTGTAGTGATCAGGTCCTGGCGCAGCTGGGCTACGTCGGTGAACTGGATTGCGCACATGCCGAGCGACCGCGCTGCTTCGATATTGACCTGCTTGTCGTCGATGAAGAGGGTCTCGGCCGGGTCGGTTCCGAGCTTCGAGAGGACGGCGTGATAGATCGCCGGGTCGGGCTTGGCCATGCCCAGTTGAAAGCTCCAGACAAGCGCGTCGAAGCGGTGAATCCAGTCGAATTCGCGCTCGATGTTTTCGAGCACGTGGTCTCCCATGTTGGAGAGGATGCCGGTGAGCAGGCCGCGCGCCTTGAGCGCCTGTTGCCAGGCCAGCATGGCGGGGTTCTGGGTGGTCCACATGCGGGCGTCGACCTGGTTCAGTGTTTCAATGGCAGTCTGGTTGAGCTGATCGAGGCCGGCATCGCGGATGAACTTCTGCCAGAAGGTGATGCCGCTCAGCTTGCCCTCGTCGTAAGCATGGCGGTCGGCCCAATAGAGGCTCTCGAATTGCTCAAGAGGCAGTCCGGTAATGCGCAGCAACTCGGCGTGGGCTTCCATATCCTGGCCCGCCGTCAGGACCATTCCGTAATCGAAGACAACCGCTCGCAGGGCCAAATCCCCTCCCGTTGCTGATTCAGGTGGGCTTCCGTGTAGTGTGAAAAGGAGGCCTGTCTCTATTCTGCATGATCGATTCGATGGAGATCGGGCGTTGGATAAAGGGGAGAGTTGAGGATGAGGTTTTCGAAGCGGACGGATTGGAATACGGAAGAGAGCGAGCTGTCGCGGGCGCACCGGGCGCGGATGGAGGCGGGCAAACCGATCTATGACCTGACCGCTTCGAATCCGACGCGCTGCGGGTTTACGTTCGACCCTTCGCTATTGGCGGCGCTTTCGGACTCCCGCGCCCTGGACTATGATCCGCAGCCGCTGGGCATTCTGCCGGCCCGGCAGGCGGTTTGCCGGTACTATGCAGACCACGGCGTTGCGGTGGACCCGAGGCATGTGGTGCTGACCACCAGCACCAGCGAGGCGTACAGCTACCTGTTTCGCCTGCTTTGCGATCCCGGCTCCGAGATCCTGGTACCGCAGCCGGGCTATCCGCTCTTCGATTTTCTGGCCCGCCTGGACGACGTGAAGCTGGAGAATGCGCCGCTGGTATACGACCACGGCTGGCAGATCGATCCGCACGGCTTTCGCGAGGCGATCACGGCCGGCACGCGGGCCATCATGCTGGTGCACCCCAACAATCCGACCGGGCACTTCACCAAGCCGTGGGAGGCCGAGGAACTGGGGCGGCTTTGCCGTGAATTCGATCTGGCGCTGATTGTGGACGAGGTGTTTCTCGACTACGGGAACGGTGCGGACGCAAAGAGCTTCGCCGCCGGACTCGCTGGCGTGCCGGTATTCGTGGTGAGCGGAATGAGCAAGATTGCCGGGCTGCCACAGATGAAGTCGGCTTGGATTGTGGCGGCCGGCCCGGAGGCGGCTTCGGCCATGGAGCGGCTGGAAGTGATCGCGGATACCTTCTTGTCGATGAATGCGCCGGTGCAGTGGGCGCTGCCGGCCTGGCTTGAGCAGCGGGAAGCGATGCAGCAACAGATTCGGGCGCGTGTGTCCGCCAACCTGGCCGTCCTTGACAGCGAGCTTGGCCGGGCACCGATGGTTCAGCGCTTGGCGATGGACGGGGGCTGGTACGCGGTGCTGCGGATTCCGGCGCTGGAGCCGGACGAGCACACAGTGCTGGAGCTGCTGGAACGCGGCGTCTGGGTGCATCCCGGCTATTTCTTCGGGATGGCGAGTTCCGGCTGGCTGGTGTTGAGCCTGCTCGCTCCGGAAGAGGAATTCAGCATGGGCGTGACCAGTCTTGTTAACTTCCTATGAACGAACCATAAGAGTACCGACGTTTGATGCGGGCAGGCAGCCGCGGATGACCGTGATTTTAAAAGTCTTTGATTTGCAGTCGTTTACGTGGGTTTATGGGGTTTCGGACCGCCGAGAACGCAGGTAGCGTGCGGGATATGTCCCTCGGGGGCTAAAGCCCACTCATTCTATTTGCTCAATCGGC
>Ga0181517_10001968_pt1 | contig 21800 bp, 20 predicted proteins | sample PEATcosm2014_Bin_31_FD_119748 | JGI IMG/M metagenome (GOLD analysis project Ga0181517, IMG submission 119748) | Peatland microbial communities from MTU Mesocosm Facility, Houghton, MI, USA - PEATcosm2014_Bin01_30_metaG | ecosystem: Environmental > Terrestrial > Soil > Wetlands > Peat | place... | reverse complement strand
CTCAAGCCCTTCAACGTTCGGGCGAGCGTCTGGCTCCACGGCCACAGGCAGGAATCGCCAAACTAGTGTAGTGTACCGGCTTTGCGGGTCAAAGGTCAATTTGCACTGAAAATAGTGCAGTTACGGCGCGCACAAATTGTAAAAATGGGTTTCAGTTTTGGCTGTGGCTGCCGGGCTGATTCGAGGCAAGGTCAGGGCCGCGCCGGAACGACGTAGAAGAGAATGGCGAAGTAGTGGGCAATGCTGCCGGCCAGCACAAACAGGTGCCAGAGGGCATGGAAGTAACGCAGCCGGTCGAGCGCGAAAAAGATGATGCCCAGCGTGTAAGCCAGGCCGCCGGCGCCCAGCCACATAAGTCCGTGCCAGCCGAGGGAGTGGATCAGAGGCACCACGGCGACCACGATAAACCAGCCCTGCCCGAGGTACACCAGCGCCGAGTCTACCTCGAAGCGCCCTACGGCGAAGCTCTTGAAGACCACCCCGCAAACGGCCAGCGCCCACTCGCAGCCGAAGAGAGTCCAGCCCACCGGCCCGCGCAGCGTAACCAGGCAGAACGGCGTGTAAGTGCCGGCGATCAGCAGATAGATGGCCGAGTGGTCGAGGATGTGAAAGACATGGCGGGCGCGCGTCCGCACAAGCGAGTGATAGAGGGTGGAGCAGATGTAGACCATCACCAGCGTCGCGGCAAAGATGGAGCAACTTACCACGTGCCACGCGGTGCCGCGCGTCGAGGCGGCAATCAGGTAAACCGCTCCGGCGATGGCCAGCATAGCGCCGATGCCATGCGTGATGGCGTTGGCCAGGATGTCGCCCAGATGATAGGTTGCTTGCTCGGGTTGCACAGATTGATGATAGCGCGCGTGCGCGGAAGTACCCCGTCGCACACCGGTACACTGAATGCAGTGCATTCCCAGACAGATCAGGAGGTCCCACCATGGCATCGATCATTCTTCCGGCAGTTCCATCCGAGTCGCGCCCCGGGCGGTTTGGCGTTTATGGCGGGCGGTATGTGCCGGAGACGCTGGTCGCGGCGCTTGTGGAGTTGGAGCGCGAGTACGATTTGGCCAAGAATGACGCGGCGTTTCAGGCCGAGCTGGCGGGGCTGTTAAAGGATTACGCGGGCCGGCCGACGCCGCTCTACTTTTGCAAGCGGCTGACCGAGCAGTTGGGCGGAGCAAAGATTTATCTGAAGCGCGAAGACCTGCTGCACACCGGAGCGCACAAGATTAACAACGCCTTGGGCCAGGGATTGCTGGCCAGGCGGATGGGCAAGAAGCGCATCATCGCCGAGACCGGCGCGGGGCAGCATGGCGTGGCTACGGCTACGGTCTGCGCGCTGCTGGGCTTGGAATGCGTGGTCTACATGGGCGATGTGGACATGGAGCGGCAGGAGTTGAACGTGCTTCGTATGCGCCTTCTTGGCGCCGAAGTCCGCGGAGTTTCGTCGGGATCGAAGACGCTGAAAGACGCTATCAGCGAGGCGATGCGGGATTGGGTTACCAACGTCCGGACGACTTACTATCTGCTGGGCAGCGCGCTGGGTCCACATCCTTATCCGACCATGGTGCGCGACTTTCACCGCTGCATCAGCCGCGAGATGAAGGAGCAGATTCTTGAAAAAGAAGGCCGGTTGCCGACGGCCATCATCGCCTGCGTGGGCGGCGGATCGAACGCTATTGGCGCATTCTACGAGTTCATTCCCGACACCCAGGTCCGGCTGATCGGGGTAGAGGCCGGCGGCCGCGGCACGGCGCTGGGCGACCATGCGGTGCGCTTCCGCGGCGGAGCGCCGGGGGTTTTGCAGGGAACATATTCTTATGTCTTGCAGGATGAGAATGGCCAGATTGCGCTGACGCATTCGGTTTCCGCTGGACTCGACTATGCCTCCATCGGCCCGGAACACGCCATGCTGCACGATTCGGGACGCGCGGAGTATGTTTCGCAGGATGACGCGGCCACGCTCAATGCGGTGGTGAGGCTGGCGCGCACTGAAGGGATTTTGCCGGCGCTGGAGAGCGCGCACGCGGTGGCTGAGGCGCTGCGGATTGCTCCAGCGATGGATTCTCATGACATACTGGTGGTGAACCTTTCAGGGCGCGGCGACAAGGATATGGGCATTCTGGCGCGCGAATTGAAGCTCCAGGGAGCCTGACAGCTAACTTCAATGGCGATACGTTTCGATCACAAACCGGGATTAGTTGTCTATCTGACGGCGGGCGATCCGAGCCTCGGTGCCACGCGCGAGATTGCCCTTGCGGCCATCGACGCGGGCGCGGATGTGATCGAGCTGGGCGTGCCGTTCAGCGATCCGCTGGCCGACGGGCCGGTGATTCAGCGCGCCAGCGAGCGGGCAGTCGCCAGGGGAACGCGGCTCAAGGACGTATTGGCGCTGGCTGGCGAAATTCGCGCGGTGCGGTCCGCTGCGGGCCTGGTCATCTTCAGCTATCTGAATCCGATTTTGCGCTACGGCCTCCATCAATTCGCTGATGCAGCGGCTGCTAACGGCGTGGATGGCGTGCTGGTGACAGACCTGATTGTCGAGGAGGCGGGCGAGTACCTGAGCGAGATGGCCCGCGTGGGACTTGCGCCGATTTTTCTGGCTGCGCCCACCAGCCCCGACGAACGGTTGGAAGCTATCGCGACTCATTCAAAGGGTTTCGTTTACGCCATCTCTCGAGTGGGCATTACCGGCACGCAGCAGAGCCTGACCTCCGACGCGGCCTCGCTGGTCCAGCGCATCCGGCGATACGCAAAGCTGCCGGTGGCCGTCGGTTTTGGCATCAGCAACGCGGAGCACGTTGCCCAGGTGGCTGAGTTCGCCGATGCCGCGGTGGTCGGCAGCGCGATTGTAGTGTTGATTGAGCGCTCGACCCCCGAGACGGCGCCCGGCGCGGTAGCTCGATTTATCAAGGGCCTCCGTCTGCCGCAGGCGGCGTTGGCCCGGTAGTTCCCCGCAAGCGGCGCACGCGCCGCAGGCATCTGTTCAACTTTTTGATCCTATGCAACCGGTGTACCCGATCCCTCTTCAAAGGACCGGCCACCGGGCGCAACACGAGGACGAGATGACGCTGGAAGAATTGCGAAACCAAATTGATGTTCTGGACCGCCAGCTTGTGGAATTGCTGAGCGAGCGAGCCCGTGCCGCGCAGATGATCGGTCACCTGAAGGCTGCCACGTCGTTGCCGGTCTACGAGCCGGCGCGCGAAAAGGTGATCTACGCCAATGTGCGCGCGGCCAACAAAGGACCCTTGCCGGACATCGAACTGACGCATATCTACGAGCGCATCATCGACGTGATGCGGGCCTTGCAGAGGGACGAGTTGGCTTCGGAGAGAAATGCCCAGGCGGTTACATCGGGGTCCCCCGCGACAGGCCTTCGTCGCGGGGGCGATGATGCGCCGGGCCACGGCAGCGGCGCTGAAGAGCGCGAGACAGGGAACAAACAATGATCGTATCCATGCAGGAAAAAGCGACCGAGGAACAAATCGACGCGGTTATTGACGCCATGATGGAAGTCGGGGTCGGCGTGCATCGCACCACCGGCTCATCGCAAACCATTCTGGCCGGCGTAGGGCCCACAGCCAATGTGGATCTGACCAAGTTTGAAGTGTTGCCGGGCGTGCTCAACGTGCTCCGCATCAGTTCGCCGTACAAGCTGGCCGGCCGCGCCTTTCGCCCGGAAGGCTCGGTCATCGAATTTCGCAACGGTGTGAAGGTAGGCGGCGAACAGGTAGCTGTGATGGCCGGGCCATGCTCGATCGAAAGCCGCGAGCAGATTTTTGCGACCGCCGCTCGCGTGAAGGCCATCGGAGCCAGCTTTTTGAGAGGCGGCGCGTTCAAGCCGCGCAGTTCGCCTTATGCCTTTCAGGGCATGGGGATTCCGGGGCTTCAAATGATGCACGAAGCCGCCCAGGAACATGGTTTGCTCACGGTCAGCGAGGTGATGGAGATAGCGCAGATTGAGCCCATGCTGCCGTATGTGGACCTTTTTCAGGTGGGCGCGCGCAATATGCAAAACTTCAACCTGCTGCGCGAACTGGGCCTGGCGCGCAAGCCTGTGCTGCTCAAGCGCGGCATCGCCGCCACCATCGAGGAGCTGCTGCTGTCCAGCGAGTACATCATGGCCGGCGGCAACTACGAGGTGATTCTGTGCGAGCGCGGCATTCGAACCTACGAGACAGCCACGCGCAACACCATGGACATCTCGGCGATTCCGGTGATTCACAAGCTCTCGCATCTGCCCATCGTGGGCGACCCCTCGCACGGCACGGGACGGCGCGATATGGTGGCGCCGATGGCGCGGGCCGCGGTGGCCGCGGGTGCGGACGCGATTCTCGTCGAGGTTCACCCTAACGCCGACAAGGCCGCCTCCGACGCGGCGCAGACCCTCTATCTCGACCAGTTCGATGAGCTGATGGGTCAGTTGCGGGTGATTGCCACGGCGGTGGGGCGGACGATGTAAGATGGCGGAGCGAGGAAAGTCTGCATGATCGAGCGCATCGCCATACTGGGCACGGGGTTGCTGGGCACGTCAGTTGGATTGGCGTTGCGCGCGGCGGGCTATCGCGGCGCCATTACCGGATGGAATCGAAGTCCCGAAGGCGCGCAGACGGCGCTCTCCATGGGCGCGCTGGATTCTATTGCCGCAGACCCCTTGCAGGCGGCGCGCGAGAGCCAGGTGGTTCTGCTGGCCGTGCCTATCTACGCAACGCTCGACTACATGGAGAAGCTGGCTGGAGAGCTTGGCTCCGAGCATCTAGTCACCGATGTGGGCAGCACCAAAGCGCAGATCACCGCAGCCGCGGGACGCCTCTTCAACACGCCGGAGCGCGCGGCGTTTCTTCCCGGCCATCCGATGGCGGGCAAGGAGCGGGGCGGCGCGGCGCTGGGCGATGCAAATCTATTTCGCGGAGCGGTGTGGCTCTTTACCGACGACCCAACCTGGCAACGTTCGCCGCATTCCGCTGAGTTAGTGAAAGGCTGGCGGGAGTGGGTCGCGGCCATGGGATCGAAGACGCTTGATCTGGAACCCGCGCGCCACGATGAGTTAGTCGCGTGGGTCAGCCATCTGCCGCAGTTTGTGGCCACGGCCCTGAGCGCGCTGCTGGAGGAAGAGGTCGGCGACGCGCCCGAGCTGAAAGACGTAGGCGGACGCGCCCTCAGCGAGATGACGCGGCTGGGCGCCAGTCCCTACTCCATGTGGCGCGACATCGCTTATACAAATACCGAAGCTGTTCAGGCCACGCTGCTCGCGCTGGAACAAAGGCTGGCGCATCTGCGCGAAAATCTGCGCACGCCGGAGTTGCGCGAAGAGTTCGAGCAGGCGAATCGGTTTCGGCGGGAGTAGTCTGCCGGGGTCGTGTGCGCGTTTAGAAGGCGAGTTGTAGGTCAGTTTCTTTGTAGTCCGTAGTGCGTCCGGAGTTTGGCCTTAGGCTCAACGCACCCAAGCCAGCCAAGCCCATCCAACCGCCAGCGTCACTAATGTGACTGGAATACCGACTCGCGTATAGTCCCAAAAGCCGATGTGCACTTCGCCGTGCGCTCGCTCCACAACGATCAGGTTCGCGACAGAGCCGGTAATCGTCAGGTTTCCCGCTAGCGTGCTGGCCATTGCAAGAACCAACCAGCCAGTGCGCGGATCGCGAAACGCAGGTACGAGCGACTTGAGCAGCATCACTGCCGGTACGTTACTGACCAGGTTCGACAACACCGCGGTCACAGCGGTAAAGATGCCCACGTTTTGAAGGTTGAAGCGGTCTGCAATCTCGAAGAGGTAGCGGGTCAAACCGGAGTTTTCCGCGCCGCCCACGATCAGGAATAGACCGACAAAAAACACCAGCAGCCCCCAATCGACTTCGTCGTAGACCAAGCGCGGATTGCGCGTGCGCGTGATCAACATGAGGGCAGCCCCGATGGCAGCCATCATGGCAGGTGGAACGCCCGCAATAAAGCCGGCCAGCACGAGGACAATCACAATGGCAGGCTTGCGTAACTCGCGGAGAGAAACGTGCGGAGCAACAGCTTTGATGCCTTTGGCTTCTTCAGGCACATGATCGTTGCCAAACATTTGGCGGATGATCAGCCAATCCAGCAGCAGGCCGATGAGGGCCACCGGTCCCAGGCGCCAAATGAAGTAACGGTAAGTCAGGCCGGAGAACGAGCCGATCAGCATATTCTGCGGGTTTCCGGTGATGGTGGCGACACTGCCGATGTTGGCTGACGTGGCCACGGCGAGCAGATACGGCAGCGGTTTCAATCCCATGCGGCGCGTAGCAAGAAGCGTGAACGGAACCATGGCCAGACAAATAATGTCGTTGACAAAAAACGCAGACAACACGCCAGTGATGAAGATGACGGTGGGCAGCAAGTGGCGCGGTTTCAGACGCGTGATGATCTGCTCCGTGATCCACTCGAAAAAGCCTGCCAGATGCAGGTATCCGACTACGAGCATCATGGAGAACAACAGCACCAGCGTGCCGAAGTCAATGAAACGCAAGGCTTCGGCGGCAGGAACAATGCGAAAAGCAACCATCAGCACGGCGCCGATGATGGCCATGCCGGGGCGATCGATCTTCATGCCGGGCAGCTTGCCCAAGGCGAATACAAAGTAGCTGACTGCAAAGACAGCGTAACCCGCGGTGACCTGCCACTCGGCAAGAGGGATGGATAAACCCGGTACTGCCGCCAGCAGGAGATGAGGCAAGACCATAATGAATGCAGTGTACGCCGGTCATCCGGCGCGCTGTTTTCTCCGAGTTTCTACTCCGCTTCCTTGACCGGCTCAGCCGTTTCCTTCACTGGTTCGGCCGTTTCCTTTGCCGGGTCTAGGGTGTGGAAGCCTTCGGACTTGGCGGCTTCGAGCAACTGCGGCGAGGCGGAGACAAAGATGATTTCGGTGTCCTGGAACATGTCGCGGGCGACGAGTGCGGCGGCCAGTTGGAGCGTGTCGGGCCAGCGCAGAGTGGTGCGGTCGAGGAGTTGGCGCGCGGCTTCGAGGACGGCCGGGTTCAGCGGCTCCTGGACCATGCGCGCGGCCTCCATGCGCAGGCTATCGAGCGCGGAAGTGGCGTCTTCAGTGGAGATGGCGCCGGCCCGTTCGCGACGCCGGATGGCCCCGTAGACCTCCAGCGGCGTTGAGGCCGAGATCAGCTTGCGGTTGTCCTCGACGGCCTCCATCAGGCTGATCAGGGCGCCGGTGCCCTGATCCTGTACAAACAGCTTGGCGAAGGCGGTGGCCTCAAGAAAGTAGCAGCTCACTGGTTCCCCCGTTCTTCCTCGATGGCCTCGGCAATGGAGTCGCCATGGGACGTGACGGGATGGAAGCGCTGCGCCTCCTCGGGCATACCGGCCTCGGCGCGGTTGAGGCGAATAGTGGTGGTGGGATAGGCAGGGGTTTTTGGGTTGGCTATCTTGCTTGTGATCACGACGCCGCGCTGGATGGCCTCTGCCAGCACAGCCTGGCGCGACTCGGGATGCTGATTCCAGCGGAAGGCCTTGCGCGGCAGGAAGGAGTCGCGGAACCACTTGAGGGCGATGAAGGCGTGTCCGCCCCGCTCGGCCTCAGCCAGCGCGGCGCACAGCTCCTTCACGCGGGCATCGATGTCGGCGGGAATCACCGTCTCCTGTCCGTCGTCCTCGTCGAAAGCCGGCTCGGCCTCCGCGCGCGAGGCGCGGATGGGACGTGGCGCCATCTCGGCTCCGTCGATGCGCTCAAAGTAGATGCGCACCTCGTCCTCTTCCGGCGTCCATGCGTCCGCCATGGCATTGCGCCGCTTGCTGCGGCCGTTTTCGCCGCACAGCTCAACAATTGCCTGGTAGCCCGGAGGCGCCAGAAATTGCAAGGCTCGCGCCATGCCGGGGTCTGTGGAGGACGCCAACTCGTTGAGGGCTTCTTCAATAATTTCTTCCGCGTCGGGAATGCTCAGGTTGTTTGCTTCTACGCTGCCCTGTGCAGCTTTTGTCGATTTCATTCTTTCTTCTCCGTATGCGCCGCCTGCGCCCGTCTATGCGACCCGTCTCCGGCAGGCTTCATGGCCTGGTTCCGAAGCTCGTCCGCGCGAGGACAAAGAGCGCCTTAGTTTTAAATTCACTCGTTACCGCTGGTCATTTTCACCATGCGGGGATTCAAGAAATACTTGGGGGACCTGTGAAAAAAGTTCTCTTTGTGAAGGAGACATTCCCTCAGGGGCTCAAGCCCCATTCATATCACTGGGATTATGCAGGGGCTCAAGCCCGCATCCTTCAAAATAAAGCCGTACCCTCCAAAATTAAAGCCAGCATCGATCACAACGTCGACTTATACGGAGATTATCTAACTAATCCCTCAGTTTGAAGCTATTCATTCCTCAGTGTAACCGAATCAAGCAGGACGCGGGCTGTTGCCTAAACGAGCTGAACCCCCGAATTTAACCCTTCAACCCCGCCGCCGGGAAAAAGTTGCGGCGCGGCCGCAATTTCATTTGGACGGCCTGCTCGTACAATAGAAGATATGCGCCGTTGTTTGCAACTGCTTTTGTTTTGTTTTATGGCTTCAACCGGGCTGTATGCCGCCGATGGCCCGGCCTTCGATCTGGCCGGCCCCAAGGTGGACGTGCGCGTCAAGCGGGGCGAGGTGACGCTGCCGATTGGCGAAACTCCCAATCTGCTGGCCGGAGACCGGCTCTGGATTCACCCCGACTTTCCCGAGAGCCAGACCGCGCACTATGTGCTGATCGTCGCGTTTCTGCGCGGGGCCACCAATCCGCCGCCGCCGGAGTGGTTTACGCGCGTTGAGACCTGGACCCGCGAAGCGCGCGAGGAGGGCGTATTCGTGACGGTGCCCGAAGAAGCGCAGCAGGCGTTGATCTTTCTGGCTCCGGAGACAGGCGGCGACTTCAGCACTCTGCGCAAGGCGGTGAAGAACCGTCCCGGCACATTTGTCCGCGCCGTTCAGGATTTGCAGGCGGCGAGCGGGGATCGCATGCGGCTGGACGCCTATCTGGCCGAGGTCAAAGAAACATCGCAAACCGACCCCACGCTGCTCAAGGAACGCGCCGAGAAAGCGGCCCGGAGCCTGGGCATCAAGCTCGATCAACAGTGCTTTGACAAGCCCACCGACCAGCAGGCGCCCTGCCTGGTGCAGCACACCGACGCGCTGGTGCTGGACGACGCCAACGCGCAATCGCGGATGGCGCAACTGACGAGCGGTTCAAGCGTAGACCTGATGAACCAGCTTAGCTACTCGAGCATGGCAGGCGGGGGCGCATACAGCCCTTATGTCGGCGCCATCGTGGACACGGCCAAGATCCTCTCGTCGTTGCACACGGCGCATTTTCAATACATTCCCGCCCTGGCTCTGCCGGCCAAGGATACGCTGAACCTGCGGCTGAGCGTGCCGCCTTCGTTCAAGGATCCCAAGTCGGTGGTGGTGGTGGCGTTGCCCCCTGTGGGCGCTACCAGGCCGCCGCCGCTGCATCCTGTGAACCTGGCGGAGAGCTATTGCGCTCAGAAACCGGGCCTGGTGCTGCCGGCCGAGGGAGCGCCGCTGGTTTTTGCCACACAACTCGCCTACGGCCTCACCCTGCATATTGTGGACAAACCCAGCAAGAAGAATAACGGCAGCCCGGTGAATCTGCCGTTGAAGGCCGATCCGTCGCAGGGTGGGTTGGTGCTGGAGCATCCGGCTCCGCCCTTGCTGGATGGCGATCTGACCCCAGATGGCGAGCTGACCGGCGTTGTTCTCGGCAAATGGGGCTTTGACGACTGGGAGGGCCCCCGCTTCCACCTGCGCACGGCGCTGCCCGGCAAGTGGGCCGTGACGGCAGCCGACCAGACGGCGCTGGTGGTGGGCCGCGAAGACCAGCTTCACATCGAAGGGGAAAACTCGTTGTGCGTGGAGCGCATCGAAGAGCAGACGGCGACGGGCAGTCCGATCAAGTTGGTTTGGAAGTCGCCGAAGCCAGACCAATTGGAAGTGGCCGTGCCCATGAAAGACGCTTCTCCGGGGCCGGTCAACCTGGAAATTTATCAGTCAGGGCTGGAGAAGCCAGACCAGTTGCAACTGAAGGCCTATGCCGAGGCGGCGGCGCTGGATCGCCTTACGCTGAGCGCGGGCGACGCACAGGCGCTCCTGAAAGGCAATCGCCTGGACGAGGTAGCCAAGGTCAGTTTGGACTCTATCACCTGGACCCCGGCCACGCTCAGCCGTGTGCAGGACTCTGACCAGTTGGAGCTGAACGCCGACGGCTCGACGGCCGCCCTGGAGCCCGGAAAGCGCGCTTTTGCCAAAGTGCTATTGCAGGACGGCCGGCTGTTGAAGGTTCCGGTTACGGTTGAGCCGCCCCGTCCGCAGGTCACGCTGCTGAGCAAGGGCACACAGAACGATGTTTCCGCTGCGCCCTCGCCCGTGCATCTGGGCAGCGCCGACGATCTGCCCGTTGACGGGCGGCTGGTCTTTTTTGTCCGCTCCAGAGAGCCGGCAAACTTTCCTCGCGACGAGAAGGTGGAGGTGGCCGCGGCCGACGGCAGTTTCCGCACCGTGCTGGCGTTGGCTGACGGCAGCCTGATGCTCGAGGATGCAAAGACCGCGTTGGGGGTTGTGGAACCGCTGCTGCGCTTCGGCTCCTCGGCTTTTGGGCCGCTACGGGCGCGTGCGCTGTCCCCTGATGGGGTTACCGGCGACTGGTTGCCGCTGGGAACGCTGGTGCGGCTGCCCGGATTCAAGGAACTGCACTGCCCGCGCTCCGCAGCCAGGCCCTGTGCGCTGATCGGAACCAATCTCTTCTTGGCCGCGTCCATCTCCGCCACATCGGAGTTCGACAACCCAATCGATGTGCCTTCGGATTTTACGGGAACCCAGTTGAGCGTCCCCCATCCGGCCAACGGCGTGCTCTACCTGAAGCTGCGCGACGACACGGAAACGGTGCAGACGCTTACCCTGCCGGTGATGCCGATGAGCTGGCTGATGCAAACTGCGGCGGCGCAAACGGCAGCAGTGCCATCCGTTCCAGCGCAAACTCAGGCTGCGGAGGCTCCTGGGCCTGCTGCAGAGCCTGCCCCAGCACAAGCCCAACCCAGGACTGTTCCAGCTACAGCTTCGCCATCGCCCGGCCATACCGGACGGTGAGAGATGGTGGGGGTTTCAATGCGTGTTCGGAAACAGAATTTCAGAGGCGCGGAGCTGAAGCCCCGCGCCATTCCGTTTTTGCAGAAGAACCGCAAGCGCCCCAGGTCTCGGACCGATTGTTTATGTATTATCTTCCGTGCCCCATCCTTTCGCCTTTTTCCTGGCGAAAGGGTGGGAAACCTCGAACCTGAAGATACGAAATCATGCGGTCAGGGACCTAATTGAAATAGGCTTTGTTTTTCTCGGCGAAATGCGCCATATCGGCCGGCAGGTCGTCGATGGAAAAGATTGCGCTCTGCGCACAGAGGGATACGCAGTTGCCGCAATCAATGCACTCGTCCGGGTTGATGAACAACTGGGAGAGGCCGCCGGCTTTTGGATCGTCGGCTGCAGCGGGCATGATGGCGGCGGTGGCGCACTCCGCAGCGCAGACAAAATCCTTGATGCACGCATCGGTAATTACATAAGCCATGATGAAACTCCTTGATGATGTGGGCGCTTCTGGACAATGCGCCATCCATTCAAGGCTATCCAGTTCGGGCTAGTTGGCTCCGTGACTCGGGTCACACTGCGGGAGAACCATTTCCGCTCGCGGGAGACGGCCAGAAAGCTTGTTTGCTCTTTCTGGCCGCCCTGCTATCGCCACCCGCGGATTCACGGTTTCTGTCTAGAACCCAGCCTGCGCCGCGCTCAGTTCCACCTGGCGCTCCTGGTCGCGCGCCCACTCGGCCGGTTCGCCATAGTGGCTGGCTACCATCGCAACAGCCTTGCTTTCATCCATGTAGGGCCGCACCGTGGCTAGTTTGATGGTGGATTGAGAGGCCATCCGCGCCACCGCAACCTTGCTGGAGACTGACTGCACCAGCGCGAGCATGGCCAGCACGACGGTTCCCACGGCGTTGATTGCGTTCAGTACAGACTGCTGGCTGGCGGGATTGGTAATCTTTGCCGCCGACAAGAGCGATGCGTTCACCTGCTGCTGAAAGATCACGACAGCGGCCTGCAGTTGGGCCAGCACAGAGGCCGAAGGATTGGCTAGGTACGCCTTGGCCTGGGCGACCAGAAGGTTCGAGGCGGCGTCAAAGCCCGCCGTGGCAGCGGCAAAGACCGGCGCGTCCGCAGGCGCCAGCAAGGCGGCTGTCGAATCCACCGTCGCCACCGCGCTCTCCAGCGCCGGCGTCCAGTTGACGATATTCTGTGCCACGCTAGTTTCCGAACAGCCGCTCACGAAAGGCAAGGGCAGCAGCAGGGCAATCAGCGCCCATGCGCCCAGCCTGGCGGTGGAGTTAGCGGAGTTGGCGCTGGAAGCGGGGTTAGCCGGATCGCGCGCCAGCAGTCCCAGAAGAGCGGTGGCCAGGCCGCTCACCAGAGCGACCACGGTGCCGCTGCCGGCCGTGCCTAGCGTGATGCCCTGCTGCGAAAGCACGCTGGCGATGGTGGCGACCGCGATCAGCAGCCCGGCGGCCGAGGTTTTGGGGTGGTTCCAGATATTCGAAATGGGATTCATGCGGAAAGCTCCTCGCAAAGAAAAAGGCGGCCACAGCCGCCCTGGTTTATATGGGATTTGGCAGGCGCGGAATTGGCTTAATCTGCTTCCGCGCAATAGAAAATCGAGATCAGCGGCGGGCGTCTTTCCGGCCTGCTGCTGGTCTCGATTTGTCACGTCTCTCCGAATTCGAGCGCCACCGTGGTTGCGGCTCTGAGGCTCGCGGCGGAGAGCCGAGATGGCACAGACACGAGACGGCCCCGCGCCCCGGAACCCATCCGCTGCAGCGGTTCTTCAATTGCAGTTCGCCGAAACCGTTACCGTCGCGTGTCTTTTTCCTCAAGAAAAAGACACACCGCACAGCGCTGGTGTGGGCAAGTGAATTGAAGAACCGCTGTGAGGGAGGGCGTACACATTCGCCGGGCGCGGCACTTCCGTCTCTTGTCTGGCTACTTATTAGCCTAGGCACTCTTTGCTATATCTTCTGCAAAGTGAGAGAAACTTCTGTCACTTATTGAACAATGACTTGAAAAACAAGAAAAATATTGTCGCTTGACGGCGCAAATTGGCCTGAACCCCGCCTGCTCCCCGCCTGCTCCCCGCCTGCGAAGTCAGTTCGCCAGCCAAGCCGGGTTCTGGCTCGCGTTCCGTGGCTGGCCTCTAAATTATGTGTACTGTACCCGGCGCTCGCCCTTGACCACGCGTCCGATGACGTAGAACTTCTCTTCGGCCCTGTCCAGCAGGTTTTTTGCGCGCGCAAATTTGACCGCCGGTATGGCCGCAATCAACCCAATGCCCATGTTGAATGTGCGCATCATCTCCTCTTGCGAAACCTGGCCCAGGTCGCGCAGATGCTCGAAGATCGGCAGTGCCGGCCAGGAACCGATCTCGATCTGCGCCGTGGTGTTTTTGGGCAGGATGCGGGGCAGGTTTTCGGTGATTCCGCCGCCTGTGATGTGCGCCATGCCCGTCGTCAGCCCCGCCGTCACCAGCTTTTGAGCCACATGGAGGTAGCTGCGATGGGTCTTCATCAACGCCGCGCCGGCCTTTTCCTTGATGGCGGTCACGTACTGCGTTGGTTTGTAGCCGGCCACCTCGAACATCAGCTTGTATGCCAGCGAATAACCGTTGGTATGCAGCCCGGTAGAGGGAAGCCCGACGAGCACGTCGCCTGCCTTGATCCCCGTGCCAGTCACCATCTTGCCGCGGTCCACAGCGCCCACAATGAAGCCCGCCAAGTCGTACTCCCCATCGGCCTGAAAGCCCGGCATCTGCGCCGTCTCGCCGCCGATCAGGGCGCAGCCGCTGGCTTTGCATGCGTCGGCCAGGCCGGTCACCACGCTCTCGGCCACCTCCGGGTCCAGCTTGCCTCCGGCCATGTAATCGAGGAAAAACAAGGGTGTGGCGCCCTGCACGGCAATGTCGTTTACGCAGTGATTCACCAGGTCCGCGCCCACCGTGCGGTGCATTCCCAGTTCGAAGGCCACCTTCAGCTTGGCCCCCACCCCATGGCCCGAACTCACCAGAATGGGGTTCTTCCAGCGCTGGAGGTCCAGGCGGAAAAGCGCGCCAAAGCCGCCCATCCCGCCTAACACATTGCGATTGAAGGTCTTTTGCGCCAGATAGGTGCGGCGCTCCTTGGCGCGGTCGCCACTGCTGATGTCCACGCCGGTGCCGGCGTGGGTCACGGATTTGGATTTGGGTTCGTCAGACACGGTGCGGCTTTCTGCGGATGGATTTCTCATGCGGCGCGGCTGGCCGGGAATGTTGATTTTAGCAGCATTTGCAGGGTTTTGGCTGTGTCCTAGAGAAACCGCTTTCGCTCTTCAGCTGTAGGAACCGGGCAGCTTTCCAGCCGTCCCCAGATGCGGTAGCGCCAGCGGGCAATCAGCCTGTAGCCCAGGTCGCGCAGTGGACGCGGAATCCAGCCGAGAGCGGTTGCGACCGCCGGCCAGGGCTTCGGCAATTGGCCGAGCAGTGCCAGAACCGCCTCCGACCGCGCCAGTACTCGCTCCGCCGGGCCGCCGAAATTCAAGACAGCCAGAATCGTGGCAGGGCCGGATTCCGCATCCGGCGAGTTGATTCCATGCCGCGCCAGCAGCCCAGCCGCCATTTCCGATTCTGAAGCCACAAAGCGCAGCTGGTCCCGCCGGTCGCGCCGCAAAAGCCACCGCACGGTCCGATTGCACAGCCCGCAATGGCCATCGAAGATCACCACCAGCCGGTCGCCGAGTTCTGCAAGGCAGCTCACCTTCAACGGGATGCGGGCCCAGAGGCGCACGATTCAATTCGGGTGATGCGCGAGTCTTATACTGGACCCACGATGAGTTCCCAAGCGCCGACCCCCCTCCGCACCCGTTCCCTGATTCTGCAGCAGCGCGCCGAGCGCTTCTTTCCCGGCGGCGTCAACTCGCCCGTGCGGGCTTTTCGCGCAGTGGGGGGCGCGCCGCCGTTTGTCGAGAGCGCTCAGGGCGCCTGGCTCACGGACGCCGACGGCAACCGGTACATCGACTACTTTGGCTCCTGGGGGCCGATGATCCTGGGCCACGCCTTTCCGCCGGTGGTCGAAGCCATCCAGAGAGCCGCGCGCAACTCGGCCAGCTTTGGCGCTTCGACGGCTGTCGAGGCGGATCTCGCCGAGCGCGTCGTCGCCTGTTACCCGGACATCGAGAAACTGCGCTTCGTCAGCTCCGGAACCGAGGCCACCATGAGCGCTATCCGCCTGGCGCGCGCCGTTACCAGCCGCAAAATCATTGTCAAGTTCGAGGGCTGCTACCACGGCCACTCGGATGGACTGTTGGTGAAGGCAGGCAGCGGTGTGGCGACATTTGGAATTCCCGGCTCGGCTGGCGTTCCGGAGGAGATCGCTCACCTTACTCTGGCCCTGCCCTACAACGACCTCGCTGCGGTTGAGGCGGCTTTCGCGGCCCATCCCGACGCTATCGCGGCTGTGATTCTTGAGCCGGTGGTCGGCAACGCCGGCTGCATCGCGCCTGCTCCGGGCTACCTAGCTGGCCTTCGCGCTATTACGCAGCGCGAAGGCGCGTTGTTGATTGCGGACGAAGTGATGACCGGCTTCCGCGTGGCGCTGGGCGGCGCGTTGGAGCTTTATGGCGTTGATGCTGATTTGGTCACGCTGGGCAAGATTGTCGGCGGAGGATTGCCCGTGGGCGTCTTCGGCGGCAAGCGCGCATTCATGGACCTGCTCGCGCCTCTCGGCCCGGTCTATCAGGCCGGAACTCTCAGCGGCAATCCGCTGGCCATGGCCGCGGGCATCGCCACCGTCAGCTACTTGCAGGAGCACGCCGCTCAGGTTTACCCGCAGCTTGAAGCCACGGCCAAAGCCGTCGCCGAGGGCGTGGCCGCCGAAGCCGCCCGCGCAGGCGTTCCGCTCACCCTCAACCGCGTAGGCTCCATGTGGACCTGGTTCTTCACGGCGAATCCCGTCACAAACTACGCCCAGGCCGCCCAGAGTGACACGGCCGCCTTCGGACGCTTCCACCGCGCGATGCTCAATTGCGGCGTCTGGCTCCCGCCCTCGCAATTTGAAGCGGCCTTCCTGAGCACAGCGCACGGCGCTGAAGAGATTGCCGCTACCGTTGCCGCCGCCCGCGAGGCTTTCAAAGCTGTCATTGCCGGATAGGCCCGGAATTGGTTTGCCCGGCTGATCACTCGCTCCAGCCTTTGGCCCGCTCCACGGCACGTTGCCAACGTCCACGCCGTTCGGCTCGCTCACCTGCATCCATCTCGGGTTCAAATCGCACGTCGCCCTGCCGCTTGGCGCGCAAATCCTCAGGTCCCGCCCAGAATCCCGTGGCCAGCCCCGCAAGATACGCGGCGCCCAGAGCGGTCGTCTCAGTCACCTGCGGACGCACCACCGGCACACCCAGCACATCAGCCTGGAATTGCATCAAGAGGTTGTTCACCGCCGCGCCGCCATCCACTCTGAGCGCCGCCAGCGGTGTGCCGGTCTCGCTCTGTACGGCCTCCAGCACGTCGGCTACTTGGAAGGCGATGCTCTCCAGAGCCGCCCGCGCAATGTGTCCCGGCGTCGTTCCGCGGTTCAAGCCGATGAGCAATCCGGAAGCGTGCGGGTCCCAATGCGGCGCGCCCAGTCCTACAAACGCCGGCACCAGCACTACCCCACCCGAATCCGGCACGCCCGCTGCCAACGCCTCAACCTCTGCCGACGAGCCAATCAGTTTCAAATTGTCGCGCAGCCACTGCACCACCGCGCCGCCGATGAAGATGCTGCCCTCCAGCGCATACTCCAGGCGATGCTGCGCGCTAGCCGCCAGCGTGGTAATCAGCCGGTGCTTCGAGCGCACAAATCCCGTCCCGTTGCCGTCGCGTCCCGTGCCGATATTTTGCAACAGGAAGCAGCCTGTCCCATAAGTGTTCTTGGCTTCGCCCGCCTTCCAGCACAATTGTCCAAACAGAGCCGCCTGCTGATCCCCTGCGATGCCCGCAATTTCCACGCCGCCCAGGCCCAGAGTCGTGGTCACCTCGCCCACTCGCTCGCTCGACCACACCACCTTCGGCAACATGCTCTCGGGAACGCCGAAAACGCGCAGCAGCTCTGCATCCCACTCGCCCTTCACGATATTGAAGAGCAGCGTCCGCGAGGCATTGGTCACGTCCGTCACGTGCCGCTGCCCGCTGGTCAGGTGCCAGATCAACCAACTATCCACGGTGCCAAAGGCCAATTCGCCCCGCTCGGCCCGCGCTCGCGCGCCCGGCACATGGTCCAGAATCCAGCCCACTTTTGTGGCGGAAAAATACGGGTCCAGAACCAGCCCGGTTTTATTCGAGACTGTCTCCCCGACCCCGCTCTCCTCCAACTCCTTGCACCGCGCGGCCGTGCGGCGATCCTGCCACACAATAGCCCGATGAATCGGCTTGCCCGTCGCGCGCTCCCACACAATCACCGTCTCGCGCTGGTTGGTGATGCCGATGGTCGCCACGTCACGGGGCCGCGCGCCCACCTTGCCAAGCACCTCGATTGCGCAGGCAAGTTGGCTAGTCAAAATCTCCATTGGATCGTGTTCCACCCAGCCTGCCTGCGGGAAGAATTGCTCAAACTCATGCTGCGCCACGGCGGCAATCGTGCCCGCCTCGTCAAAAAGAATCGCGCGGGAGCTGGTTGTCCCCTGGTCCAGTGCAAGGATGTAAGCCATTGTCTGTCGTCTACCTTCGGAACCTAGTCAAACACGCCGGGCGGGGCACGGGCAAGAAGGCTGAAACTCGATTCAATCGACGCCGCCCGCCAACTTGCCAACCTGCCAACCTCGCGCAGCGGGGGCCAACTAGCCGCATTTGACAGGAAACCCTTCGCTGCCGTTTTCTTCTATATTCCTCAATTTGCAGAACGATGAGAATCCTGTTTCTTGTCAGGGATGTGAACGGTCCGTACCCCCACACCAGTCACCCCTATCCCCTTCCTATTTCCTGTGAGACTGTGAAACTGTGAACGCCACCGCATCCAGATTGTTGAACAAAAGGGTACTCCGGAACGAATTCATTCGCGTTCAAAGGGGAGTTTTTGTATTCTGAAAGGGATGCCTCGTACGTTTACGGCGGATCCAACGGAGGAAATTCGAATGGCAGATACAACGAAGAAGACAAAGATAACCGCTAAACCACGCTCAGCAACAACAAAAACCACGACAAAGAAAGCGAATGCCGCTATAAGCTCGAAGCCTACTCGCGAAGAGATCGAACGGCTTGCGAAAAGTTATTGGGCGGCGCGCGGCCGCCTGGATGGATACGCGGAGCAGGACTGGCTGCGAGCGGAAAAGGAACTGCTCAAAGCAGCATCGGCCAAAACGGCCTCCTAATATAAGGCGTTCCGCTCTGGACAATTCTCTCGCAGACTCTGCGGCCAATGGCAGAGCCGATGCACTCTGCGCAAAGGCAAGTCAGCTAATCCAACCGCCTTTATCAGAATCAAATGCAATCGGTCTGCGGGCAAGCTCCCGTCCTTTTCGCCGGCCTTTCTAGAAAAGACCGGCGAAAAGGCAGAAACCCCAACTCCAGCTTCAGTTCTTTGCTTGCTGCGCCACCAGCATGGACTCAAGAATCTGATCCGAAACTTCCTTTACAGCTGAAGGCGTGTGGGACAAAAACAGCGTGTTGGTCTTGTCGCTTTCGCCAATGGACTTAAGCGTGTCAAAGTACTGTGTCACCAGCACTAACTGCATGACATCCCGCGATGACGCCCCATCCACCACCTTCTGGAACTGTTCGATTGAAGTCTGCAACCCTTCAATGATCGCCTTGCGCTGATTGGCTATGCCCTGGCCTTGCAGAGCCTTGCTCTCTGCCTCGGCTTCGGCCTTCTTGACCACCAGAATCTTTTCCGCCTCGCCTCGCGCGTTGGCCGCAACCTGTTCGCGCTGCGCCGCGTTAATGTCGTTCATGGCCGATTTAACTTTCTGATCGGGAACGATATCCGTCACCAGTACATTCACAATCTCGAAGCCAAAGGTCGCCATGTCCGCATCGAGTTCCTGCTTGACCGCCGCGGCGATTGACGATTGCGAGGCAAAGACCTCATCCAGCGTCATCCCCGGCACGTGGCCCAGAATCACCTGCTCGACATAGCTTTTGATCTGCGCCGTCGGGTCGGACAACTTATAAAACGCATCGTAAACCTTCTCCGGGCGCACGCGATTCTGCACCGAAATCGGAATGGTGACGAAGACATTGTCCTTTGTCTTGGTCTCCATGGTCAGCGAAATCTGATTTACGCGCAGACTTACCATGCCGGCAACCGTGTCGAAGAACGGACGCTTCCAGTTCAAGCCCGGATCGGCGGCGCGAAGAAACTTGCCGAAGCGTGTAATCACGGCTACTTCAGCCGTGTTCACGGTAAAGAAGCTGCTCAGAATCACAATAAGGAAAATGAGAGCCAGTGCCCCCAACGGAATCAGCCACATGACGTCCATTCAGTTCCTCCGCTGCTTCATTTTGAAGCAACGGAGAATTATACAGGAGCGCGATAGATGCACTGTGAAGCGGGTAAGAGCGCGCAATCCAGTGACAATCGGCGGCTCGCATTACTACGGGAGCCGCCCGATTTGTTTCAGGCAGGTAACATTCGGATAGTTACTGTATTTCCCCAACATAAACCCCGAATGGACCGAGCTGGATTTGTCCAAGCGAGCTGGGATCGGCCGCGCCGGGAGTTTTCAGCAGGGTTTTCACTTTGCCGCCGAAGCCGGGAACACTGAGGCTCACCGTTTGCGGCTCGGCGGTGAAGTTAGCTGAGACCACCACCGGGGGCGCGCCCGGCGCCTTCCGCAGCCAGCTCAGGACTTTGGTGTTACTTGCATCCAGCATGGTGTTATCGCCGCGCGCAAAGGCCAGATTAGTTTTCTTGAGATGGATGACGCTCTGGTACCACGCAAGCAGCGAGTCCGTATCGCTCTCTTCCGCCTTCACATTGATGGTGGCGGCGCTGGGCGGAACAGGCAGCCAGGGCGTGGCCCCGGCTGTCGTGAATCCCGCATTTGCGCTCGCGTCCCACTGCATCGGCGTACGCTCCCCGTCGCGGCCCTTTTCCTTTGGCCAGCCGGTCACGCCCATTGGATCCTTTACATCTTCCTTGCGGACCGGCGGGGTCGTCTTCATTCCAACTTCGTCGCCGTAATAGAACAGCGCCGCTCCGCGGCTCAAAAACAGCACCGTCGAGAGCACCCGCTGAATGTCGGTGTCATGCACGCCGTCACCATAGCGCGTATCCAGGCGCGGGTTATCGTGGTTGTCGAAGACCAGCAACGGCACATGGCCGCCCAGTCCGGTCTCCGCTTCGGTCAATTTTGCACGGAACTGGACCACGTCCAGTTTGTCGATAAAGCCCACTTGTGTGTCCATGGGCAGCTCGAACTCCGGCTTGTCCGGCGGCCCGTACATCTTGGTCAGCCCGGTGATGTCAGGCAGATAAGTTTCGCCGATCAGAACCCGCGTGCCCGGAAATTTGTTGGAGTTGAAGGTGTCCGCCGTGGCGCGCATCTCCTGCATAACCGCATGCAAGCCGGGCAGAAATTCGGTCTTCGAGCCATCCAGTTGCTGTTCGCCGAAGGCGTTGATTACCGGGTTGCCGTCCTTATCCTTAACCACGCCCTCGTCGGCCAGATCGGGGTCCTCAAACAAGGTGGTAATGGCATCGAACCGGAAGCCGCCCACGCCGCGCTTCAACCAGAAACCGATGATGTCCTTGAAGGCCTCATGCACCTTGGGGTTGTACCAATTCAGGTCCGGCTGCTGGATATAGAACTTGTGATAGTAGTACTGGCGCGTCTTTTCGTCCCACTCCCACGCCGAGTGGCCAAACTCCGACTGCCAGTTATTGGGCGGCGCGCCCTTGTCTGTTGCGGTCTGGCCGTTGCCGTCGCGCCACATATACCAGTTGCGATAGGGATTGGAGCGCGACGAGCGCGATTGAATGAACCACTCATGCTTGTCCGAGGTATGGTTCATCACCATGTCCATGACGATGCGAATATGCCGCTTTCCGGCCTCGGCCACCAGGCGGTCGAAGTCAGCCAGCGTGCCGTATTGCGGATCAATGTTCTTATAGTCCGAAATGTCGTAGCCGAAATCCACCTGCGGCGATGGGTAGACAGGCGTCAGCCAGATGGCATCCACGCCCAGCTCCTGCAAGTAGTCCAGCCGCTGGGTGATGCCGTTCAGGTCGCCGATGCCGTCCCCGTTTGAGTCCTGGAAGCTGCGTGGGTAGATCTGGTAAATTACGGCGTTCTTCCACCAGTCCCGCGCGCTGCTCTGGATTGTGCCGACGGATTGCGGTGCGGGTGGGACGGGCGCACTCTGCCCGCCTGCGGATAGCGCCGCAGCCCCCAGAAACAGGGCTATGGCGCCGCTTGCGATGACTTTATTCCAGTGCATTGACAACTCCTCAACTCGCCTCCGCTGCTCATGGATTCGCAACGGTGTAACGTATGAAATCAGTTCTCGGCCGGCCGCCCCGGCCCTACCGCTTCTCGTCCGGCTTCATCCGGTTGAGACCGATCGCGAACTTCGGCTGCTCGCGCGTTCCTTCGATGTGGATGGGAACCTCGGTCCCCGCTCCTTCTTTCTTGAAGTGGCGGTCGGCCGGCGTGAGCAGCAATCCCTTCCACCCGCCAACCATTCTCGACACCGAAGCCTCCATCTTCGCCGTGCCCTCAAAGTTCAGCGCGCCGCCCTCCT